>Ga0247611_10000081_pt1 | contig 181950 bp, 145 predicted proteins | sample 177DNAGHGhighgp2_FD_192422 | JGI IMG/M metagenome (GOLD analysis project Ga0247611, IMG submission 192422) | Sheep rumen microbial communities from Palmerston North, Manawatu-Wanganui, New Zealand - 1770 DNA GHGhigh gp2 | ecosystem: Host-associated > Mammals > Digestive system > Stomach >...
GCGCTTGGTGCCTATTGTTTCTATGACAACAAGCCTCACGCTCTTTCTGGTTTCGAAGTCGTCACGACCAACCAGCTCTCACTTTTCTAAGCCTTAGCCTCATTTCCGGCTCCATATGTCAAACGCCCTTCCATAGGCGAGCCTTACTATTGCACCTTGTTTCTGAGTGAGACTGCACCATTCTGCAATTATAATATCCCGAACTCACGTAATCATACTTGTCAATCATCCCGATAGGCATTACTGCCATGCCATCATGGATGCATAGAGCCCAATCACCACGGTTGAAATAATAGAACGAGTCGACACTGGCGGTGTCAATCTTGATGCATAGCAGGGTGGAGTTGTTGTATACTGGCGCGGACAGCACATTGCCTTCGAAATAGACGTTTCCGAATAGCTTGTCAAACTCTTTCTCTTTGCTTTTCGCGGGTTTCAGCATCAAATAGAACAGCAGACATACTACCGTCAATACCGCTATGGGTAAAAACGCTGACCATACTTTACTCATCTAGCAGAACCTCCTCCCCGTTCAGGCGGATGCCGACCAGCTTCCATTTGCCGTCAGGCTGACGGCTGTAGCGGTATTTGTATACTGTCTGAGTGGGTTTGCCGTCTTCGTCGTAGGTGGTCTGGGTGCAGCGGGTGCGGTTGCCGTGGCAGTCGTACTTGTTCTCCTCGGTATATAGCAGATATTCGTCAACGGTATATACTTCTTTGCGCACGGGGCGTCCCTGCTTGTCGTAGCTTTGCAGGGAGCGGGTCTCCACCACGCCCACGCTGTCGTAGGTATAGGTGATAAGCACCGCCAAACGGTCGTTGGCATCCACCACTGCGTGCGATGAACGGGTCACGTGCCCCTGTTCGTCGTAATCCACCCCAATCTCCTGCGCCTGAGCGATAGCGACAGACAATAAACAAGCACTCAGAGCTATAATCTTCAAGGCTCTCATGGGTGTGCTATTTCATCAGTTTCTTGTAGCGCAGACGGTGCGGAGTGTCGTCGCCGAGACGTTTGCGGCGGTTCTCTTCATATTCGCTGTAGCTTCCCTCAAAGAAATAGACTTGCGAGTCGCCCTCGAAGGCCAGTATGTGGGTACAGATGCGGTCGAGGAACCAACGGTCGTGACTGATAACCACGGCGCATCCGGCAAAATTCTCCAAGCCTTCCTCCAACGCACGCATCGTGTTCACGTCTATGTCGTTGGTAGGCTCGTCAAGAAGCAGGACGTTGGCCTCGCTTTTCAGCGTCAGCGCCAAATGCAGACGGTTGCGCTCTCCACCACTCAGCACACCCGCTTTCTTGCTCTGGTCGGTACCGGTGAAGTTAAACCGTGAGATATACGCACGTGCATTCACCAGTCGTCCTCCCATGCTGATCAGTTCATTCCCTTCCGAGACCACATCGTACACACTCTTTTCGGGGTCTATCTGCACATGCTGCTGGTCCACATAACCTATCTTGACGGTCTCGCCCACGGTGAAAGTGCCGGTATCGGGCTTTTCCAACCCCATGATAAGGCGGAAAAGCGTGGTCTTACCGCAGCCGTTAGGCCCGATAACGCCCACAATGCCTGCAGGAGGCAGGCTGAAAGTAAGATTTTCGTACAACAGCTTGTCGCCGTATGCCTTGCTCACACCCTCCACCTCAAGCACCTTGTTGCCCAGTCGGGGGCCGTTGGGAATGAATATTTCGAGGTTCTGCTCTTTCTCTTTCACATCCTCGTTCATCATGCGGTCGTAGGCCGCCAGACGGGCCTTGCCCTTGGCGTGACGGGCCTTGGGAGCCATGCGCACCCATTCCAGCTCACGCTGCAGTGTCTTGCGGCGTTTGCTCTCCTGCTTCTCTTCCATAGCCAGACGCTGGGTCTTCTGGTCCAGCCAGCTACTGTAGTTGCCCTGCCAGGGAATACCCTCACCGCGGTCCAGTTCCAGAATCCAGCCCGCCACGTTGTCAAGAAAGTAGCGGTCGTGCGTCACAGCAATCACAGTGCCTTTATATTGACGCAGATGCTGCTCCAGCCAGTCAATGCTCTCGGCATCCAGATGGTTGGTGGGCTCGTCCAGCAGCAGTATGTCCGGCTCCTGCAACAGCAGACGGCACAGAGCCACACGTCTCCGCTCGCCACCGCTCAGGTTCTTCACCGGCTCGTCCTCGTCGGGACAGCGCAGGGCATCCATAGCACGTTCCAGCCGGCTGTCCAGGTTCCATGCATCATACTGTTCCAGCAGTTCGGTCAATTCTCCCTGACGCTGGCACAGCTTGTCGAAATCGGCATCCGGCTCGGCAAAGGCATTGTTCACCTCTTCGTACTCTTTCAGCGCATCCACCACAGGCTGGACCGCCTCCTGCACCACCTCCTTCACCGTCTTGCTGTCGTCCAGCTTGGGTTCCTGCTCCAGATATCCCACACTATAGCCCGGCGCAAACACCACTTCGCCCTGATAGTCTTTGTCCACACCGGCAATGATTTTCAACAGACTCGACTTACCCGAGCCGTTCAAACCAATGATACCAATCTTGGCACCATAGAAAAAGGAGAGGTATATATCTTTCAATATCTGGCGGCTGGGCGGTATCAGCTTGCCCACGCCCACCATTGAGAAAATAATCTTTTTGTCGTCAGCCATAATGCAATGTTTTTTTTAAGTGTTATCTATTCACGGGCGACCCCTCTCTAGGGAAAAGAGCAGCCGTATTGTCTTATTATCCAAGTTCCTGAACCAATCCGCCAAAGGCCCTTACAACGGCGTGTGGCGTTCTATCGCATTCAGGAGTAGCGGCATGTTCCAAGGCTACTGTCGACAACAGCAGAGCGTACACTGTTGATGGTCGGTCGGTGGCCATAGCTTAGTGGTTCGGGTGTTCTATATTAGTCTTCTTCGAAATGGATGTCCTTAACATTCAATTGTATCTCGGTCTTCCCGTTCCAATAGTTTTCTTCAAGGGTATAGCACATGGAGAATGGTTCGCCTTTCTTCATGCGCGGATAGCACTGCCCCAACTGGAAACCGATGGCAGGATAGGGCCGCGACCTGGACAGTAGCGAGATAGCACTGAACTTGAGGTGATTACTCCCCACAATACGGGGATAACCAGTATCCACCAAGCTTCTCGACTCAAACACCGGCACATTGTTCTCCGGTCCGAAAGGACTGAACTGTTTCAATATACGCAGGAATTTGGGAGTGATATGCCTGCCGAAATCGAGCACAGCGTCTATCTCTATCTCCGGCACCATGCTGTCCATCTTCAAGGTCTGCTCCACCACCTGCTCGAAACGCACTTTGAATGCCTCAAAATTTTCGGGTCGTACCGAGACCCCGGCAGCACATTTGTGTCCGCCAAAATGCTCCAGCAAGTCGCTGCACTGCTCCAATGCCGTATGGATGTCAAACTCCTTGATACTACGGGCCGAACCCGTAATGAGTTGATCGGTGGAGAGGGTGAAGATGATTGTCGGTTTATAGTATGCCTCAACCAGTCGGGACGCCACAATGCCCACAACTCCCTTGTGCCAGCTGTCGTCAAATAGCACGATGCTCTTCCGGCTCTTCATTTGGGGGTCGCTTTCAATGCGGCGTTTCGCCTCCTCGGTGGCGGCACTGTCAAGGTCTTTGCGCTGGATGTTGAAATTGTTGATTTCTTCTGCCAGAAGGGTGGCCTGCGCAGGGTCGTCGCTCAACAGCAGACGCACCGAATCGAACGCACTGCGTATTCTGCCCGCGGCATTGATTCTCGGCCCCACAAGAAACACAAGGTCACTTATGGTTAGCTCTTTACGGAAATACGATTTATCCTCGGGGTGGTTACGCATCTCGTCGGGCGTGCGCCGTTCTATATGTCCGTAGGTCAATATGGCTTCCAAGCCGGGACGTGGACGGGTATTGATTACCTTGAGTCCAAAAGCGGCCAGCACCCTGTTCTCGCCCATAATGGGAACTATATCCGACGCAATGCTCACTGCCACCAAATCAAGGTACTTGAGCAGGAAGAGCTGAAGGTTGTCACGCTTGGTACGGCGTGCCTCGTCGAGGGTGTCGGGTGCGTCACACAATCGCACACCCATCCGCTGCTCCTGGTGGGCTTCCACTATCTTGAACCCTATGCCGCATCCCGAAAGCTCCTTGTAGGGATAGGGGCAATCCAGTCGCTTGGGGTCCAGCACTGCCACTGCTGCAGGCAGATGGTCGCCATCGGGCAGATGGTGGTCGCCTATTATGACATCTATTCCAAAACCATTGGCGTAGTCCACTTGCTCAAATGCCTTTATTCCGCAGTCCAAGGCAATCACGAGCTTCACACCGGTTTCATGCGCATAGTCTATCCCTTTGAACGAAATGCCGTACCCCTCGCTGTCGCGGTCGGGTATGTAGAAATCGATGTTAGAGTGTATTGTGTGCAAATAGGAATACACCAACGCGACGGCAGAAGTACCGTCAACATCATAGTCTCCGTAAACGAGTATCCGCTCACGGTGTCGCACCGCCTCATTGATCCTTGCAATGGCACGGTGCATGTCTTTCATGAGGAAAGGGTCATGCAATTGGTCCAACCCTGGCCGGAAGAAATGCCGTGCTTCTTCGAATGTAGTAACACCACGTTCTACAAGCAACGTGGCGATAATTTCGTCTACTCCTAATTCTTCCGCAAGTTTTTTAACTACCTCTTTGTCATAATCTTCCCTTAATATCCAACGTTTTTCTTTCATTTTTTCTGGCCGTAAAGATACGACTTTTTTTTGAATTCGATGAAAAAAAACTTGTTTTTTAGGATATTTTGTTGTCAAGAGGCTTGATAACTATTGCCTTAGCGACTGCAAGCTCAAGTGCCAATACTGCAAACTCTTTTCAATGCCCGTTCAATGGTATTTCATCATTGAACAGACATTAAACGAGGAATGAGTTTTTCTTTACCCTGAAGCGGTATGCGGTTGCGACCGGCTCATGCTCACGAGCCTATGCGGAGGAAACGCCAAACATCGCGCCAAGAGGCTTTCTGCCCATAGCGCAGGATGGCGGAGCGGTAGACCTTCGCGGCCGCCCAGATGCAGAGGGGGAAGGTAATCAACAGCAGTAGCATGGAAACCGCAACTTGCCACACCGGCACTCCGAAAGGTATGCGCATCAACATGGCCACGGGCGAGGTGAACGGGATTATCGAAAGCCACACCGACAAACTGCCCGAGGGTTGACCCACCATTGCAGGCATAAGCAGCAGTGTCAGTATCAGCGGTACGGTCATCGGCAAGGTGAACTGCTGCGAGTCTGTCTCGTTGTCCACCAACGAGCCCGCCGCCGCAAAAAGCGAGGCATACAGTAGGTATCCAAACACAAAGTAGAATACAAAGAGCACAATAAGCATCGCGAAATTGATACCCGTAAGCCCTTCTATCAGTTCCTTTACACTGTTGTCTATTCCCTGTCCCGCCTCATATTCGGCAGCCCGTGCCTGTTCGGCTTCATATTGGGTGGTGGCTTCCGTTCCCTTTGAGGCAATCTCTGTTTGATGTGCTGTTGCCTGTTGGAAAAGGTCGGCATTCGACGCCTGCACACCCACCACAGCAATGCCCGACAGCAGCACCCACAAGGCAAACTGGGTAAGTCCCACAAGCCCGATACCCACCACCTTGCCCATCATCAGCTGGAAGGGCTTCACGCTGCAAACGATGACTTCCACTATACGGCTGGTCTTCTCTTCCATCACACCCCGCATCACTTGCGACCCGAACATGAACACCGCCATAAAGACAAGGAAAGCAAGCAGCACTCCCACCACTATCTTCACCTGCAGAAAACCGTCGCGGCCCGTCTCTATGTCCTGCGGGCGTAGCTTGATGTGGGTTGACGTAAGGAGTGCATAGTCCTCGGGGGTAAGCCCGTGCACGTCAAGCAGAATACTGTTTCTCAGTATCTCCTGCAACTGGTTCTGTGCATCCGTCTGCACTGTTAGCGACGGAGCATCCGACCGGTAGTACAGATACGCGTCGCGCGGCAGGGTGGTCTCGCGTGCAGGGATGTAAACTATGGCATCCAGACTATCATGCTGTTGCAACTCCCTACGGGCATAGTCTATGCTGCCGGCCTCGTGATAGGTGATGTCCCGCCCCGAACGGAACTGTCCCTGAAACAAACCGGTGTCGTCCACCAGCAGCACATGGGCATGCTCTATAGGTCTCGAGGCAAGTATGATAGGTATGGCATAGACTCCTGCCAGCAGTATTGGCACCACAATGGTCAACACCCAGAATGAAGGCTTCTTGACCCGAGTGAGGTATTCACGCTGTATGACGAGTAGTATCTTGTTCATTGCTTCACTGTTTCAATAAATATTTTGTCCAAATCGTAGCCGGGATGCTGTGCCTGTATGTCGCTCAAACCACCCGATAGCACCACCTGCGAATGGTTAATCAAGGCTATATCGTCGCACAGTTCCTGGGCCGAGGGCATGTTGTGGGTTGAGAAGATGATGGTGGTGCCCTCCTGTTTCAGGTGCATTATTTCCCGTTTCAGCAGGTCGGCATTCACTGGGTCGAAACCGCTAAACGGCTCGTCGAGTATAAGCAATGGCGGCCGATGCAGCACCGTCACCACAAACTGCACCTTTTGCTGCATTCCCTTCGACAGCTCTTCCACCCTCCGGTTCCACCAGTCGTCTATCTCCAGTCGGTTGAACCATTGGTGCAACCGTTCTTCGGCGCAGGCTTTGTCAAGCCCCTTCAGCCGTGCCAAATACACCGCCTGCTCGCCCACACGCATCTTTTTGTACAGGCCGCGTTCCTCGGGCAGATAACCTATCTGCATCACATCCTTCTCGCTCATCGGATGGCCTTCAAACAGCATGCTTCCGCTGTCCGGGGCTATTATGTGGTTGATGATGCGGATAAGCGTGGTCTTGCCGGCACCGTTGGGACCCAGCAATCCGAACACCGTGCCTTTCCTGACGTGGAGATTGATGTTGTCCAACGCCTTGTATTGTCCGAATGTCTTTGATATATTGTTGATTTGTAACATCTTCTTCCTTTCTGTTCCGATACCTGTCTCTTGTTTCCAATGGGCAGTGTTGTCGCAATTGCCTTTATGCCCAAACCGTTCTATTCCGGCTTCGGGGTCCGCACACTTCTTTCTTCCAGTTTCAGCAGCACCGTCTCGGCCAGCAGTGCCGCCAATGCCAGCCACACAAACAGCTGCCACAGCGGTCTCCCCTGGCTGCGTTGTTTTATGTATTCTGTCACCGACCGCCTTGCCGTTGTCGCCACAGTGATTTTCCCGTCGTCGTGCACCGGAAGCAGTTTGCTCAACTCTCTGTGGTCATAGTATTCCAGCCGCGACTCTTGCCTGCTGTAGTTGAACGAAAGGCCTTGGGCCACCTGCATTGTCTTCTCATGCAGCTTCACCGTTTTCCCCTTGGTGCCGCGGGCGGCATCGCTGTTTTCGCCCATTGGGGCCAAAAGCAGGTAATTGCCGGCTTTGTTCAACTGCCCGTGGGGCTGCAAGTAGCTTTGAGCCCCCACCCGTCGCAAGTCGGGTATCAGCTCCACCCCCTCTTCTTTCTTGCTGCCGTCAAAATATTCCGCGGGCACTATCCGGCACACGCCTTCCGGCCACTGGGCTCCCAACGCAATGGGGTCTGTGGCGGTGAGCAGATGGTAGGGGTTGGCGGGTGGGGCACTGTAGAGAGCCATGTTATAGAGTGTGGGCACAAACAGTGCCTGTTGCACAAAGTCGGTATATTGTGATGTGAGCGGTGTGGCAAACAAATAGAGCCAGCCGCTACCCACCGGGGTAGCCGTGAGCATATAGCCCCCGTCGGGCAGGGTGATGATAGGCTGTGCCACCGTGCCTCCTGCCGACATCAGCCGCCAATGGCCTGTCATCGTGGGCATTTCCACATCTTCGTTTTTCCCCTTGAACACTCCTCTATACAGCGGATGCTCCAGCTGCACCTGTGCCGCCGACGTGGAGTTGGTGACCCACTGTTGCAGCTGCGGAGCCTGGCAGGCAGCCAAAAATTGGTTATACGAAGCACTCTCGGCATCGTTTCCTGGCACCACCAGCAACGAGCCGCCCTCGTTTATCCATGACATCAGGGTCTGGGCCATTCCCGAAGGGATGGCATGCAGCTGGTCCAGCACAATAAAGCGGTTCTGCTCCAGACGAGAATAGTCTATCTGTTGCGCCCCCACTTGTCGGTAGTCTATCAGTGAGTCGCTGCCAAACAATTTCTTGATATACACGTTTTCACCCTGACCGCTTATGGCAAGCATGGGCACACTGGTCGACGACATCAGCGAGAAGTAGAGTTTATCATCGAACACCACTGGATAGTCGGTCGTTTCCACATACCCCTGCAACACTCCCTGCTCGTCTACCGTAAAGGTCATTTCGGCTGTGGCACTGCTGTGCGCTCCCACGTCCACCGTCGCCACCGCCCGTTGCCGGCCTCCTACCCACAGGCGAAGGGGCAACCGTTCCACCGCCTTGTCGCCGTCGTTGGTCACCGTAGCCTCCACCCGCACTGTGGCCCCCTTGAAATAGGCAGGACTGTTGAACGCCAAGCTGTCCACATACACATTCGCCAACCCGCTTCCGCCCAACGGGATGAGTGTGGTCAAAACTGTTGAGTCGACGGGGTAATTCTGCACATCGGCTGTGGCACACTGGAAGTCGCTCAGCACATAGGCATGACGGTTGGCCGCATGGGCTGTCTGCAAGAAGTCGTTCTGCCGCTGGGCCATAGTGGAGAGCATGGCCGTAACGCCGCTCACCTCCAACCCGTCCACTGCCAACAGGAATTCCTCGCGGCTCAGCCATCTGAACTGGCTCCCCTGCGCGTCGTTGGTCATCAGCTGGAACCGGTCGCCCGGCTTGTAGGCCGCCGCTATCTCGCGCGCCTTGCGGCGTGCTGTCTCCAGCAGACTTCCGTCCACTCCGCCCGACTCCATACTGAACGAATTGTCCACATACACGCTCACCGCCGTCCCCCCGGCCCGCATTCCGCTTTGCGCACTCCGTATCACCGGCTGGCAGAATGCCAGCACAATGCACACTATGGCCATTATTCTTGCAGCCAATATCAACAGTCGGCGCAGATTACGCTGTTTGCGGTCCTCGTTCTGCAGTTCCTCCAGCATTTCCACATTGCTGAAATACACCTTGCGGTATCGCCGCAACTGCAGCAGGTGGATGATAATCGGTATCGCCACCGCCGTCAAACCTATCAGGAACAAAGGATATGTCAGTATCATCTATCAATAGCTATTCTTTAATCACAAAGTTACTGCATCGTCATTCTGCCGTCGTCTTACACTGTTTCTTGTACATGTTGCACAGCTCCGCAATACCACATTCCGCACAGTGGGGCTTGCGTGCCTGGCACACATACCGCCCATGCAGTATCAGCCAATGGTGCGCTATGGCCAGTTTCTCTTCGGGAATGTGTTTCACCAACTCTTTCTCGGTCTGCAATGGGGTTTTGCTGTTGCGTGTCAGCCCTATCCGGTTGGCCACCCTGAACACGTGTGTGTCCACCGCCAGCGCGGGCAGATGAAACACCACCGAGGCTATCACGTTGGCCGTCTTACGCCCCACCCCGGGCAGTGTCTGTAGCTCGTCTATATCGTCCGGCACCTCGCCCCCAAAGTCCTCCACCAGTTTCCGCGCCATTCCGGCCAGATGTCGGCTTTTGTTGTTGGGATACGAAACCGAATGTATATAGCTGAATATCTCGTCGGGTGTGGCCTTCGCCATGTCCTGCACTGTGGGATAGGCTTTGAAGAGTGCCGGCGTCACCATATTGACCCTCTTGTCGGTGCACTGGGCCGAAAGTATCACGGCCACCAACAGCTGGTAGGCATTGGCATATTCCAATTCGGTCTGCGCCGTGGGCAGCGCCTCTTCGAAATAGGCTATCAATTTCTCGTATCGCTCTTTCTGGGTCATAAGCTATGGTACTTGTTGGGCTGTGACGCAGTCTATTACTTCTTTTCTGTCTCCCCCTCTGTTGTTTCGTTGCGTTCGGGAAACTGCAGCGTCACCACTACGGGATAGTGGTCCGAAATGTTGGTTTTCACACGCTTATACGACAAAGTCTTGAATTCCGGACTATGCAACACATAGTCTATGCGGAATGCCGGATAGTACCCGTGATAGGTGGTGCCGAAACCCCGCCCTTGCTCCACATACGGGTCTACCAGTGTGTCGGTTATCTGCTGGTAGATATACGAAGCAGGTGTGTCGTTGAAATCGCCCGCCACTATTATCGGCACCCGTGTTTTCTGTATCAGGGGCTGCAATTCCTCAATCCATTCGCGTTCGTGCTGCAGGGTGGTCTCCTTAAACTTGGCCACCAGCTGGTGTGTACTGCTGTCAGGCTTGGCATGGGTCAATTTCTCAATCCCTTCTATATCGTCTTCGGTCAGCTGATACGAGTCGAGATGCACACAGCACACCCGCACCCGGTTGTCCCCCTTCACCAAATCCACATAGAACTTCGACCGCCGGTCTATATCGTGCCCTTTCACCATCCAGCATCTCGAAAACAATATGTTCTGTGAGCGTATGTTGCTACCGTGCACTCCGTAGTGGTACTTATACCCCCGCGCGGCCAGGCTGTCGGCCAGTTTCACTTTCCTCGGTTGGAAGAATTCCTGCAAACACAGCACATCCGGCTGCTCCTCGTCCACCAACTGCAAGAACATCCTCGCTCCCGAATCGGCCTTCATGGCGGTGTCGCTGTCCAGTCCCTCGAACGAATGCACATTGTAGGTCATTACACGGAGCGTGTTCTCGTTGTTTTCGGCATCGGGACAGCCTCCCACCTGAAAGAATAAGGGTATGAAAGAATAACGCAACACTATGGCCGCCGTGGAGATAAGAAACTCCCACCTCGAGAGGGCGAGCCAGATGATGATGAACAGAATGTTGGTCACCAAAAACATGACATACCCATAACTCAGGATTGACACATAAGCCATTTTGCTCGGTGCTATTTGACCGGCCATAGTGGATAGCAGAAACACTGCCACCAGTAGCAAATTAATTGTTAGCAATATGATACGGAGTACTTTCTTCATCTTTCTTTCTTTACTCGAATTTGCAAAGATACGAAAAAATGTTGATATGCGCATTTGTCTTGTTCGCAATTTATTTGATACACTTTGTTTCAGACTTTTCCGCAGTCTGCTACAACCGCTACAGTCGCTACAGTTTATCCCCGCTGAAACCATCAGGTGTTCCGCTTTCATTTTTTTTGCGTATCTTTGCAGCATGAAACGATATGGCTTGATAGGCAAAACCCTGCGCCATTCCTGGTCGCAGCAATGGTTTTCCCGCATGTTTGCGCGTGAGGGCATCACCAATGCCGAATACACTCTCTACGAGCTCCCCTCTGTGGACGGGCTTAAACAATGGATGCTGCAAAAGGGAATCAACGGCCTGAATGTCACCATCCCCTACAAGGAGGCCGTACTTCCGCTGCTGGACCGTCTCGACAGCGAGGCACAATCCATTGGGGCCGTGAACTGCATCAAGGTGGTGGACGGACAATTGGAGGGCTACAACACCGATGCCCCGGCTTTTGCCCACTCTCTGCAACCCCTGCTCCAATCCTGGCACTCCCGTGCTCTGGTATTGGGCACCGGCGGTGCCTCCAAAGCCGTGACCCACGCCCTGCACGGTCTCGGCATTGACTGCACTCTTGTTTCGCGCCACCCCGAACTCCACCCCGGAGCGGTGTCGTACACCCAGGCCGAAAGCCTTGCCGCCCAGTGCCTGCTCATTGTCAACACCACCCCCGCGGGCATGTTCCCCCTCACCGACGCTTCGCCTTGGACCAACTTCGAAGTCATCACCCCGCGGCATCTATGCTACGACCTGATATACAACCCCTCCGAAACCCTGTTCATGCAGCAGGCAAAAGCACACGGTGCCCAAATCATTGGAGGTTTGGACATGCTGCATCGCCAGGCGGCCCTGAGTTGGGACATCTGGCAATAATAACGTTCCGCTACTGCTTCACCACTTTGCCGCACCGACGGCTGCCGTCGGCAAAGGTGACACACACCACATAGGCCCCGCCCGGCAGACCCGAAATGTCCACCTGTCGGCCTCGCTGGCTACTCATCATCAGCCGCCCCGCCGCATCCATCACCTCCACCAGCTCTACCCCCTCGCGGTCTATCTCCACCACCCCTGTGGTGGGATTGGGCTGCAAACCCCACTGCTCCGGCTCTTCCAAAACCGGCAATCCCACTCCGCCCGTGTCGCTCACTGCCAGTTGCGTTATAATGTCCGTCAAATCCAGACTCAGCAACTGGGCAGGCCGCTCAAAACCCATACGCGAAAAATGTTCGTTGGTGAGGAAGAAACGCCTGCCGTCGGCTGTGGCTATGCTCTCCACCTGCAGGCCGATGCCGTTGTCGAGGTCAATACGCAACTGCCCGCCGCCGAAAAAACGGTTGCCCTCATACCCATACAGTAACCACACAAACGGCTGGCAAATAATATTGTAGCCGCACAATGCCAACATCCCAGCCCCGGGCAGCAGGCAGGCTCCGGTCACCATCCCCTGCACATCGAGCGTGTCGCGTCCATAGGCCGTATAGGTTCCGGGCTGTTTGGGCAACGTGTAGCACACCGTCTGATACGAGCCCCACTGCTTGCTGAAAAGGTAAAGGCTGTCGGTTCCGGCCACCATAGCCTCGCAGTCGAAATCTGTGGTGGGCAACCCCTTGCCCTTCACCACCGAGGGGTCATAACCCTCATACACAAATGCTATGGTGTCGGGACGAATCCGCCCCACCAGCAAGTCGGACTTCAAAAAACGCAACACCCGCAAATCGATACGCAGCAGTTCGTGGTTGTTGCCGAAATCGCCCAGATAGAAATAGGCATCATCCTGGGCCACCTCCTCCATATCACTGGGCATCACGCCCGTGGCGACACTCCGAAGGATAGCACCCGTTGTCGTGTCGAGTGCATGAAACACCACCTCGCCGTGGTCGTTGCAAGTCCACAGGTCGCCCTCCCAATAAAAAAGGCTGGAGGTATTATCCAGCAGCGGGTCCAGGGTGCCCACCACCTGAGCCTGAACCGATTGAAAACCGTCGTCCAAGTGCTGTGCATTCGCCATTACAGTACTCATTGTCAGGCTTATAAGCAATGCAAGTCCGTTCCATTTCATATCGCAAATATACACCATTTTTCCGTTTCCACACATTTTTCCCCACCCCTACTGTACTGTCAAGCGTTTTCAGTATTACACATTTCCCCTCCCTACTGTACTGTCAAGCAATTTCAGTATTACACATTTCCCCTCCCCCTTCACTCTTCCTTCTCTCTACGTCCGCTCTGCCTTCGCCCTGAGTTCGCCTTGAGTTTGCCCTGAGTTCGCCTTGAGTTCGCCCTGAGTTTGCCTTGAGTTCGCTCTCGGTTCGCTCCAACTTCTCTCTAACTCCCCTCTCCTTCCCCACCAATACCCCTCCGCCTACAAACCAACACCCCTCCGCGTTCGCTTCCTCTTAAGCTCTTCGTCAGCTCTTCTTAAACTTTTCTTGACCCAGTAGGTGGAGAAAAGTTGGACAAGGATTTGACAAGTGGTGGCTGGAAAGCGAAGGCAGGGAGAAGGCGGAAGGATGCTGGAAGGAAATCGGATAGAAATCGGATGGAGGGCGGAAGGAAGGCGGACGGGAGGCGGATGGAAGGCGGATGGAAGGTTATTTTTATTTATGTCAAGATTATTTCGTATTTTTGCACGAACTATGGACACAGAAGTAGATAATTATAATATTGGCAGACAGGACTTTAAACAGAATTTAGCCAAATTAATGGCGAGTGAGTCCTATGCCCAGATAGCCCCTTTGCTCTTTCCCGAACTCTCCAAGGACGAATTGGAGCGGTTGTTTTTAGGGTTTGAGAATGTGGGCCAGTTCCAGTCTGTGGCCATGAAACGCGCCTGCGAATACATCATCCAGTCGTCCACCAAGGGGTTCAGCTGGAGCGGGAAAGAGAACATCAGCGACCGGCCCACGCTGTATATCTCTAATCACCGCGACATCATACTGGATTCCATGCTGTTGCAATACATCCTAGTTTCGGAAGGACACGAAACCACCAACATAGTGATTGGTACGAACCTGTATGAGATGCCGATGCTGACAATACTGGCCAATTTGAACAAGATGATAGGCATAGGCCGCGGAGGGAACAAACGCCAATACTACGACAGCCTGATGGTGCTTTCGCAACAGTTGCGCCACATTGTCGCGGAGCGGAGCGAGAGTGTGTGGATTGCCCAGCGAAACGGGCGTACCAAAGACGGGATAGACCGCACCGAGCCTGCATTGGTGAAGATGATATCGTACAGCGGTGACCGCAAGAACCCGGTAGAGTCGTTGGCGGAGATGAATATCGTGCCCATAAGCATTTCGTATGAATGGGAGCCCTGCGCATGGATGAAAGCCCGCGAAATGGTGCTGAGGGAGCAGGGGCCCTATACAAAAGAGGCCGGAGAGGACACACGGAGCATCATCAGCGGCATTACAGGGCAGAAGGGTCGGGTGCACCTCAGCATCTGTAAACCACTGGGACGCGAGGAGCTGGAGGCATTGAACGGCGACTTCCACAAAGTGGCACAGCTGATAGACCAACGCATAGCAGAGGCCTACCGTCTGTGGCCCAACAACCTAATAGCCCGCCACATGCTGGATGCCGACTGCCCGATGGCTCCGGCCACCGACGAGGATCAGAAGGCTTTTGCCGACCATGTGGACCAAGCCTGCAAGGAAATGGGCATGGGCGGGGAATTCCGTTCATGGCTGCTGAGGATTTATGCCGGCAACATGGGCGACACAACCCAACAGGAACAATAATTATTCGAGATACAATAAAAGCAAGACGTCATGTTAGACAAATTAGAAGCTATATACTCACGTTATCAGGAGATTGAGCAACAGATGAACGACCCGCAGGTTACGGCGGACATGAAGCGATATGTGAAATTGAGCAAGGACTATAAGGACCTGCAGCCGGTGGTGAAAGCTTATCACGACTATAAGTCGCTGCTGGACACCATTGCCGAATGCAAGGAGCTGCTGAGCACCGAGAAAGACGAAGAGTTGCGCGAGATGGCAAAGGCCGAGCTGGTGGAGAGCAACGAACGCCGCGAGAAAATGGAGGAGGAGATACGTATTATGCTGATTCCCGCCGACCCCACCGACAGCAAGAACGCCGTGGTGGAGATACGCGGCGGCACGGGCGGCGACGAGGCCTGCATATTTGCGGGCGACTTGTTCCGCATGTACAGCCGCTATTGCGAGAAGAAGCATTGGAAGATAGAGGTTGTGAGTTTCAACGAGGGTACAGCTGGAGGATATAAAGATATCACGTTCAACGTGACGGGCGAGAAGGTGTATGGCATGCTGAAGTATGAGAGCGGCGTGCACCGTGTGCAGCGCGTGCCTGCCACCGAGACACAGGGTCGTGTGCACACGTCGGCTGCCGGCGTGGTGGTGCTGCCCGAAGCTGAGGAGTTTGACGTGGAATTGAACATGTCGGACATCAAGAAGGAGACCTTCTGCGCCTCGGGTCCCGGAGGACAGTGCGTCAACACCACCTATTCGGCTGTGCGACTGACCCATATACCCACAGGCATTGTGGTGTCGATGCAGGACCAGAAGTCGCAGATAAAGAATATGGAGAAGGCTTTGGTGATATTGCGTACACGACTGTATGAAAGAGAATACAACAAGTATATGGAGGAGCTCTCCACCAAGCGCAAGACTATGGTGGCCACAGGCGACCGCAGCGAGAAGGTTCGCACATATAACTACCCCCAGAGCCGCGTGACCGACCACCGTATAGGCTACACCATGTATAACCTGCCCGCCTTTATGGACGGCGACATCGAGGACCTTATCGACGCCCTGCAGCTGGCCGAAAACGCCGAGAAGCTGAAGGAAAGCGTGGGTTGATTTAGTGTTGGGCGCTCCTGACAATAACAGTGGTCCAATGGAACGCAACTACCAGCAGTACGAAGCCAACTCCCCTCTCCTACCCATCCACTGGCACAATACTCTTGGCTTTTGCCCCACCGCATTTGATTTCAAAGATATCTCAAAACAAAAATAAACCGGAGTATCCCACAGGATGCTCCGGTTTGCTATAAACGGTCTGAACGAAACTACTTCTGAAGGGTAGCCCAGATGCGGCTGCCTTGGCGATAGATAGTATAAATCTTGGTGCCGGACAGAATCGGGATACGCACCTGTGCACTCTGTTCGGGGAAGAGCCGGAAGAGTTGCACATTGTCATGGCGTTCCGCCACAACGGCGGCAATAAAGTAATCCTTGGTCATAGGATGGTTGTACTCGAGGAGATATTCGCCATCCATCTCAGTGATAGAAGGTTTGTCAGCAGGTTCGCATGGCTTTACTGGAATAGGGTCATGAATTTTGCCACAGCACTCCATCTTACCATTGCCGTAGGAAAGGGCGACATTGCCGCAGTCGGGACAGCAGAAAAGGTTGAGGTGGTTTGCCGTTTGAAGCCTGTGGGAAGTCACTTTTTCTGCAGGCACCTGTATGATGGTGAGCCACTTCTGGGGGTCAGTCTGATTCCACACGCCGTCGACATAACAGGCACGCGGAGCCCCTGCCATTCGGTAGCCCTCCTTTTCCATATAGGCGAAAAGGTCGATATAGCTTTGATAGAGCTGTTCGTATGGACCGTAGACTTTCATACAGACAGCCAAAGGGATTTCAGGATTATGGCGGAACTTGATGATATCGCTGTCCTCTTTGGCCTCAAGGACCTGTTCGCAGTACTCGAAATCGATGTCATGATCCTTATATTCCTTGTCGTGCTCAAAGGTATAACAATAGCCGGGCTCGGGACACTGGCAGCCAAGGCGTGCCATTTCCGGTCCTATCACATTGCAGCAGAGGTCGCCAATGGCATTATAGCTGGGGATGATGCCGCGGTAGTAGGCCACGGTCATGGCAGGGATGCTTTGAATTGAAAACTTTTCCATGTTTTGGTACTTTTGTTGTGAGCTTATCAAAGCCTGTAGTCGTTCTCGACGGAGAAGCATCTGATGGAGGTTCGCCTCTGTCTGGAGAATCTTGGCCTCAAGAAGTTGAAGAGAAGGCTCTTGCGAATCGCTGTCCATAAGGGCACCTATCTCTTCTAACGAAAATCCCAATTCTTTGAAACGGCGTATCGTCTCCATCGTCTGCAACTGGCTGACGTGATAGTAGCGATAGCCCGTCCAGGGATCCACCTTCCGGGGCGAGATTAGACCCAGTTTCTCGTAGTGATGGAGTGTCTTCACCGTTACCCCACAGAGCTTCGAGAACTCACCGATTTGTAAATTAGTTATTTCCATGATTCATTGCGCAATTAAATCATCTGCAAAGATACAATCATCCCCAAGGTATGAGTCAAGGACATTAACAGAGTTTAACATTATATGGATTGTTCCTTGACCGGAGTTCCGTCGAAACGAATATAAAGAAACCAGAAGCTCCTTTCGGGACTTCCGGTTTGTGAGGGTGAATTGCAAAGCATTAACGCACTCTGCAAAGACGCTATTATTCTTCCTCGTTGGCGGCTTCCTCGTAGGCCTTGAGCAGAGCCTGCTGGACGTCGGCGGGAACGAGTTCGTAGCTGCTGAATGTCATGGTGAAAGTGCCGCGGCCGCTGGTGAGTGAGCTCAAAGCGGTGCAGTAGCGGTTCATTTCGGCGAGAGGAGCTTTGGCGCGGAGGGTGGTGTATTTACCCTCGGCATCCATGCCCATAACGATGGCGCGACGGCCTTGGAGGTCGGTCATAACGCCACCCTGGCTCTCGGTGGGAACGGTGACAGCCACATCGTAGATAGGCTCTTTAATCTTGGGACCAGCCAGTTTGAAAGCCTCACGGAAAGCGGTACGGCCGGCAATCTTGAAGGCGGTTTCGTTGGAGTCGACGGGGTGCATCTTACCATCGTAGATATTCACCACAATGTCGCGTGCATAGGAACCGGTGAGAGGACCTTGCTCCATCTTCTCCATGATACCCTTAAGGATAGCGGGCATGAAACGGGCGTCGATAGAACCACCGACGATACAGTTGTTGAAGACGAGTTTTCCACCCCACTCGAGGTCGTATTCCTGAGTGTCGCGGATGGGGTACTTAGTCTGATTGGGCATGCCTTCGTAGTAAGGCTCGATGAGCATGTGTACTTCACCGAACTGGCCGCTACCACCCGACTGTTTCTTGTGGCGGTACATGGCTTCAGCGCTCTTGGTGATGGTCTCGCGGTAGGGGATGTTGGGGGCGGTGAAGTTGACGGCCAGCTTGTACTGGTTGTCGAAATACCACTTCACCGTATTCAGGTGCAACTCACCCTGGCATCCCAGGATCACCTGGCGCAGCTCGCGGCTGTTCTCCAGCGTGAGGCTGCGGTTGTAGGTGACGAGGTCCTTCAGTGCGGCGCCTACCTTCTCGTCGTCGTTGCTGTTGGCGGCCTTCACGGCGACGGTGTAGATAGGAGTCGGGAAGACAATCTCCTCGACGGCGTCGTCCATGTTGCCTCATCAAGCTCGGCAGGCATACCACTTCGGGGTGGTGAGGGTATGACTTCTTTGTGAGTTCTATGTGGGTTCTTTGTGTTTCTTTGAAATGGCAATAACCTGCTGATAACCAACAAAAAGCAGAATAATACCTATATAATGATGCAAAATGCTCATTTTCAAAGGCTAGCCTTACGACCATTCGGCGCTCCTTCGAAGGTCTCTCGGCGGTCGGTTTGCCTCTATAATGCTCTTGTCAAAAAATATTTTTGCCATGTCAGAAAATGTTTGTATCTTTGCAAATTGAAATTAGCATGATTTATGCAGGTTGTTAAAAGATATTTGTCCCTGCCTCTGACTGCACAACTTGAGGTTACTGATTTCTGTAATCATCGTTGTATCCATTGTTACAACCTTGATTCTGAAATCAGAAACCGCCCCGTGCGCAAGATTGATGATGATACTGTTTTGGCATGTGCACAAAAACTTATAGACAATAAAATATTCAGTGTCATTGTCACAGGAGGCGAGCCTTTAGTGAAAAAGGAGCTTACAAAGAAAGTAATTTGTCTACTAAGAGAGAATCAAACAAGAGTTTCTCTCAATTCCAATATTACTCTTTTGGATGATGATTTTATTATTTTTCTTAAAGAGCAAAAAGTTGGAGTGCTGACCTCCTGCCCTTCTGGCATGGCAAGTTCATTTTCTCGGCTTGTGGGCGTAGACAACTATACGGTTTTCGAAGATAAAATAAAAAAACTGGTGGCTGCCGGAGTCCATTTCTCCGTCAATATGGTGGTGACGAAAGAGAATCTGCATGAGGTACGCACCACGGCGGAGAAGATGCATGCCCTGGGCTGTAAATCCTTTGCAGCCACTCCTATGGGGCTGAATGTGGAATATCCACGCTTCGACCTGCTGCTCAACGTTGAGGAAGTGCGTGGTGTCATCGCTGACTTGCTATGGATCGAGGAGAACCTGAAGATGAATGTGGATATCCTCGAAGCCTTGCCCAAATGCGTGTTCTCCGAGGAAGTCTTGAAAGGTAAGCATCATTTCTTGAACAGGAAATGTCAAGCTGGACGTACGGTGATTGCCGTGTCGTGCAATGGCGATGTACGCCCTTGTGTACATAACACATATTCCTACGGCAACCTTTTGAATGAGGATTTGCGCAACATCTGGCAGAAGATGAACGACTGGCGCTCAATGCAGTATATCCCAGAAGAGTGCAAAGACTGCGCATGGCTCAACCGCTGCAACGGCGGTTGCCGCACCAGTGCCAAAGTCTTCAACGGTGACTGGAACCAAAAAGACATGTGGTGTACAGGCAGGTTAACCACGCCCCCACCGACACAGAAGAAACAAAATATCGAACTGAAACCCGATACACGTCTGCGGATGACAGACAACATCAGAATACGCCCTGAGGGAGAGGATGCCTTCTTGATATACAACAAGGAAGATGATGTCTACTTTATGATTAACAAAGTCTTTTACGACCTTATCAATATTCTACAAGAAAAGCATGAGTTTATTATCGGCGAATTGCGTAACGCACAGAACCATGAACAACTTTACAATTCCTGTTCATTCCTAATCAACAAGAAAGTATTAAAGATAATCGAATAAAAAACCTTTATGTTATGACAACGAAAACTAAAATAGAAGAACTGGTGGTCTATGATTTTGGAAACATAAATTTTCAAGGGAATGGGAAAAACAATTGTTTTGACGGTCCAGCTCCCTGTGATGAATCCATCTGTGATGAACGATGTGATTGTGATTGTGACAACAGCTGCGACAGCTGTGACTGTCATACCTATGAGTAACGTAATTACAAAAAACAATTAAGACAGTTGAAACTGATGTCGGGACGCTCGATGCAACCGTGGCACTTCTCGATGTACTTAGGGACATGGTCTTTGGAGGTGGGCAGCGAGGCGAGGAGCAGGGTGTCGTCCAAGCGTTTCAGCACAAGGAAATACTTCGGCTTCGGTGTGCCGCCGTCGGGGAAGATAAAGGGATCGAAATAGAGAATGACTCCCTGCAGGAAGCGGTTGTCAGGCTCCATAGGCGCGGGACATTTTGAGAAAGTCCATCTGTTCGCGGTAGAATTCCTGACTGCAACCGGTGAGGCACTCACCGAGGTCAATCTGGCAGTCGGAGTTATTGGTGATTTTTTGCTCAAAGCCTTCCAATAGGTGGTTGCGTTCGGCGGTGGCATACCACAGACCATCTTTTCGGTGCGTCAATTCAACCAACTACTTGGCGGTCATCTTGCCGAAACGACGCAAGATGTCGTCCATGACTGTCATGTCGTTGTCCGAAAACTCGTCATCAGAGAAGATTGTAGTAGCCTTGATATAGGTCTTGCCGTCCTCCACTTCTTTCTCTACATAGCCGTCAAAGATGACAGGGGTTTCGGAGAGGTCGATAAAGATGTCCTTGACCACAGGACCAGCTTGCCAAACCTCAAAAGGAAGACCGAGGAAAGGCGTCTTGAATCGTTTGACGCTGTACTCCTCCATCAAATAGAGCAGTTTGAGAAGTTTGGTCTTGCTCAAATTTGGAACTCGCTCGGCGATGTACACAACGGCATTGCCAATCTTGTTTCTGTCAGCCAGTGTGAGTCTCATATATTATTTATTTATTAGAAGCCAGAAGTCCCTCTCGAGACTTCTGGCTTGATGATTTACGAAGATTACTCTTCCTCGTTGGCGGCTTCCTCGTAGGCCTTGAGCAGAGCCTGCTGGACGTCGGCGGGAACGAGTTCGTAGCTGCTAAATGTCATGGTGAAAGTGCCGCGGCCGCTGGTGAGTGAGCTCAGAGCGGTGCAGTAGCGGTTCATTTCGGCGAGAGGAGCTTTGGCGCGGAGGGTGGTGTATTTACCCTCAGCATCCATGCCCATAACGATGGCGCGACGGCCTTGGAGGTCGGTCATGACGCCACCCTGGCTCTCGGTGGGAACGGTGACAGCCACATCGTAGATAGGCTCTTTAATCTTGGGACCAGCCAGTTTGAAGGCCTCACGGAAAGCGGTACGGCCGGCAATCTTGAAGGCGGTTTCGTTGGAGTCGACGGGGTGCATCTTACCATCGTAGATGTTAACCACAATGTCGCGGGCATAGGAACCGGTGAGAGGACCTTGCTCCATCTTCTCCATGATACCCTTAAGGATAGCGGGCATGAAACGGGCGTCGATAGAACCACCGACGATACAGTTGTTGAAGACGAGCTTTCCACCCCACTCGAGGTCGTATTCCTGAGTGTCGCGGATGGGGTACTTGGTCTGATTGGGCATGCCTTCGTAGTAAGGCTCGATGAGCATGTGTACTTCACCGAACTGGCCGCTACCACCCGACTGTTTCTTGTGGCGGTACATGGCTTCAGCGCTCTTGGTGATAGTCTCACGGTAAGGCACATTGGGAGCAGTGAAGTTGACACCGAGTTTGTATTGGTTCTCGAAGTACCATTTAATAGTGTTGAGATGGAGTTCGCCCTGGCAACCGAGGATGACCTGACGGAGCTCGCGGCTGTTCTCGAGGGAGAGGCTGCGGTCGCCGTTGCAGAGATCCTTCAATGCGGCACCAACTTTCTCGTCGTCGTTGCTGTTGGCGGCCTTCACGGCTACGGTGTATATAGGAGTCGGGAATTCAATTTCGGGCACCACGTCATCGGTGTTTTTGGGAGTGGTGATGGTGTGGTTGATGCGCACATCTTTCAGCTTGATGGTAGCAACGATATCGCCGGCACAAGCTTTCTCGACACGCTGGCGGTTCTTACCTGCGCAAACGAGAATCTGACTGAGACGTTCCTTGGACTGGTTGCAGCTGTTGACTACATCCTGAGCCTCGGCGAGTTCGCCGTCGTAGATGCGGAGATAGGTGATTTCGCCAATGCTCTTGTCCTTGTCGCTCTTGAAAGCGAAAGCGACGGTGGGGTTGGCGCTGTCGCACTTGAGTTCCTTGCCAGCTTTGGTCTTCTTGGTATTGGACACCTCGTTGGGGGCGGGAACATTGTCGACCACAAATTCGAGCAGGCGGCTCACACCGGCATTCTCCTTGGCGGAAGTGCAAAGGATGGGGAAAAGGTCGCGCTTGTCGATGGCGAGTTTCAGAGCCTTGGTGAGGTCCTCGTGGTTCAGGTCGCCTTCCTCAAAGTATTTCTCCATCAGGGCATCGTCGGCAGCAGCAGCTTCCTCAACGAGAGCCATACGGAGCTCTTCGGCCTTGTCGGCATAGGCAGCGGGAACATCACTCATCTCGCACTTGCCATCCTTGAAGGTGAGCAGTTTGTTGAGTACAATGTCCACAACCTGGTTAAAGCCCAAGCCCTGGTTGACGGGGAACTGCAGGACGGTGCATTTGCCGCCGAAGTAGTCCTTCAGCTGGTTGACGCAGTCGTCGAAGTTGGCTTTCTCGGCGTCGAGATGGTTGACAGTGAAAATCATGGGGGTGTTCAGCTTATTGCTGTAGCGGTAGGCGATTTCGGTGCCCACCTCAATGCCGGACTGGGCATTGACCACGACAACAGCAGCCTCGACAACATTATAGGCAGCCACCAGTTCGCCCTGGAAGTCGGCGAAACCGGGAACGTCAAGGATATTGATTTTCTTTCCTCCGAACTCTGTGTAGAGCAGAGAGGTGTTGACTGAATTGCGGCGGTCGATTTCGATGTCGCGATAGTCGGAGATGGTGTTCTTGTCTTCTACGGTGCCCCGGCGATTGATAACGCCGCCGTTGAAGGCCATGGCCTCGGCCATGGTGGTCTTACCCGATTTAGCACCGCCCACGAGGGCAATGTTGCGGATGTCGGAGGTCTGGTAAATCTTCATGTGTATGTTATATATAATTATTTTTGTATTTGTTCTGTTCAAAACAATATGTTCGAAAAGCCACTTTGAGTTGCTAAAGCAAAGTCGGACATCCGAATGCAAGAAACTAATGCACTTATTGCAAGCACATTAGAAAGCAAAACAAAGTCTACGCTCTCAAAATACTGAGTGGCAAAGATACAAATATTTTTGGAATTATTGTCTTTCTTATGGAAAAAAATAGTACCTTTGCAAATTATTTTAGTGCAGAAAGACAATATGGGCGTCATCGCAAAACAAAGTATCAAAGGAGCATCGGCCAACTATCTGGGAGTCCTGATAGGGGCCATCACCACATTTTTTGTGGTGACAGACCTCCTCACGCAAGAGGAGATAGGTCTTACCCGCGTCATGGTGGATGCCGCCATGCTCTTTGCGGGGCTTGCACAGCTGGGCACCAACGCCTCGATTGTGCGCTTCTATCCTCGTTTCCGCACTGCTGACCGACCCGAACTGCGTGACCACGGATTCTTTGGCTGGACACTGATGCTGCCCCTGTTGGGGTTTACGGTCATCGCCACACTCTTCTTCATCTTCAAAAACCAAATTGTAGCATACTATTCGCAGGAAGCACCCCTGCTGACCAACTATGTGTCGCTATTGCTACCGCTGACCTTCTTTGTGCTGTACATGACGGTGTTCGAGACCAACGCCAGCGTGTTGCTCCACATTGCCGTGCCCAAATTTGTGAGGGAAGTGGTAATCCGGGTGCTCAACCTCATAGCCTATCTGCTTTACGGACACAGAGTCATCTCGCTCGACCTCTTTGTCATACTCTTCTGCTCCAGCTATGCAGTGGCCACGTTGGTCAATTTCCTCTACCTTCTGTCGTTGGGACGTATATCGTTCCGGCCCGATTGGCACTTCATGAACCACAACCTCCTGCGTGAGGTGGGGGTATACACCCTCTTCATGACCGCCACGGTCCTGGCAGGAAACATCAAGCTGTTCAACTCCATCTTCATTGCCAAGACTAGCCTTGCCGCGGCGGGCATCTACACCATTGCCTGCTACATAGCCAACGTGGTGGAAATACCCTACCGCTCGTTGGGAGCCATATCAAGCCCCATCATCTCGCAGGCCGTGACCGACAACGACATCGGGGAAGTGAACCGCCTAGGCAAACAGGTGTCGCTACACCAACTGCTGGTGGCCAGCATGCTGCTTTTTTTCATCTGGATAAACCTCACGCCCCTTTTCCGCATCATCCCCAACGGACAGGAATACACCTCGGGAATGGGAGTGGTGCTGTTTCTCGGCATAGCCAACATACTGAACTCCACTCTGAGCATTGCCACCAATATACTCAATTTCTCCAAACACTACGCCTACTCACTCCTCTTCATCTCCATGCTCACAGTGTCGGCCATCGGACTCAACCTCTGGCTTATACCGCGATGGGGTGTAACCGGGTCGGCCTGTGCCACATTGCTGGCCTACATCATATACTTCATCCCACTGCTCAGCCTACTATGGGCAAAGATGGGAATCTCGCTCTTCAGCCGCAAACAACTGTGGGTCGTCCTATTCACGCTTGCCATCTTCGGATGCAATGCACTATGGGAATGGCTTATTACCCCGCTCTTTCTGAAACTGGGCACGGGCATTGCCATAGTACTAATCGAAGCCCTTATACGCACCCTAATATTTGCCGCAGTCACCTACTTTGCCATCCGCAGGATGCACATAAGCCCCGAAGTGGACAAAATACTGCAGCTACCGAAATCCAAGAAGGCATAAGAGTTGGGATTAGTGTGGACGTATTAACGATTGGACAGGACCGACAAGAAAAACAATTTCCTCAGGGGCTTTTTTTTATTTACATTGATAAGATTGTGGAATTTTACGTAAATTTGCAATATGAATATAAAGAATATGAAGTGGTATAACACATTGCAATTCATTATGCTATGTGTAACTTTACCTATTGTGGCAATCGATTGGCAGCTTGGACTGTGGTCGACGCTGGCTCTTGGAATCGCCACAGTGGTCAAGATAATTGCCGAAAAAAAGGTTGGAAATCCGTCGCTTGACACACCTTTGCGAGTGACGCTTTTGACTGTCGCTGTTTTTTGGCTGTGTTATGTAGTCAGCGTGTTCTATAGCCAAAACGTGGATAGAGCCCTGGTATTGGTGCCACGCAAGGCCGTGATGCTCATAGTCCCTTTGTGTATCCTGTTGTCAGACACTTCCTACCTCAGGCGTGACCATCTGAGGGTGTTGTTCTACGGGTTGCTTGTGGCTATTGGGGGATTGTTTGTCTATAACCTGTGCACCAACACGTTTGAGGACAAAAACCATACTTATGTGGCCCTATACATCCTGCCGACGGTGGGGTTCATCTACAGCGAATTGTCACAACACCGTGGAGTCATGCCTTTGTGGCAGAAACTGATGCTATATGCCGCCGCTGTGATGACAATTGTATTCATTATCTACATTGACTCGCGCGCGGGCATCTTGTGCCTCTATGGTGTCGAGGTGCTTTGTGCCCTGCATTTGGCCCAAAAGCGCGGATGGTGGAAAGGAGTACTGCTCGCTCTCCTTTCGGTGGGGCTCACATTCACCGCCGAGAAGACGCTGCCCAACCACAACAGCCGTCTGCCGATTGCCTCCTTGGCAAGTAAGCAAGCAGTAGAAACCGATGACGGGACCATTGCCGACACAGTGACAACAACAGTACCGGCCTATGGGAAGTACAACGATGCCCGAATGGCCATCAACGTCACCGCAGTCAAGACCATTGCCGGCAGCCCGTTGATCGGCTACGGAGTGGGCGACTACGACACAGTGTTCTCAAAGCGATTGGGCACCGAGGGGTACCCAAGCCTGGAGGAGCAACAGCTTAATGCTCACAACCAATACACCGAGACGGCCCTTGCCATCGGAATCATTGGACTGGCGGCGATGCTGTGGTGGCTTGTGATGCCGCTATGTTTGGCTTGGCGGCGCAAGAAAGGATTCTGGCCGGTCTTGGTGCTGACATTCATCGTCATGTTCTGCTTCTTATTCGAGTCGATGCTGGAACGCCAAATGGGCATGCAGTTTGTTTCGCTGCTATATGCCTTGATGGTCTTGATAATGGTGGTGGACCAAGTTGAGCCATACACCGAACACTAACCAGTTGAAACGAAATACTGAACACCGCCATGTCATTACGCAGTCAATCGGTAACCGGAGTAAAATGGAACGCAGTGGGGACACTTACCACAACGGCGTTGCAGATGCTCAAGCTGTTTATCTTGGCGCGCATACTCACAAAACAAGACTTTGGTCTGCTGGCCATAGCCACCATGTTTCTCGGCTTCACTGAGATATTTGCCAATATGGGCCTCGCCACAGGCATTATCCACAAGCAAGACATCACCCGCGACCAATACTCGTCGGTCTTCTGGCTCAACCTGATGCTCAGTGTGGCTCTGTGGCTGCTGCTCTGTGCCTTTACACCACTGATAGCAAATTACTACCATCACCCCGCCCTGAGACAGCTTATCCCGTTGCTGTCATTCACACTTGTGATAGACTCCTTTGGCAAAATGTTCTACACACTGAAGACCAAAGAGCTGGACTTCAAATTCATCTCCATAGTGCAGATTGTGGGAGTCACCCTCGGGGTGGTGCTGACGGTGGTGCTGGCTTTGCACGGCTTTGGTGTCTTCAGCCTTGCATGGGGTGCGTTGCTCCAAGCATTCATCACCCAAAGCGTCTATGCCGTATCGGGACTCAAGGCCTATCGCATCAGGCTGCATTTCCGACTGAGCGAAATACGCGAGTTAGTCTCAATAGGACTTTATCAGCTTGGAATGCAGGTGATTGATTATGCAGCCAATAAACTTGATATCTTCCTCATAGGGCGTTTCTTCAGCGCCGAGGTACTGGGTGTGTACAACTTAGCCAAAGAGTTGCTGTACAAGGCAGTGCAGCTCATCAACCCCATAGTCACCAATGTTGCGGCCCCAGCATTTGCTAGATTCCAAGACGATATGCCAAAGATGCGTCGTTCCTATGCCGAGGTGCTGCACCTGCTCTCGTTCACCAACTTCCCGATATTCATGGCTTTCTTCCTCTTTGCAGAACCGCTCACTGTGCTGCTCTACGGAAGCGGCATGGTGGAGATGGTGTGGTTTGTGAGAGTGCTCTCGGTGTGGGGTATGCTGCAGTCGATAGGTAACCCAGCGGGAATACTCATGGTGTCGCTGGGTCGCACCGACCTGGGCTTCAAGTGGACGCTGGTACGCATCGTGTTTGTGTTGGCAGGCACACTAGTGGCCAGCCGGATAAGCATACAGGCTATAGCCTGGACGCAGGTACTGCTGGCCTTCATCTTCCTCTTTGCCTACTGGCGCATGATGGTTTACAAGTGCATACAAATGCCACTGAAGAGTTACCTTGGCGCGGTGTCATGGCCACTGCTGGGCATCGTTGTGGCAGCACTACCAGCATTGCCGTTGTTGCTTTTCGCCGCAGGGCAGGAGGAGCCGTTGCGCACCATTATGCTGTATGCCGACATGGCTGTTTTCGGCCTCTCCTACCTGGCCTTCTACTGGTTCACACGGCGCGATATGCTACTGCAGTTGCCCATTTTTAGAACAAGAAAAAACTCATGAGACTGATATTCCATATACCGCTGAAAATAGACCGCAACGACCCGTCGGCCAGCCAGATACGTCCACAGAAGCTAATGATGGCTTTTGCCGAACTTGGCTGGGAGATGGACGTGGTAGAGGGCAGCGGACGCAACCGCAAACACCAGATTGCCGAGATAAAGAGAAAGATAAGGCAGGGGGTACATTACGATTTCGTATACAGCGAATCGTCAACCATGCCCACACTGCTCACCGAGCCACATCATCTGCCTATATACCCTTGTCTGGATTTCGGGTTTCTGGCCTTCTGCAAGCGATACGGCATTCCCGTAGGGTTGTTCTACCGCGATATCCACTGGCAGTATGCCAATAAGGGAGAGGGATTCAAGCAAGGGGTGGCGCGATATTTCTATTTCTATGACCTGTGGCAATACGGACGGTTGCTGGATGTCTTGTTTCTGCCCACGCTGCCAATGCTTGAGCATGTGCCCCACAAGTTCAGCTGCAGAGTGGTGGAGCTGCCGTCGGGATTGAACCCGTCAGGCAAACGAGTTGCCGAAAACAGCGGTAATAAAGCGATGGAATTGCTATATGTGGGTGGCGTTGGTGGAAACTACAACCTAAAGCCATTGATGAACGCAGTGTCGATGATGGAGGGTGTAAAGCTGACTTTCTGCTGCCGCACATACGACTGGGAGACTGTGAAAGAAGACTATGCACCATATCTTGGCTCCAATGTGTCGGTGGTACACCTTGATGGGAACGAGCTAGATGCAGCATACGGCAAAGCTGACCTGTTTGTGATGCCTATGAGCACGGAATATGTGCGCTTTGCTGCACCATACAAATTGTTTGAGGCCATCGGTCAAGGGTTGCCAATAGTGGCCGCCAAGGACACATGGAGTGGCGATTTTGTGGAGCGGAACGGCATTGGTTGCGCCTGCATGAACGATGCCAGTTCGCTCAAGCAGACGATAGAATCGCTACGCGACAACCCACAGAGGCTATCACAGATGCGAGAGACACTGCCCGCTGTGGCGGAGCAGAATACATGGACAGCACGCTGCCAACAGATTGCAGCCGCCCTGATAAACAAAAAGAATTAGGCAAAGATGGCATTCACACTATATAAACATGCGTGGCTATGGATAGGCCCTGAGTATGAGGAACCGCAGTTGAGCCGAGCCGACAGCAAAGCACTGCTGCGCAAAGGAGGCTGGCTGGTGCGCAACACCTATGACTTCGACTGTGACGAGGAGACAGGCTTCTGGAATGTGGTGAAAGACTCGTTCGGGGGCATGGAGGAACTTAGCAGCAAGATGCGCAACCAACTGAGGCGCAGCATGGCCAACTATGAGTTTCGGCGTATGACGCGCGACGAGCTGCTGGCTATGGGCTATGAAGTGCACCGAGCTGCCGCCGAGGGCTATAAGGTGAAGGCCAATGTACCCACAGAAGAAGATTTCCGCAACGAAATAATAAATGGACCCGAGAATGAATACTGGGGCTCATTTGACAAAGGCGACGGGCATCTGGCTGCTTTCGCCAAGAATATCGTGTATGAACAGATGTGCGACTACTCTGTGATGAAAGCCCGACCCGACGAATTACCGCGCTACCCGTATTACGGACTGATTTATTCTATGAATGAATACTATTTGAAGGAGTGTGGGCTGAAGTATGTCAACGATGGAGGGCGAAGCATCACCGAACATTCAAACATACAACCCTTTCTCATGCAGAAGTTCAATTTCCGCAAAGCCTATTGCAGGATAAACATAGTGTATAAACCCTGGCTGGCTGTGATGGTGAAAGCGTTGTTCCCTTTCAGAAAGTGGATTCCTGTAGCATCGGTGCGCAGTTTGCTCAATCAGGAAGAGATGACGCGCTTGTAGATTTCCATCATGGTATCCACGTTGCGCTCCCAGTCGTAAAGATCGGCCACACGCTGACGGGCAGCGACACCCATTTGGGCGCGTAGCTGCGGATTGTTGATGAAGCGTTCTATGGCTTCGGCAGCAGCCTCGGGGTTGTCTTTGGGCACAATGAAGCCTGTGACATTGTTATCTACCACTTCACAGAAACCTTCGGCATCAGAGGTAACCACAGGACATGCGCAGGACATTGCCTCGACGGCAACAACACCGAAGCTTTCCTCACGGCTCAGTGACACAGACACGTCGAACTTGGCATAGAGTTCTGGGAGCTCTTGGTTAGGAATGTAGCCAAGGAAGTCGACAAGTTGGCGAATGCCAAGTTCATCACATAAGTTTATGAGTTGGTCACGGTCAGGGCCGGTACCTGCGATAAGTAGGCGCATATCGGTCTGCGGATGATGCTGATGGACGAGGGCAAAGGCGCGAATGAGGGTATCGATGCCGTAGCAGTATTTAAGGGTTTTGACGTTGCCGACAACAAAAGAGGCTGGTTTATCTTTAACGGGAACGGGGCAGAACCGCTGCATGTCGACTCCGAAAGGAGTAACAGAAATAGATTTGGGCGTGTATAGATTGGTCTCGCGAGCCATACAATGGCTGGTAGAAAGGATGTAGTCGGCCTTCTTGAGTGTGAAAGTGAGCAGATGGCGGTAGAGGCTGCCTTGACGCGGATAGTTATAGACATCGCTGCCCCACACCGATAGCACATAGGGGTGGAAACCGGAGAGGGCACCAATAAGGCCGAAACTGCAAGCATAGTGTGCATGCAGGAAGTCGGGGCGGAAGGCTTTTAATTGTTTGCGAAGCAGGCGGACTGCCTTGAGATATACTATCTTGTCGAGTATCCGTTGGGAAATGGCAGCACTATCGCGCAACACGAAATCACAACTATATACCTTCACATTAAGCATACCGTCGTAGGGCGACAAGTTGCAGCGAAGCAAATTGAAAAGCAATATCTCGCATCCCCGCTGGCTGAGAGAGCGTACCCATCGAAGGGTGTGGATGCTGTCGGCGTCGGATAAGAGTAGTACTTTCATATAACTTTAAGCATGTGGTTCATAATAAATAATGGATGCAGAGAGCGATGGACGATACCACTACGGATGTGAGGATTTGAATACGTAATCAATGAATTTTTGTGAAAGCGTGTGGTATTCGAGGTTTTCGAGGGCATATTTTCGACCTTTGGCACCCATGGCGGCACGTTCATCTGGGGACATGTTGGCTATCGTTTGTATGGCATCGCGCACCTGATCAACATTCTCGGCCTCCACCTGTATGCCACAGCCGACACGCTCGGTCTCACTGCCCGGCTCATCAACAGACTTGACAATGGGTTTTCCTGCCAGCATATAATCAATCATCTTATTGGCGGAAGTACCGTATTTATGAAGGAAACTATGTACGCCGCCTTCATAGCAGATATCAAACTGCTGTACCACTTTGGGTATGCAGGTCTTCTCCACCGGTGGAAGAAAATAGAAGTTCTTGAGGCCATAACTTTCCGCCAATTGTATCAGCTCATCTTTCTGTGGGCCACTGCCGACCATAACATAAGCCAAATCATTGCGCTCTTTGAGTGCATTGGCCGCCTTTATGAGAACGTCCATAGCTGTAGACTGGGTATGTCCTCCAGCAAATCCGATAATGGTTTTACCTTCCTCATGAAGCTTGGTAAAAAGGGTTGCATGCTCCTGTGGCAAAGAGATATTCTCTGCATTAGCCCATTCCTCTTTCAGATATCCATTAGGCACACAGCAAAAACGGTCTTCCGTGAGTCCATGTCGCTTCATGTGAGGAAAGGCCTTGTCGAGCATCGAGACAACCATGTCGCAATATTTGTAAGCATGGTTCTCGCAGTGCTGAAGCATGACAATGAATGGGTGCCATTTTTTGTATCCACCAATAACCATTACCGACAGAGGCCACAAGTCGTGCACTTCGTAGACCAACTTGGCATGTGTGCGGCGGGCAATATAATGACATGGGTATATGTCAAATGTATATACGGACGATGCGATGACCATGTCTGGTTTGAAAGCTATCAGCTCTTTGCTATGTTTGTAGACCTGACGGCAGAACTGGAACATGGAGAGCACCCGTTTCATGCCGTTGCCCTCATATTCGACGGTAGGCAGCCACAGATAATTGATGCCCTCAAGGGTTTCTCGTCCAACCGACGGCTGTACCTTACGGAGGTGCGAAAAGGAGGCGCCCACTACCGTTACCTGATGGCCCATGCGCACCCACTCGCGGGCCATATAATAGGAGCGAAACTCCATGCCATATTGGGGTGCTCCGGCGTAGTGGCTTATCATCAAGATATTCATAGGAAAAGTCTTATTACTTCAAATGACTCGGCATACTGACAACCCACCTGCACTCCGCGGGTACGGGCCAGTGAGCGTACAAACTCGGGTGACGTATAGTCACGGAACTCCTGGCTTTTGTATTCCCTTAGAGCCTGGCATTTTGCTTCTATATGGCGTTCCTCCAGCTGAACAAAACAGTCAGTGTCGAATGTCAGATTGTTCCATATAAGCTCATATCCAAGCAAAGTAGTCTTCTTAAATGCACGTATCGCCTCTTGGGCCACGGTGGTATGGTCTTGGTGTATGTCGTGGGAAGAGGGCATAAATACCAGGTCATAGTGCCGTTCGTTGCGCAACTTTACCATGTCCTCCAAAAGCTCTTGCCGCACATAGTTCAGTTTGCGCACCTCATAATGGTAGATGCGCAGGTTCTCGGGGGGTATGCCTAACTTGAGGGTAGCATTACGGACCTCAGTGGCAAGGATATCCTTGGGAAATCCTTCGGGAACCGACTGGTCGGCAGTGGAAAAGGCTGCGTAGAAAACATTCTTCCCTTCCTCAATAAACTTACTGATAGTTCCACCTAGACCCAATTCACCGTCGTCGGTATGCGGTGCCAATACGAGTATGTTCTCTATATTCATGGTTTTGTTATTTGTTTCTATTAATCTCTTTGGCTGGCACACCGGCCACAATGGTGTTGTCTGCCACGTCTCTCAGCACCACAGCCCCAATGCCTGCAAATCCCCTATAGCCTATAGTTGTCTTTTCTTTTACAGTCACGTTGGGGGCCAGATAGCTCTGAGGTTTCAATACAGCCCCGCCGCAAACGATGGCACCAACAGTAATCATACTTCCTTCACCAATATGGCTGTTGTGGCCTATCTGCACCAGGTCGTCAATTTTCACATTGTCCTCGATAACAGTACTGCCAAGGGTAGCGCGCTCTACCGTGGTGTTACTACCAATAAAAACATTATTGCCCACAACAACATCGCCGAAATGCGGGAAATGCACAGGCTCTCCCTGTTCGTTACGCTCGAATCCGAATCCCTCCTGCCCTAACACAGCACCTGACTTTATCTCACAGTTGTGTCCAAGCACCACGCGGTTGTCGAGTACCACATTGGGATGAAGCACACAGCCGTCGCCCACAACGCATTGTGCAGACAAATAGCATCCAGCACCAATAAAGACATCATTCCCGATTGTGGCTCCAGACTCAATATTTGCTGTAGGGTGAATGAACCCTTTGGGGTTTTCCTGTACAAAGAAATTGGACAATACCTTGATATAATCCAAGCGTGGATTGTCGGAAACGATATGGCTACAAGTGAGTTTGCCCATGTAGTCGCGTGTGACTATGGCCAAAATATTATTGCATTTGTTCAGTACATGAACCGTCTCATCACTGTATTTCTTTGCGAAAATAATACTGTGAGGCATGGGTGCGGTCAACTGGGCATATCGCTCTATGGTTGTGTCTTCTCCATTTAAAGCTGACCCCAGATGCTTGGCTATATCATTTGCTGTAATCTTCATAATGCTTATAAGTTAACTACCGATTGGTGAAATTAGTATCTCATATCGTCCCAGCCGAAGGGATGAGGTGCCAGTGGCATTTTTGCCAGCGGATGATAATCGCCCTTCAGTCCGATAGGCGTTGAGTGTCGTATATCGCTCACTATCTGAATACAGTTGCGTGCCTCGCTGATGCGAAAGCCACGACCGGCCAGTATTTCCTGATAGCTTTTGGTGTGCAGTTCTGTAAATCCTTGGCTAAACTCAAACTCGTCGCCATCAATCATTATGGTGCGATAGGTCTTTTTCTCGCCTTGCACAGCGTTGGGAGGCAGGCAGTCGGCATTGATACTGAGAAAATAGCGCACACGGGCCTTCTTCAAACGCAGGAAACCGGCCACACGGTCATGGCTCATAACATGAACAATGTTTTCTTCCACTGGCCCGAAAATCCACTGCAACATGTCATAGAAGTGAACCCCGATGTTGGTGGCCACTCCACCGCTCTTGTGCACGTCGCCTTTCCAGGACGAGTAGTACCATTTGCCACGCGAAGTGATGTAGGTTAGGTCGACATCGTACACCTTGTCCTGTGGACCTTCATCCACTTTCTTCTTCAGAGCGATTATCGAGTCATGCAGACGCAGTTGAAGAATAGTATACGCCTGATGGCCAGATTCTTTTTCTATTTCCAAGAGATTATCTATATTATACGGGTTCAGAACCAAGGGCTTCTCGCAGATAACATTACAGCCTAGGCGTAGGCCATAACGGATGAAAGCGTCATGGGTATAGTTTGGTGTGCAGATGGCAAGCCATTGCAGCGGGTTATCGGTGCGCTGCTGCTTTGAACAATAGCGGTCGAATTGTTCTTGCTCTGTGAAGAAAGAACAATCAGGAAACGAACTGTCCAACCGGCCCACGCTGTCAAACTTGTCGTATGCTGCCAGTAGGTTGTTGCCTGTGTCGGCGATAGCTTTCAAATGTCGCGGAGCAATATAACCAGCCGCTCCAATAAGTGCGAAATTCTGCATTTCTATTGTGTTTGTTTTTTATAATCCAAAGCGAATGCTGCATAGCATACATAAGCACAGAAGAAAACGTAGTGCCCCCAAAGGTATAGCGAAGAGCTGGGGCAGAAGAGCATTAAGAGATAAAGTATCGGCGAGAGCCAAAAAAGGTCACGCCCTTTTTGGCTTGAACACCGCATTATCCAAACCATCATTATGCAATAAAGCAAGAATATTGGGAGTCCGGATGTGTAGAGTATCTGTAGGAGATATGAATGCGCATTTGTCAGCCCTTGGGAAATGTTATAGTTGTTAAGATTGGATAAGTAATTCATGTCGCCATTGATTCCAAATCCAATACCAAATGAGTCGTATAATGATGTGATCGAAGCTCCATATATATTGAAGCGAGCACCCAGAATGCCGTGATTGTATACAATAGCGATAACGGAAGCCACTACCGCAGCAATGATAATGGCAACGGAGACCTTGTGGTTTTTTATCTTCGAGAAAAAGTAATAAAGTACAGCCAATGCCGATACCCCGAGACCGGTCTTGCAATCATTCCATAACAATAGTGGAATGCAGACCCCTATAGCTGCAAATCCCAAAACAATCCATCTTTTCGGCAAAAACTGGCTGCTATAGGCAAAGATGTACAATGCTGCCATCACCAACAATACCGAATAGTCGTTAGGATTATAACACAGACCTGTGGCCCTGTGCAGCTCCTCGTTTGGGGCCATATATGAGGCTGACGTGGACAGATGCAATCCTGTAAAATGGCCCACACATCCCATCACGACCATCGTTAGTAGATAGGTGACACTGACATAAAAGAGGACATCCAGCATCTTGCGGGGCGAAACAAGCATAACACGCAACAAAGCTATTACCAAAACAGGAATAGAAAAGAATTTCAGAGTCTCTTTGGCGGTAACGTGGTCACCCCAAAGCATAGATGCCATCCAAGTCCATACTCCATATAACAAGAAGTAAAACGCCACAATGTAGAACATACGAGGCGGACGAGCCCGGAAGAGCAGTGCCAGCACTACGGTAATAGCCAGGCACAGATGGAAAAGAGTAAACGACGATACTATAGGTACAACATGCCCGCACAAAAGCCCTAAACACACCACTGTCATTAGCGGCATGTATGTTTTCCTCAGGATATTGTCTATGGTCTGTAGCATCTTTCCGTTTTCAGTATTTTGATATAACTGTTTTCCCTAATATGACCGCCCCCGTTAAGAGAGCTGAGAAAAGAAGAGACAGAACGGCATAGCGAATGTATTGGCCTGTTGAAGGACCAGATGCTATAAACGGCTTCACTGTGACTTTCGTTTCTACCCCTAATTCCGAGCATTTCTCTATTGCTTTGGCGACAGCAGAGGTTATTGTGTCAAGTGTGGTCACACTGTCACGCATATATGCTCTCAGGCATATCTGTTTGTCGTTTGTTTCGTTGTAGGCTATGCCCTCGAATTCGGCAGAAGTCAATATCTCTTTGGTCCAGTAGCAGGCCGTGGTGTCACTTTCTTGTACCTCCAGCATTGGCTGCACAACTGCGACTCCCTCATAATACCCAACATGCCTGTAATGGTATACAAACCATGTCAATACAACAGCGCATACCACCGTAAAACCGCATATTAGTATTATATTTAACCTTCTGTTCTTCACTCCTGTCGTTATAATTTCACGAAATGCCTAACGATGTCCTACAGTCTTCCATCAACCAACTCTCGCGGCATAATGGCCTTAACGTCAAAGATTACGTGGTTCTTTTCAAGAAGTTTATCGAAGTCTATCTCCATCTCGCGGAACTGGCGATGGGCTACTGCCACGATGGCAGCACTATACCTATCTTTCGGCAGTTCGTTGACAATGTCGATACCATATTCGTGCTTCACCCGCTCAGGCGATGCCCACGGGTCGAACACCGTGATGTCGACACTAAATTCTTTCAGCGCGTGATATATGTCTATCACCCTAGTGTTGCGCACATCGGGACAGTTCTCCTTGAAGGTGAAACCCATGATGATTATCTTGGAACCGAGCACATGGATGCCTTTCTTCAGCATCAATTTGATGGTCTGATCGGCCACATAGGCACCCATACCATCGTTCATACGACGTCCGGCAAGGATAATCTCGGGGTTGTAACCAAGCCGTTGGGCACACTGTGCCAAATAGTAGGGGTCAACCGATATACAGTGGCCACCCACTAAGCCTGGGTTCATCTTGATGAAATTCCACTTCGTCCCTGCAGCTTCCAACACATCGTATGTGTCAATGCCCATCAGCGTGAATATCTTCGACAACTCGTTGACGAAAGCAATGTTGATGTCCCGCTGGCTGTTCTCTATCACTTTGGCGGCCTCTGCCACTTTTATACTCGGAGCCTTGTGCGTGCCGTTGATAAGTACGGCATTGTACACACTGTCTATCAGTTCTGCAACCTCAGGGGTTGAGCCAGAGGTTATCTTCAGAATCTTCTCCACCGTGTGCACTTTGTCGCCCGGGTTGATGCGTTCCGGACTATATCCGGCAAAGAAGTCTTGGTTGTATTTCAGTCCCGACACCCTCTCCACTACCGGCAGGCACTCGTCCTCGGTCACTCCGGGATACACCGTCGACTCGTAAACCACATTATCGCCTTTGCTTATCACCTTGCCCACAGCCTCACTGGCGCCATACAAAGGGGTTAGGTCTGGATTGTTGTTACGGTCAACGGGTGTAGGCACTGCCACGACATAAAAGTTACAACCTTTGATGTCATCCAGAGTTGCCGTGCAACGGAATCCATGCTTGTTGATGGCTTCCTGCAGCAGTTCGTCGCTCACTTCCAAAGTGGCATCGTGGCCTCCCATCAATGCCTCCACACGTGCAGCGTTCATGTCATACCCTATTGTGGGGAACTTCGTAGAGAACAATCTTGCCAATGGCAAACCCACATAACCAAGTCCTATGACGGCAATGCGTATATCTTCTGATTTCATGTATATATTGGGGAATTTAATTCATGTTGTTTATTATTGGCATATCATCTTTTGACACCATGAATAACATGTTCCTGGTGGCATTATTATTCGACACATCAGTTGTTTGTACAAACTGCTGTTTCATTTTTTACAATTCTATACATTGCAAAAATACAAAAAAATCCCCTTATACCAAAAAAAAGTTGTACTTTTGCAACCTACAAACATAACGGGATATGTATTATATCATCGCCACCATAGCAATCATTGCCCTTGAGCTGCTCTATTTTTTTGCAGCCAAGCGTTTCCATATTGTCGACCGGCCCAACGAGCGCAGCTCTCACCATCGCGTGGCCCTACTCGGAGCCGGCATCATCTTCTACCTCGCCGTGCTGTTCTACTCTCTCACCCACGGCTTGGCATTCCATAATTTCCTCATCGCCATCACCGTCTTGGCTGTGGTTAGCTTTGTGGACGACATGCATCCTCTGCCTTCTTGGTTGCGCCTTTTCACACAACTTGCCGCAGTACTCCTCACGTTCTGGACCGATATCTCGGCCATAGCCCCGTGGCAGTTTGTCGTGCTCATCGTGTTCTTTACAGGAATCCTCAATGTCTACAACTTCATGGATGGCATCAATGGCATGCTTGCCGCCTATTCTCTTGTTGTGGTTGGCACTTTCGGCTATCTAGACATCTTTGAAAACTGGTTTATCGACATCGAATTCATCGCCACAGTCATGATAGCCATCCTCGTTTTCGGCTTCTTCAACTTCCGCACCAATGCACGCTGTTTCTCCGGCGATGTGGGCAGCATCAGTATGGGCCTTATTGTTCTGTATCTGCTTGTCCGCTATGTCAACTCTTTCCCTGGTTCTGGTCTGAACGTCAGCCGTATCTGCTTTATTATTGTCTTCTTAGCCGATGGATTTCTCACTATCGCCAAACGTTTCCTTGCCGGGCGCAATATCTTTGCCGCTCACCGCGAGCATGCCTACGAGACCATGGTCAACGACCTTCACGTGCCATACCTCTATGTCTCGGCCGGTTATGCCCTTTTGCAACTCATCATCAACATAGGCTACATCCTTGTCTCCGACAAGAACTTCTACACCATAGCCGTCGCCCTGATTCTCATCCTCGCTTACGGTCTGTTCTTCTTCTTTGGCAACCGCAGTGGTAAGATTCACCCCATCCAGTAAATAGTCCTGCTTATTGCCGACATAAAACAATTGCTTTCCCTTATTGGACATCCAAGATATGACTGCAATGTTTTTCCGTCACATGATATTCATGCTGTTATTATATTATTCGATTTGAATTATTCCGAATAATGTTTATGATTTTCTCCCTACTTTTCTCCCCATCATCATTATCGGCCGAGGGGGTTATTTCAACCGTACTATTTTGTGCTTTCTCAGAGATGGCAGATAATGGCAAGACCAATTCAAACTAGACAATTATTGAAATAGGGACAAACTCAAGCCGCCCATTATCCCGTAGTTCCATCAGTAATCGTCCCATCAGGTTCGGTCCTACATAGAAATCTCCCTGTCGCTTCACGCCCCAAGTATCAGCCCAACTCTTCTTAAACGAACTCTGGTCCTCTACAATGTACTTGCCCTTGGTATGTTCCAATGCAACCCTAAACTCTTCACTTTGCTCGTATTTCAGTTGAAGGCATTGTTTCATAACATCCACAATAATCATTCCCCAATCATCACGTCTATGTGTCTTCTCGTAATGTTTCGCCGTCATCTTCGGATTGGGTGCAGCATAGATGGTCTGTCGGACACCTTCGTCCGTGAATTTCATCATCTGGAACAGTTGCTCGGCATTCTTGTACGTAACACCATTATACTGTATCGGGGTATGGGCGAAATTGCTGAATATGCCCCACTCTCCCTTGACCTCACAGAATGGGACACTCTCGGTCACAGGATAGGTCTCTATCGAATAGTATTGAGGATAGTACTTCTCAATAAAGGGTGCTACACTGTAAAAGCTCATTTTTTCTCTGGATTGACTTTGTCGACTTTGATGATTTTGATGACCGATTCATTAAGCACCGCCATATTGTCACCCAAGGAGGGATTCTTCCACGAATAGGGCCAGCAGATGAAAATGACTCCGATGCTAACGAGGAACTTCGATGCAGCCTTCTCTCCTTCGATGTCCATGTGACCAGTCAGCTCCTTTGCAAGATACTTCCGAAACTCCTTACCGTCTTCCGTGAATTTCGCCGGAATGGTATGTCCTAACTTTTTCTCTGCCTTTGCAACTACCGAGGGGTTTATCGTCTGTTTGAAGGCAATGTGGTTATTCTCCGTCTTATCGGGGACTTCAAGGATATAGACGTAGTGTTCGGTGGCGGACTTGTTCGATGCCGAATAATGGACGGCAGATTCGTATTTTGAGGTTACATATACCCCGAAGCCGAACTTGACCTTTCCATCGCCCTCAAGAGCGTGTGACAGGTCAAACTTGTCAAATAATTGGTGCGTACCGTGATAGAATGTTGGCATATTACATTTATTCTTATGTTATTTCAACAATGGGTTTCTGCAGACCACAGGGGTATTCTTTCCCAAATTCCAAGCCCCGCTCATTAACACTCACGTAGTTGTGCATCTCAAAATCATACTCTTCGGCATTGTCATGTGCCCACTGACATAGGCTATTTACTACCCTTTGACACATTTCTTCTTTCGTACCTTTTCTTATCCCCCTGATGTGAAATTCCCCTTCAAAGAGAGTGTCGCCATAAAGAAAGTCATCCCCTACAGGTGCAGCACACTCATATATTTCAAAACTGCCTGCGGCATCGACAGCAGTATAGATGTCTTCTGGTTTCTCGATTTTAGGAATATCTTTAAAGATTCTGGCTAATAGGTCTTCATTATCGGAGACACAAGTCGGAACAGTGCCCCAACACCAGTTCACATAATCATCTTCTGACCTGTACTGCTCCAATACATGTGAAAACTCATCCATATCTCCATCACATTTTTTTGCTGCCTCATATAAAGCCCTGTCCTCTTTGTCCCCTGTGTAGTTGCCGTCTTTGTCTTCGTTGTACCCGACAACACTCTCATACATACATTCAAGATAATCCCCATACAAGTCAAAACAGGTAATACCAGAGTCTACATTTTTCAGTGTGAAGGGGACTTTGACGCTGAAATCATCATTGTAGACATTGATGTCTATATCAACCGTACAACACCTGTGGAAACCTTCCTCAAAGGTGTTAGGTTTCACTTCTACAATCTCAATGAAGGCACCAATATCGTTAATATAATGATTTATAGACTGACCGTTTATTACTGTTCTTTTGTAATCCATAACTATCCGTGTTGTCTTTATTGAGGATTTCTTTGTCTCTTCAACAACCTCGAAGAAGTTGAATTTCGATAACACCGTACAAGCGTAGCGCAGTGCGGTGATAGAAGAGACTCTTTATCAGCGTCCCGACGGGACGCCACAATAAGAAATGTTGGCAAAAATCAGTCATACTTTGTACTAGAGCGATTTTAAACAGTTTCTCATAGCCCGAACAGCGTCACAGCCAGCCACAGCAGACCGACAAACAGCAACGCCTCGATAAGGAACCCGAGAATACCGCCAATCAAGGCAAACGGAAGGGTGAGGATGTCCCATAAATGAGCAAGTATGTCGAGCAGAACCGGCCCAAAGAACTTGATGACGACCACCACAGCCACTATTATCAGTATTATTGAAAGTACCATTTATCCTTTGATTTTTAACGTATGTCCTGACCTGGGGTGATATTTCCTGTGAAGTGATTCATATTGCCGTTTGATGGCTTTTGCCAACACCTTGAGTTCATCGTCAAAGCAGTTCTATCAACATTTTATATACAAAATCTTCGACGGCTCGTGAGGATGGATATTTCGGATATAGCATATACCTGAATTCCAACCATGGTCTTTCACACGAATCCATCATACGGGATACATTGGCATATCTGGCTATTAAGTCCCGGTAGTCCGTCTTGTGTTGTTCAAAAAGATAAGCGCCAAATCCATACGCGGCAGTCACCCCCATGCTTTTTTGCTTGTCCTTGACGAACTTCAGGGCATACTTCACCGCTTTGCCAGCATCTTTGGCAATGGCCAACCCCGACGATGCCACACTGTCCAGCAGCACCAGGCTGCCGTATTCAGTCAACGGCTCTTCCACCCAACTGACTGAATCCAGTTCCCCTTCCCCCGTATGGAAATAGAACGAATGGAAATATTCGTGCAGCATCACCTGTCCCATCAGGAACATCGTGTCGTCAGGATCCTTCTTGGCCGCCTCTTCAATGGCGTCCAAATAGAGTACTACTGTGTGATCATCTCCACGGTGAACAAACTCTCCCAAAGGCGTTCTCGATTTCTTGCCACGGACAGGGCCATTCAATGCGTCCTTCAACCGTTGCCGCTGTTCTCTCAATATGTCCAACAACGACACCTCTTCACTCATCGATTCGCCTTGTTCCAATTCTTTCTCATTCTCTTCTATCAACATCTCCAAGGCCCGTAGTTCGCGAGCTGTCACATCGCTGTCGGGCATCTCCTCACGCTGCACATGCTTGCCGCTAAGCACCAGCTTCGTGTGCCGCTGAAGGTCTTCAATCTGGAAAAACAGCGACTTGTCAAAAAACAGCATGTGCCGCGCCAACCCCTGCAGGAACGCCACTTCCTCCGGGGTTAGCGTGTGTACGGGCGGGTTATCGGGGTCAATTTCGTACCTGAAAACCACATCCTCCTCTCGGACCCTGTTCCCGAAATACTCGTCAGTTAGATTGTTTAAAACTCCCATGATGCCCTTTATATTATGTGTCTACTCTATTTCCGATTCCAAATCCGATTCCATAATCTCCTGCAGACGCTCTTTCCCGATTCCATATTCGATTCCATAATCTCTTGCAGTTTTTCTTTGGATACGAGAATAGGAGATAATGAAGTTCTCAATTCCTCCATTAAATCGTTTACATTTCTAGAAATATGCCCGTTATTTTCTATTGCCATTTGAGCTTGTATGGACTCTGGCATCTCCAAATCCCCGATAGTTTCTAACGAAAAAAGAATAGCATCTTCCGAGATGCAAATAAAGTCAAAGTAATCATAGTAGTCTATTAATTTTTGCAATTTATCCCTGTCAATAGAATCTTTATTCCCGTAGCGATTCAAGCAAAAACGTAATTGACCAAAATAGATATCAAACCTTCCAATGCCTTGCTTTATATAATCAAATACACACGGCAACACACGGGCACCTGCGTTGTCAATAAAGCCATATTTTGTTGACACTTGTCCATCAATTATTTTCTTAACGGTAAATCCTATGCCATAATTCCGTCCTGAATGAGTCTTGATTTCCCCTTCGTTGATAAGTATATCTCCATATTTGGAAAGAATGACTGTGCTAAATACGGGTGGAAAACCTGTGTTGATTGGTACTTGTATAAGAACAATCTCTCCATAGGAGGGTGTCTCTACATAGGCCCTAGCACCCCTGTGTTCCAAATCTGCATTGTACATCTGTGCAATAGCTGCATGCCTGCATGATTTCTGAATATCTTCGTTTTCGATTAAATCAACTTTCCTTAGAAAGGAGGATATGGAATAATCTAACTGATTGATGTTCAGGATTTGTTCTTTGTGTTCACCGCTGTAAAGGGTATCAAAATCTTCTTTGAACTTGTTGATGTCAAGTCTGTTCGTATGAATTTTCATTTTTTTTACGATTTCCTATACATCGTGAGGTTTTAATTATAGGGTAACCCTTCTATTTAATTTTTTTCTCATTGCTAGTTAATGATAACCGAGGTTACATTAAAGATATTTTCCATCTAGCGATGATTTGCTAATCACCCCACATATTCTTTCGAGTCGTACACTATCTGGTCGATACTGAGTCTGTAATATTAGAATTAATACATTATTATATTGACATTTCCACTATCATTTCCACCGACCTTCCCGGCTTTTAGTTCCTCTGTAGCACAGGAATCGCATAATGTCACCAAGCGAGGTACAGAATCGGGGTAATCTGGCTCCATTGGGTCGGGAGTATAATATTTGTATGATTTGCTCTTGTATGTGCTGTAAACACCTGTCCATGGGCTTCTGATAAATTTTTTACCACATTTGACACATACGCACTCTTTTGGTTTGTTGTGTTCTGGATTTGTTGTAAGCATAATTATTGTTTTTTAATTAATAAATTCTAATGTGTTTTACATTTAACAACTCAATTTTTTCACTATAGGCTCATCTTTATTTGCGTGAGCGCCTATTCTATTTTGATTCCAATATCTCTTGCAGTTTCTCTTTGGATACGAGAATAGGAGATAATTCTGTTCTCAATGCCTCTGTTAATTTATCACGATTCCAGGGAGCAGGCTTATTGTTTCTTACTGCCCAACTACCTTGTATGTCTTGGGGCAACTGGCTCCCCATATAATGTAACGAAGAAAGAATAGAATCTTCCGAGAGGCAAATAAAGTCATAGCCATCGTAATCGTCTATCATTTTTTGTAATTTATCTCTGCCAATAGAGTCTTTATTCCCATAAATCCGCAAGTTAAAATGAAGTGGGCCATAATAGAATTCTGCCTCCCACATGTGTCCTTCTATAGCATCAAATATACACGGCAACACACGGGCTCCATCGTTGTCTATAAACCCCCATTTCCCATCAATTATTTTCTTGACAAAAAAGCCTCTTCCATAATTAAGTCCTGAATGAGTCCAGATTTCTCCTTCGTTGAAAAGAATATCTCCATATTTGGATAAAATGACTGTGCTATCTTGTATCAGGACAACATCACCATAGGAGGGTGTCTCGACATAGCAAGAGCCACATCTATAATCCAAACCTGCATTATACATCTGTGCAACAGCTGCATGCCTGCATGATTTCTGGATTTCTTTGTCTTCGATTAAATCAATTTTTCTTAGAAAAGAGGGTATGGAACAGTCTGATTCGTTGATTAATTCTAATATTCCATCCAGAGCCTGTTCCTTATCTTTACCTCGGTAAAGATAGACAAAATCATTCTTGAAGTTCTTAATATCAAGTGTGTTCGTGTAAATTTTCATTTGTTCATACGATTTCCTATACATCGCGAGGTTTTGTTGTTAAATATTGTTATATTGCCTCCGATTTGTTTCATTCACAATCAGCAAACAGATTGTCTTTTAATGTATCTCCAAATTCCAAGATACTTGCATATAAGACCTCAACAGCATCATCCATAGTGGTAAAGACCTTGGACGTGTATTCCTTGGTCAACTTGCATAATGGCGTATAAGTATTATTTAATTTGTCAAGCACCATACCCATGTTGCCATCTTCAAATCGTATAACATATACCTGTCCACGTCCCACACTATTGGCTCCAAAGTCAGCGCTCCACTCGGGGATGTTCTTTTCAACAAAAACCTGTATTCCATCTTTAGAAGTGATACTGACTTTTACACTAAGTTTGTTCTCTTTCAACTCTGATTGAATCTTTTCAAATTGAGGGGAATCCGTAATGATTGATTCAATGGTTTCTGCCAATTGTTTTCTTTTTTCTTCCATAATTTAAATAATTTAGAGTGGGTTTTATAAATTGCTTTCTGATGATTTCGGAATATTCTTCGAGCAGATTGTTCTAATGTATGATTTTGGCAACCCTTGCTTGAAAAGGGCGTGTTGCCTCCCCATTTGCTATTCACCCCACATTTGTTCATACATGGTTTGTTGATTCTTTAGGCGTTTTATTTCTGCCGATGTGGTGATATAGTTTATAAACTTAATATAAGATTCACTGGAATTATCCTCAGGGTCTACGCCATATTTTTTATACAAAGCGTCGTAGTCATAATAGTAGTCGGTTATTTCCACGATAACAGCCTTTGGGGAATCTGGATCTTGATAAATGGTGACTCTATGTAGTAATTCTTCTTCAAGTAGATCCACCAATTCTTCAACAGTCATTTTCTTATAAAACTCCTCGTGTTCATAAGCACTAGAATAATCGCCAGTACGCAAAAGTTCTATATATTCATACAGTGCTTCTTTTGCCCACTCTTCGTAGTTATGATAATCTCTTGTCCGGCGTTTGATATCATCTCCAATTTTTTTCTTGACATCGTATTCTCCAAGAAATCCAAAAAGGAGATGCATCAATTTGAACCAGGCTTTATCTGTCTCGCTATCTTTGCAATCCTCAAATCCTTCCCCAATAAGTGACCCATGACCAATAACACTACGGATATTGAAATCATCAAAGTCTTCAAATTCTTTGAGCTTGATCTTAAAAAGCTTGCATCCTTGATAAGGAATCTTATAATGCTTTTTTGTAAAGTCATAACTGTAACAATGCTCCATGACGTATGTTGTTTTATAGTTTATTATGTTCTATCAATTCAATATAAATATATCCTGCAAAGATTGCAGACAGTCTTTTCTAATGTTTAGATTAGTATACAAATGGTGTGTGTCAAATCAGCTTGTAGAATTCTTGCATCATAATCTTGAATTCACAGCTGTTGTCGTCCTCTGGCTTATGCACAAACTCCCGAATCTCTTTTTCCCAATCCATATCTTTTATCACCAGCAAGACATATCCGCCGAAATCAAGCTTTTCCTGTTTGACAAGTTGTTTCAAATCCCAACAATGCTTAAAGATGTTGATGTCACATACGTTGATGACCAACAGACCCCGTTTGACCTTTTCGGCCTCGACAACAAGCCTCTTCCATAAGGAGTATTCTTCGCCGTCAAGCTCGTTGTTGAGCGGCCACGAGTTGTCAATCGTTATTTCATTGACCTTTCCGTTCCGCTTCAGTTCATCATACTTTAGATGCTCTTTCGCAAAATTGGAGTCCAGGTGAATGCCATCATCGGTGACAATGATTCCCTTACGGGTTCCCGCTTGGCTCCACGGGGTAATACCCATAATAATGTCGTGCATCCTTGCCAAGTCGCAAGAAACGTCAGCTTTATAGGCTTCTTTTTTTTCAATCGAATCACTCATAACCGTTTTTAAGTTAATACTATGACTATGTTTTCTATATTCAGTTCTTCTCTTGGGTTATACACTACATCGCATAAACAATACTACATGGTACCTACCCCGATTTGTCCAAACCTGCTAAAGTGAAAACCAGTCTTTTCAACAAGCCAATAACTGGCGGTTTGGATTTGCAAAGATATTGAAAAAATGTGGTGTAACCAAACTTTTTTTTGAAATATCGTATCACATATAATTTTGTATGATGTTATACTTTCTATATGAGCTTATTACGCTGTTTGTCCGACAACTTAAAAGGACTGTTACTGGCATAAAAAAAGAAGACCTTTTTGGTCTTCTCTTTGGTGCCCGGAACAGGACTTGAACCTGCACTCCTTTCGGAACACGCACCTGAAACGTGCGCGTCTACCAATTCCGCCACCCGGGCATCTGGTAGAGTTCCCTCTCTTGGAACTTGGTGGTAAAAAAAAGCAACCTACGTTGCTCCTTTTCTGTGCCCAGGACAAGACTTGAACTTGCACCGCCCTACGGCGACTACCCCCTCAAAGTAGCGTGTCTACCAATTCCACCACCTGGGCTTGCTATCTCTCGAAAGCGGGTGCAAAAGTACTAACTTTTTTCGACATGGACAAATAAAAATAATATTTTTTTGACATCATCCACCCAATAACCTGTTTCCCAACCAATAACAAAAGCAAAAAATATCATCCCCAGCCGTCATTTCTCTACGCAAAAACTCCTCTACACCCTCCTTCTCAGGAGAATTTGCGTCCAAGAAATGCCATTCACCCACCATTATCGTATGTAAAATTCTCAAATTAAAAATATTACCCCAACATCTCCCCCATCCAACCCTCACAGAATAAAGCCGGACCGACTACTCATATCCTGTCGGTCCGGCGTATAATTCAAAGCGTTACAGAGCAAAGGCCTACTCCTCGTCCTCCTCCTCTTCCATATCTTCCTCCTCCATGTCGGCGGGGTCGGAAGTGAACGACGAGAGGAACCTTTGTATCTCGCTGTGCGAATTGGTGAGCGAATAGCTGAATGCGTCTATGGTGCGCTTATCTTTCTTCATGCCCACCAACTTGTCATTCCACTCGCCCACGCTCGACGAAATGCTGAGGTGCTGGCTCTTGTATTCGTAGTTGAAATAATACCAGTGGTCGTTGGCCACCTGCACATAAAGCACCAGATGCGTCTCCGATCCGCGTTTGAACAACTGTGCTTTCACCCTCACATTCACATGCAGCTGTTTTTTGCCCACATTGCAAATCGATGTGGTGCCAGTGGCCGTATATCCCAGCGTCGGGCTATACTCCCACCGCAGCCCCTCAAAGAGCATTGTGTTGTCGAGAAAACCGTCCAACTTGTCGAAAGCACCCGTGCTCAGATAGGTCTGGTATGCCAGTTCGCCGTCGGGATCTCCCTTGTCGAACAGCAATGCACGGTCCAACAACTCGTTGTCGCGGTCGGCAGGAGTAGGTCTCAAATCATCCTCTATCTGTTTGGCCATCTGTTCCAGCAATCCCTTATCGATGGGGAACGTAATGCCAAAGATAGTGTTCATCCGGAAGTCCTTCTCATTGTTCGGGTCATAGAACACCGTGCCGTATGCATTGATTTTCACCTGTCCCTCGGGATTGCCGAAAGCAATGGGTCCCTCACCCTCCATTATGCACGATTCCGTGTTCATCGTCAGGTATCTATCCACAAACTCCTTGTCGTCCAGCTTCTCCTGCGACGTGATGGTATAGGTGCCTGCTGCGTCATCATAATGCAGCAAGCCGTACGAGCTTATCAAGTCGCTCCCCTCATCCTGCTTGGTCAGGAATCCGGATTTCGGTTTCAAGCCTGTCGATGCCATCCGGATCGAGGCACTGATGGGTTTACCCTGCCAGTCAACAGGATGCTCGGGCACAATGACGCGGATATCGGCGGGATCCAGATAATTGGCATAAGCCAACAGACCCAGATTGTCGACCGGTGCGCACTTATGCAGCAACCGCACACCGCCGTCGAAAAACAGATAACGGTGCTGGGCATCGGCACGCACCTTACCCGCAAATCCAAAGGCAGGCGACAGGGTGAACTGTGCCGAGTCGTCTATCTGTCCCATTGCCACACTCACTCCCTGCTCGTTGGGGGCAATCTCGGTCATCTGTATGGGCTGCTTCTTTTCGTCCATGCTCACATAGTCTATGGTTCCCTTGCCGCTATACTGCTTGCCGTTTTTCACAACAAGATTGCACTTATAGAAGAGGTGGAAAGCGCTGTCCACGGGGAAAAGCAGCTGCCCGTCCTCTATCATCGACATCATGCCTCCTTGCGAAATATGCAGCGAGTCGCCGCCGGGTGCAATCAATGCGTCGGCAATGGGCAAAGCATACACATTATGGTTCGACAGCTCAAGGTCGTCATACCGGTAGGCACTGTTGATGGCACAGAAGCGGATATTGGACAGCTTCGGGTCTGTGCTTTCAAACCGGGCACCGGGCATCTGCTTCAACCGTCTGGCCCTTTCGCGCAGCGTGAGGCCCTCTATGCCGTCGGTGGTCATACTCTTGCTGTTGTCCAAAGCCATCCATTTCTCGTCCCAACGCCAGGTGTAGCGGTCCACCCACGCAGCATAGCCGAGGGCGGGCAACAAGATGCGTTGCAGCGAGTCGTTTGAAGTGAACTGACCCGAGTGGTCCTCATAGTCGATGTGCGACCGCATATTCTCCGCCTGGAAGGCAATGTCGTTGTACTTGGTCGAGCGCAGGGTGAACTCCGTGCGGGCGGCGTCCATCTCCATCGTGCGCATCTGGAACAACTTCGATTTCAAAGTACCCTCATACAGGGTGGCTGTGCCATAACCCGTCGCTCCTTTGGGCTGCAGCGTGACACGTCCTGCCAACTGAGTGACATCGTGATACATCTGGAACTGCGTACCGTCCTTCAGCTGAGAAATGGTCATCGAGTCCTTATACGGATACCAGCGTATCAAAGCGTGGCCGTTGCGTATATCGGGGAAACCGTCCTCCTCGCGCACATAGAACGTATCGGTCAAAGCCATCATCGAGTCGGGCATGAACAGGTACTTGTCGGTCTGAGCCGTCGATGTGAGATAGTCCAGTGTTCCGCCACCGCGCAGTCCGCGATAGCTCAGGTCTATCGTTTTGTGGTATGTTCCCTTGCCGCCATAGGCCGGATGTCCGCCTTCGGGGGTCTGGGTGATGAAGCCAAGCGAATAGTCGGGCTGCACCTTCAGTGGCTCCTCTATATCGGGGAAAATGCCTGCCGAGGTAAGCACACCCACAAATTCCAGGCTGTCGGTCTGGAAGTCGGTGAGCTGTTTTATCACAAACGGATGCAACGAGTAGTAGAACCGCTCGCGGTCGTACACCCCATTGAATATAAACGGTCTGTCGTAATACACATAACTCGGCTTCACACTGTTGAAAATAGGATATTCCTTGTTCTTCTTCAAGCCGCAATGGTTGTCGGGCTTGTCAATCTGTATGTCGCCCACAAGGCTATACAGCGGCGTGCGCACCATCACCTGTTTCTTCGGGTCGGTGAAACTGGTCACATAGAACCTCATCGAATCTATCTGGGGCAGGTCGAAACGGAACGCGTCATAGTAGAACGAAGCATCGGTAACATTCATCTCAAAACGTCCCACATTGATATGTCCCGAAAACAGGATGTCGCGGTTACGTTTCACCACAATGTCGCCCCCATAGGGCTTCACCACCACCAATTGGCTGTCGCTCACCACGAATTTCTTGATTCCGTGCACCCTCAAGTCAAGTGTCCCGAGGTCCAGCTCGGCGTTGTTCTCCTTGGTTTCCGACTGCAGCGTAAGGGCGTCGTAGTCATGTCCCTGCTGTTTCACTATGGCCTTATAGAAACCTATCAGCTTGTCATGCACATGGATGCGGCTTGTACCTTCGTCATACGACACCAAACCGTGTTTCGACAACCCGTGCACCATCAGCTTGGTCTGCCCTTCGTCCATACGTATATAGTTCTGGAACGACACCAACGAGAAATCCTGTTTCATGTCGTGGTCTTTCATATAGCGGTACACCCTCACCACCGGACTGGTCTGCTCAATGCCCTGCACCTCGCGGTCCTTGTCCTGCGAGTAGAAGCGGTTCGACTCGAAAGTCACAAAGGTCTGCGTATTGTTCTGTGCCACCATATTGAACTCCACAATATCCTTATCTATCAGCCAATTGATATTTTGGCAATAGATATCCAACTGGTGATAGCTGTCGGTATAGGGGCTATAGTAGTTTCGCTTGGGGTTATTCAGCAGGTTCACCCGCTGGTCCTTCGTGGTGTAGCGTATCAGCACACCCGCATTGCTTATCGAGTCATCGCCAATATACATCTTCACATTGGCCCGCTCCGAAGTCAGCATGTGGGGCAAAATGGTGAACTTGGTCGAACTGGCCACCAAAAAGCGTTTCCCGTTCCTGTAAAACACCATGCGGGCGGGATTCTTCTCGTCGTTGGTCACAAACCGGGGCCCGTACATCATAAAGTTCCCTTCAAAATCAACTCCCGGCAGCACATCCTTCAGTTGGAAGTCCTTCTGATACGAACGGAACTTGGGAAAATTGTATTTATCCGGCTCTGTCTTTGTGGTCAACGACTCCTCCAGCGACCCCTTGATCGGGGTTTTGAAATAGCTGGTATGGATAAACGACACCGAGTCGGCCTTGAATTTGGGAAACTTCACTTCGGCCGAGTACATGTCCAAATCGGCGTGGCACACCGTGTTGGCCACCCCGCAGCGTTCCCATGTTATCCGTCCGCCCTTTCCTTCCCATGTGTTGGTCATAAAGAAATAATCGCCCGTGGTGCCTATCAGCGTGTTCGCGTCGGCATTGTTGCCTGTGCCCGACTCATAGGTGAGGTTCACCGTCCCCTTGAACACCGTTTTCACATCGTTGCGCAGCGGCACAAACGAGAACACCGCCCCGCTCTCCACACGCCACACCGATGTGCGCGACTTATACAGCGTGCGGTCGGCCAGCAGGTCGGCGGTGTATTGTATAAACTCCACCATCGCCTTCTTCTTGCTGGTGATGGTCATTATGGCGTTCATCGCCTCAATCCATTCGTCGAAAACCGTTGCCGACACCTTGGCCCCGTTATAGGCCACCAAGGTCTGTGTCAGGTTGACATAGTCGGGCTGGGCCTCCAGCTTGGTCTTGCGGGCATTATTGTACAGCGCAACCACCTTTTCGCGGCGGTCGCGGGTCATCGCGTTATACGCACCCTCAAACTGCTGCACCACCTGTGCGTTGGCAGCCAGCTTATCCTCCGCCTTCATATTTCCGTTCAAAAAACGCAGCAACTGCGACGGCAGCGAGTCCGCCTCGAAAACCACCTTCGACTTCACGGGTCTATGCTGGGCCTGCAGCCCGCCTCCCGCCAGCATCACGATGGCCAATAGTGAAAAAACAATACGTTTCATAGTATCATACTTTGTAATTGTTTTCTATAACGATACATGCCTTTTTTTATTGTCATCCGCCCTAAATTAATTCTTTCCCCGTTCCACGCAATAAATAGCATCCGCCCGCGTTACACTACAATAAACACCACACACACTTGCAACTGTCTGTCACCATATCACGCTGGCTGAAAGATATCCGTTTCTGGATACTCCTGTTTGCCTTGCTGCGTCTCTACGGCATCACAAACCCGCCCGTCGAGGTGGCTCACTCCTGGCGTCAAACCACTGTGGCCATGACCGCACGCAACTTCCTCGAGGTCGACCCCGACATCCTCTACCCCCGCATCGACATCGGCGGCGACCTCTCGGGCATCACCGGCATGGAGTTCCCCCTGTTCAACTATCTCATCTACCTCATGTGCCGCCTGTTCGGCTTCGCCCATTGGTACGGCCGGCTCATCAACCTCGTCGTCTCCTCGCTCGGGTGCCTTTTCTTCTACAAACTCCTGCGCCGCTTTTTCGCCCACCGCGTCGCCTTCTGCTCCACATTCATCCTTCTGGTATCCCTGTGGTTCTCCTATTCGCGCAAAATCATGCCCGACACCTTCTCCCTCTCGCTGGTCATCATGGGCATGTACTTCGGCATGCAATATCTCACCCGTCCGCGCCACTCCCTCCTCCCCCTCCTGCTCTATGCCCTCTTCTCTCTGGCGGGAGTGCTCTCCAAACTCCCTTCGGGCTATCTGCTCGTCCTCTTCGCCATACCCTTTTTCAGCCCCGCTGTCCACACTAAGCGCAAAGTCTGGTTCGCCGTCCTCTCGCTGCTCATCTGCATCCCCGTAGGCCTCTGGTATTTCTACTGGGTGCCCCAACTGGTAAGCCGCTACGGCTTGGAGCATTTCTTTATGGGCAAAGGCATTGCAGAGGGCGCACGCGAGCTGGCCGCCAACATGCCACTCACCCTCAAACACTTCTACGACTACGCCCTCAAATACATAGGCTTCGCCCTCTTCGCGGCCGGCCTCATATATGCCTTTTTGCGCAAAGAGTGGAAACTCCTGGCCATCACAGGGCTCTCCCTGCTTGCCTTCGCCGCCGTCATGCTCAAAGCCGGCTGGACCTTCGCCCACCACGTCTACTACATCCTCCCATTCGTTCCCGTCATGTCGCTTGTGGCTGGCTTCGCTGTAGCTTCGGTACACAAAAAATGGCTCTTCACCCTCCTCCTTGCCGCCGTGGCACTCGAGAACATACTCAACCAACACTCCGACTTTATCATCCGTCCCGACCGACAGGCCATCGTGCAGCTGGAACAGGTGATGGACACCCTTTCGCAGCCCTCCGACCTCATAGTGGTCAACAGCTGCGAAGACCCCACACCCGTCTATTTCGCCCACCGCAAAGGCTGGGTGGCCTATAACAACCAGTTCGCCGACCCCGCCTACCTTCAGTCTCTCGCCAACCACGGATGCAGATACGTCATCATCCTCAAACAGGTCTTCGGCACCGACATCAACCTCCCGCTCACTCCCCTCTTCTCCGACCCCAACTATACTGTCTATGCATTAAACACCCCGTAAAATGAACCTTTTTCTCGCACCCGACACCACATCCACCTTCGTCACCCTCAGCCCCGACGACTCGCGCCATTGCATCCGTGTGCTCCGCATGCAGGCAGGCGACCCTCTCGCCATCACCTCGGGCGACGGCACCCTGTGCCACGCCCGCATCATCAACCCCGACCCCCGCGGCTGCGAAGTGGAAATCACACAACGCATCGAAAACTACTCCCCGCGCCCCTTCCACCTGCATCTGGCCGTAGCCCCCACCAAAAACACCGCCCGCATAGAATGGCTTCTGGAAAAAGCCGTCGAAATAGGCATCGACCGCTTCACCCCCATCGTGTGCGACCACTCCGAGCGCGCCACCCTCAACAACGAGCGGCTCCGCAAAATTGCCCTCAGCGCCATGAAACAGTCGCTCAAAGCCTCTCTCCCCACCATCGACCCCCCAACCCCCTTCGCCCAACTCGACAGCCTCGTTCTCCCCGGTTGCCAACGCTTTGTGTGCTACTGCTCGGGCAACGAACGCCACACCCTGCCCCAACTCTACCATCCCCACAACAACGCACTGGTGCTCATAGGCCCCGAAGGCGACTTCAGCCCCAAAGAGATTGCCACCGCCCTCGACCAAGGCTTCCAACCCGTATCGCTCGGCCCCAGCCGGCTCCGCACCGAAACCGCCGCCCTCTACGCCCTCACAGCCCTCAACCTTTTAAACGACACCCTATCATGAACCCACACAAATCCCTTCCCCGTTTCATCGCCCTGGCGCTATTCGCCCTCCTCATGCCCTCCCTCCACGCCCAGCCCCAACTGGCGCTGCTCAAATATGGCGGCGGCGGCGACTGGTATGCCAACCCCACCTCGCTCACCAACCTCATTGCCTTCTGCAATGCCGACGCCAACATGAACCTCGTGCCGCAATATGCAGTGGTCGACGTGGGCAGCTCCGAGCTCTTCAACTACCCCTTTGTCCACATGACCGGTCACGGCAACGTGGTTTTCACCAACCAGGAAGTGCAGAACCTACGCAACTACCTTGTAGGCGGCGGTTTCCTCCACATCGACGACAACTACGGCCTCCGCGAATTCATCGTCCCCCAAATGAAACGGGTATTCCCCGAACTTGACTTTGTGGAACTCCCCTTCTCCCACCCCATCTATCACCAAAAATACCATTTCCCCAACGGCCTCCCAAAAATACACGAACACGACAACCTCCCCCCTAGAGGTTACGGGCTCATATACGAAGGCCGGCTGGTATGCTTCTTCTCGTGGGAATGCGACCTCGGCGACGGCTGGGAGGACCCCGATGTGCACAACGACAGCCAACCCACCCGCCAAAAAGCCTTCCAAATGGGCGAGAATATCCTGCAATACGTCTTCTCATTCTAATCCACCCCGCCCCTCCCCCACTGCCCCCAAGCGCAATTCCCAAAACTACACCTGATCTCCCTCGAGCCAACACCGAATTATAACACAAAAAAATACACCCGCCCGAGCAAAAACAATGACCGCGGCATCAATGTCCTGTCCTGACAAGCTAATCAGTTTAACCCAAATCGGTCATTAGACCGACGAATATATTCTTTCTCGATTATTCATGTCTCTTTATGCCATATCAGCATTTCTTTCGGCATCTTGTCCACATCCCTGTCTCGCCGTAGCCCGCTACGCCTTCGACAGCGATGCGGCCAATCTGCTCGAAACAAATACTAATCTGGCATAAACCCTACTGACCGATTTGGGTTTAACCAACAAAAATCTGTCAAGCGATTTCAGGAAAACACAGTCCAATTCAGGTCCGACCGCCCTTCGTTACTTCTATAGCCCTTCCTTAGTTCAAATTAAGGTTGTCTTAACCTTGCAGGTGGACAAGTATTTGTTAAGTAATTAGAGATTTGTTAAAGGAGGACGGAGGCACAGCGGAAATGGTTGAAAGCTAATTGGAAACGGGATACGGGTAGAACGGTGAATGTGTCTGATATACTTTTAAGGGGACTTCTATTAATTGCATCGAAGAGGCACACTCTCAATAACCCCGCACGTAGTGTGGGGATAATAAGCAACATAGAAACAGCGTCCCGGAGGGACGCGCTCTCAAAAGAGAATTTCTAGAAGTTGCCTTAAGCCAAATCGGTCATTAGACCGACTTTTCAATCATTCTTGTCTATTTTAGGTCTGACGAGTATACTCTTTCTCAGTTATTCATGTTTCTTCTTCTCTTTTATTAAGGTGGGTTCTATAAATTCTGAATATATGTCGCGTCCCTTTGGGACGCAGTTCTCAGATATCTGAATGTCACGGCACTGCGCCTTCGGCTTGTACCGTGTTATGAATAGTCTCACCTCTCCGAGGTGATTAATAGAAGTCCCCTTAATACATTCAACACATGACACTACATATTATACATCAATTCACTAACTCAAGAAATGAGACAAATAAGGGATAAAGATAAAAAAAATTAATTGTATAAAAAAAAATTATTATATTTGCAGGGAGAATAAACCACAATAAAGAGTAACATTTTCTCAACAAATAAATAATAATCAACATATTGAAGTAGAAATAGAATCAATTGCCGTTGCATCAAGAATGAAAAAGCAGTCACTTTACACCTAATCAACATAATAATTCAATAATATGAAGAAGATAATTATAATTACACTGTGTTTAATCGCTGTTGGAATAGGGGAAGCGTGCGCGCAGGGAAAAGTATGGGAGGTGACCGGCGTGACGACCGACACTTCCATAGTTCGCAACTGGAACGGAGGCAAATACGTAGTCTACAATAGACAGAGTTCGGCTCGCGGCACATTTACATACCACGACAACGCATCGGGAACCGTTATGACCGACACACTCCCTGCCGGTATGGTAATTAATGATTTCCGCATCATGAACGACACGATATTTGCGGGAGGGTATATGGAAGGAACTTATAATCAAGGGGTGTTGGTCTGTATGAACATTCATTCACTGATTAGCGGCTCGGGGAATTCCCATTGGTTCATCTTACCGCCAAGATCCCTTTCTTTCAGTAATTGCAATATTGATATTTACAGCAATCTTATTACAAGCATCAAGAGAATCGCATTGTTCCACGACGGCCATTCTGTGAGGGTAGCCTTCGTGGCCGAAAACCAGATAGTGGAGAGCGCCTCCATGGCTACCGTATACTACCGCACCGGATATGGCGATGCGGCATTCCTGACCGGAATATGGACCATGGGTCCTTACCACTACAACAAAGACGGGGTGGAGCTATATACCGACATAGCCGTTACCGAGGACAAGATAGTGATACCCGCCCGCACCAATGACTCGGCACGATTCAAATTCCAGGTGTTCGAAAAGGTGGCCAACTTCGCAACCCCTCCTCCTTCGAACTGGAGCGACCGCTTCGGCTTTACAGACCACGAGGTGACAGGCCGGGTGATGACTACCGGATTGACTGATAACCACGCTGCGATGGCATACCATTACAAGGGAGCCACAACCGAAGGCTGGGCAGTGAAGGTGTTCGATATGGGGGCATATCCTCCGGTTCTGATGCACAGCGTGGAAATACCGGAAAGCCCCGGAGCCCCTGCCGAGTGGGAAATGAACGACATCAGGTACAACCCGCTGGACAAAGAACTGATGATTCTGTGCGGAATGAAGATACCCTCAAACGGCACCACACAGGAGTACATTTTACGCCTCCCCATTGCGGGCATTGCTTCCGGAACCCTCCCGGTGAATTACCTGCCCCTCATGGAGAAAATGAAATCGCTGGACAACTTCGGCAACGGAGGTTTTATTGTTTCGGGCGGCTACGGGGCGAGTATTCTCGCGATACACAACGAGCAGTTCAACACACCGGGGCATTGCGGTGCAGAGTATTACACTAACAGTATCATGACAAAACCAAAAATGAACCTGAATAACAGACACCATTGCACTGTATTACACTTTGGCAATACCTTAAATTTGCCCTTCATTTCATACGAACTGCCGATAGGCGCTATTTGCTATGATTAATCTATAGGAGGATTTTTTATCATGAAAAAGGTTATCTTATTTCCGTTTATAGTTGGCTTGTTTTTGTCAGTTTCGGGGCAATCCTATCTGAGAATTGACAGTGTAATGAAAACCCATATCCAGTTCGACTATCAGAGTTGGGTAGACACTGACAGCCATCACCCGCTCATTCTGGACAACGATCATTTAACATACTATATATCAGGCCCCATCCTGCCGGGGGATAACCATTTTAAATATTTTTCCGGCGACCTGGTTCAGTACAACTACATAGAGGGGGGAGCCGATATATACGGGCTGGCCGTTTGGGCAGAGAGCTCTATGACAGGATATGTTCAACTATTTCCTTTCTTTCCTATGGAATATCTCTATCTGTACGAAGCGGAGCCGGACACATTCATGCTAATGGAGCAGGTATGGTTTAATAATTTAGCTCCCTGCGTTGATTACCAACCTGGGGAATTCCCCCTAAGATATAACATCCCATTGAATTGCAACAATCCATTCGAGGATCGTAGCGATTGTAATTGGAATAGAAAATGGGAATTTTATTTCAACAAGCCGGTTCATGTTGAAGATTCGTTCTACGTTGGAGCTTCGGACGTGTCAATGTGGGATGGTTACTACCTAGATTATTCAGAGGAGCACCCAACCCTGCATCACCCCATGTATGGATGTTTCAAGATGAAGGAAACACACCCACTTGATGGTATCGACTGCGACTGGCCCTCACCCATGAAAATAAAAGTGAGGTGGAGATCTGATCCACTGGGCCTTACCGATCCACCACTTGAATCTCTAGCCAATGATTCCGTATGGGGTCTGAGACATAACGTGTGGGTAAACAAAACAAATTATCACTTCTACATGATTTTACCCTTAATAATGGTCTATGACACTGTAACCATTCCCGATTTACACCCCTGCTACAAGGTGAGCCGGTTCTATATGATGAGCCACTTCGGCGACACCACCATTCTACGTTGGCAGGGCGACGGGGAACACAACGAATGGCAGATATCTTACGGACCTGCAGGCATTGACCCCGACAGCGGCAATTTCGTTACATGCCACGACACGCGATGGACACATGTAGACACGATTCACAATGGCGACACACTCACGGCATACGTGAGAACTGTTTGCCGAGAGATGGACACCCTACGATACAGCGATTGGAGCGACGGTGTGACATGGCACGGGCAGAATGTCGAAATTGTTGTGCCACAAGGTGATGCCAATGTAGACAGATTTATATTCCTGGCTCCTAACCCCGCAAGCGGTATTGTTTCGGTAATGTCGTCATATTCCGTCAAGAGTATTGAGGTTTATTCCGCACGAGGAGAGCTGATGATGCAATCCACCGGCAAGGCAACCGACAGATTCTCGGTGGAGGGATGGACTCCCGGCATATATGTGGTGCTGGTGGTGACAGAGGCCGGACACACTGCCAAAAAACTGATAGTGAAATAGAGCTCACCCCCGAACGGGGGTGAAGCATCTAACTTATCATGCCTGTGGCCACAACAAGATGGGCATCGTTGTCGTAGATGGTGGCATACTGCCCGGCGGCAATGCCTTGAACCCGGGTGTCGGAAAGGATGGTGTAGCCATCGGGAGTGCGGGACAGATGGCCCTGGATGAACTCGGGGGTATGGCGTATTTTGAATTTGACATCGACTGACTGACCATTATCAATCTGTTGCTGCCACAAGGGATAGGAGAGATAGTGGAATCCAGAAAGATTGATTCTGTTTCCATATTGGCTATCGGGGTCGTAGCCTTGCGAGACGTATAGCACGTTTTCCTGGATGTCCTTTTTGACCACAAACCAGGGTCCGCCACTTAAGAACAGACCCTTGCGCTGGCCAATGGTATGGAACCAGTAGCCACGGTGGGTGCCAAGAACGCGTCCGGTCTCCAATTCAACAATCTTACCTTCGCGCTCGCCAAGGTAGCGGCGGAGGAAGTCGTTGTAGTTGACTTTGCCAAGAAAACAGATGCCTTGCGAATCCTTACGGTCGGCACTGGGGAGATGAGCGGCATGGGCAATATCACGCACCTGGCTCTTCATCATGTGCCCGATGGGGAACATGAGTTTGCTAATCTGATTGTAGCTGAGCTGAGAGAGGAAGTCGGTTTGGTCTTTGACCGGGTCTTTGGCGGAAGCAAGAAAAGTGTAGGGCGACGGGGCATGGTCGGGGAGCGTGAGCGAGGGCAGGGAAAGCACGTCTGTGCAGGCATAGTGGCCTGTGGCAATGCGGTCGAAGTCCTTGCCGCACCGCTGTTCGAAGGCGCCAAACTTTATAAGCTTGTTGCACATGACGTCGGGATTGGGGGTAAGTCCTTTGCGGACAGAGTCGATGGTATAGGTTACGACGTTTTCCCAATACTCTTTGTGGAGATTGACTTCCTCGAAGCGCAGACCATACTTCCGGGCGAGGAATTGGGTGATTTCAATATCCTCTTCGGAAGGACAGTCGATGAATCCACGCATGGTCTCGGCAACATCGGAGAGAGGACCCGAAGGAGCCTTATCCTCTTCCATACCAATACGGATGTAGAAAAGGGTAGGTTCGAATCCCTGCTCTTTGAGCAGATGAACCACAACGGAACTGTCTACACCTCCCGACACCAAAGCAGCTATATTCATAATGATTGCGTTTTATTGGAGTAACGGCTGCGGACCCCTATTTATTGCACAGCGTGCAAAAAATTGATTATATGGGCGAGAATGGAGAAGAGCCGTCAGCGCTTCAGCACAACAAGAACCACGGCAGAGAGGATAAGCAAAATGCCCACCGCGAGGGTGACGGTAAATTGCTCGGAGAAGACGAAGATGCCAATAAGCACGGCTGTGAGAGGCTCGAGGGCACCCAGGATGGCCGTGGTAGTGCTGCCGACATATTTGGCAGCATAGACCATCAGCACCAACGCCATGATGGCCGGAACAATGGCCAACCAACCGACATAGAACCACCCCGTGAAGGTGTGGGGGACAGTAAGTGACTCACCAGACAAAAAAGTATAGGCAAGCATCCCCACCGCACAATAGAGGAGGACATAGAAATTGATTTTGAAGGAGGACATGACGAGATTAGCCCTGTTGACTACAATAATATACAGGGCATAGGACAATGCGGAAAGAAGCACCAGAATCACCCCGACAATGGGCAAAGTGGTAGTGCCGTCGCCCCAATAAAGAAGAGCCACCCCGATGAAGGAGAGCACTATGGAAAGGATAGTGACCCAATTGAGCTTTTCGTGGAAGAATACAGCCATGATAACGGCCGTCATGACAGGATAGGTGAAGAGTATTGTGGAGGCGACACCGGCATCCATGAGTCGGAAACTGAGGTAGAGTGTGAGCGAGGAGACAATGAAAAGCAACCCCAGAAGCGTTAGAGCACCAAATTCTTTGGCACTGACACGCAGTGTTTCTACAGGTTTGCCGTTCTTAGGTAGGGAGCGGAACAGCATGACCAACGCAATGATGCACCACGCCAAGCCGAAGCGAAAGAAGAGAACACTGCCGGTGGACATGCCTTCGGCATATAGTTTTAGCGCACCAAGGGGATTGGTGCCATAGCATACAGCTGCCAAAATTCCACAAAGAATGCCTTTAAAACGTCTTGAGGCAGTAATAGGTTGGCTATTCATTGACTGAAAGAATATAGTTATATCTGATTATTGTTTGGGAAAAGCACAAGAGGAACAAACCATGAGCGAAGTTAGAGCGAAGATAAACCTTGACCCCTGCAACCCACAAATAGGAGTGTACAAAGGTCAAGGTTGAAATTAACCCAAGTATCAACATTATTAATCTGGCAAATCGAACAATGAGGTGTTTCGTTTCACTGAACCATCTGCCGAAAGAGTAGCCGATGAAGCTTCGGACTGGAGAGAATAGGGTCGGCTGTAGTCTATCTCGCCATTCTCATTAGGTTTGAATTCGGAGAGAATCTGAGAAGCATTGGCATTGTTGTGGAGCAATTCATTGAAAGCCTTGATGCGTTCCTGGCGTTCCATGGCAGCATAGTCTTGTCGATTGAGGAGAGGACTGCTGGGGAATCCATAGGAAGAAGGAGTAGCATGTTGGGCCGGCTGTTGAGGTTGCATACGGGAGCCAGGCTCAGAACCCACCGACTGGCCAACAGTTTCAATAGGCGGGACGGTCTGAGGTCTGGGCTGCGGAGTTTCGACAGTTGCAGTTTCGCGCTGGGTGCTATTTACCAAATGGATACCATCGTCTTTCTCCACCGGGGTTTGACGTTGAGGTTTGGGAAGTTCCATATTCTCATCCAGGGGGATGATATTCTTCTTAGGCTCCTGTGCTTTCTCCTGTACCGGGTTAGGTTCGATAGGAGTTTCCTTTACAGGGAGAGAATCAACTACTGGGGGCTTAGAATCCATGGGGGGAACGGGGGTGTCGACAGGAGGAACCAAATCGGGTCCTTTCACCAGGGGCTGACCGGAATCACGTTTGGTTTCATTACCGTCGCTGTCCTGTGTGGAGTCAGGTTTCTTCTGTTCGTATCCGGTAGCGATGAGGGTGACACGGACCTTCTCGCCCAAAGAATCGTCAAAACCGGCACCAAAGATAATGTTGGCTCCATTGCCACCGGTCTTGATAGTTACATAATCAGTCATCTCGTTCATCTCGTCCATAGTAATCTCGTGTTCCTTGCTGGAAGAGAAATAGAGAAGAACGTTCTGGGCTCCAGAGATGTCGTTGTCGTTGAGGAGGACAGAGGTGGTAGCCTCTTCCACAGCCTGACGGGCACGGTTCTCACCTTCGCCTTCGCCAATGCCCATGAGGGCAGTGCCGCTTTTCTCCATAACGGTATAGACATCACGGAAGTCGATATTGATATAGGCATTGAGGGTGATGATTTCGGCAATACCCTTGACTGCAGTGAGGAGCACATCATTGGCCATAGAGAAAGCATCGGTCATGACAAGATTGCCATAGGAACGGAGTTTCTCATTGCTGATAACCAAGATGGCATCGGCATATTTGCGCAATTCGGCAACGCCCTCGTCGGCTTGCTGGATGCGGCGATAGCCTTCGAAAAAGAATGGGGTGGTCACAACTGCCACAACCAAAATCTTACCGGGATCGTCATCATCGTCGGTCTCAAGTTTAATATCTTTGGCAATGCGGGCGATAACAGGAGCTGCACCGGTACCGGTTCCACCACCCATACCGGCAGTAAGGAAAATCATCTTGGTGTTGGAAGTAAAGAGAGCTTTAATCTCCTCTTCCTTCTCCTCGGCAGCTTTGCGCGCTTTTGCGGGACGACCACCAACTCCCAGACCTTCGTGTCCAAGAACTAGCTGATTGGGAACAGGACTTCCTTTAAGGGCTTTCATATCGGTGTTGGTCACGATGAAATCAACTCCAGAAATGCCCTTGCGGAACATGTGGTTGACGGCATTGTTACCACCGCCTCCTACACCTATTACTTTGATGTACGAGGACTGGTTTAGCGGGGAATCGAAAGAAATATCAAGGCTATCGTGCATATCCAAAGGGGTATTGTTCAAATCGTCCATAGTTCAATATATTTATAATTTACTAATATCTTATGAGTTGCATTATTTACGGCAAAATCTTTTGAAATGTAAAAGTACTAATTTATTTCGTCATTACAATAGTTCACTGCAATTGTTTATCAACATGTTATGAACAGCCTATTCATCCATGCCATCTTCGGTGAAGATACGGGTGATGAACTCAGTGATTTTCTTGGACAGATTTCCATCCTTGTTTTTGGCAGATTTGTTGTCCTCACCCTTTCCGGATTCGGGAGTCACCTCTTCGGGCTGGTTTGCAACCGGCTCTGTCTTGGCATCTGACTTGTCGGCGACAGTTGTGCCTTCGCGGTATAAAGCCTGCTCGGCGGCTACATTTTCGGCATTCTGTTCCTCCAGCATACCATAGATGACCAGGCCGATACCAGTGGCATACATAGGATGGCCGAGTTCTTCGAATAACTTCTTATCATCATCAACGATATGTTCGTTGGGGGAGCCCAGACGGGTGTCGATACCGATGGAGAACTCTGTAAACTCCTTCAGGTTCGTAAGCTTAGCCCCACCACCGGCAAGTACAATGCCAGCAATAAGTTGATCCCTCAAGCCAGAATTGGTTATTTCCAGATCAACCTGTTCGAGGATTTGCTGCATTCGGGCCTTAATAATATTGGCAAGCGACTTGACGGCAATCTCGCGGGGAGGTTGGTTGCGAATTCCGGGAATTGCAATGATGTCGTTGGCGCTGACCATGTTGGGAAGGCATGAGCCAAACTTCACCTTGAGACTCTCTGCCTGGTGCTTTAAAATCCTGCAACCTTCACGTATATCGTTGGTTATAACATTGCCAGCAAGAGCAAGCACAGAAGTATAACGGATGATACCATCCTGGAAGATGGCAATGTCGGTAGTGCCACCACCAATATCGACCAATGCAACACCTGCGGCCTTGTCGCCCTCGTCAAGTACTGCATAGGCGGAAGCGATGGGTTCAAGCACCACACCTTTTACACGGAGGCCTGCTTCTTTCACAGAGTCACGAATATTGCGAATCTGTGCAGCGTTTCCTGTAACAACATGGAAATTGGCCACGAGACACTTTCCTGCCACACCTACGGGGTCAATATCAATATCCAGTTTATCGTTATCAACAATATAGGTCTGGGGGAACACATGGATTATCTCCTCTCCCGGCTCGAGCATAATGCGGTACTGGTCGTCAATAAGATGGTCAATATCCGATTGCTCAATCAGTGCGTGGTCTTCCGGAATCATGATACTGCCCTGATTGGGGCGACTCTTGATGTGCTGTCCGGCTATTCCCACATAGACCTCGGTGATATCCATCTTGGCCATGTCGGCTGCATCACCCACAGCCTTCCGGATAGAACTGGCAGTGCTTCGGATATTGCGCACCACACCGTTCTCAACACCCACTGACTCTGTTTTGCCATAGCCTAAAATGCGTATTTTGCCGTTCTCCGACTGCTCGCCGACAAAACAAGCAATCTTGGTGGTACCTATGTCCAAACTACAAATAATGCGTTTACTCATAATATTAATATTTTATTGTTTATTCTTTATTCTTAAATAATTGTCTTTTCCATTCATAATCAAAACAGGTCACCGGGTCTTATGGGTTTCTGCGCGTGCACACCACCTGTTTGCGGTACTTCACACTGACTTGAGAATATGCATCCCACCCCACTAATGGCATTCCCTGAGAATAGAGGGCCAGCAGATTGCGGAATTTCTTATCCAAATCAGTTGGCTTACCTAGCTGGACCACATGGCTGCCCAACTTAGGTGTAAGATAGAAATCCCCTTTTTCCGAACAGTAAATCTGATCAAAGAGTGGAGAGATATCTTTATGCGTATCTAGATAGGATGCCAAAGTGTACAATTCCTCTTTCAGCTTGCCGCTATATGGGATAGCCCCGTTTGCAACAATAACATCGCTGTTGCCTACATTGCCCAAAGGCACTTCTGCACCTGTTTCATCGATATAGTATTGCCTTTCCGAGCTGCATACCCTGACAATGGGGCGGCGTTGACGGGCATAAACCATCACCGACCCCCCTATTGTGGTGGAAGCATCACAATCAATAAGGAAGGGCGATGAAGCTGCAACACGCTTCACAGCTTGCAAATCAACATCCTTGACTTTCTGCTGACTGAGCGAGGGCAGGCTGTCGGATACGAGCTTCACCACCTGCTGGGCTGTAACAAGCGTGTCGGCTCCAGGGTAATCAATGCTAACCTGAACACTACGGACTAGCGATCTGCCCCGCATCACATTGGCTACTACCACCAACACTACAAGCAGTATCAGCGCAAGAAATGTTATTATTTTGGCTTTCTTTTTCACTATTCTTTATTCAAACTGTCGATGTGTATCAAGATAATATGTCTGATTTCAAGCGTTCTTCTATCTGAGGCACGAGACGGTCGATATCGCCTGCACCCATTGTCACCACAACATCGGGGCAAAGGGCAGGCAACAAGTCTAGCACCTGGGCTGGAGTACAGAGGTATTTCGAAGGATTGTTGATTTTATGAATCAACATAGAAGAGTTCACACCGGGGATGGGCATTTCGCGTGCCGGGTAGACCGGAAGGAGCACCACTTCGTCCAAAGTGGACAGTACCTCGGCAAACTGATCGGCAAAATCGCGGGTACGGGTATAGAGATGCGGTTGGAACACACCCACTACCCGTTTTCCCGGGTACAGGAAACGAATGCTTTGCAGACATGCTGCAATCTCTTGGGGATGGTGAGCATAGTCATCTATCATTACCAACTCCTTGGTCTTGATACGGTAGTCAAAACGCCGGCGCACCCCTGCATAGGTCTTGAGTCCGTGGCGCAACTGGAACTGGTCAAGTCCCAATGTCAATGCCACCGCCGAAGCGGCTACAGCATTTTCCACATTGTACAAACTGGCATTGGTAAGGCAGATGTCATAAAGCACACCCTGTGGAGTGCGGAGGTCAAAATAGATATCGCCATTATACTGGCGGAGATTCCAGGGATAGTAGTCTGCTTCAATCCCTTGCGCCGTATAGGTAACCACCTTGCGGTCGGTGAGATGGGGCAGCCCCTGTTTTACCACAATAGTCCCCTCCGGGTCGGTTTGCGATACGAACTGGCCAAAAGCACTAATCAGATTGGCATGGGTGCCATAAGTGTCCAAGTGGTCAGCGTCCGTAGCCGTAACAACCGAAACGTATGGATGTAATTGCAAAAACGAGCGGTCAAACTCGTCGGCTTCCACAACCACACGGGGACTGTTTGTGTTGACAAGAATATTTGAATTAAAGTTCTTTGCAATACCGCCCAGGAAAGCGCTGCATCCCGTTTCGTCGTGACTCAGCAAATGAGCGGTAATGCTTGAAATGGAAGTCTTGCCGTGGGTGCCAGCCACAGCAATGGTTTGCTTGCCTTCGGTAATGTGTCCCAACACCTGCGAACGTTTCTGCATAGGCACTCCAAGCCGTTGCAAATGCTGAAACAATGCAGTGCTTTCCGGCACCGCCGGAGTATAGATAACAAAATCGACATCGGCCGGAACCTTTGAAGGGTCGTCGTCGTATTGTACATCTATGCCTTCATTGCACAACTCCTGAGTGAGTGGTGATGACGTGCGGTCATAGCCACATACCGTGTCGCCACGCTGATTCAAGTACCGCGCAATGGCACTCATGCCAATACCACCGATTCCAAGCATATAGTATTTCATTTTCCTGAAGAGTTTGAATGATTAGTATTATGCCGTTTCGAATCCAACAAACGGTATATTTCGTCCACTATACGGTCGGCTGCATGTGGAGACGCCAATTTACGTATCGACTGCGACATTGCATCGCAACGTTCCTTGTCAGAAATCAAAGCAAGAGCAGTGGGCAACCCCTCAGTGCCGCACTCGCTGTCTCGTACCAAGATGGCAGCACCTTTCTCCGATAATGCCATAGCATTCTTTGTCTGATGGTCCTCGGCCACATTGGGTGAAGGAATCAACACAACTGGTTTGCCCACCAAACACAGCTCGGAGATGGCTATAGCCCCGGCACGCGATATCACAGCATCGGCTGCAGCATAGGCCTTGTCCATATTGCCGATAAACTGATGCACCTTAACCCAATCCTGTACCCTGGCATCCTCCACAGCCTTGCATGCCTGGTCATACATTTGACGGCCAGTCTGCCAGATAATCTGAAGATTATTCTTCTTAAAGAAATCAAGATTATTCATTATCATAAGGTTAATGCTGCGAGCCCCCAGGCTACCTCCCACCGACAACAATACAGGCCGGTTGGCGTCAACCTGAAAGAATGCACACCCATCCTCATGGCTAACATTCATTTGCTCTATATCTTTACGAACAGGATTACCCGTCTGTACAAGTTTATCGGAAGGGAAGAATCGTTCCATGCCTTCATATGCAACACATATCACATCTGCTTTAGATGACAAACTCTTATTGGTTAGTCCTGCATACGAATTCTGTTCCTGCAACACAATAGGATACCCCAGTTGTGATGCCGCCTGCAAAGTGGGTTGACTAGCATAGCCCCCAACCCCTATCACCACATCAGGGTTGAAACTACGTATTATTTGCCGTGCCCGTCTCATACTGCGCAACACCTTGAACGGCAATAACAAGTTCTTACATATATTCGAAAGCGTAAGTTGTCGCTGCAGTCCAGCAATCGGCAACCCCTCTATAGGATAGCCTGCTGCCGGAACCTTCTCCATCTCCATTCGACCTTCCGCACCAATAAACAATATCTCGGCCTGAGGGTCGCGAGCCTTGATGGAATTAGCAATAGCTATAGCAGGAAACGTATGTCCTCCTGTACCTCCGCCGCTGATGATTGCTTTCATGATATTTCTATTTTATGTTTTTATTATATTGTATTACACTTACACTGCTGGTTGTGCCACGGTCTCAGCCTCTGAGGTTTCCAACGCCTCTTCCTCGGCAGCCTGCTTTTTCGCCAACCGCTCACGCCTCTTGTTGTCGGCTGCAACCGACTGTATCAACCCCATGCCGACACCCAGAAACAGGAACGAAGAACCTCCGTGACTGATAAAAGGCAAAGTCTGTCCAGTTACCGGGAACACACCTGTTGCAACCAACATATTGATGATGGCCTGCAAGAGGATAAGCGTACCCATTCCAGCCACGAAAACACTGCCAAAAGTCCCAGGACAAGATGTAGCTATACGTATGCAGCGGAAATAAAACCATGCATATAATGCCAAAATAATCGTCGCCGCAAATGTCCCAGCTTCTTCTATGATGATTGCAAATATGAAGTCGTTATGTGCCTGGGTCATCAGTCGGCCATGAATAGTGGTACCTATCCCATTGCCGAATAAACCGCCGCGCGCTATTGCCATTCTGGCCATATTCTCCTGCGACAATTCATCCGGATTAGGATGCAACCACGCTTGCAAACGGTGTCCCCATGTACCAGACCTCATAATATCAATCTTATCACCCACAAGATAAAAAACACCCAATAAAGCAACCCCGCCAATCACACCAATCACAAGCCACTTCCACCACATCTTTTTACTTACCCCTCCAAAATACAGGGTAATATAGCTTGCCATAACAACCAACATCGCTGTGGAAAGGTTGCCGGGTGCAATCAATAACGCTGTCCCCAAAATGGGAATCAATAACTCATAGAAAGTCTTTTTATCTTGCAGTGTCTCTTTCTTTGTTACTATCATTCGGGCAAGAAACAATATCAAGAAAACCTTTGCCATTTCCGATGGCTGGAAACTGAAAATCGGCAAAGGAAGCCATCTGCGATCTGCAGTAAATAGTACCACAACCAAACATACCAACGACAAATAGAAACAGAGAACTCCTAACTTCGTCAGTTTTCTGTAATTGACAAACGATATCACAATAGCACCCACAAAGCCCGTAAGTACGAAAACCGCATGTTTAATAAACATTTTCATTGGAGTGGTGTTGGGCAAACTCTCAGCCACCAAACCAATGGTGCTATAAACAGCAATCACCGATATCACACACAGCAGGAAGAAAACCACCCACAGCGATGTGTCACCACGCAGCTTTATTTGACTCCATTTCATTGCTTCTATACAACTTGTTATAATAATATTTCTAACCTATAATTCAATCACCTCACGGCTGAACATTCTACCAAGAACCTCTGTTGATTCGCCCACACGAGTTGCCGGCGAAAACAGAACCTGCACATTGTCCATGGCGCTATAGCACGCACGGTTCACTGCCTCAGCAAGGTTATTCACCTCTATTATTTCGGGCACAACCCCTACAAACACACGACGCATATTTTCACCCGCCTTGCCTACACATATCATCATTCTGACCTTACGCAAGGCTATCTGACGCAACGGAGTATAATCAGCGGTCTCATCACCTCCCATCACAATCCAAATCACCCCCCCGCGAGCATGATCCAATGCAAACCAAGTGGCGTTCACATTCCGGGCAGCTGCATCGTTTACGAAATTCTTCTCATGTATATGAGCCACAAACTCCATGCGGTAAGGGGTATCTTCCAAACGTGCGAAACAAGCCCTAAGGCCACTGTCACGCATTTGCCTCAGTTTGGCTGCCTCCACCGAGGCCAACCCTCCATATATCCTACTGCGTCCCTGTTGTGCTAATAACTCTATACTCATAATATGTTGTTTCTTTGTTGTTTTAGGATGTTTTAGTTTGTGGTGTCAATTAATTGTTACTAACGAACTATCTCAGTTTCAATGTCACGATGCTCACTATGGCCAGCAGTATGCCGATAATGGCAAAACGCTGCACTATCTTCGGTTCGGCAATACCTTTCTTCTGATAGTGGTGATGTATAGGTGTCATAAGGAATGGCCTTTTGTCCACCGGAACCATCTGGTCTGGGGGCAAATGATGAGTTCGGCGGTAGTGCTTGCATCCCCATGTCTGTATAATCACCGAGAAATCCTCCATCACATACACTCCACACAGTATCGGCAGCAGAAGCTCTTTGCGTATAAGCAGAGCGAAAACAGCAATGATTCCGCCCAAAGCAAGTGAGCCCGTGTCGCCCATAAAGATTTCTGCCGGATAGCTGTTGAACCACAGAAATCCCAATGTCGCACCCACAAAGGCCGTGATGAACACTGTCAGCTCTCCAATATCTGCAAGGTAAACAATATTCAAATAATTAGCCATAATAATGTTACCCGAGAGCCATGCAAGTATGGCCAAGGAACCACCCGTAATGGATGCCGTGATAGTAGCCAGGCCGTCAATGCCATCTGTCAGGTTCGAAGCATTCGACACAGCTGTGACCACAAAGATAGCCACCAACACATACACCAGCCATACCCAATTCTGGGTCCAGTCGCCCATCCAGCTAATAAGCCAGGCATAATCAAATTCATTGCCTTTCACGAATGGTATGGTGGTCTTTGACGAAGCGATATCAGGATGGAAAGACAACAGCAAACCCACACCCAGGCCCAGCATAACCTGGCCAAACACTTTGAACTTACCCGGCATTCCCCGTTTGTCTTTTTTGAACACCTTGATGTAGTCGTCCACAAATCCTATGAATCCCAACCAAACGGTCGTCACAAGCATAGTCAAAACATAGACATTGTCCAGTTTGGCAAACAGCAAGGTGGGCACTATGATTGCCGCAAGAATAAGGAGGCCTCCCATAGTAGGGGTTCCCTCTTTCTCTTTCTGTCCTTCAAGACCCAGATTGCGTACGGTCTCACCTATCGACTTGCGTCTGATATATTGTATGAACGGCTTGCCGCAGAACAACATAATCAGTAGCGACACTATGGCTGCCATCGATGCCCGGAAGGTGATATACTGGAATACACCTGCTCCGGGAACGTCAAATGCACGGTCGAGCCAATCGAAAAGATAGTATAACATGTGTTGTCTATATTTTAATTGTTAGTCTATAATTATTTATCATCTGTCTTGTCATCCAGCAGCAGCTTTTCCAACTCCTCTCTGTCGTCAAAATGATGCTTAACTCCGTTAATGTCCTGATACTTTTCATGTCCTTTGCCGGCTACCAGAATAATGTCGCCCTCACGTGCCATCATCACTGCGGTTTTGATGGCTTGTCGGCGGTCAGTAATGCGCACTACCATGCTTTTCTCTTCCAAACTCAAACCCGACTCCATATCATCCAGTATGCTCTCCGGATTTTCGGTTCGCGGATTGTCGGAGGTCAGTATCAAACGGTCGCTCAAACGGCAGGCAATACTGGCCATCTCCGGACGTTTGGTTTTGTCCCGGTCACCACCGCACCCCACTACCGTATAGAGCATCTGGCTGTTCTTGCGGATATCGTTGATTGTAGATAGTACATTCTCCAACGCATCGGGTGTATGGGCATAGTCAACAATTGCCGTAATGCCCCGGCCAGATACGTATTGGAACCTCCCCTCGGCTGACTGCAACGTGCTCAGCAGCCGCAATGCTTCCGATTCCTCCACTCCGCACAACACCGCAGTGGCATATATTGCGGTAAGGTTGTATGCATTGAAGCGACCCACCAAACGGGTCCACACTTCCTGTCCGTTCAATTCCAACAACAACCCCTGGAAGGTATCTTCCACCACACGGCATCTGAAATCGGCCATCCGTTGCAGGCTGTATGTCTTCACATTGGCAGGTGTATTCTGCACCATCACCATTCCGTTTCTGTCATCGGCATTGGTGAGCGCAAAAGCACCCTTGGGAAGGTTGTCGAAAAACATCTTCTTTGCAGCAATATAGTTGGCCATTGTCTTGTGGAAATCAAGGTGGTCATGTGTAATATTGCTAAATATGCCCCCTGCAAACGTAATACCCGCTATTCTGTGCTGCACAATGGCATGACTGCTCACCTCCATGAATGCATACTGACAACCACTATCCACCATCCGACGCAACAAGCTGTTCAACTGTAGTGCGTCGGGGGTAGTGTGGGTTGAAGGTATCTCCTCTTCGTCCACCTTGTTGACAATGGTGCTGAGCAATCCAACATGGAACCCCTTTTCACGAAAAAGCCGGTGCAACAACGTAACAGTGGTGGTCTTACCATTGGTCCCTGTAATGCCTACAAGCTTCAACTGTCTCGACGGGTGTCCATAGTAGTTATCAGCCATCACACCAAGCGCAAAGTCGCTGTTCTCAACCATCACAAATGCCACATCACCATATCTCTTTTCCAACCGATGCAACACTTCCTCGGGCTCATTAGCACTTTCGTCAATATGTGTCAAAGCATCCTTTTGGCACACAATGGCCACAGCACCCCGTTCCACTGCCTTGTCAATATATTGATGGCCGTCTACATGAGTGCCCACCTGTGCTACAAAGCAGCCACCCTCCCCTACCTCGCGCGAGTCGAAGTAGATGCCCTTCACCTCGGGATCAAGCGTGAGCGGCGCCAATGGGACTATTCCTTGTATTATGTCGGTCAGTTTCATTATAATGCTTTCTATATATTGCTGTTACTTCTCTATTAATTATTCACTCTGGTATGCGTTGAGTTATTGTGAGATAGTTTCAAAAACACCGTTTCACCTTTTTTTATCGGCTTGCGGGCTTCGGGCGACTGGCTCACCACTTTCCCTTGACCCACAAACCGGGTCTTCAATCCCATCTTGCGCAGCAACTCCATAGCATCGCGCGCTGTCATACCCTTGCAGTTTGGCACTATTCCCACAGGTGCATTATAGCGCACATATTTTTCTTTCTCACTGTCAAATGCAATCCATTCCGAGCTTCTTGAACTATCGTCCACCACAAAAGGCATACCCAAGGTTTTGTATATCTTGGCCAACTGGTCTTGGCGTGCCTTGACAGCCATCGGACGTGCAGTGCGTATCGAGTCCTGCAGATGCATTCCCGATAGTTCTCCGTCGAATGCCACAACACAATCTGCTATCTTCTTAAATACCGGTGCTGCAGAAGTGCCACCTACCACTGAAGTGTGTTCTATCAACACCAAGCATGTATATTTGGGATTATCTGCCGGGAAGAAACCAACAAATGAAGAGTTCTTGTTTTTTTTGTCCTTGATACCCACAGTTGTACCAGTCTTTCCCCCAATACCATAGCTGGTGCCACGTATTATGGTGCCTGTTCCATACTCAACCACACCCACCATCATTTCCCTCATCTGTTTGGCTATCTCTTCACTGCACACATGTTCTTTCAACACCACCGGTTGCACCTTCGAGTGTCTTTTACCATCAATTATCTCACGGCAGAAAAGGGGCTTGACCATTTTACCCCCGTTGGCAAGGGCATTATAGAATGTGATAAGCTGTAACGGGGTCACCGTGGCCGAATACCCGTAACTGAGGTTGAGGAAATCTATATCCGAATTCAGTTTCACCACCCCTGTTCTCGGTTCCTGAACTGCTATGTCAGGCTCCAGTTTCTTGAATGGGAATATATCCATTATGCCCTTCTTCATGTCTTCACGGCGGTTGCGGTAATACTGCCATGCCAATTCACTCATACCGACATTCGACGAGTGGGCAAGTACCCCGGGCAAGTTCATTGTATCGGTAATCTTGCCATGACCATCGCTGATTTCACAATGTCTGCCAAATTTCTTTTTGCCTCCTGCACACACCCGCTTGGATGTGTCAAGGGCAATCTTCTTATCGTTCAGCATGGAAGTCATAACAACTGTCTTGAATGTGGAACCCGGCTCATACCGGTCGCTGCATGCCACATTATTCCATAGCATTTCCTTCACCAGATTGTCGGTGTCTCTTTTCAGGTTGCTGCACGCCAGCACATATCCCGTCTCCACCTCCATCAGGATGGCACATCCTCTTTCACCGCCATATTCATTCATCGAACTACGCAAGGCGCTTTCTGCTATATCCTGATAACGGGTGTCGATTGTTGCAATAATGCTTTTCCCGTCTATCTTGCGCTGCACAAGGGTCGAATCCTCGCTGGGGGCTTCGCTCTCTTCCATATCCACCCATGTCCGCATCGTCAAACGGCGGCAAATATATTTTCCATCCTGGCCTCTCAGCACATCGTCGTAGTATCCTTCCAGGCCCGAATAGCCCGCATTGCCGTTGTCGTCTATGAAGTGGAGTCCTAAAGTGTTTTCGCCCAAATTGCCATATATGTGGGCACGCACATAGCGTGACACTTTGCCCGAGGCCGTCTTTGTAACCACATATCCTCCCCAACCGGGCATTTTCTTTATGGCATCCCATCGGGAGTAGGGCACATTGCGTGCCACATACAAACAACGCCCAGGTTTGCTCTTTTTATACTCTTTCATCACACGGTCATAGAAATACCTCTCCGAACGCTGGGGGAAACATTCATGCAATATGCGACACACTTTGGGCAAATTGGCCTTAAAATTACGGTCTCGCTCCAAATATACTTCGTATTGTTTGGGATGTTTCTTGCCCTCTGCAGCCGTCATCTTGGGCCATCTGCCAAGATCCAGGCACAAGTCACACACCGGCACCGTTGTTGCCAGTACCTTGTCGTCGGACGAGAATATGGTACCTCTACGGGCCTCTTCTGTCCGCTCTATACGCTCACGACTCTCGGCCTTCTTCCGCCACATATCGCCGTTCACCACCTGTGTCTTGAATATCGACACATACATGGCAACGCCACCCACCACTACCAGCAGCAGGTAGAACACCAGCATCTTGACGAACAAGGGTTTATTATTGTATTTCTTTTCCACTTTCAAACAATTATTGCGTTATCTACCGTCAATCCACTATCAACTCATACGGAGGTCCAGCCGTGATTCCAACACCAGTCGAATCAAGCATCTCTGCTATCTGCGAAATCTTCACTGTTTCCTGATAGCGTTTCTGCAAGTCGATACATGCTTCCCGCAAGCAGTTGATACGCTGCTGCACTTCCTGTTTCTCCGCAGTCAGCGTCTCCACCTTGTAGCGGTTATACACCAGCACAATAGCATAGACACAGATGAGCAATATAAGAGGCAATTGTTTCAGCACCAACCGACTCTGCAACACTTCACCTCCCAACAAACGAGGTAGCCATTTGCGCTTCTTAGGGCCACGGCTCTCCTTTGTCTGCTGAGGCATGCTCTGCTCTTGCTCCTGAGTATGTTCTTCTGTTTCTTGCATCGATTTGCTAATTATTTGTTATTCTGTAGTTATTTCATGTTTCAACCATTGTGGCTATTCTAGAATCTGTCATAGGATTGAGATTTCACAAAAACAGCCCTACTCCATTCTATTCGGCACACCGTTCGGCCACTCTCAGTTTCGCACTCCGTGCGCGGTTGTTTTCTTGCAGTTCGGCTTCGGACGCTACCAGGGCCTTGCGGGTCACCAACTTCAACGGAACTATCGGGTTCCCGTAAAAGTCTTTCTTCAGCTCCCCTTCGAAGTTCCCAGTCTTGAAGAAGTTCTTCACCAACCGGTCCTCCAGCGAATGATACGACATCACCACCAGTCTCCCTTGCGGCTCCAATATTTCCACTGCCTGCTGCAACATGGCCTTCAAGGCTTCCAGCTCTCCATTCACCTCTATCCTCAACGCCTGAAACAACATGGCCAAGTATTTGTTTTCCATTCCTCTGGGCAGATGATGAGACACCGCCTCACGAAGATCGAATGTAGTGTCAATACTCTTTTCGGCACGATATCTCACAATGGCCTTTGCCATCTGATATGCATTGGGCAACTCCCCATACATTCTCAATATTTTGGTCAACTCCGTTTCGTCCGCATTGTTCACCAAATCCCGCGCAGTCATCTCCTGTCGGCGGTCCATTCTCAAATCCAGCTCGCCGTTCTGCCTGGTGGAAAAGCCCCTTTCCGCCACGTCAAACTGGTGCGACGACACACCCAGGTCTGCTATTATCCCGTTCACTCTCCTCACACCCCTCAATCGCAGGAAACTTTTCAGATAGCGGAAATTCTCATGTATCAACTCAAACCGGCTGTCCTCTATAGCATTCGCCATCGCGTCGGCATCCTGATCAAAAGCATACAGCCTGCCACAATCATTCAGCATTTCCATAATGGCACGAGAGTGGCCGCCACCCCCAAAGGTGACATCCACATATACCCCGTCAGGGCGTATGTTCAATCCCTCGATGCATTCATTCAGCATCACCGGCCGATGGTAGTTCATGCTTCCGTGCAAATCGTTTGTTAACAATTGATACTAGATCTTTCATCTCCTCCTCATTCATCTTGTCGTAAGCAGAACGTTCCCAGATTTCAATAAAGCTTCCGTTGGCTTGCAACACTATCTCCTTGGCGTCCCCAATGGTCGATTTTCGCTCTGGCGGTATCAACATCCTGTCGTTACTGTCCAGAGGTACCACATTGACGCGCGTCAATTGCCGCATAATACGGATGTCATCAGTGTTGCGTGGATTCAGCTCTTTTTTAAGTTCGTTCATCTCCTCCTGAAAACTGGATTCCGTCCATAGTTCTAAACACTCGCCTGTGAATTTCTGTCGGATCACAAACGTACAGTCGTTGCTCCCCAACTGCTTTTTGAAGGCAATTGGGAACTTGAAACGACCATTCGAATCAATCTTACAGTATTCTGTGCCAAGTATTAAGGACATAATTGTATTCTTCTTTTCAAGATGCGAATATACGAACTATTTTCCAATAATTGTTTTTTTTTGCCAAAAAAAGTTATTAACTTCCATTTTTTGATTACTCACTTATACGTAATGCCACAAAAAAAGTTTCGTTTTTCGACAAATATCTGTTCATAAAAAATCTAAAACCATCTCCTTCCAAACATCAACCATAACAGCATAACACATATACAAATAACATATATTCAATACTTTAAACTAAACTCAACCCCACACAAATCTCATCCAACACCCTTCCGACATCCAAAATAGCTTTCCTGAGGCAACCTTCTTCCAAAATCCCCCTACCACACAAACCGTTATCCTCCAAACTACCCTCCATGATTCACCCCCCTGGCAATCCTTTTTTCCACAATTCATGGTTGATACAACTAAAAATGAAAAAAAATTCGTATATTTGCATGTCCAATACCTTCAGCCCGATTTCCCAATCAACTGATAAATTGGCAATTCCGTCGCAAGCGACAAACAATATTATAATGTAATTAATTTATATATTCATTAATACACACAATTTATCTATGAAAAAAATCTTTTTATCTCTGATTCTGACCATGCTGGTTTTGGCCCCCGCCTCCAGCCGTGCCGACGAAGGCATGTGGCTTCTCTCATTGATAGGCAAGAACTATGCCGACATGCAGAAAGCCGGTTTCAAACTCACCCCCGAAGACATCTATAGTATCAACCAGAACTGCATCAAGGACGCCATCGTAGGCCTTGGCAACGAAGGCAGATCCTTCTGGCATTTCTGCACCGGCGAAATCATCAGCAATCGCGGTCTTATCTCTACCAACCACCACTGCGGTTACGGCAAACTGCAGGAACACTCCACCGTTGAGCACGACTACCTGCGCGACGGTTTCTGGGCATACAACATGGCCCAGGAACTCCCCAACCCCGGCCTCACAGCCTCCATCCTGGTTCGTATGGAAGACGTTACCGGCCGAGTACTGGAATGCCTCAGCGACGAAATGAGCGAGTCCGACCGAGCCAAAGCCATCCGCAACGTCAGTGAACGCATCGCCCGCGAAGCTGTACAGGGAACCGACTACGACGCTACCGTCAAACCCATGTTCAACGGCAACCAATTCTTCCTCTTTGTCCACATCATCTACAAGGACGTCCGTCTCGTCGGCGCTCCCCCTTCGTCTATGGGCAAATTTGGCGGCGACACCGATAACTGGTCCTGGCCCCGCCACACCTGCGACTTCTCCATGTTCCGCATCTACACTGCCCCCGACGGCAAACCCGCTGCCTACGCGAAGGAGAATATCCCCCTCAAACCCAAGCACCACCTCCCCGTCAGCGCCCGTGAACTGAAAGACGGCGACTTTGCTATGGTTCTCGGTTTCCCCGGCACCACCACCCATTTCCTCACCTCCTATGGCCTAAAAGAAACCATGGAAGTGACCAACAAACTGCGCTACGAGCTCCGCACCGTCAAAATCAACATCCTACGCGAAGCCATGAACAGCGACCAAGCCATCAAAATCAAATACGCCTCCAAATACGCCAGCTGTTCCAACTATTGGAAATACAGCAACGAGCAGAACAAAGCCCTGACCGAACTCAACACCATGGCTCTCAAGAAAGAGATAGAAAAAGAATACTACGACTGGGCACTCGACAAAGACCCCAAATACCGCAACGCCCTCGGCCTGATTGAAAAAAGCTACGCCGACCGTCGCGAATTGCAGGAAGCCATCGTCTACCTTGACGAAGGTCTTCTCGAAGGTCCCGAACTGCTCTACCAATCCACCCTCTTCGGCCGCAGCATCAAAGCCATCTGCTCCGAAACCAATCCCGACCAACGCGATGCCATGATTGCCGAACTCAAGAAAGAAGCCGAACAGTTCTACAAGGACTACGACCAAACCGTTGAACAAAACGTAATGGCCGCCATGATGGAATACACCTACCGCAACATCAACATCAACTACATCCCCGAATGCCTCAAAACCGCCGACCGTAAATATCACGGCGACTTCGCCTCGCTCGTAAACCATCTTTTCAGCAGATCCATCTTCGCCAACAAAGAGGCTTTCGACAAATTCATGGAGAACCCCAGCGAGAAACAACTCAACCGCGATGAAATATACAAATACGGCACTGAGATTCTCAACAAATACCGCGATATCTATCTCTCCATCCCCCAGGAGAACCGCGACAACCTCACCCGTGGCACCCGCGACTTCGTTGACGGCATCCTCCAAATCAACTCCGGCAAAAAACTCATGTGCCCCGACGCCAACAGCACCATCCGCCTCACCTACGGCAACGTCAAGGCCTACGACCCCCGCGACGGTGTCACCTACCACTACTACACCACCCTCGCCGGCGTGATGCAGAAAGAAGACCCCACCAACACTGAATTCATCGTTCCCCAGCGTCTCAAAGACCTCTACGCTGCACGTGACTTCGGCACCTACACCAACAGCCGCGGCGAACTGCCCACCTGCTTCATCACCAACAACGACATCACAGGCGGCAACAGCGGTTCGCCTGTGCTCGATGCCTACGGCAACCTCATCGGTCTTGCCTTCGACGGCAATAGTGAAGCCATGTCGGGCGACATCGATTTCGAGGAGAACCTACAACGCTGCATCTGCCTCGACTCCCGCTACATGCTCTTCGTTATCGACAAATACGCCAACGCTCAGAACCTTATCGACGAGATGGACATCGTCCGATAATCCCTCCCGTTCGACAATCAACACACACAAGAGAATGTCCCCCCGCCGGGGCATTCTCTTGTTTTTTTAAAACAACATCTATTAATTCGTCCGTAATTCTTTCTGTTTAACTCAAATAGGTCATTAGGGTTTAACCCAAATCGTTCATTAGGGTTTAATGTCAACACCAATATATGTCAACACTTTTTATCCCACCTCCATCTCCCCATTTTGCCTCATCCATCCTCCTTCCTGCTCCCTTTCCTCTACACCACTTCATAACCCCTTAGTAAGATTCTATTAACCTCAATACTGAAGAAGAATTAAAAATGGGTTGGAAGAATAGTGAACCGTAAGCGGATTTTGAAAAGAGTGACACTGGAGACGGGGCAGCTGCGGATTGGATTTAAGTCGCGGAGGAAGCAAACGCAACTACTGCTGGAAGGGCTGGCGGGTGGTAATAGATCGGGATGAAAAGAGGCACGAAGCCAGGCATCAAACTGACCGCATCGTCTGGAAAGCAACCTACGTTATTGTCTGAAACACATCGGTAATGCAGATATACTGCGTTGGAATAGAGGGAGCAAAAAAGTGGTAGCATGAAAGCCGCAGCGCAATTTGCCATCGCTGGTTTACACATTGGTATGAGTGCTGAAACGTTTCTTTAACCCATATCGGCCAGTCGAATTTAACACTAAAAATCTATTGCCGGACCCGACCTGCAAGTAAACGAATAACAGGTATTGCACTATAAAGCCAACAATTATCAGCTATTAGTCACAAACAAGAGTTAACCTAAATGAGGAAACGACAGCAACACTCAAGGGAAATAAAGCAATCCGGGCCGCAGCTACGCTGCGGCCCGGATATTACTGTCTCTTCTCTGCTAAACGCTTAAAGAAGGCCTTTACCGGCTTTAAATTTAGCCGATTTCTTAGCGGCGATTTTGATTTTTGCACCCGTACGGGGATTGCGGCCAACGCGAGCAGGACGTTCGGTGACACCGAAAGTACCAAATCCTACGAGAGTTACCCGTCCACCTTTGGCAAGTTGCTCTTTCACTACGTCGACATAGGCATTCAAAGCTTTGCCTGCATCAACTTTGGTCATTCCTGCCTTTTCTGCCATAGCAGCAATCAGTTCGGTCTTGTTCATGATAATTTTTTTTTAGGGTTTATATTTAATTTTACATTTGCAAATATATATCTTTTTTTTAATGTAAGTAACACTTTGAAAAAATAATTTGTGTTAAAAAATTTGCCATAAAATTAAATTACTACTTTCCAATTACTTACATCATACCCACGGAGAAATTCTTGGATAGTAATTCTCTTCTTTCCGCTCATTTGCAGACTTAAAATATGAACAAAACCATCCCTCACGCCCACTTTTTTGACCGTTTTATTGTCGGTAATTAGTTGTCCAATGGTAGAGTTAGGTGATGGTTCGAAACTTACTTCATACACCTTAATGGTCTGGGGCATCTGTTTGGAGTCGACCACCTGCATGGTGGCGGCAGGATAGGGCGACAGGCCCCGCACAAAATCCTCAATGCGCTGACCGGGAAGATTCCAGTCTATGGCGCAGTCGGGTTTGAACAGTTTGGGTGCGGGACGAAGTTGTTCGCATGTGGGCTGGGGCTGGGGGTGCAGGGAGCCGTCGGCCAAACCGTCGAGTGTTTGGACAACCAGCCGACTGCCCATCTCTGCAAGGCGGTCGTGGAGGGTCTCTGCTGTGTCGTCGGGGGCAATGGGAGTGGATTGCTGCATAAGGATGGAGCCTTCGTCAATCCGCTCGTTGAGGAGGAAGGTGGTGACACCTGTTTCCTTTTCGCCATTGATGATGGCCCAGTTGATAGGGGCTGCGCCGCGGTATTGGGGCAACAGCGAGGCATGGAGGTTGAATGTGCCCAAGGGGGGCATAGCCCAAACGCTCTGAGGCAACATCCTGAAGGCTACCACCACGAAGATGTCGGCCTCCCAGGCCTGCAATGACGACTGGAAATCAGGGTCGCGCAACCGTTCGGGCTGGAGCAGGGGCAGGTTATGCTGCAGGGCATATTGTTTGACGGGTGATGCTGTGACTTTGAGCCCTCGGCCAGTGGGACGGTCGGGCACAGTGACTACCCCCACCACCTTGTGGCCCGAGGCACAAATGGCATCAAGCGAGGCTACTGCAAAATCGGGCGTACCCATAAATACTATTTTCATAACGATGCGGTCTATTTCTTTCTAAATTGTATGAACGTTTGTAGAATTGTTGTTGGATGATTGTATCACTTAGTCCCGACAAGAAGGCTGCGCAAGCCGTCTATGGCGCGATAAAATGGCCTTATCACTAACGACTAACGCACGCGCAAGCGTGTGCCCGACTTGAACTTGCTGACATCGGGATTGAGCGCACGGAGCTTTTCGACTGTGGTGTAATTGCGTTTGGCCATCTCCTCAAGCGTTTCACCCTTGCGCATAGTGGCATACACAGGCTTGTTTGACCTTGCTTTCCTGTCTGCTTCTTCTGGCACAATGCTCTTGTCCGCCTTGTAGACAAGGTCTTCGTGTTTGTTGGGTTTGCGGATGCCAAAATATGTTTTGTCGAGATATAGTTTGCGCGTCCGGAGGGTGTAGTTCGAGAAGTCGAGAATCCATTCGGGGTCGAACGGCTCGTATTGGAACCGCACTTCGAAATGGAGGTGGGGACCTGTGGAACGGCCGGTGCTGCCGCCGAGTCCCACCACCTGCCCCGCAGCAACCACCTGAAGGGGTTTGACATTGATTCGCGAGAGATGGCCGTAAACTGTCTCGAGACCATTATAATGACGAATCACCACCAAATTGCCGTAAGCACCCATAGGCCGGGCAATGCGCACCACTCCATTGAATGCCGCATAGACCGGCTCGCCCATCCGAAGACGGATATCCACACCGCGGTGGGGACGGTTCCAACGCCAACCATAGGGCGAGGTGATGATGTTTTTCACGGGGAAACAGAACTTTTCGTTATCCTTTAGCAGCCGGATGGAGATTTCGTCGGGCAGTGAATCCATCGAGAGGTCGACCAAACGGACATGCGAACCCGAAAGGTTGCGCCCATACCACAAAGCCGACGGCGGAGGGAGGGTGGAGTTGTACATCACATCGATAAGCTCGTCGCCCGAAGCAAGCGCGGTGTCGATGGCATTGGGGTCGGGTTCGGGCTCGTGTATCTCGAGAGCCGGGCGGGGCTGCACAGTCTTGCTGTCTTTCTTGGCGGGTGTCTTGGCTTGCATGGACTTGGCTTTCCCCTCGCGTATGCGGGCGTTGAGTATGGAGTCGAAATAACTCTCTTTCTGTGGCTGCTGCGCGCTGAGAGCACCCGCCACCAGAATGAAGAACAAGAGTATTTTGAGTTGTCGCCGCAGCCGCCCTTCGGGAATGCCAAGCATATTGCGGTACTTGGCCACAGTACGACGGGCCACCGGGTAACCCTTCTCGGTCAAGATGTTGGCCAATGCCTCGTCGGAATAGGGTTTCTGTTTGTCCTCAGCGTCGACGGTTTCCTGCAACACGCGACGCACCGCCTCGGTGGCCACCTCCTCGCCCTCGTTGTTCACTATGGCTTGCGAGAAGCAATCCTTCAGCAGGAATGTGCCGTATTCCGTTTGTACGTATTTGCTGTTCACCACCCGCGAAACAGTAGAGATGTCATATCCTGTCTGTTCGGCCACATCTTTCTGCAAGAGTGGTTGCAGCGTAGAGCTGTCGCCGGTTAGGAAAAAGCGGTATTGCCGTTTCAGTATAACCTGCATGACGCGCATCATGGTGACGTTGCGTTGTTGCAGCGTGTCAACCAGCATATTGGCACTGTCGGTGCGGCTCTGCAGAAACTCTATGGTCTCTTTCTCGCCAGCCGTGGGGCTCGGAACGGCAGCCAGCTGCTGGAGCATCTCCTGATAGTAGTAGTTGAGTTGCAGCTGCGGAAGATTGCGGTTGTTGAGGGTGAGATATAATTCCTCGTCGTGACGGGTGATAATGAAATCGGGCACAATGTAATGGTTGCGCGAGATGTCGGAGTCGCCGCCACCGGGTTTGGGGTTGAGCCTTCGAATCAAGGCCAGCGCCGACTGCAGTTGCTGATTGTCGATTTGAAGGGTTTCGAGAATAAAGTCGTAGTTGTGATTGGCCACACTGTCAAAGCACTCGTCCACAATACGTATGGCCACCGCGGCATCGGGATTGTCGTCCTCCATGCGGTGAAGTTGCAAGGAAAGGCACTCCTGAAGGCTGCGTGCACCCACTCCGGGAGGGTCCATCTGCTGAATGATGTGCAACACCTCCTCCACCTCGTCGGGATTGACCTCCAGGCCCTGAGTGAATGCCAAGTCGTTGGCGATAAGGTCGACACTACGGCCCACGTAGCCGGAATTGTTCAACGAGCCAATAATTTCCTGGGCTATGGCCTCCTGTCGGGGGGAAAGATGTTTCATGGTGAGCTGCTCGAACAGATTGTCGAAAAACGAGGGTTCGGCAACATAGACGGTTTCGCGCTGGTCAATATTCTTGTCGCGCTCCTGTCGCTCGCGATAGCTGTAGTCGTCATCGTCGGTATCCACACTCACCAAGCTCTCATAGTCGTTATATCCGTCGTCATCACGTTCGGGGAGCGACTCCATAGTATTGTCCGACTCAGAAGAAATTTCAAGCACAGGATTCTTCTCTAGTTCTTCTTTCAGCCGTTGCTCCAACGAGGTGACGGGCAGTTGAATCATCTGCATCAACAGAAACTGCTGGGGGGAGAGTTTCTGTTTCATCTTCATAGATTGTCGTTGTCCGGCTTTCATAGTTGTAGGGGATTTAATATAGTTAACTCAACTTTAAGGAAAATATTATCCAGCCGGGTCAAAAAATTTATCTTGGAAATTGAGCAGATAAACACGCCTCGTGGCGCGGGTGACGGCGGTATAGAGCCAGCGGAGATATTCCTTGTCGACCATATCGTCGGTAACATACCCCTGATCAATGATTACGGTGGGCCACTGGCCGCCCTGGGTTTTGTGGCAAGTGAGGGCATAGGCGAATTTCACCTGCAGGGCATTGTAGTAGGGGTTTTCTTTCACCGCCCTCAGCCGGTCGGCGTGACGGGGCATATCGGCATAGTCCTCCATCACAGTTTCGAACAGCCGCTGCGACTCGTCGGAAGTAAGCGAGGGCGACTCACTGTGGAGCGTTTCCAAAAGCAGTTTGCAATCCTGGACGGGAGCATCAGGATAGTCCACAAATCTCAGTGTGGCGTCCACAAAATGGAATCCATACAACTCCTGATGGTTGCGCAGGCTCTGCACCTCCACTATGTCTCCATTGGCAATAAACCCGATATCGCTTTCCGGGTCAAGCCAGTAGTAGTTATTCTTCACCACCATCAGGTAGTCGCCCGCGTTTACCTCCTCCTCGCGGAACAGCACACGGTTGCGGATTTCCTGATTGAAGAGGTTGGCGCGTTTATTGCTCCTCGTGACCACAACCACCTGCTCTATCCCGGCTTCATCATATTCGCGGTTGAGCGTCTCCTCCAACTCGGCTCCACCAAGTCGTTGCACATCCCCTCCCTCCGAAAGGTCGAACAGCGGCATTTCGGGAAAGTCGCCGTCGGCCAGAGTTGATATCTTCACACGCAGAAGCGTGGCATTGAGCAGAATGTCGGAGAGATGCTGTTGGCGAACCACCTCGGTAAGTTCATAATGGTGGATTTTGAGGTGCGAGAACGCCCGAAGATATTCCAAATCGAGTGCCGGACTTTGGTCGGCACCAACCGGGGGCAGCTGGGCGGTGTCGCCTATTAGCATCAGGCGGCAATGGTTGCCCTCAGCCACATAGTCTATCAAATCTTCCAGCAAGTTGCGGCGCGTGTATCCGCCATCGTCGCCCAAGCCAATCATCGACGCCTCGTCAACAATAAACAGCGTGTAGCTATGCTTGTTCAGCGCACGCGCCATATGGATGTTTCCGCTGCTGTCGGTAACCGTTTGGTAAATCTTTTTGTGGATAGTATAGGCCGGCTGCGCCGAATAGCCCGCCAGCACCTTTGCCGCACGGCCGGTGGGAGCCAGCAGCATGGTCTTGATGCGCAGGGCCGGCGCCGACTGCACCAAAGCACTCACCAGCGAGGTCTTGCCCGTGCCGGCATAACCTTTCAACACAAACGCCGCCGCGGGGTCGGGGTCATAAAGAAACTGCACCATCTCCTCGCAAGCCGACAACTGGCCCGCGGTGGGTTGATGGGGGAAATGCGACAATATGAACCTGACTACTTTTTCCACTTGGCGACAAACCTAATTGCAAAAAAGGAGGTCCGCCGTTTGGGCGAATCTCCTTATATTTGCTTGTTCCAAAAAATTACTCTGCCTCGGGGGTAGTGGCAACATCGGTAGCCATAGGAGCAGTGGCAGCGGGAACGGGAACTGCACTCTTGGCGGCGGAAGCGTCAACCTCTGTGTTCAGCGACGAATCCATTGCATGGCGAGGGATGGCGACAGTAGCAGCCAACGACAACACAACCAACGCAATGGCCAAGCCCCATGTAATCTTTTCGATAGTCTCTGTGGTTTTGCGGACACCCAATACCTGGTTAGGAGCCGAGAAGTTAGCAGCCAATCCGCCACCTTTCGAGTTCTGAACCAATACAACAAGTGCCAAAGCAATGCATACAAGCAGGATAAGGATAACAATAACTGTGTACATTGTGTGTTAATTATTTATTATTTGTTTATTTATCTTCATTCATTCGTGCCTTCAACGAGGCAATTCGAACTGCAAAAGTACTACTTTTTTCGGGATTATTGACTATTAATTTCTCATACATGCTCACCGCTTGGGCCAATTTGCCTTGACGTTCCAACACAAGTGCAAGAGTTTCAGACTCTAACAAATCGCTCGGACGAATACTTTTTTTAGCAAGATCCTGCACCGAAACCTCGTCATAGTCCTCCATTTCAGGGGGCATACCACCCGAATTTTCCAAAAATTCGGACAAAATAACGCTCTTGGGGGCCGTTTTGAACGAAACCTCCTGATAGGCATTGATTTCCTTCAAAACATCGAAGTCCTCGGGAACATCCGGCTGCCGAACAGCGGCCGGCTCGGAAACGGGCTGTTCCAAGGGGGCTGAGGGTTCGCTGTAGGTTCGCTGTAGGTTCGCTGTAGGTTCGCTTTCCAACCGAAGGGAAGGCGAAGGCGGAACGGAGCTAGTGGGACGCTCCAGCAATTTGTGAAGGCGTTCCACATCGTTCATGTACAACTCCACTACCGGCAACAGTTGCTTCTGCCACAAAGCCACACCGCCGGCCTTGTCGGCCAGCAGCGACAGCACCTGCAGCGGGGCACTGAACGGAAAGCGTTCCCGCTCGCGGCGCAAATCCTCCCACTCCTCGGGGCTCAGCACCCCGGGACGCTCCATCAACTTGGCAAAGCCTGTTTTATCCATCTTATGTAACTCATTGTCGGTTGGCCACTCCTTTCGGAATCACCCTCCGGATATGTATTTCTTTCCTTAATTAATAGACAATTATGATGCCTGTAACACCATAAATGCATTTGCAAAGGTACAGTTTTTTTTTGAACCAATAAAAAAACAACATTTTTTTATCATCATCAAATTATTTTTCAGCAATTTAAAAAACAATGCAGAAGAAAAAATACATTTTTTTATTGTCAATTGAAAAAAAGTTCGTACTTTTGCAACTCCAAAAACGAAGAAAAAATGAAGAGAACATTTCAACCATCACGCAGAAAAAGAGCTAATAAGCACGGTTTTCGCCAGAGAATGTCCACCGCTAACGGTAGAAAAGTTTTGGCCGCACGCCGTAAAAAGGGCAGAAAAAAGCTGACTGTTTCCGACGAGAGATAATTTCTATCCGGAATCAATCCCCCAAGCATAGACTCTTTGCAAAGAGAAAAGAAGTATTGTATTCATCTGCAGTACTTCTTTTTTTTAACCCAAATCGGTCATTAGGGTTTATGCCAGATTAGTATTTGTTTCGAGCAGATTGGCCGCATCGCTGGCGAAGGCGTGAAGAAAGCATCCAGTGGATGATTTCGATAGCGAAGCGGAGAAAACAAGGCTACGGCGAGACAGGGATGTGGACAAAATGCCGAAAGAAATGCTGATATGGCATAAAGAGACATGAATAAGCGAGAAAGAATATGCACGTCGGTCTAATGACCGATTCGGGTTTACCCTCTTTGCCATCCGTTCACCCAACAGAAAACCCACATGCGAAAGTCAAAAGAACAACCCATTCTGGAAAACATACCCATCACCGACATTGGTGCTGAGGGTAAAGCCATTGCACGCATCGACGGCATGATTCTCTTCGTCCCCTTCGTCGTACCCGGCGACGTTGTGGACGTGAAAATCATCAAGAAAAAGAAAAACTATGCCGAAGGCCGCGTTGTGGCCATAAAACAATTCTCCGACAAACGGGTGCCCACACAGTGCCCCCATTTCGGCACTTGCGGAGGGTGCCGTTGGCAAAACCTCAACTATGCCGACCAACTTGCCGCCAAGCAGCAACAGGTGCGCGACAACCTCGAACGCCTGGGCCACATCGACTGCTCTGGCATGCAGCCCATCTGTGGCTCCGAAGAAATATACTACTATCGTAACAAATTGGAATTCACCTTCTCCACCAAAGCCTGGCACGACCTCCCACCCTCGCCCGACGCTCCTCCCGACCCCGGTGCGCTAGGTTTCCACATCCCCACCCTTTTCGACAAGGTTCTCAACATCGAGCACTGCATCCTCCAGCCACAGCTGAGCAACCAGATACGCCTTGCCGCACGCGACTACGCTCTCGCCCACCAGCTCCCCTTCTACGACATCCGCAACCACACCGGTTGCCTGCGCAACCTAATCATTCGCAACACCAGCACCGGCCAGTGGATGGTCATCCTCGTCATTGCCGAATACCATCCCGGTTGGGAAGGTCTCCTCGAACACCTCCGCGACAACTTCCCCCAAATCACCTCTCTTCAATACATCTTCAACGACAAGTTCAACGACTCCTACGCCGACCTCCCGTCGGTCACCTTCTCCGGCCTGGACCACGTGGAGGAAATCATGCAAGGCTACAACGGTGCCCCTCCCCTCCACTTCACCATTCGCCCGCAAACATTCTACCAAACCAACTCGCCTCAAGCCCAGCGGCTCTACAGCTATGTGGCCGAATTCGCGCAAGTGGGTCCCGACGATGTGGTCTACGACCTCTACACCGGCACCGGCACCATCGCCCTCTTCCTGGCCCGCCAATGCAAACAAGTCATCGGCATCGAATACGTTGAAGACTCCATCGTGGCCGCCCGAGAAAACGCCGCACACAACAACATTTCCAACACCCTCTTCTACGCCGGCGATATGGCCAAAGTGCTCACCCCCGAATTCATCGCCAGCCACCAGCGCCCCGACATCGTCGTCACCGACCCGCCCCGCGCCGGCATGCACGAGAAAGTGGTAGAGCAACTCCTCAACATGCAACCCCGCAAAATCATATACGTAAGCTGCAACCCCGCCACCCAGGCGCGCGACCTGCAAATGCTCTCCGCCCGCTACCGCGTGGGCCGCATCCAGCCCGTCGACATGTTCCCGCACACCCAGCACATCGAAAATATCGCCGAACTCATCCTCATCTAACCCCCCACTCACCCACCCTGCATCCACTATTTTACACTAATTATTGACTCTTTTTATAAAAAAAATACTCCATATCAAAAAAAAATGCTATCTTTGCATGTTGTACACTTGTCCCACCAGCATGAGTACATACTATTTAATACATTGGAAATAAATTAATAAAAAAAGATTAACTAATAATTTTCACACGATGAAAAAAGCATTATTAAGTTTGTTACTGGTCGCTGCTTTCATGCCTTTCGCCAAATCTCAAGACAACAGCCAGCGCACCATTTTACCCATCAACGTCACTGCATGTCAAACCTACACATGGGATGTCAACCATGAAACATACTCATCCGACACTGTTGTGCTCTACGCATATAATGCCGATACCACGTATGTGCTCAATCTGACCATCAACATCCCCTTTATCTCCACCGAAACTATTCCCAGCAACCGTTGCTCTGCTACTTGGCGCGGTGAGACTTATACCACTAACGGAAGATATAGCGACACCATTTTCGCCGCCACCGGCTCCGGCCTCTGCGACAGCGTGTATATTGCCGACATCACCGTCTCGAATGTCGAGATTGACAATAACGATGTCGATGCGTGCGGCAGCTACACTTGGAACGGTGTCACCTACACCGCCTCCGGCATCTACGACGACACTACCCTCGTCGACAACTGCGCCCACGTTGACCGCCTCAACCTCAGCATCGTCAGCACTTTGAACTTCCATGAAAACGTTGAACACTGCGGTGACTACACTTGGTACGACAGCACCTACACCACCTCCGGCACCTACACCCACACCACTTCCGACACCGCCAACACCTGCGACACTGTCCGCACACTCCACCTCAACATCGTTGTCGACACCATCCCTCAAGTGAGCGAAGAAGGTTGCGCCAGACGCACTTGGCGCGGCGTTGAATACACCGCCTCCGGCATCTACAGCCAGTGCGACACCAACGCTACCACACACTGCGTTACCTACCGCTCCCTCAACCTCACCATCAATACTCCCGACACCATCTCGCTCGACACCAACCTGACCGGTTGCAACAGCGTGCTCTACAACTTCAGCTCCTTCAGCGGCACCACCATCAGAAGATTCTCCGAATCCACCATTTTCGACACCATCATCTCCGACTACCGTCCCAACAAATGCCTCATCAACACCTACACCCTTAACATCACCATCCACAAATCCGGCCGCGACACCACCTACGTCAACGCTTGCGACAGCTTCTACTGGGATTTGAACCAAACCACCTACCACACTACCCCCACCACTGCCCCCGCCCAGTCATTTGCTACCGACACCTTCGGATGCGACAGCCTCATGACCCTCATCCTCGACATCAGAAAAGCTCCCGTAATCTCCGCCATCAATGGTGAATGGCACCTCAACGCTGGCGACACCGCAGTGCTCTATCCCACCTGCACCCCCAGCAACGCCACCTACAAATGGACCTACGGCAACCGCACCTCCAATAGCGACACCCTCCGCATACCCGGCGTTCAGGGCAACATCGATGTCCAACTCGAGGCCACCCTCACCCACACTCCCACTTTCGCCTGCCACGACACCAGCTGGATTACCATCGTCACCTTCGTCGGCATCAACGACGTCCAGGGCACCAACGTCTCCCTCTACCCCAACCCCACCGTTGGACAACTCAACATCGAGAGCGCCGAAGCAGTTAGCGAAGTCACCATCTACAACGCTCTTGGCCAACAGGTAGCCGCCCAGCGCAACCTCGGCACCAAAAACGTCATGAACCTCTCCAACCTCGCTAAAGGCACCTACACCATGCGCATCGCGCTCCAAAACGGCAACACCGTAACACGTAAATTCATCTTGACAAAATAAATGTACGCATCACGTACACCCATCACACAAGCGTTCGGCACACCGTGCCGGACGCTTTTTCTTAAAAAAGCGAACACAGTGAAACACCTACCCATCCTCCTCGCCACCCTCCTGCTGGCCGTCTCCTGCAACCACAACAGCGGCCTCACCACCCTCAGCGGCAAAGCACAAGGCACCTTCTACACCATCATCTATTCCGACCCCCTTCACCGTAACCTCCAACCCTCCATCGACTCCCTCCTCGACCAATTCGACCTCACCGCCTCCCTATGGGTCGACAGCTCACTCATACGCCGCATCAACAGCAACAGCGACACTCTCATCACCCCCCTCTTCTGCGACATCCTCAACAAATCGCAGCAAATCAACCTCTACACCCATGGTGCCTTCGACTGCCGCATCGGCTCGCTGGTCAACCTCTACGGCTTTGGCTTCAAAGAACGGGAAACCGTAACCCAAAGCCAAATCGACACATGCCTCTCCCTCCTCCGTCCCGACACCTACACCATCGACAGCACCTCCCTCAACGGCACCACACAATACATTCTGCACAAACACCCCCTCATCGAATTCGACTTCAACGCCATCGCACAAGGCTATGCCGTAGACCTCGTAGCCCAGATGCTCGACAACCGCGGCATCCACAACTACATGGTCGACATCGGAGGCGAAGTAATCACCCGCGGCCTCAAACCCAACAACCAAAAGTGGTCCATCGGCATAGAGCGCCCCTCCGAAAACAAATACAGCGAACAAACCATCGAAACCGTCATCCAGCTCACCGACCTCGCCGTTGTCACCTCCGGCAACTACCGCAAATACTACGAAAAAGACGGCACCCGCTACTCCCACACCATCGACCCCTCCACCGGCCGCCCCGTAACCCACAGCCTTCTCAGCGTCTCGGTAGTCAGCCGGCAATCGTGGTATGCCGATGCAATGGCCACATCCTTCATGGTCATGGGCCTCGACAAATCACTCAAATTCATCCAAGACCACTCCGACAACCCCGACATTCAAGCCGTATTCTTCATCTACGACGACCACGGCACCTACAAAACACACGCCACCCCCGCATTCCAAAAACTCATTTCCAACCCACCAACAGAATAAAAACATCAAATACCATTCCTATGAAATCAATGACCGGCTTTGCCAAACAACAAACCGAATACAACGGACACAAATACACCATTGAGATTAAAACCCTCAACAGCAAAACACTTGACCTCAACACCAAAATACCCGCCTCACTCCACAACCGGGAACTCGAAATACGCACCATGCTCAACGCATTGGAACGCGGCAAAATCGACTTCATCATCACCGACGAGAACACCAGCACCAACATCCAGCTCAACCACGAACTTGTCCAATCGCGCTACCAGGAAATAACCGCCCTCGCCGACCAACTGCACTGCACACAGCATAACATACTCGACACCATACTCTCCATGAACGACGTGTGGAACTCCGGCGACCTCTCCGAAACCGACAACGACAGCTGGAACCACCTCTCACAGTCCATCACCGCCACCATTGCCGAAGTAGACCAATTCCGTCTGCACGAAGGCACCATTCTCAAGGACGACTTCGACAAACACGTAGACATCATTGAGCAAAAACTCAACCAAATACCCCAATATGAAGAAGAACGCATCACCACTGCCCGTGAACGCATTCAACGCTACTTCGCCGAATACGCAATCAAAGAAATAGACCAAAACCGTTTCGAACAGGAACTTATCTACTATCTCGAAAAATACGACATCACCGAAGAAAAAGTCCGCCTCGCCAAGCACATCAACTACTTCCGCCAAACCATGAACTCCAACGAAAGCAACGGCAAAAAACTGGCATTTGTGACACAGGAAATGGGCCGCGAAATCAACACTATCGGGTCGAAAGCCAACCACGTAGAGATACAGAAACTGGTGGTAGAAATGAAGGACGAACTCGAAAAGATAAAAGAACAACTCGGCAACATACTCTAACCCCTCCCGTTTCAGCCCCCTAACGCGAACAAAACAAAGCAACAACACTAGGTTCCATATAGAACGCATATCACAACAGGATGCCCCGCAAACCAGCCAGGCATCCTGTTTGTTTATTCCCTTAACCTCCAAAATCCGCCCCAACTCCACAAAACCAACCATCAGTAACAAACGAGCAGATGATAATTTAACACCATATCCAACCCCCTACTCTACAACACAAATCCAATCAACCCGCCACAACGTCTCAGTATCCTGCCGCCATCCAAAAACCATCGACCCATTGTCCAACCAAATCGCAATCAAAAGCCTTATCATCCCACAGAAAAACTGTCTTGACAAGCCAATCAGTTTAACCAGCAAAAATCTGTCAAGCGATTTCAGAAAAACACAAATCCAATGCCACTACGCTATATATTAAGCTTATAAAAAGCTCATATTAAGCCATTGTTAAGCTACAAGGTAAAGAAAAAATCAACAAGGAGTTATTATGGGCTGGAAGGGGAACGGACGCGAAAGGAAGAGGAAAGGATGAAACATGGAGGATTGAAAAAGAATAAAAAAAGGGATGGAGGGAGTGGGATGAGGAGAATGTTAAGGATGTGGAAGATATTAAGAATGTGGATGATAATGAGATGATAAAAGGACGGGATGCCGTGAAAGGCTTCCCGTCCTACTGATATAAGATGAATGTTATCTGTTAGAGAATACTCATCTTGAAGGTTGTCTGCTATTAGCGAACAATCAGTTTCTCGATTTTGCTGAACTGGTTGTTGGTGATGCGGACGAAGTAAGCACCCTTGGCGAGGTTGCTGAGGTTGATAACCGGAGCGCTCTCGGCATTGATGTTCTGGTTGTAAACCACGCGGCCGCTCATGTCGATGAGGGAGCAGTTGACCATTCCGCTAACACCGCTGATGTTGAGTTTCACCTGAGAGGTGGCGGGATTGGGCTGGAGGTTCATGCGGACACTGGAGGCAACGGGATCGATGGAGACTCTCTCTCTGAAGACGAACTTGATGGTGTGGTCTTCGCTTACTTCAGCAAAGCTGTAGTAGTAGGTAATCTCATCGGTTTGGTCATCATAGTAAGCAATGAGGTTGGGATCACCAATACCTTCGGTCTCGTCGTAGACCTGACGCTCAACAGCGTCAACAATGATGACGGCCTCGCAACCGGCGTTAGCCTGGGCAACGATGGTGGCAGTAGAACCCTGAGCGGGAGTGATGGTGGTACCGCAAGCTTCTTCAGCACCGTAGGAAACAGCACCGAAATCACCGTCGTTTTCGCACTCAATGCTGATGTTGACGCGGTTGATGGCCTGGGCGGGACCGACGAGGAGACGAATCATAGGATTGTATTCGAGGAAATCCCAAGTGAAATTACTGCTACGGCCAGTTCCACCATAGGAAGGATCGTTGAAGTAAATCTGATACTGGTTGGGTTCATAGTGGTGAGCATATTTGGCAGTAGCTTCGCTGTTGCGGAAATAGATGATGGTGTCGTAGGTGTCAGGACGTGAGGGGGAGGCGATACGGTAGCGACCCTGGGCTTCCTGAGCAAGGGCAAAGTAGCTGGCTTCCTCAACGCTATAACCAACACGGTAGGAGGTGTAGGGCTGGAGAGCGGGCTGTTCGGGGAAGTTGATGATAACGGTGTTGTAGTTGCCAAGTTCGAGGTAACCGTTAGACTCGCGGCCGATAACAGATTCGTTGTTGACATCGTCATCGGTGATGGTCTTGATGTTGGCACCAGTCATGACGCTCTGGAATCCAACGCTACCACCATCGTACTGGTCCTCATAAAGGACTGCGGAGATTTTGGAACCGGTGCTGTGGTAACCATCAACAGGAGAAGCAACGAGTTCAACGCCACGGATAACCCAACCTTCGGGAACGTTGGCGTCGGTGGTGAAGCGGTCGGTGATCATGTAGCCGGGAGTGTAGTAGTGAACATCCTGGGGGTCATCGGTCACATACCAGTTGGCACCATTCTGAACGAATCCCCAGAGGAAGTAGTTGTCGGGCATGTAGGCCAGTACACCATTGTCGTGACCCCAACGGTAAGCACCGTCTTCGAGGGTGGTGACATTGTAGTACATGGTGTCGTAGTTGATGCTGAAATTATCGTTGGCGATGTTTACATACATGTAGTTGGCACCAGCGGTTTCGGTGGGGAGGGCGGTACCAGTGCCGTGAGGCTGAGTGTGGTCGGCATAGCCCATCCAACCTCTGTAATCGAGGGAGTCAGCCCAGAACCAACCAGCCTTGTCGACGATGAGTTCTTTCCAAGCGGAAACGGCAGCAGTACCATTGTTGTAGGTAGCAACGGGGGTGGTAACATCCTGACCAGCGTTCATGTGGTTGAGGGTAGCATAGATGTCGGTCAAAGTGTTGGCACCATTGTTGTAAACCAAAGAATACCAAGCGGGGTTGACAGTGAGACCCTGGGGGATCAAGCCATAGCCACCTTGGGTGTATTCTTGAGCGTAGGGACGCACGCGGAAGGCATCAGCGGGGATGACGCTGAGGTCGTCAACAATCCACCAGTAGCCATAGGCGGAACCTCTTTCGCCAGAGGAGAAAGCACGGAGACGGATGCTGAGGTTGCCGGTTTCAAGGGCATCGGCTGGGAGAGAGTAGGTTACAAAGCCACCAGATATACTGTTAACAGGGACATCGATTGCATCAACGTTGATATCGATAGTAGTGTAGTTAACGCCATCGGTGCTATAGTCGAGTTTGCACTGGTCGTAGTATTTGATGTAGTACTGGTAGAACTGGACATCAAGAATGGCAGTGCCGGTGGGGATGTTGATGTTGTCAACCTGGATGTAGGCATTGAATTTGCCGGAGCCCAAAGTGGTCTGATCGTCGTAGTCAATCATCATGAAGCCGTTTTCGCCAGAGGAGACAGCGGTGTCAAGATAATTAACGATGGCGCGTTTGAAAGCGGAGACGTTGGCAAAACGGCTCACTAGGTGAGGGTACATCTCGGTCATGGCCACGACGGTGGTGTTGGTGTCGACATTAGCCCAACGCTGCCAGCGAGCGTAGTCGTAGTTTTGGGTGTGGGCGTCAACGCCGGTCTGAATAACGCCGGTGGTGTAGCCAAGGTTGTCGCCAGAGAAGTCTACGGTTACCAGAGGGGTAGCATCCTTGGTGAAGATGGAACTCTGATGCATGTTTGAGACATGGGTAGTCCGGGATTTAGCCATGTAGACATTCTTGTTCGGTGTGGCAGTTTGTGCAAACACAAACGTTGCGCACAGCGCGAAAGAAAGAACCATTAATGTTTTCTTCATAGTTTATAGTATTATTAGATGAATAATTGAGTTCGCATACATGCAACCAAAACACTTATTTACATATTCTTTCGACCATGTGAAGAGGGTTTTGGGCGTTTCATAATTACGTTGCAAATATAAACATTTTTTTTGATTTGGAGATTTTTACCGAATTCCACAATGAAATTTCCCAACAGAGGAAAGAAATGAGAGGAGAGAAAAGGAAAATAGGATAAGAGAAATGTTGTAGAGGTGGGAATAAAAAAAGGACGGGATGCCGTGAAAGGCATCCCGTCCTTTTGATATAAGATGAATGTTATCTGTTAGAGAATACTCATCTTGAGGGTTGTCTGCTATTAGCGAACAATCAGTTTCTCGATTTTGCTGAACTGGTTGTTGGTGATGCGGACGAAGTAAGCACCCTTGGCGAGGTTGCTGAGGTTGATAACCGGAGCGCTCTCGGCATTGATGTTCTGGTTGTAAACCACGCGGCCGCTCATGTCGATGAGGGAGCAGTTGACCATTCCGCTAACACCGCTGATGTTGAGTTTCACCTGAGAGGTGGCGGGATTGGGCTGGAGGTTCATGCGGACACTGGAGGCAACGGGATCGATGGAGACTCTCTCTCTGAAGACGAACTTGATGGTGTGGTCTTCGCTTACTTCAGCAAAGCTGTAGTAGTAGGTAATCTCATCGGTTTGGTCATCATAGTAAGCAATGAGGTTGGGATCACCAATACCTTCGGTCTCGTCGTAGACCTGACGCTCAACAGCGTCAACAATGATGACGGCCTCGCAACCGGCGTTAGCCTGGGCAACGATGGTGGCAGTAGAACCCTGAGCGGGAGTGATGGTGGTACCGCAAGCTTCTTCAGCACCGTAGGAAACAGCACCGAAATCACCGTCGTTTTCGCACTCAATGCTGATGTTGACGCGGTTGATGGCCTGGGCGGGACCGACGAGGAGACGAATCATAGGATTGTATTCGAGGAAATCCCAAGTGAAATTACTGCTACGGCCAGTTCCACCATAGGAAGGATCGTTGAAGTAAATCTGATACTGGTTGGGTTCATAGTGGTGAGCATATTTGGCAGTAGCTTCGCTGTTGCGGAAATAGATGATGGTGTCGTAGGTGTCAGGACGTGAGGGGGAGGCGATACGGTAGCGACCCTGGGCTTCCTGAGCAAGGGCAAAGTAGCTGGCTTCCTCAACGCTATAACCAACACGGTAGGAGGTGTAGGGCTGGAGAGCGGGCTGTTCGGGGAAGTTGATGATAACGGTGTTGTAGTTGCCAAGTTCGAGGTAACCGTTAGACTCGCGGCCGATAACAGATTCGTTGTTGACATCGTCATCGGTGATGGTCTTGATGTTGGCACCAGTCATGACGCTCTGGAATCCAACGCTACCACCATCGTACTGGTCCTCATAAAGGACTGCGGAGATTTTGGAACCGGTGCTGTGGTAACCATCAACAGGAGAAGCAACGAGTTCAACGCCACGGATAACCCAACCTTCTGGAACGTTGGCGTCGGTGGTGAAGCGGTCGGTGATCATGTAGCCGGGAGTGTAGTAGTGAACATCCTGGGGGTCATCGGTCACATACCAGTTGTTACCATTCTGAACAAATCCCCAGAGGAAGTAGTTGTCGGGCATGTAGGCCAGTACACCATTGTCGTGACCCCAACGGTAAGCACCGTCTTCGAGGGTGGTGACATTGTAGTACATGGTGTCGTAGTTGATGTTGAAATTATCGTTGGCGATGTTTACATACATGTAGTTAGCACCAGCGGTTTCGGTGGGGAGGGCGGTACCAGTGCCGTGAGGTACATTGTGGTCGGCATAGCCCATCCAACCTCTGTATTCGAGGGAGTCGGCCCAGAACCAACCAGCCTTGTCGACGATGAGTTGTTTCCAAGCGGAAACGGCAGCAGTGCCATTGTTGTAGGTAGCAACGGGGGTGGTAACATCCTGACCAGCGTTCATGTGGTTGAGGGTAGCATAGATGTCGTTAAGGGTGTTGGCACCATTGTTGTAAACCAAAGAATACCAAGCGGGGTTGACAGTGAGACCCTGGGGGATCAAGCCATAGCCACCTTCGGTGTATTCCTGAGCGTAGGGACGCACGCGGTTAGCATCACCGGGGATAACGCTGAGGTCGTCAACAATCCACCAGTAGCCATAGGCGGAACCTCTCTCGCCAGAGGAGAAAGCACGGAGACGGATGCTGAGGTTGCCGGTAGCAACAGCGGCAACAGGGAGAGTATAGGTTACAAAGCCCTGCATGCTTGAGTTGATAGAGCAATCAATACCATCAACGTTGATGTCAATAGAGGTGTAGTTAGTACCATCGGTGCTATATTCGAGTTTGCACTGGTCGTAGTATTTGATGTAGAACTGGTAGAACTGTACATCAAGGACGGGGGTGCCAGTGGGAACGTTGATATTGGCAACCTGGATGTAGGCATTGAATTTGCCGGAGCCCAAACTGGTCTGATCGTCGTAGTCAATCATCATGAAGCCGTTTTCGCCAGAGGAGACAGCGGTGTCAAGATAATTAACGATGGCGCGTTTGAAAGCGGAGACGCTAGCAAAACGGCTCACCATGTGAGGATACATCTCGGTCATAGCCACGACGGTGGTGTTGGTGTCGACATTAGCCCAACGCTGCCAACGAGCGTAGTCGTAGTTTTGGGTGTGGGCGTCAACGCCAGTAGTGTAAACGCCAGTGGTGTAGCCAAGGTTGTCGCCAGAGAAGTCTACGGTTACCAGAGGGGTAGCATCCTTGGTGAAGATGGAACTCTGATACATGTTCGAGACATTAGAGGTCTCGGATTTGGCCATGTAGACATTCTTGTTCGGTGTGGCGGTTTGTGCAAACACAAACGTTGCGCACAGCGCGAAAGAAAGAACCATTAATGTTTTTTTCATTGTTTGTTGTAATTTTAGATGAATAATTGAATTTTCATTTATACTATCAAAACACTCATTTACATATTCTTTCGACTATGTGAAGAGGGCCTTGGGTGTTTCATAATTACGTTGCAAATATATACTATTTTTTTGACATGGAGATTTTTTTTTGCATTTTTATGCTTTTTTTCCATTTGGGACAGGTGTGGAGGAAGTGGGTTGTGCATAGGGTTGGGAACAAGGTGAGGGAGGGTGGAGAGGAGTGGGGAAGTCGGAGGGTGGGTATAGATGGGAGGAGGGTGGGGTGCGGGGTCGGGGACAGAGCGAAGCCAGAGCGAACCTACACCGAACCTACAGCGAGGGAAAGATGCCGGGAGGGAGGAGAGGCCGGATGGGGTCGGAAGAAGGGGGCAGAATGGCTGTGGAACAAATTAATTTTGCAGCCGCACAATAAAAAAGAAGAATGGTAGTTATAAGAGGAATAATAAGGAGAGAGCAATGAGAAGAATGAAAAAACTCAGTATATTTATAATAGGAACAATATTGTTATTAGTTGCAGTGTCGTGTGCTGGACGGAAGCACGCGGCGCCCGCCGACACACGCTATCAGCGCAAACCCATAGTGGAGGTGACCGAAAGGGAGCTGGCGCTGGATTCGGCACAGATAAACGCCACTGTGCAGCAGTTGCTGGGCAATAGCGAGAAGGCGATAGAGCTATACCAGTCGCTTTTGAAGAAGGATGCCGGGTATGCGCCGGCGCACTACGAGTTGGGGAGAGTGTTTATGAGTTTGGGCTGGCTTGACAGCGCCTTGGTGCACACACTACAGGCCTGCAAGCTGAACCCGAAGAGCATCTGGTATCAGAAGCAGTTGGCACAGGTGTATATGATGCTGCGCGACGACAAGAACCTTACCGCCACATGGGAGAGCATAGTGCGCGCCCACCCCGACGAGCTGGACAACTACTACAGTCTTTCGAATGCCTACCTGATGGCGGACAATGCGAACGGGGCCATCGAGGTGCTGGACCGTGTGGAGAAGCGATTCGGTATAATAGAAGAGGTGTCGCTGCAAAAGCAGAAGCTGTGGAGCGCCATCAACAAACCCGAACGGGCACGCAAGGAGTTGGAGAAGCTGGCCGAAGCGATGCCCAGCGAGCCCCGATACAACGCTATACTGGCCGAGAGCTATATGAACGAGAAGAACTACTCGAAGGCCCTTCAATATTACCACCGCATTGAGGAGACCAATCCGGGCGACGAGAATATAAATATATCGCTTGCGTCGTGTTATCTGGCCATGGGTGATATGGTGGGCACTTATCGCTATTTGAGACGTGGACTGATGAACGGGAATATAGACTGCCAGCATCGGTTGATGTATCTTACGGAGTTTCTGCGCAACAAGAATTTCTTTGCGGCATACAGCCGACAGGGTTTCATGCTGGCCGACACGCTGGCCGCCCAATGCCAACCAGACGACGGGCACTGCATGATATACGGTCAGATGCTTGCGGCACAGGAGCGATATGCCGAAGCTGCCGAGCAGTTCTTGAAACACCTGGGCCACGACAAGAGCCAGTATGCAGTGTGGGAGGCGCTGCTGGTGTGCGAGGGGACGCTGCCCGACCGGAAAGGGGAGCTGATGAAACATGCCTTGCAGGCGGCAGAGCTGTTTCCGCTGCACCTGCGTCCCTATTTGATTTTGGCGCAGGGGTATTATGACGAAGGCAACTGCGAACGGGCACGTTATTATATGGACCGTTGCTTGATGATAGCACCCAACGAGGCGGCAGTGAAACGCCTTGACCAACAAATAAAACAGAAATGCCAATGAGAAGAAGACTGATGACATACGCCTTGATGCTGACAGCAATGGCGGCAATGGTGGCCGGATGCCGCAGCCACCGCGAGACGGCACGCACTGCGGTGCCCGACGAGGGGAGCGAGGAAGTGGTGGTTCCCCCGATTCAGAGCGTACCATACTATACTTCGAAATTCACCTGCACCGCCCAAGGGATGACCGCCAACGGGCAATTGCGGATGCAACCGGACAGCATAGTGTGGCTGAGCGCGGCCAAGGTGGTGGAGCTGGGACGCGCCTGCTTTACGCCCGACTCGGTGATAGTATACATCAAGATGATGGGGCGTTGTTTCCGGGGCAGTTATATGGATGTGTACCGGCGGTTCCACTACCGCACCACTTTCGACCAAGTGGTGGAGATGGTGCGTTCCGAGGATGCGACGGAGCAGATAGAGGAGCTGGCCAAACGGTTCGGGGCGGAAATCAGCTTGCAGATGGAACCTTGGCAACAGGTGGACAAGCTTACGTTCCCGATGGCAATACCGTCGCGGGTAAGCCCCCTATAGGATAACGGACATAAACAACAACCAAATACCATGAAAAAGATATTGATATTGCTTACCTGCATCGTGTGGATGCCCATGCTGAAAGCGCAGGTGGCCGCCGACAGCACGAATGCAGATACTGCCCGGGCGGCAGAGATAATAGACCGATATATAAAGATAATTGATTTCGACCGCATAATAGGCGACAGCATGCTGTATGTGGAGTCGTGGGTGGTGGAACGTGACAATCCTAACGACACGATGTTTATATACCGCTGGTATATGAGCGGCCACCGGTTGAGGATAGAGATGTGGCAGAAAGGGAAAATGGAGGATGCCTATGTGACGGACGGGAAAAACATATTCCATAGATTCAGCAAGAGCTACAGGGACTGGAAGATAATGTCGCAGATAAGTTTCTATGACATGGTGACGGCCCTAGACGTGAGGGGTGCGCTGTATGACTGGCGAGCCAAGGGTTCGGAGGCGAAATATATAGGAGAATATGAGTATCAGGGAAAACCGGTGGACCGGGTGTTTGTGGCGACACCCGAGTTGTTTGACCGCAACTACTTCTTTGAGAAAGAGACGGGTTTGCTGTTTCTGCTGACCGAAGAGGACCACATATTTGGAGATGCTAAGAAGGCCGTGAACGCGGAAAAGCTGGATTGGAGGGGATGGAGCGAGTTTGTGCCGCTGAGAGGGTGCTATCTGCCCAGTGTGGAGTCGTATCAGCAGAATGGGCAGGTGGTGATAATACATCACTCCTATCGCCTGGAAGCCGCCAACACGAAACTGTTTACAGAAAACTTCCGCAAGAAATGAGCATTTTCGACAATCCGGACGAGTACTACATGCAGCAGGCTTTGCGTGAAGCCCGTGAGGCCTATGATGAGGACGAGATACCTGTGGGGGCGGTGATAGTGAGCAACGAGCGCATCATAGCCCGTGCCCACAACAACACAGAGCGGTTGCACGATGTGACGGCACATGCCGAGATGCTGGCTTTTACAGCCGCTACCAACATGCTGGATGCGAAATACCTGACCGACTGTACGCTGTATGTAACGCTGGAGCCGTGCGCGATGTGTGCAGGAGCTGCGGGATGGACACAGATAGGACGCATCGTTTACGGGGCATCGGACCCCAAGCGCGGATTTGAGCGGCTGGGGCACGCGATGCTGCACCCCAAGACCAAAGTGATTGGCGGGGTGATGAAAGATGAATGCGAAGAGTTGTTGAAGATGTTTTTTAAACAGAAAAGAGGATGACCGAGGGAGCAACTCCCCGTTGGAGTGATGAGAACAATAATTTAAAAGGAAACAATATAAAAAAGATTTTATGAAACCTACATTATTAGTACTTGCTGCCGGAATGGGCAGCCGCTACGGTGGATTGAAACAAATGGACGGCGTTGGACCGAACGGCGAAATCATTATGGACTACTCTATCACCGACGCCATACGCGCAGGATTTGGCAAAGTGGTGTTTGTGATACGTCATAGTTTCGAACAGGAATTCAAAGCCAAGATAAATGCCGAACACTTTGGCAACCAAATTGATGTGAAATATGTGTTCCAGGAACTTGACTACCTGCCGGAAGGTTTCAAAGTGCCTGAAGGACGTGAAAAACCGTGGGGTACGAACCACGCTATCCTTATGGCAAAGGATGTGATACACGAGCCGTTTGCCATTATCAATGCCGACGATTTCTATGGTCGCGACGCCTTCCAAGTGATGGCAGACCACCTGCGCACTCTCGAAGGCACCAAAGGGAAATACTGCATGGTGGGCTACCGCCTGGAGAACACCCTGAGCGAGAACGGAACGGTGAGTCGCGGTGTCTGCGAGACAGATGCCAACGGGCTGCTCGTCGGGATGACCGAGCGTACCTCCATCGGCCGGACCGCCAACGGAATTGAATACAAGGATGCCGACGGCTCGATGCACCCGCTGCCCGCCGACGCTACCGTCAGCATGAACCTCTTTGGCTTCACGCCCGACTATTTCGGTAAGAGCGAAGAGTTGTTTGTGGAGTTCTTAAAGGAGCACGGCAACGAGCTGAAGAGCGAATACTATATCCCCTTCGCCGTCAATACCTTCATCCACAGCGGCTACGCTACGATGACTGTTCTGAAGACCACCGCCCAGTGGTTCGGCGTCACCTACAAGGAAGACCGCCCGATGGTGGTGGAACGCCTGAAGAAACTGCATGACCAGGGAGTTTATTGATTTCGTAAACGCCCATCTTAAGGACGATACCTCGCGGCTTCTGCTATCGGCTGCGAGGTATCCGTCTATAGATATGGGGGTAGCGGTGCAACAGATAGAAGGTCTGCGCACCGCGGTGGAGAAATGGCCCTCACTGCTGAAGTGCAGAGAATTTGAGTATCCCCCAAGGCTGAACCGCGAACAGAGTTCGTCGGAATGGACCGCAAGGCACAAGGCGAAAGTGGCTGGAGAACTATGCAGAGGGAAAGAACGCATAGCCATCGCCGACCTAACGGGCGGGATGGGGATTGACAGTATCGCCTTTGCCCAAATGCAGCAAGGAAACGGAGGGATGGAAACAGATGTTGCGTACGTGGAGCGCAACGCTGACTTGTGCCGCCTGATGGAGCGCAACGCCAAATCGTTGGGGTTGGACAACATTGAAGTGCACGAAGGGAACAGTATAGAATGGCTTGCTTTAGAAAAGCGGATGTACGACATCATATACATAGATCCCGCACGGCGCAGCGCACAAGGCAGGAAAGTGTCGGCATTCGAGGACTGTGAACCCAACATACTGGAGCACTTTCAACTACTGAGGTCGAAAAGTCATTGGGTGATGGTGAAAGCATCGCCGATGATAGACCTGAAGATGGCCTTAGGGCAACTAGGAGAAGTGGCTGCGGTATACATAGTGTCGGTGAAAGGGGAATGCAAGGAAGTTGTGTTTGTGTGTGGAGCGCATGAGGGTGAAACCATGATACACTGCATAATGAAAGGGGGAGACGGGTGCGACGAATGGAGTTTCACCCCGAGCGAGGAGGCCAATGCCCAGCCACAATACTGCACCACTATTGGGCAATATCTGTATGAACCCGACGCTGCATTGATGAAATGTGGGGCGTTCAACCTGATAGGCCAACGGATGGGGATAGAGAAACTGGCAAGAAACACGCACCTATATACCTCAGACCACTGCTGCCAACCATTTTGGGGACGGACATTCTATGTATTGAGAGAATTGAAGGTGAGCCGTAAAGAAGTGACAAAAGTCATACCCGAAGGGAAGGCACACGTGGTGACTCGCAACTATCCCGTAGAAGCCGCAGCCCTGCAACGTCAACTGGGGTTGCAGGAAGGGGGAGAGTTGTATGTGGTGGCCACAACGGTGGGTGGACGGAAAACGGCATTTCTTTGTTGCCTGCCGACACAAATTGAAAGCTTTTTAGACAGAAAGTAGAAAAAATATTTTGTCGGTTGAAAAAATGTTCGTAACTTTGCAATCTCCAAAAATGGTGCAAAATGCTTGATTTACCCGTTCAAAGCATTCTGCATCAGGTTGATGAACAGAAAGCCCCAATATCCGTCAAAGGGCAAAAAGCGACTCAATCGGAGGAGATATTAACAAAAAAAACAATAGAAAACATCATCGTTAAACATAGTATGAATACATTAAGTTACAAGACAATCTCCGCCAACAAAAACACCGTCCAGAAGGAATGGGTGCTTGTTGATGCCGAGAACCAGACCGTAGGCCGTTTGGCCACCCGCGTAGCCAACATACTGCGTGGCAAGACCAAACCGTGCTTCACACCGCATGTTGATTGCGGCGACAACGTGATCATCATCAATGCCGAGAAGATAGTTTTCACCGGCAAGAAGATGACCGACAAGATTTACCAACGCTATACCGGATATCCGGGAGGCCAACGCGAGACCACCCCTGCCAAGGTGCTTGCCAGCCATCCGGAGCGTGTGTTGGAGCACGCCATCCGTGGAATGCTTCCTAAGAACCGTCTTGGAGACGCTCTGTACCGCAACCTTTATATCTATGCCGGTCCTGAGCACCCCCACCAGGGTCAGAACCCCAAAGCAATCAATATTAACGACGTAAGATAATAAAGAGAAATGGAAGTAATCAACACAATAGGTAGAAGAAAATGCTCGGTAGCTCGTATCTACATGACTCCCGGCACGGGCAAGATTGTTGTGAACAACAGAGATTATAAAGAGTATTTCCCCACAGGTCCGCTGCAGTACATTGTAAACCAGCCCATGCAGGTTGCCAATGCAGAAGGCAAGTGGGACATCAAAGCTAACCTTGACGGCGGTGGAATCACCGGACAGGCTCAGGCACTGCGCATGGCAATAGCCCGTGCACTTTGCGAGAACAACATCGAGGACCGTCCTGCCCTGAAGAAGGAAGGATTCCTGATGCGTGACCCCCGTATGGTTGAGCGTAAGAAACCCGGTCAGCCCAAAGCCCGTAAGCGCTTCCAGTTCAGCAAGCGTTAACAGTGCGAACAGATGGAGGGGTTATGGCTCCTGCATCGTAGGGAATGAAAGTATAAAAATAAAGTTTAGAATCCAAATTGCAGGGAGACTCCGTCGGGTTGCCAGTCCGGCTGCCTAAGGCAAAAGCCGGAAAACCCGGCACACAGAAAGGACTACCCGGCAATTGGTGAAATCAAGGAAAGTAAACAAAAAAGAAAAATGACAGAATTAAAATTCGAAGAATTGCTTGAAGCTGGCTGTCACTTTGGCCACCTCAAGAGAAAATGGAATCCCAAAATGGCTCCCTATATTTTCAAGGAGCACAACGGTATTCACGTAATAGATTTGCAGAAGACCATCGTCAAGGCTGACGAGGCAGCTGCAGCTCTGAAACAGATAGCCAAGAGCGGCAAGAAGGTTTTGTTTGTCGCTACCAAGAAACAGGCCAAAGACATCGTCTCTGAGATGGCCAAGAGTGTTGACATGCCTTTCGTGACCGAGCGTTGGCCCGGCGGTATGCTCACCAACTTCTCCACCATCCGTAAGGCCGTGAAGAAAATGAACAGTTTGGACCAGCTGATGCACGACAAGGATTTCAACAACATCAGCAAGCGTGAGCGTTTGCAGGTGCAGCGTGAGCGTGCCAAATTGGACAAGAACCTTGGTAGTATTGCAGACCTGACCCGTCTGCCCAGTGCCTTGTTTGTCATCGACATCAACAAGGAGCACATTGCCGTGGCCGAGGCACGCCGTCTGAACATCCCGACCTTTGCATTGGTTGACACCAACTGCAACCCCGACCTTATTGACTTCCCGATTCCCGCTAACGATGATGCATCCAAGTCGATAGCTGCCATTCTGAAACACATGACAGAGGCTATCCAGGATGGTCTGAACGAGCGTATGCTCGATAAAGACGCCCAAAATAACACAGAGGAAGAGGGTGAGGAGAGAACCGAAGAGGCTCCCGTCGAGAAGAAGACCCGTCCGCGTCGTCCCCGCACCGAAGCCCCCAAGGCTGCAAAGGCAGAAGAGCCCAAAGCTGAATAAAAAAGAGATTTGTTGGGGTACTCCGGTACCCCAACTATTAACAAACAACAAGGAACAAATATTATGGCAAATATAACAGCAAAACAGGTTAATGAGCTGCGCCAGTTGACCGGCGTTGGCATGATGGACTGCAAAAAAGCCCTCGTTGAATGCGATGGTGATTTCGAAAAAGCTATCGACTTTCTGCGTCAGAAGGGTCAGAAAATGGCCGCCAAACGTGCCGACCGCGACGCTAACGAAGGTTGCGTACTTGCAAAGAGCAACGGCAACTACGGTGCCGTTATCATGCTGAGCTGCGAGACCGATTTCGTCGCTACCAACGCTGACTTCATCGCTTTCACCACCAGCATCCTCGACAACGCCATGGCCAAACACCTCACCAGCAAGGAGCAGGTGCTCGACATGGAGCTGGAAGGCCGCAAAGTGAGCGATTGCATTACCGACCAGATTGCCAAAATCGGTGAGAAGATAGAGCTGGCACACTTCGAGACCATCGAAGCTCCCGCCGTCTATGCTTACATCCACCCGGGTAACCGTATGGCCTCCGTCATCGGTATGTCCAAGCCTGGCTACGACGAGGTTGGTCACAACATCGCCATGCAGGTTGTCGCTATGCGTCCTTTGGCTCTCGATGCCAACAGCATCCCCCAGGAGACCAAAGACAAAGAGCTTGCTGTCGCCGCCGAGAAGACCCGCGAGGAACTGATTGGCAAGGCTGTTGACGCCGCCCTGAAAAAGGCTGGCATCAACCCCGCCCACGTCGACAGCGAGGAACACATGGCTTCCAACTGCGCCAAAGGATGGATCACCGAGGAGCAGGTAGAAATGGCCAAGAAAATCAAAGAGGAAGAGGGAGCCAAGAAAGCTGCCAATCTCAACGAGAAACAAATCGAGCAGATTGCTATGGGCCGTCTGAACAAGTTCTTCAAAGAAAACACCCTGGTAGAACAGGAATACATCATGGAGAGCAAGATGACTGTCCGCCAGTTCATCGAAAGCACCGACAAGGAGCTTGCCTGCACTGGTTTCAAACGTCTCGAACTTGGTGCCTAATAACACCTATCGAATATAGAAGACGGCCGCGAAGAAATTCGGGGCCGTTTTTTTATTATACAAAAGAGTCCGACAAAGAAAATGGATGAAACCCGAAAAGCACCTTTAGTTCAGACGAAGGTTCAAAAAATTATAGTCCAATCAACAAAAAAATAAGATATTTGGCGAAAAAGTTGTACCTTTGCACTCCCAATTATGGCAAAGAAACAAAAATACTACGTTGTGTGGCAAGGCAATGAGCCGGGCATATACGAAAACTGGGCAGACTGTCAAAAACAAGTGGCGGGCGTTTCGGACGCAAAATACAAGTCGTTTGAAACACTTGAGGAGGCGCAACAGGCCTTCACCCGCCCCTATGATGAGGTGAAAGGGGAAAAAACAGTGCGGGAATGCATGGTGGGAGTAGATGAAAACGGAATGACCATAGTGAGGAAAGGAGAGGTAGAAGGTCCTGTGCTGGACAGCCTGGCTGTAGATGCAGCCTGCAGCGGAAATCCGGGCGTGATGGAGTATCAAGGGGTTTATGTGGCCACCAGGTCAAGATTATTCCACTTCAAAGCTCCTGTCGGCACGAACAACATAGGCGAATTTTTGGCCATAGTGCATGGCTTAGCTTACCTAAAAAAGCACCATCTGAAACAGATCATCTATTCCGATTCGGTAAACGCCATCAATTGGGTGCGACATAAGGAATGCCGCACCAAGTTGGCTCTGACACCACAAACGGTGGAATTGTGGAACATGATTCGACGTGCAGAGGCCTGGCTACAAAACAACACATACACCACCGAGATACGCAAATGGGACACCGACCATTGGGGTGAGATTCCCGCTGATTTTGGGAGGAAATAACAAGAAAACAATAACTCAACAAACAAATACTATGGATTTACAAACCATATTTCATTCCATTCTTACCGTCGTCATCGTTGTGGCTCAGATTGCCACAGTATATCTTGCCGCTAGAGGCAATCGCTGGACATGGATACTCGGCATTGTGACCGGACTTATCCTATGCTATAATTTCCTCTCCGACCGGTTATACATGAGTCTGGCATTTCAAGTCTACAGCATTGCCGCATCGATAGGAGGTGTCTTCATCTGGAAAAAGAAAGAGGAGGACAACAAACGAACCATCTGTTGGGGCAATCCTTTATGGCCATTGCTGGTGGTAGTCGGGCTCACTGCTGCCGTTTACTATTTCGATGCCCAGGTGCTGAAATCCAACCTTCCCGTGCTCGACTGCGCTATCACATCCTTGCAAGCCGTAGCCACCTTCCTTATGGTGCGTAAGGACATCAACGCATGGATATGTTACCTGATTTGCGATGCCATATACATACCCCTTGGCATAATCGGCGGCAACTACCAATGGCTGTTTATCAGTGGCATTTTCCTCATCACATCTACTTTCGGTTTCATCACCTTTATCAAGGCATATCGTAAAATAAAACAAGAAAAAGCCCAGGCAAACAGAACTGAAAATAGCTGATACACACCCATGAACACCACCCACATGCGTTTCCCTTCCAACCGTGTACGCGACATAGAGCGTTTTTTCCACACGGATTTGCGCGATTGCTATCCCGACGGGGAAATAGGCATGTTTGTGGGAATCCTGTTCGAAGAATACCTTGGTTGGGATAAGGCTCATTTTCTTCTGAACAGAGATTCCACCATCAACCAATCCGACTTGCTGAAAATGCATTGGGCACTGGAAGACCTCAAACACTTCCGCCCCATACAACACATTATCGGTCATACTGCATTCTGTGGATTACGCATCGATGTATCACCCGATGTACTTATTCCCCGCCCCGAAACCGAGGAGATTGTATCTCAAGTGGTGGAGATAATCTCTCACCAGCCTCAAACTACCTCTCCTTTAAAAATTATTGACCTTTGCACAGGAAGCGGATGCATCGCCATTGCACTAAAACACCTCCTTCCTCAAAGCCAAGTCACCGCCATAGACCTATCCCACCCGGCGCTGGGAATGGCCCGAAAAAACGCCACTTCCAATCATACCGAGATAGAGTTCCTTCCAATCGATGTTCTCTCCGAGGAATCTATGGACTCACTCTCTGGCTCATTCGACCTTATCATCAGCAACCCGCCCTATGTAAGGCAATCTGAGCGTTGCCAAATGTCAGCCAACGTCACCGAATACGAACCTTCCTGTGCCCTGTTTGTGCCCGACGAAGACCCTCTGGTCTTCTACCGCCACATAGGTCGTTGGGCCATTCATCATCTTGCCCCGAACGGAATTCTGGCATTAGAGATAAACGAATTTTTCTCCCACCAAACATGTCATCTGCTTAACACCATTGGCTTCACTTCCCGCCTACTGCAAGACTTCCGGGGCAAAGACCGTTGTATCATAGCACAACATAACATAATCACACCATTATCATGAAAACCGTTGGAAACATCATCTGGGTACTCTTTGGAGGTCTGGAACTGGCGTTAGGCTACTTCACCTCGGGCCTGGCCCTTTGTATCACCATTATCGGAATCCCCTTCGGACTACAAATCTTCAAACTGGGGGTCTTAGCCCTTTGGCCTTTCGGCCACAATGTCCGCAAAACCGGGCAAAACTCCGGCTGCCTCAACACATTCATGAATGTACTTTGGTTCTTTATAGGCGGACTCTGGCTCGCTCTTTCCCATTTATTATTGGGCGTGTTGTTCTATATCACCATCATCGGCATTCCCTTTGGCCGACAGCATTTCAAATTGGCCGGCATAGCCTTCACGCCATTTGGAAGGGAAATCGACTGATATTCTTAGAAACTCTCACGCAAGTGGGAGTCCATCACAATGGTTACTGGACCATCGTTCACCAGAGCCACCTGCATATTGGCTCCGAATACTCCTGTTTTCACCTCTTTGCCAAACATCTCCGTCAATCGGGCAATGAACTTCTCGTACATGGGCACTGCGAAGTCGGGTTTCGAGGCACGGATGTAACTGGGTCGGTTGCCCTTACGCGTGCTGGCCATCAATGTGAACTGGCTCACCAACAATATGTCACCCCCTGCCACTTCGGTGATGGGAATGTTCATCACCCCGTTGGCATCATCAAAAATACGCAATGAGACTATCTTTTTGCACAACCAGTCTATATCTTCATCCCTGTCGGCATCTTCTATGCCAAGCAATATCAACATCCCCTCCCCTATTGCACTCTTCAATTCTCCAGCAATAGTAACAGAGGCCTCTTTGCAACGTTGCAACACTACACGCATCTGCTTTTTGTGTATTAAAAATTAAACATTACGCTCTCTGGCTCCTCACTCCACCACCGTCAGTTTGGCATACTGAAGCATCATGGTCTTCTGTCCCAGATTTTCGAAGAATATTACGGCCTTCCGGTCTGTGCCGCTGCCTTCCACCGACAATACTTTGCCAATACCGAATTTGGCATGGCTCACCTTCATGCCTACCTGTATTGCCATTATTTCTGCCGGATTATTGGGCACCGTAGGCCCCTTGGGGCTCGACACCGGTTTCAGCCGCCTGGGAGCTTGGGGCTGCACTGATTCTTTCCGTTTAAATCCCTTCTCGGCCTCGGGCGACCACTTCACTCCTTTCACCGACTGGAATGCCTTGGGCAGCTCGCCCACTTTCGGGAAAGCACTTTTCTTCTGCGGTATCTCAATATACCTTCTGTCGATTTCTTCCACAAAACGGCTCAGCTCCTGACATGATGGACTGCCATACTGATACCGCGTCAAAGCATACGACAGCGTTAGCTGCTTCTCCGCCCGCGTCACTGCCACATAAAACAGCCGACGCTCCTCTTCCAATTCCTGCCGCGACGATATAGACATGGCCGATGGAAACAGATTCTCCTCCATGCCCACCACATATACGTATGGAAACTCCAATCCCTTGGCAGCATGGATGGTCATCATCTGCACCTTGTCGGCATCCTTATCCTCACCCTTATCCTCCGATGTGAGCAACAACACCTGTTGAAGAAACTGATCCAGTGTTCGGAGGCCCGACAGTTCTACTTCCGTCTCACCCTCCTCTTCTGCAAACTGATCCTCTTTCTCGCAAAACTCATTCACACCGTTCAACAATTCCTCGATATTCTCTATTCGGTTGGGGTTATCCGGGTCATCGTCATTACGCAGCAAAGTGACAATCCCCGACCCATAAACTATCTGTTTCGCCAAATCGTAGGCACTGGTGTTGGGCAGCAGCGATGTGAATCGCTTTATCATCATTACAAACTCATTCACCTTCTGCAACACTCCGCTGTTCAGCCCCAATCCAAACCTCGGCAGGTTCTCCAGCACAGTCCATACGGCTATATCGTTGTCTGCAGCGGCCACCCTTACCTTGTCCATCGTGGTCTGCCCTATTCCTCTTGCCGGATAGTTGATAATGCGCAGCAACGACTCGTCGTCGTAGTTGTTCACCACCAAGCGCATATAGGCCAGCACATCCTTAATCTCCTTTCGGCCATAGAACGATAGTCCCTGATATATCCTATATGGCACCTCCGCCCTCCGCAAAGCCTCTTCCATAGCACGCGACTGCACATTGGTGCGGTACAATATGGCAAATGACTTATAGTCCAAATCGTCGCTCAGCCGTGCCTGCTGTATCGAGTCGGCCACCAGCCGCCCCTCTTCCCGTTCGTCTGCCGCTCGCAACAGCGTAATACGTCCACCCTCGGCATTGTCTGTCCAAATCTCTTTCTCTATCTGTTCCACATTGTTGGCTATAATCGAATTGGCAGCATTCACTATCATCTTTGTCGAACGGTAGTTCTGCTCCAGCTTGAAGAGGTGCAGATTGGGATAGTCATGGCGGAAGTTAAATATATTCTGGATGTTGGCACCGCGGAAGGCATAGATACTTTGAGCATCATCACCCACCACGCATATATTCTGGAAACGTGCAGCCAGCTTCTTTACAATCAGGTACTGCGAGTAGTTTGTGTCCTGATACTCGTCCACCATGATATATCTGAAACGGTTTTGATATTTCAGCAACACATCGGGGAAATCGCGCAAAAGGATATTCATATTGAAGAGCAAGTCGTCAAAATCCATTGCCATAGCATTGCGCAGCCTGTGATTGTATAGCCTGTATATCTCGCCTATCATGGGACGGCGGGCATCCTTGTCTGTCTGTTGTATCTCAGCGTTATTGGCATAATCTTCGGGCGAAAGCAGGTTGCTCTTGGCCATCGATATGCGGCTCAGCACAAACCCCGGGCTGTAGGTCTTGGGATCCAGATTCTGTGCCTTCACTATCTGTTTGATTGCCGATTTACTGTCGTCATTGTCATATATGGTAAAGGTGTTGATATATCCCAGTTTGGTGGCCTCCGAGCGCAATATCCTTGCAAACACGGAATGGAACGTACCCATCCACAAGTTGCGGGCCTCGCTCCCAACCAGTTTCATAATTCTCTCTTTCATCTCGGCAGCGGCCTTGTTGGTGAAAGTGAGGGCCAAAATACTAAATGGGTCCACCCCAAGTTCCATCAGGTGGGCTATTCTATAGGTCAAGGTACGCGTCTTGCCACTTCCGGCCCCGGCTATTATCATCACCGGCCCCTCGGTGCACTCTGCGGCCTCCCGTTGGTGTTCGTTCAGTTGTTCAAGCAGTTTGCTCATATCATTATACAGAAAAAGCGTTGCAAAGATACTATTTTTTCTCGAAATAAACAATCCTTATTTTTCCAGCCTCTCAGCCTACAGTGTCTCTATGGTCACAGCTCTCAGTTTCGCCAGTGCGTCATATAGTCTGACACTCTGTGATTGGCGTACCGACAATTCCAATCTGCAGTCTAGGTTGTAGTCTTGGTTCATCGGAGTAAGACCGAACTCTTTCACTATCCGCATCACGTCGTTCATCAGCACATACTCGAATTGCAGGCGGTACCGCACATCGATAGTCTTCTCCACTATCTCCGCATGTTCTATCGCGTCGCGGGCTGCCGTCTTGTATGCGTTGGCCAGTCCCGAAGCACCCAATAACACCCCGCCAAAGTAGCGCACCACCACAATGAGCGTGTCGGTCAGGTCGGCAGAGAGCAGCTGCCCATGTATAGGACGGCCACCAGTACCCGAAGGCTCTCCGTCGTCGTTTACTCGATAAACGTCCTTCGTGGGTCCCAAGATATAGGCATAACAATGGTGCCGGGCGTCGAAGTACTCCTTGCGCAAAGCCTCCAAGTGCTGCTTCACCTCATCAGTGTTATGCACCGGATAGGCAAAAGCCAAGAACTTGCTGCCTTTCTCTTTATTAAGACCCTCTGAGGGCCCTGCAATGGTATGATACGTGTCGTCAAACATAGTGCCTGTCAGAAATTTCTTGTTGCATTATCCTTTCCCCTCCATATAGGGAAAGAGATGCAAAAATACGAATAATTATTCAATAATTGACGTTGTATTGAATAAAAAAAACATTTTTATCCACCCGAGGCAACATGTCAAACAATCTACCTCTTTTACCCGTCCGCCTGTAGAGCGTCGGCCTACATTGTCGGAACAACTGCATACGTACATAATTGCTATTTCTACGCGCCTCCATTCCCAAGCAGCTCATCCCCCATTTTCCTGCTTCCCTCTTATCTTCCTAAACGTAATTCTTTGAATCTTTCATGAAATAACAAATCAATAAACACCTAATATTCCATACCATACATCGTCAGATACAACTTTCCGCATTTATATCAAAAAAAACACGTATATTTGCAACTGATTTCAATTGGCAATACAATACTTATCACTATCCGCGATATTCTACTATTCCAAAAGCATAATAACTTAAACAATCATCACTATGAAAAAGCAACATTTCATTCTGCTATTATTTCTAATAGCAATTTCCATGCTAATCATTGGCTGTCGGAAAGAAGTAATCAAGGTCGTTCTCAGTGCCGAGACGCAACGTCTCTCAAACGCTGACGACAAAGCCTCTGTCGATACCCATACACCCTGTTGGCAAGAGGGCGACAGGGTGTTTATCAACCAAGCCGCCTACCCGCTCAGGGTTGTTTCCGCCACTTCTGCCCTGATCGAAAAGGCGGTTCCGGCCAATAGCTATAGGGCCATCTTCCCCGCCAGCATCATCTCCGCCACTGACGACATCAGTGCCACAGCAAGCATTCCCGTCCAGCTGCCCTCCTCTCAGACCTATAAACTGGCCGGTGAACGGCAACAGGTGGAGATACCGATGGGTGCCTATATCACCGGTGCCGGCAAACTGCAGTTCCACAATCTCTGCTCTGTAATACGCCTGAGCATCCACAACAATCTCAACACCCCACTTCCCTTAAGCAACATCGCCCTATGGGCCAGCAACGCCCCGCTCAGCGGCAACGGCACCGCCATCGTCAACGGCCAACCCACCGACAGCATCTCACTCCCCTACGACGCAAGCCACAGCCTATCCCTGCATTTCTCCGATGAATGCCCCGCCACCGTGCCAGCCCTGGGAACCACTGCCTTCTACATTGTGATGCCCGCCTTTGCATCCAACGACATCGCCATCACCATCAGCACCACCAATGGCAAGTCCTGCACCGTCACCCAAGAGAACATCTCCCTGCCTCGTGCCTCCCTCCGCACTGTGGTCGTGAACGTGGACCAATTGACCGATGCCACCGCTTTTCTGGTCGACGGTCCCACTTTCAACAACGCCATCCCCTCCAATGTCACATCCGTTGTGTTCGAATACAACAGCAGCGTAAGTTCCGGCACCCTACTCTCCACTCCCACCTCCCCGGTCCCCGTCTATGGTCATCAGGATGGCGCCATTTGGAAAGTGTCGACCAGCGCAAGTGTAATAAATGCCAACCCCGACTGCAGTCGGATGTTCCAGGCCCGCGAAACAAACTCTCACTATCTTCCTGCTCTCTCCGAGATAGTTCTTGGCGACGGATTCAACACTTCCAATGTAACGACTATGGCGGGCATGTTTCGTCAATGCAATAAACTAAAGAGCATCGACGTATCCCGTTTCAACACCGAGAATGTAACAGATATGCATTGGATGTTTTGGGGATGCAGCAGCCTTACAAGCCTCAATGTCTCCAACTTCAACACCGCCAATGTGGTTTATTTCAACAGCATGTTCAATGGTTGCAGCAGTCTGAAGAGTTTGGATTTATCGAACTTCAATACCCAGAACGCTTTAATCATGGATTGGATGTTCAATGACTGCAACAACCTAACCCTGCTGGACGTATCCAGTTTCAACACCTCAAATGTGAGTAACATGGAATACATGTTTGCCAATTGCTACAGCCTGGAAAGTCTGGATGTCTCAAACTTCAATACCGGCAAAGTCTATAATATGAATGGCATGTTCAACGGTTGCCGTAACCTGAAGTTCCTGAATGTTTCCCAATTCAATACGGCCAATGTATATGATTTTGGTTATATGTTCAACGACTGTAACAGCCTAACGGGCATTAATGTCTCCAATTTCAACACCGTGAAAGCAAGTCATTTCAGCTGTATGTTCGCCGGGTGTCACAACTTGAAAAGTCTCTACCTCTCCAATTTCAACACCGAAAAAGTGTATAAAATGAGCAGCATGTTCCAGGATTGCAGAAGCCTGACGAGCCTCGACCTCTCAAACTTCAATACCGAGCATGTGTTTTATATGGACAGTATGTTTTCGAATTGCGTCAACCTGACAAGCCTGAATCTATCCAACTTCGACATGAGCCACCTCAGCCCCGGTGGTAGCGGCGGCGAGATTCGCAAAGCTCCTTCCAAAGACATTTCCGGGAAAAAAGCCATGTGCCTCAACCTCTCCCTAACATCCGGCCATTGCACCATCACTTGCCCCTCCGAGGTGCAGGCCGAATTGCAGTCCGGTGCAAGCCTTCCCCCCTCTTCCCGAGTCACCTTCACCTGGGTAACGCCATAGTCATTACCGGGCATCCGCCTATCGCATAATCCCATTCCTTTAAGGGGCGTGGCACACTCTGTTTGCCGCGCCCCTCTCTTTTTCGCCGCTTTCCTCTCTGCTACAACTGCACTGGCTTGAAGCCATTATCCCACCACAATTCAGTATATAAAACGCCTGCAATCACCACAAAATCCACTGCCTCCCTTATCCAAACCAACCTACACCACAATTGCGAACATATTGACATACAGACCTTAGCACTACCACCATAGAAAAAGTAACTCTATTTCATTTTTTATTCGTATCTTTGCAACCGCTTACAAGAGAAAAGTAAGCTGTTTTGCAAGAAAAGCATTGCGATATTGTCCTTTATCTGGAATTCGCCAAAATTCATACAGGAGGATTGAGCATTTTTGCTTTCGCTTGTTGTGTATGCAATTGGCTCTCACGCCAACCGCATATCCTCAGGCGTGAGATATGTTCTTTAAACCCCGTTCCCGTAAAGGTGTTTGGCGATACCTCAGATAAGACGGACATGAGCACATAAGTCTCATGCCTTTTTTATGCTGCCTGTTGGAGACTTGGGGCAGAACAAATTATTATTTGCCTATGTACAAAAAATACAAGCTCAACTATGACCCTCCAAAAGTGAAATCCGTCACTTTTAGAGTGGAGAATGGGATGCAACAGTCTTTCACCATCCGGTCGGAAATGCTATTAGAACCCTTCGGCAGTGATTCGTGGGACAATCCGTCCTCCGCTTCATCCACCAGCCCCTTCGGCGATGGCGACTGGACAGGAGGCTCATCCTTCTCCAACAACAGCTTCGGTTCCGGCTCTTGGGACAATTAACACAAGTAGTAAAAACAAAAAACAAGAATCAAATGAAACAACGATATTTCTATCTCACCATCTTTGCTACCCTGATGGCAACCTTTGTCACCGGCTGCAAAAAAGAAGAAGGCACCGTCACCTTGGGTGCCGTGATACAAAAACCCGCCGACAACAAGGTCTATATCGACGACCACACCCCCTGCTGGCACAACGGCGATGAAGTCTATATCAACACTACTGCTTATCCCATCATGGCGGCAACTGGAGCCACTGCTCGTATCGAGAACGTGATCTCCTCCAGTGCCTATCGGGCCATCTTCCCCGCTAGCATCATACCTGATGGAACCGACATTAGCAATAGCAGCTCTATTCCTGTCACCCTGCCCGCCACGCAGCAATACCAGCTGGTGGGTAGCCACCAATTGGTGGACGTGCCGATGGGTGCCTATATCACAAGTGGCAGCACCTTGCAATTTTACAACCTCTGCTCCATCGTGCGCGTGATTGTCAGCAACTCATTAAATCAAGATCTCCCGCTGCGTAGCATTGAACTGCAGACCCAAACGGCCAAACTCAGCGGTGCTGGCACCGCTACGGTCTCCGGGCAGGCCTCCGACTGCATCACCCTGTCCTCTAACGCGCGGAACAGTGTAAACCTGGCTTTCACCAACGACTGCCCTGCCACCGTCGAGGCACGTGGCACCAGCACCTTCGACATCGTTGTGCCAGCCTTCACTACCAACAATGTCACCATCTCATTGTATACCACTGACGGCTATATGTTCTCCCTACCTAAAGAGGGCGTATCGTTGGAACAAAACACCATCACCACTGTGACACTGAATGTAACAAGTCTAACCTTAGACTCTCATGCCGAGCTGGTGGATGGCCCAACATTCAATGCCGCCATTCCTGATAATGCCACATCCATTGTGTTCGAATACAACAGCAGTGTCACCTCTGGTACCCTACTCTCCACCAATGATTCTCCCGTGCCCATCTATGGCAATTTAGATGGAACCATGTGGCGGGTTTCAACAAGCGATATCACGATGAATGCCAACCCCAATAGTTCGGGCATGTTTAGTTCTCATTACAATTCAGAATTCTGGTTATTAAATATTGATTTTGGAACTGGGTTCAACACCGAGAATGTGACGAATATGAGCGGTATGTTTGAGGGTTGTTACTTCCTAACAGCCGACCTCTCCATCTTCAACACAGAGAATGTGACGAATATGAGCAGGATGTTTAAGGGCTGTGACATAAGTAACTTTGACCTCTCCGGCCTCAACACAGAGAATGTGACGGATATGAGCGAGATGTTCTATGGCTGTGACATAAGTAGTAACCTTGACTTCTCCAACTTCAACACCGAGAATGTGACGAATATGAGCGGGATGTTCTCTGGCTGTTTTGGAGACCTGGACCTCTCCGGCCTCAACACAGAGAATGTGACGGATATGAGCGAGATGTTCTATGGCTGTGACATAAGTAACCCTGACTTCTCCACCTTCAACACAGAGAATGTGACGGATATGAGCGAGATGTTCTATGGCTGTGACATAAGTAACCTTGACCTTTCCAACTTCAACACCGAGAATGTAACGAATATGAGCGAGATGTTTAGCGGTTGTGTAGAACTGACAAGCCTCAATCTCTCCAGCTTCAACACCGAGAATGTGACGAATATGAGAGGAATGTTTGCTTTCATCAACTTGACAAGTCTTGATCTCTCCAGCTTCAACACCGAGAATGTGACGAATATGAGCGAGATGTTTCAGATGTGTTGGTATCTGACAAGCCTCAACCTCTCCAATTTTGATATGAGCAATGTATCCTCAAAGAGTGATATGTGCTCAGGGCTATCAGGAGGGACCAGGCATTGCACAATAACCTGTCCATTAGCAGTTCAAATAGAATTGATGACTGGTAATACAGAATTTCCCGATAGCGAAGATGTTACCATCACCTGGGTGAGACCGTAAGTCTTTCCCCCTTGTCAGTGGCATATCATTCTCCAACCCCACGCTATACGCCTTCGGACGATAGTGTGGGGTTAATAGGATAATGTGCTTTCAGCACATATCTACCCGTATTCCTTTGCAAAACAATTTAAACTTCAATACTTGTGCCAAAAAAACTAAAATCTATTGTTCATACAAGAACCGAGATGTGAGACAAAGCGTACTACCCAGAATACCGACTTCAATTATTCAACAATCACAAAAACCATTTTTACGATGTCTTTACTTATCTCATAACAATCAGTTTGCGACAGCCCGTGCTGAAAGCACGAAATCCTATTAACCCCACACTAAGCGACCGAAGGAAGCGCAGTGTGGGGTATCAGCCGCCCCCCTCTAGCGTATCGAAGATACGCCACTATTCCATTATATCAGTGCATTTTACACAATTATGCAAACAGCATTATGCGATTTGCATAATGCTGTTTGCATAATGTAGATAATTATTCATATCGTTGCATCCGGAAACAAAATATGGAAAAGAATCCTATCGTAGTGTCCGGACGTATCCCACCTAGATACCGTGTCAAGGATTGGTTCTTCCGGTTGTGGATGAGGAGAATAGTAGCACAGCACTAAAACTCCTTGCCACCTAAAAGCACTATTATCAATCACTCCACAGGGATGAGACTGTCAATAACATCGTACAAGCAATGTATAGTACAAATCCACGAGTGTTTCCTTGATAATTATTCGGAAGGATTCGAATAATTGTTTGTGTTTTGCCCATACAGGGCATATCTGTATTATCCATTTTTTGGTAGGCGGTACCTACAGCTATATCTGTGGCTGCCCTTTCTGGGCACTTTATAAAAGTCCAATCTATACAAATAGACAAATAAAAACAAAAACTGCGCACTCGAGTGCGCAGTTTTTTGTATTTTCTGCTCAGTGGAGTGAGCAGTTCTAACACCTGCGGAGGTACTCCGTTTAAAATTCTGCGGTCTTGGGTGTGCGGGGGAAGGGGATGACGTCGCGGATGTTGGCCATTCCGGTAACGAAAAGCATCAAGCGTTCAAATCCGAGGCCGAATCCGGCGTGCGGGCAAGTGCCATAGCGGCGGGTATCGAGATACCACCACATATCCTTCATGGGAATGTTACGCTCGTTGATAGAGGCCAGCAGCTTGTCGTAACTCTCTTCACGAACCGAGCCACCGATAATCTCGCCAATCTGCGGGAAAAGCACATCGGTGCCCTGCACGGTCTTGCCGTCGTCGTTCTGCTTCATATAGAAAGCCTTAATCTCCTTGGGATAGTCAATCATGATAACCGGTTTCTTGAAGTGCTCTTCCACCAGATAGCGTTCATGCTCGCTGGCCAGGTCGACACCCCAATACACCGGGAACTCAAACTTATGGCCTTTCTTCACAGCCTCTTCCAATATGCGGATACCCTCGGTATAAGGCAGACGCACAAAGTCGGTATTCACCACTCCCTGCAGGCGTTCTATAAGTCCCTTGTCTATCATGTTGTTGAGGAACTGGAGATCGTCCTTGCAGTGTTCCAGAGCCCAGCTGACACAATATTTGATAAACTCCTCTTCGAGAGCCGTGAGGTCGTCAATGTCATAGAAAGCCATCTCCGGCTCAATCATCCAAAACTCGGCCAAGTGGCGCGGGGTGTTGCTGTTCTCGGCACGGAAGGTGGGACCGAAAGTATAAATCTTTCCCAAAGCCGTGGCACCCAGCTCGCCTTCCAGCTGTCCGCTAACGGTGAGGGCGGTCTGTTTGCCGAAAAAGTCCTGCTCATAGTCAATGCTGCCATCCTCCTTGCGCGGCGGGTTCTTCATGTCGAGGGTGGTCACCTGGAACATCTCGCCGGCCCCTTCGCAGTCGGAAGCGGTAATCAGCGGTGTGTGGAAATAGAAGAAACCTCTCTCGTGGAAGAAAGTGTGTATGGCGTAGGCCATATTGTGGCGGATGCGGCATACTGCCCCGAACGTATTGGTGCGGGGACGCAGATGGCCTATCTCACGCAGAAACTCCATCGAATGGCCCTTCTTCTGCAAGGGATAGCTCTCCGGGTCGGCTTCGCCATAAAGCACTATATTTTCGGCCTGCACCTCAACGGCCTGTCCGGCTCCCTGCGACTTCACCAGCTTGCCGTCCACACTGATGCATGCCCCCGTGGTGATGCGGCGCAGCAATTCCTCGTCGAATTTTGCCAGATCCACAACAATCTGGATATTATTAATGGTCGAACCGTCGTTCAGTGCAATGAAAGCCACATTCTTGTTTCCGCGTTTGGTACGCACCCAGCCTTTCACATTGACAGTGCTGTCTATCAACTGTTCCACACTGCCGTCAAACAAATGTACAATTTCAATACGTTTCATATAGTTATACTTTTTATATTTTCTCTTCGTTCAACTTGGCCACCGTCTCGTGGTAGCCCTTCATCTTGGCCAACTCCACATCCGATGCATATTTCAATATATTGTCCTCCTTGCTGCGCGAGCACACCATGAGGGTCTTGCCGTCGCTGGCCACAATGTAGCCGTCCAGCCCTTGAAGCACCACTGTCTGGTCGGCAGGCACATGCACCAACGTGTTGCGCACATCGTAGGCAAACACCTGTCCCGATACTATGCCGTTGTTGTTTATGTCCACCAGACAGTTGTCGAACAGCGAATCCCATGTCTCCACATCCGACCATCCGAAAGAAGCCTGCAGCACATACACATTCTCGGCATGCTCCATAATGCCGAAATCAACCGATATGGCCACACTCTGCGAATACACCCGGTCCACCTCGGCAGCCGGCGTCTCGGCCTTCAACTCAAAGAAACTGTTCTCTATATAGGGCAAATGGTCCTTGAAAGCCTTGCGCAGTGTGGGCAGCCTCCACACAAAGAGTCCCGAATTCCAGAAAAACTCTCCCGTCTTGATAAACTCTTTGGCCATCTCCAGCGGGGGTTTCTCGGTGAAAGTAATCACCTTGTGCAAATCGGGCACCTCCGGCAGCGCCGACTCCTCGGCAAACTGTATATAGCCGTATTTCACATTGGGGTTGGTGGGAGGCACCCCGATAGTGACAATATAGTCGTTCTTGGCCGTGATAGCCAGCGCCTGCTCCATGTCGTGCTCAAACTTAGCCCGGCCGAATACCGCGTGGTCCGACGGGGTCACTATCACGTTGGCGTTGGGATTCATCTCGCCAATCACCGATGCGGCGTAGGCTATGCAGGGGGCCGTGTTGCGTCGGGTGGGCTCACTCAGCACCTGATAGGGCAGCAAACCCTTTATCTGTTCCCTCACCCTTTCGGCATAGGCTTTGGCCGTAACTATAATGATATTCTCACGGGGGCAGATACGCTCATACCGCTCGAATGTGGTCTGCAACATCGACTGGCCGTTGCCCAGTATGTCTATAAACTGCTTCGGGTTGTCGTCCCTGCAGATAGGCCAGAAACGGCTTCCATAGCCCCCGGCCATAATGATGCAATATGTGTTTTTGTCCAAATCTCTAACTATTATTTCTTCTTTTTTAAATTGTTTTTTCAAACGCTCACCTCGCCCTTGATATGCGGATGGGGGTCATAGCCCTCCAATACAAAATCCTCATAGTCGAAGCCGAAGATGTCCCGTTTCTCGGGATTGATACGCATGGTGGGTAGCGGTCTCGGGTTGCGTGTGAGCTGAAGGCGGCACTGCTCTATGTGGTTTTTGTAGATATGTGCGTCGCCCAGCGTGTGCACAAAGTCGCCATACTTCAATCCGCACGTCTGCGCTATCATCATGGTAAACAATGCATACGATGCAATATTGAATGGCACCCCCAAAAATATGTCGGCCGACCGCTGATAGAGCTGGCAGCTCAACCGTCCCTCCGACACATAGAACTGGAACAATATGTGGCAAGGAGGCAGATGCATCTGCTCCAACTCGCCCACATTCCACGCCGACACCAGCAGGCGTCGCGAGTCAGGGTTGCTTTTTATCTCACTTATCAGATTGCTTATCTGGTCCACATGGCGGCCGTCGGCACATCCCCACGAACGCCACTGGTGTCCGTATATGGGACCCAGCTCTCCGTCCGGCCCCGCCCATTCGTCCCAAATGCTCACCTTGTGGTCGTGCAGGTACTTCACATTCGTTTCGCCCCGCAGAAACCACAGCAACTCGTATATGATAGACCGCAAATGCAGCTTTTTGGTGGTAAGCAACGGGAAACCGTCATCCAGATGGAACCGCATCTGATAGCCAAACACACTGATAGTGCCCGTCCCTGTGCGGTCCTCTTTCTCTACCCCGTTATCCAGCACATGCTGCAATAAATCCAAATATTGTTTCATTACATGTTTCTTCCTTACATACAAATCATTGCGTCATCCTCTCACTACCGTTTCCCCACTTCAGCCTCCGCAACTCTTCTTTTCATAACGAAAAAAGAACAATAATATTTTATTTCACTGAAAAAAGTATCTCGCGCAGCTTCTCGGCACCGGGCAAGTGTCTTTATCCTTTAAACTAGAGACTCGTTTTAGCAGCAAAGGCTCCGCTCCAAGCCTCATATCTTCAACTACTTGCTTTGCCTAAACAGCCAGTCGCGTACGGCAGCCAGTTTGTACCCATAGTCGAACGAGGCCATGTGTTCCATCGCCCGTCCGCTCTCCGGCAGCACACTGCCCGTCTCCCATTTTATGAAATTGATATGTCCGCCGCGCCCTATCAGTTCTTCGGCCAGCCGTTCCTGCTCGGCCCCAGGCAGTTTGGCACTCCATGTGGCCGAATCCACCTTTGCCCCCGCCTTGCTCAGCACCTCTGCCAGCCCGCACATCCCGCCATAGGCCTTCTTGTCGCCGCCAGCCACGATATAGAAAAACCTCTTGTTGCCGAAATCTTTCATTTTCGAGGTGTCCCACTGGCTGCTCACAAAAAGCGACGCCGCAAAAAGTTCGGGGTGTACTATATTGAAATAGAACGACATCATGCCGCCCATCGACTGTCCTGTGGTGTACAATCGCTTCTCGTCAACACCATATTCCTCCACCACTGCCTTGAGCAGTCTCAAGGTCATCTCCACCTCGTCGGTGGTGCTCCAATCGTCCTGCACCGCCCAATCGCTATATTGCGGCACCAGCACAAACGAGGGATGCACCCGCTGGTCCCGCTCCGAGGCAAACACCAAGGCGCCATAACCCTGAGTGAGCGGTGCCGTAACCTCCTTGCCAGCCGTGCTTGCATCTGCCATAAAGAGCACCAACGGCAACGCCGTCTTCCCGTCATAGCAGTCGGGAACAAACAGGTTGTACTCCATCTGTTTGCCGGTCACAGGGTCTTCAAACACAAGTTGCTTGAACTTCGCCACAGTCTCGTTCTTCAGTGCCACAAACGCGCTGTCGGCCTCTTTGTCCATTCCCATTCCGCCCTCATGGCGCGAGTTTCCCTTGTTCCCTTTCGGGCCCTGACCACAAGCCGTCAGGCACATCATGCCCACAGCCATCAATACCATTAATTTCTTCATTCTATTGTGCTTTAAATCAAAAAAATGTTCTCCATCCATAGCCCGTATCCTTCATAGCGCACCCATTGCGTCTAACCAATGGCCGGATGCTCTAATTCGTGGCATTCTCATCCTTCACCTGCTCGAATATACCCAGATAATTGTTATACCGTTCCGCGCTCACGCTCCCCGCCTCCACAGCCTCCTTCACCGCACAGCGGGGTTCGTGGCGGTGGGTGCAGTTGGCAAAATAGCACCCGTGCAGCACCTCGCGCATCTCCGGGAAAAAGTGCGACAACTCTTCCGGTTTGAAATCCACCATTCCGAACTCCTTTATGCCCGGGGTGTCAATGATATGCGCTGTCCGGGTGGCACCGTCGGCTCCAGTCACATCCACCACATACATCTCGGCAAACGTAGTGGTATGCTTGCCCTTCATGCTCCAATCGCTCACCTCGCCCACCCTCAGCTCCAACTGCGGCACCAAAGCATTCAGCAAGGCCGACTTGCCCACTCCCGAGTGCCCGCTGAACAGCACCGTACGCCCGCCAATCAACTGTCTCACCTCCTCCAATCCTTCGCCCTCCAACGCGCTGACCGCATACACTTTATATCCCGCCTGCTCGTAAATGGACTTCAACTCGTTGTGCATCTCCCTCAAACCCTCGTCATAGAGGTCCACCTTGTTGAACACTATGCAGGCCGGTATGTGGTAGGCCTCGGCGGTGACCAGCAAACGGTCTATAAAACCCGTCGACGTACGCGGAAACGCCAATGTGGCCACAACGCACAAACAGTCGATATTGGCGGCAATGACATGGGTTTGCTTGCTCAGTTTGGTAGCCCGGCGCACAATATAGTTGCGGCGGTCCTGCACCTCCGAAATCACCCCCGTACCGTCCTCCTGCATAGCATATTCCACCCAGTCGCCCACAGCCACGGGATTGGTCTGCTTATTACCGCGCAAACGGTAATTGCCCCGCAGACGGCAGTCCACCAGCATGTCTCTGTCATTCTCTTTCGGCAGCACCTTATACCAGCTGCCCGTAGTGCGCAATACAAGTCCTTGCATACTCAACATCATTTTTTATTCAAACACCCACAGCCTTCTGCCCCACTCCATCCAGTTCCAAACCGCAATTCCATCCAACCTCACCACAAAATTGCCAACTCTTTTCCGTCCAAATGTCATCTCAAAACCAACCACACCTTTCACCCAATCTCCAACCCACCATCATCCTGAATGCAACCGCCTTCCATTTTTAAACCAACCGCTTTCCATCTGAAATCCAGCCGCATATCATTCAAAATACACCTATACTTTATCCTCGGAACAAACTGCATGTTATCTAAGGGTTCAACCGTCGGTATTATTTTGCAAAAATACACATTTTTTTCCATTCAACCACATTCCGCCCCCATTTCCATCCCCACACCATCCCCTACACTTCCCCATCCGTTCGCCCTGCCTTCGCTCTCCCTTCGCCCTTCCTTCGCTCTTCCTTCGCTCTGCCCTCGCCCCGCCTTCGCCTTCCTCCCGACTTCCGTCCCGTCCTCCTCCCCTCCCCCTCCCTTCCACCCGCCTCCCAGCTCCGATAACCATTCACCCCTTCCCCAGCTCTTATTAAGTTCCTATTAACCTACTGGGTGGAAACAAACACGGCATAGGGTGACTTGGGAGTTGATTGATAAGGGAGGTGGGTGGGACGAAGACGCTTGTTAACAATAGGCTGCGGGGGCGGCAATAGGGATGCGAAAGGGGCATAATTGCAATATGTCAAAAATTATTAGTATCTTTGCAATTTATTTATATATATGAGAAAATCATTATTCTATACTATAGCATTGCTAATCTGCATATTTGCAGTGGAAGCAAATAATGTTTGTGCTCAGTCGGAATGGAATGATGTTCGTGTGTACAGCGTCAACAAAGTGCCTCCCCACACCAACATTATACCCTATGCCGACGAGGAAGATATTGCCTATCTCAAATACTATGAGTCGCCGTACTACCGCAGCCTCAACGGGACTTGGAAATTCAAGGCGGTGGAGAACCCGCAGCTATGCCCCCAGAACTTTTTTCAGAACGGATATGATGTGAGCGGATGGGACGACATACAGGTGCCCGGCAACATTGAGCTGCAAGGGTTCGGCATTCCCGTATACACCAACATGAACAACGAGTTCCCGTCCAATCCGCCCAACGTGCCCGAAGATTTCAATCCCACGGGGTGCTACGTGCACGACTTCCAAGTGCCCGAAAGCTGGCGGAGCCGACGCATATTCATCAAGTTCGGAGCGGTGCGCTCGGCTATGTACCTATATGTAAACGGCGAGAAGGTGGGATACTCGGAGGACTCGAAAACCCCCGCCGAATGGGATATCACCAAGTATGTACACCCCGGGCAGAACAGGTTGGCGGTAGAGGTGATACGCTTCAGCGACGGCAGTTATCTGGAATGCCAGGACATGTGGCGCATGAGCGGCATCACACGCGATGTGTGCCTCTACTCCACTCCGCGAACCTATGTGAAGGACTATAAACTGGTGGCCAGCATCGACGAACGGAGCGGGAAGGGGAAAATGGAGCTGACTATTGACCTTTCGGGGCCGCTGACCAACCGTACCAATGTGGAGATTGAGCTGCAGGACGCAGAGGGGAACAAGGTGATGCAATGCCAAAAGACGTTGGAGTCGAAGGTGTGGTATGTGCTTTTTACCGAGAATGAGCTGACGTTGCCACAGGTGCATCCCTGGACAGCCGAAACGCCTTATCTCTATACCCTCATTATGCGGCTGCGGGGCACCGGCGCGGTGCTGACCGAGACCCTAGGGTGCAAGGTGGGATTCCGCAATGTGGCCATACGCGAAGTGGAATACCGCACCGAGGACACCGTGATGAGCACCCAGCAACTGTGCGTGAACGGTACGCCCATCACCATCAAGGGAGTGAACCGCCATGAGCATAGCCCCTACACCGGACAGTATGTGACCCGGGCCGAGATGGAGTACGACATCATGCTGATGAAACACATGAACATCAACGCCGTGCGCACCAGCCACTATCCCAACGACGAATACTGGTATGAGCTGTGCGACCGGTATGGCCTGTATGTATGGGACGAGGCGAATATCGAATCGCATGCCCAGGGTTATGGCGAAGGCAGTTTGGCCAAGAAGGCAGAATGGTGCAACCCCATGCAGTACAGAGTGAACAATATGCTACACCGCGACCGCAACTACGCGTCGGTGATAGCATGGTCGCTGGGCAACGAATGCGGCAACGGTATAGCCACCGAACGCACCTACCGTTTCCTGAAACGGAATGACAGCACCCGCCCGGTGACATACGAGAGAGCCGAAAACGACTGGAACACCGATATAGTGGAGGTGATGTATCCGAGTGTGGACTACCTTTCGGACTATTGCCGCGAATGGCGCAGGGTGGGAGACAGTTTTGAGCGCACCGACAGGAAGAGTATGCCCGTCCCGGCCGAAGAGGACTTGCAGGACAACCGCCGACGCCCATATATCATGGCCGAGTATTGCCACGCGATGGGCAACAGCATGGGCGGGCTGAAGGACTATTGGGATACGATAAACAAATATCCGCAACTGCAAGGTGGATTTGTGTGGGACTGGGTAGACCAGAGTTTTGTGCAGAAAAGGATGACGGTGGACACCGCCACGGGCGACACCTCGACCCTGACGTGGTACGCAGTGGGCGGCGACTTGGGGAGCCTGCCCGGCGTGAAGGACGACGATGCTTTTTGCGCCAACGGTGTGGTGAGCAGTTTGCGCACACCCCACGCCCATGCCACAGAGCTGCAAAAGGTGTATCAGAACCTGAACGTGACCCAGCATGTATCGGCCACAGGCGAAGAATACTACATGTTGCACAACAACTTCAATTTCAGGGATGCCAACGACTTTATATGCCAATACAAGGTATTCTCCACACTGCGCGACAGCATTTACAGCGATGCTATCTACCCGCAGCTGGCCGCCGGAGAGAGTTGCAGGCTGCAGTTTGACATGCCGGAGTTGACCCCACTGCCCGGCGAACGGTTCTTTATCCGGTTCAATTTCAGAGGCGACAATTACGAAGTGGATGACCCCTACGACTCCGATATGATGTGGATATTGTCGGAAAACAGCTATGACGAATTTGAGATGAAGGGGATAGAGTCACCGACCGACTCGATAGAGATGCCCGAGCTGGATGACCACGAGTTTTTCTGCGGACACAACAAGAGACTGAATCAGGTGGCCATGGGACGGGAGGATGTGTTTTCCGTACTTATAGACGCCAACAACGGATATATAACAAGTTACAAATATAAAGGGGCCGAACTGCTACGCCGCCCGATACGATGGAATTTCTGGCGCCCGCCTACGCTGAACGACAGGGTGGACCCCTATGGAGCCCGAGCCTGGGAAGGACTGGACCACCTGCAGGCGGAGCTGATAAGCTGCAATGTGACCAATGTGGGAGAGCCCGACCGGATGGGTGAGGCCGACCTGCTGATGGAGCTGACCAGCGCGGAGGGGAGCACTATGACCCTGCGCGAGATAGTAGAGGTGGATGCGGAAGGACGTATGCAGATGAGTTTTATGCTGCAGCCCCGGGGCAATTTCCGCACCCTGCCGCGACTGGGCATAGAGCTGGGCATAGACAGCACTTGCAGCGAAGTGCAATGGTGGGGCAATTTCTACGAGACATATCCCGACCGCTGCCAGTCGCAATGGAAAGGATTCAACAAGGCACGGCCCGAAGAGGTGTGCGGCGAGATGCATGTGGTGCCTCAGGAGAGCGGCAACCGCACTGCCTACTGGACATCGTTTGCCCTGGGAGACAGGAAACTGAGTTTCTGTACAGCCGAAGAGAAACAGATAAACTTCGGTATGAGACAATATGACGACAGCACCGTTGCCTCGGCACGCAGGATAAAAGATTTGAACAAAGCCGACCACTACATTGTGAATATCGACGCCCGACAGGCAGGCCTGGGAACAGCCACATGCGGGCCGGGAGTGAGAGAGCGATACAAAATAAGCGGCGACAGTGTGCAGCGGTTCCGGCTGGTGGCAGTGCCATCGATGGCATCGGACAGTGTGAATCTATGGAAGTACTGCGGTTATTATTTCGACACCCCGCCCGAATTGCGGCAGAGTGTGCCGGACAAGCAGCTGAACATGGTGAAGACGGTATCGGTGAAGACATACGGCGACACACTGGAGCCCGCCAACCGTCCCAGCGAACAATATGACAACGGTTTCCCCGATGTGTTGCACGACGGCAGGCTTGGCATTGCCGGAAACTATGACGAGAGCTGGATTGGTTTCTACGGCCGCGACAGTGTGGACATCACCATCGAACTGAACGAGCCTGCTGACTTGGACCAAGTGTCGATAGGCCTATGCCACAGTGCCAACGACTGGGTGCTGCAACCGGAACGCGTTGAGGTGCAATGGTCGAGAAACGGCACAAAATACTCGGAATGGCAACCCATGACCGCTATAAGACCCATTGCCAATGAACAGAAAGAAAGCCGCCGGCTGCTGATGAAACGGAATTACGAGAAAGCAAGCGGTATCTTCCACCCTGCGGAGGCGGGAGATGTGCTCTATGTAAGAATAAGGCTACACTGCAAACCCTCGTTGCCCCAATGGCACAGCTACAAGGGATACCCAGCGTGGCTAATGATAGACGAAATAACAGTAAAATAGATTAATAACACAAAAAACAATAATCAAAAGAAAAGATGACCCTCCTACTGATATTCCTTTTGGGCGCGATGTCCATATCGTTCATCTGTTCGATACTGGAAGCCACGCTCATGTCCACGCCGCTGTCGTATGTCAACATGCGAGAGGACGAGGGCTATAAACCCGCCACCCGATTCAAGCGATACAAGACCGACAATGCTCGCCCCATAGCGGCCATACTGTCGCTGAACACCATTGCCAACACCATAGGTGCTGCCGGAGTGGGTGCACAGGCCACCGAAGTGTTCGGAAGCCGGTGGTTCGGACTAGTGTCCGCCATCACCACAATCTTGATTCTGGTATTTTCGGAGATAATTCCCAAAACCATCGGTACACGTCACTGGAAAAAACTGATGGGGTTCACTACTCGTGCCCTGCGACTGATAATCATTCTGCTGTTCCCGATTGTATGGCTGGTGGAGAAACTATCAAAGACCATTGGGGACGATGATGACGAGGAGGCAGCCGTGAGCCGCGAAGAGGTGGCCGCCATGGCCGATATGGCTGAAGACGAAGAGGTTATTGACGAAGACGAGAATAAGATTATCCAAAACGTTATCAAGCTGGACGATGTGAAGGCCGAGGATGTGATGACCCCAACCACCGTTGCCGCCATAGCGCCGGAACAGATGACCCTCAAGGAGTTCTATCGCGACAAGACGTACAGCCACTTCTCGCGAATACCCGTATACAGCGACAGCGACGAGTATATCACAGGATACGTGCTGCGCAGCGAGGCACTGGAGCTCCTCACCGAGGACAAGTTCAATATGACCCTTGGGGAAATAAAGAGGGACATTGTGATGTATAAGGAGGAGATGCCCGTGTCCGAAATATGGGACTCCATGCTCCGCAACAAGCGCCATATAGCCTGCGTCATTGATGAGTACGGCAGCTTCCAAGGCATTATCACCCTCGAGGACATAATAGAGACCATTGTGGGACTGGAGATTATGGATGAACGCGATGATGTGGCCGACCTGCGGCAGCTGGCCCTCGACCGCTGGCACCAGCGTCAGTCACGCTTCAAGGTTATAGACCTCCCCGACGAGCAGGAGAACGAAAATACCCCAACCGACTAAACACAGACAAACCATGAAAAAGAGACTTACCGCCTGGTTGCTCCTCGTGACGGCAATGGCAAGCCTTTCAGCCCAGACACAACCGGTAAAGGTGGCAAAAAACGCAAACCATTTTGTATACGCAACCTACGATTACGGCGAGAAGATTGACACACAATACACACAGATTGAAATACACGGCAGTTGGCAATACCTTGTTATGTCTGGTGAGCGTCTGCCCGACGAATACCGCCCTGGCGGTTGGAGCAAAGGCCCGTACATACAGGGCTACTCGGTAGAGGATATTTTCGTCGACGAAGCCTCCGACTCTATCTCCTACCTCACCACCATATTCGATGGCGACAAAAGGGAACATTACCGCACCTTGGCTCCCTACAGCCGCAAGGACATCCAGTTCGATACCGACCAAGTGGGCGGCCTCACCCGCTACACCTGCTCTATCAACAGCAACAAACTGGAGTTTTATGTGCAGCCATTCAAAACCATTTGGCACGGGGGGGCTAATACACGGAGCAAAGAAGCCCGCAGTCTTTCGCCTGTACCCTACTATGGACGATTTCCCGGTCTGCTGGTCAGCTTTTGGCGCAACGGCCAGTGCCACATGCAACTGGTACGCACAGAAAAGGTACACAGCAGCAAATTCTATTTGGATATGCGTGTTCCTTTGGTTTCCGGCCGAGAACTATCCAATATCAAGCGTCAAAAGATGGTCATCTCTACCCGCGTGTTTGACAGTGTGCAACTCTGCTGGCGCGGCAAGAACGACCATATTGACGGCAACTACCGCGAGAATACCCCATTCGACAGTGTCCTTCATTACGCCGGAGGCACCCTTGCGCTCAAGCGTGTCAAACTGCCGGAACTGCCCACCCATTACCAGACTTTCATCGAACTGCACCAGCGCAGCAATGGCGACGCCTACGACCGCACGGGGTCGGTATTTGTAATCCCAGGAGCACACATTAATCTAAAGCCCAACTTCTTTGACGGAATCAATAACCACCCTGACAGCCTTCCCCTCTTTGTGGGTCGCGACGGTGAGCACTACCAAGGCATTCTCCCTGGCATCAGCAAGATGCACCAATACCTTATCTCATCCTCGGTCTACGAGCCCCCTGTGGAGCTGATGCGCTTCTTTACTCCATTCGGCGTGGGGAAGTTCAACGACCGGGTAAAAATTGACGGCCTCGACTGGGAGGATGAGACATACTACAAACAAGAGGTGACCGATATGGCTCCACTGCTTCAGGGCGAAGTGTGGATTGGCGTATGGATTGGAAACTATGACAAGGGCGGACACACCGTCACCCTCGACATCAAGTCCTACCCAGGTGCCCCGACTGCCGAAATCGACAGCGCCCACCGCACACGAATCAGCCCCCTATTCAACACCTGCAACGTGCTGGAGATGGCTGGGCAGAACTATGGTAAACTATTTGCTACCGATAGCCTAAAAGTCCGTTTCAGTATTACCGACACCAACCGCCGTATCCGACTGCGCTACATCGCCACAGGCCACGGAGGCTGGGACGGCGGAGACGAGTTCAACCCCAAGACCCACATCTTACTTATCGATGGCAAACCCGCATTCACTTTCACCCCATGGCGTAGCGACTGCGGACGCTACCGCGAGTGGAACCCCGTGAGTGGAAATTTCTGGAACGGCATGTCCAGCAGCGATTTCTCGCGCAGCGGCTGGTGTCCTGGCACCGCCACCCAACCTGTATACTTCGACCTCATCGACTACTTCCGTCGCCAAAGGCTCAATCCCACAGGCAACCACACCCTCACCGTGGCCATTCCACAAGGTGAGCCACAGGCAGGTAGCTTCAGCCACTGGTGTGTGAGCGGAGTAATTGTTGAAGACTGACATCACGCCACAAAGGACGCTTAAATATAGCGGAACTCCACGAAAGGGGTTCCGCTTTTTTCATTTCAAGCAAACGGATAGTTTAATTATGCCTACACGAGTAAAGCTCCCCACGGGAGACAGGGAATAACCGTAAACATAACGCTGCTGATGGAAATAAAAAAATCCCCCCAGCAATTGCGCCGGAAGGATGGAATCATGAAACTTGTACTCCGACCGGGAATCGAACCCGGATCTACTCTTTAGGAGAGAGTTATTCTATCCATTGAACTATCAGAGCAACAACCTTGAGGATCACAGATGTGTGAGTCCAAAAGGATATATTAAAGTTTACGTTTTATCTCGATAATCTCGTATGCCTCGACAATATCGCCTACCTTGATATCATTGAATCCTTCGATATTCAAGCCGCAATCCTGTCCGCTAACAACCTCCTTCACATCATCCTTGAATCGTTTCAGTGATGCAAGTTTACCGGTATAGACAACAATACCGTCGCGGATGATACGGACATTATGGTTGCGTCCAATCTTGCCATCGAGGCACATACATCCAGCAATAGTACCCACCTTGCTGATCTTGAAAGTTTCCCGAATCTCGAGATTGGCAACAATCTTTTCCTGAGTCTCGGGAGAAAGCATACCTTCGATAGCATCCTTCAATTCGTTGATAGCATCATAAATAATACTATACAGGCGGATATCGATATGGTCGGTTTCGGCCATCTTGCGTGCACCAACCGAAGGACGAACCTGGAAACCAATAATAATGGCATCGGAAGATTCTGCCAACATGACATCGGTCTCTGTAATCTGACCCACAGCCTTGTGAATCACATTCACCTGCACCTCGTCGGTGGACAATTTGAGCAGCGAGTCGGACAATGCCTCAACGGAACCGTCCACATCACCTTTAACAATGATATTGAGTTCTTTGAAATTGCCCAATGCAATGCGGCGACCAATCTCGTCGAGCGTAAGGTGGGTCTGGGTGCGCAATCCCTGTTCGCGCTGCAACTGTGTACGTTTTGCAGCAATATCCTTTGCCTCCTTCTCGTTCTCTGTAACGTTGAAAGTGTCACCTGCCTGGCATGCACCAGTCAAACCCAACAGCAGTACTGGCTGGGAAGGACCTGCCGACATTACCTCTTGGTTACGCTCATTGTACATGGCTCTCACTCGGCCGCTCACTGCACCTGCTACAATGGGATCACCTTTACGGATAGTGCCATTCTCTACAAGCAGCTTGGCCACATAGCCGCGCCCCTTGTCGAGAGAACTCTCCAACACGGTACCCTTGGCACGTTTCTTCGGATTGCCTTTTAGCTCCATGATATCAGCCTGCAGGATAACCTTTTCGAGCAATTCCTCCACATTGATACCTTTCTTGGCGGAAATATCTTGGCTCTGGTATTTACCACCCCATTCTTCCACCAGGAGGTTCATGTTAGCCAATTCCGTCTTGATGCGGTCGGGGTCAGCACCTGGCTTATCAATCTTGTTAATGGCAAATACGATAGGCACACCCGCTGCCTGGGCATGGTTGATAGCCTCAACTGTCTGGGGCATAATCTTGTCATCGGCAGCGATAACAATAATAGCGATGTCGGTCACTTTGGCACCGCGGGCACGCATAGCCGTGAATGCCTCGTGGCCGGGGGTGTCGAGGAAGGTAATCTTCCTTCCCTCGGCAGTGGTCACCTCATAAGCACCGATGTGCTGGGTAATACCACCCGCCTCACCGGCAATAACATTAGTTTTGCGGATATAGTCAAGCAACGAGGTTTTACCGTGGTCCACATGACCCATGACGGTGATAATGGGGTTGCGTGGAACCAAATCCTCGGGACGGTCTTCCTCTTCTATCTTGTTCAACTCATCAAGTACATCGGCACTGGCAAAATTGATCTCGAAGCCAAACTCATCGGCAATCAATTTGATGGTTTCAGCATCGAGGCGTTGATTGATACTCACAAAGATACCCACCTGCATGCATGTGCTGATAATTTGGGTGACAGGAACATTCATCATGGTAGCCAACTCGTTTGCAGTGACAAATTCTGTCACCTGCAATATCTTCTGGCTCTCCATCTCGTTCAGCTGCTCCTCCTCAATGCGTTGATGCACCTTCTGGCGTTTCTCGCGATTGTGTTTAGAAGTCTTCGATTTGCCCAGAGGGCTGAGTCGGGCCAGAGTGTCACGAATCTGCTTTTCAATCTCCTGGTCGTCAATCTCAACCTTGGCCGCTTTCTTCTCTTTCTTCTTTTTCTTCTCCTGACGCTCGGTCTTCTCGCTCTTAGTGTCAGTAGCCGGGGCGGGCTTGGCCTTCTTGTTGTTCTTGTTATTGGACAATGCAGTGCCGGCAACATCGGTCTGACCGGTGGTGTCGCTCACTTTTACGCCTTTATTCTTGATACGTTTCCGTTTCTTCTTCTCGGCCGATGAGGGCTTTGCTTTCTCAAACTGGCTTAAATCCACGGTGCCAACCAGCTTGGGACCTTCAAGTTTTGTATACTTTGTCTCAATAAATTCGGGTTCCTGCTTGGTAGGTTCATTCTTCACGGGCTCTGGAGTAGTAACCTCCGGAATATCCTCTTGAGGCACCTCTACGGGTGCAGCCTTTGCGGACTGCTGCGGAGTGGATGCCGGCTTGCTCTCAGCAGAAGGCTGGCTCTTACCCGCACCCTTGCCCTTCTTCTTTTTATCGGGGCGGGTCTTGGTATTGATAGAATCCAAATCAATCTTCGTCACGATTCGGATATCACCCATTTTGGTGGGCACAACGATTGGTTCAGCCTCTGGTTCGCTTTCCTTCTCCTGAGGTTCCTCACCTGTTTCCTCAACGGGTTCCGGCTCTGCAGGTTCTGCCTCAGGTTCGGGTGCCAATTCGGGCTGGGGAGCTTTCACTTCCTCTTCGGGTTCAGCTGGCTCGGGCTGTTCTGGTTCTGTGTGCTCAGGCTCCTGTGCAGTCTCCTGCTCATCGTTCTGTCTGTTCTCCTCAGGTACATCAGGCTCGTCGGGAGTGTTGGCAGTATCAACGGACTGTTTGCCACCCTTGGTGTCGACAGATGAGGAGGTATAGTTCTTTATGATAACCTCCTCGTTCTCATCATTCTTATCATCCATACCGACCTCAATGGTCACATTGTTACCGCTGGGCGTAATCTCGATACGGTCAGCCTGTTCCTTCACGGCTCTCTCGGCCTGGAACGCGGCTGCCACCAGCTCGTACTGGTCAGCAGTAAGGCGCGTGTTCGGGTTAGTCTCAACCACGTGGCCCTTCCTTGCCAAGAACTCCACCAATGTCGAGATTCCCACATTCAACTCTGTCGCCGCCTTCTTTAGTCTAATTCCTTTGTGTTCTTCTGCCATATTTCACTCCTTTTTTTTAGTTAAAACTCTGTTTCTTTTTTGCCACCTAACAATGTGGCCTCTTAGCGGCCGTCGGTTGGCCGACATCCGGGCTACGGATGCTATTCCTTCTCCTCTTCTTCGAACTCCGAGCGCAGCACATTGATTACATAGTCCACAGTCTCCTCTTCCAAATCGGTGCGCGCAAGCAAATCCTCCTTGCTCAATGCCAATACACTCTTGGCAGTGTCACAACCAATGTTAATCAGCACATCGATTACCCACTGGTCAATTTCGTCCGAGAAATCTCTCAAATCCACATCGTCGGTGTCCTCGTCGCCGGTACGGTACACATCAATGTCATATCCCACCAGTTTACTTGCAAGCTTGATATTGCAACCACCCTTACCGATTGCCAACGACACCTGGTCGGGATCCATATACACATCCACCTTCTTGGTCTCCTCGTCAATCTTCAGCGACGATATCTTGGCCGGTGCCAGTGCACGCTGAATCATAATATCCAAACGGGGAGTATAATTCAACACATCAATATTCTCGTTGCGCAGCTCTCTCACAATACCATGGATACGAGCGCCCTTGATACCCACGCACGATCCCACCGGGTCGATGCGGTCGTCATACGACTCCACAGCAATCTTAGCCCTCTCACCGGGTATACGCACAATGTTACGTATCGTTATCAAACCGTCGTATATCTCGGGCACCTCGGCCTCAAGCAGACGCTCCAGGAAGATGGGCGATGTACGCGAAAGCACAATCACAGGATTGTTGTTTCTCATCTCCACCTTCAGCACCACGGCTCTCACCGTGTCGCCCTTGCGGAATCGGTCGCTCGGTATCTGCTCTGCCTTCGGCAGCACCAATTCAATCTTCTCTTCATCAAGAATCAGAATCTCCTTGTTCCACGGCTGGTACACTTCACCCACAATCACCTCACCCACTTTCTCCTTATACTTCTGGAATATCAGCGACTTCTCATAATCCTGAATCTTGCTCACTAGGTTCTGCCGGATTGCAAGAATCTCTCTACGTCCGAAATCCGACATATAGATTGGCTCGGAAAGCTCCTCTCCCACCTCAAAATCCGACTCTATCTTGATGGCATCGCTATACGCTATTTCCGTATTCTCGTCCTGTACCTTTCCGTCCTCAACAATAGTGCGGTTGCGGAATATCTCCAAGTCTCCTTTGTCGATATTCACAATAATATCGAAGTTATCCTCCGTGCCGTAGCGTTTGGCCAAAGCGGCATGGAACACCTCTTCCAGAATGTGCATCAACGTCTCGCGGTCAATGTTCTTAAATTCTTTGAATTCCGAAAAGGAATCAATCAGGTCTAGCGTCTTAGTTTGACTCTTCATTTAACTATATGTTGATAATGTTACTATTCTTGACTTTCCTCCATGTTCACGTCACCCTCAAGGGTCAGATCTTCACCACCACCTTGGCCGTCTTCACATCCTCGTATGCAAACGACACCTCGCGCGCAATCTCTTTCTTCTTCCCTTTGATTTTAATGACAAAATGCTGGTCGTCGACTTCCATCAATGTCCCCTCCACCTGCTCTCCGTCAAAGGGAGTCACACTCAGGTCCCTACCCACATGACGCCGGTACTGGCGGGGCATCTTCAACGGCGAATCAGCACCTGCCGAACTCACATTCAACTCGAAATCCTCCTCGTCTCGGTCCAACTGCGACTCTATCGCACGGCTCACCTCTATGCAATCATCAATATTGATGCCATTATCACCATCAATATCCACAAAAATGCGGTTATCGGGGGTGATTTTCATGTTTATGAGGTACTTGTCACTTCCCTCCAGCACATCCTTTACGATGTCTAACACCTTGAATTTATCTATCATAAGCAATAAAAAAGGGAACTCTCGTCCCCACATTTTGTCGCTGCAAAGATACACATTTTTTTTTAAATACCAAGAAAAAACAACCTCTTTCTCACTTTTTTCCTTCCACCTTTTGCACTTTCCCCTGCCTCCACATCGCTCACCACAGTTCCGGCTTCGCCGTGCTGCTACCGATTTGGGCTGAAGGGTCCACCCTTACTGCGGGAGTTTCTATTTCTCGACCCAAAGGGTCATTGCTTGCGGTGCTGGTTGCCAACAAGAAGGATGAGAGCCGAAAGGCCGAGACCGTAATAAATTGGGTCGCCAGGAAGGGAAAGGAACTTCGCCAAAAGCATGACTGCAGTACCCGTTATCATGGCGGGAACCACACGGCGGGGATTGATACGGCCCGGCAGGAAAAGGGCAAAACTAAGCGGGAAAAGCAGTGCCACGGCACGCAAGCCTAGCGAGAGGAAACCAAGGTCGTTGATGAAAGTGCCTTTGAACGACAACGATACCACCACTGCCAAACCAAGCAACCCCACAATGGAAAGGCGTGTTTGCATTAGCGGGTGGCGCACCGACTGCGGAACCAGCGCCCCTATGGCATCCAAGCCCAACTTGGCTGCACGGCGGCGGTGGCGCAAAGCACGCAAATTGGAATACACATCGCGCACCAGGATAGTGGCCGCACCAAGGGTAAGGCCACTGGCACAACCCATAATATTGACAAGCATGGCACCCAAGGCAATGCCCCCTATCCATGCCGGCAAGTGGTTCAGCACAAAATCGGGAAACGCCTGCAGCGAACTGTCTAAAACTCCTATACCCTCAGGCAATGAGCCACCGGCAGCCTGCAAGGCGGCCAATTCGGATGCTGTGACATAATGACCCCGCATGTACATACCCACCATCACACAGGCAGCGCCAATAATGGGGATAAGGCAGGCACAATACACACCACCCCGGCGGGCCTTGCAGGTGGTGGCGGCCGACCATATTCCTTGGGCATAGGTCTGGGTGGTGATTACGCCAAGCATGAGTGAGAGGCACCCGCCAATATCTTTCAGCGGTCCGCGGGCCACGATGTTGCCATAGCGGCGGTGTATGCTTTCGGCGTCGGTGATGCCATTAAGGTCGGCCACCACGGGGTCTGCATAAATGGCCTCGATGCTGGACATAATGCCCCGGAATCCGTGCCCCAGGTGCAACACCATAGCTCCGGCGGCAAGCGAGGTGACATAGAGCAACAACAATTTGATGATACCACCGGCACCGGCACTGCGGATACCGCCAAAAAGTACAAAAAACATGATGAGCACCGCACTGATAACGGCAGACCACGTGAGGGGAATACGGAAAAGACTGGTGACCATTGCCGAGGAGGAAAGCACCTGCGACATAATGCTGATAAATATGCCGATAAGGAATAGTATGGAACCCACTGTTTCGGCACGCCGGCCATACTGGCGGGACACAATTTCGAGCAAAGTGGTGCAGCCGCTGTTGCGCAGTGGGCGGGCATATACAAGCGCCAATACCAATGCTCCAAGCGCGGCCCCAATGGTGAACCACCAAGCAGAGATGCCGAAACTGAAAGCCAACTGAGCGGTGCCTATGGTGGATTGTCCACCCACCAGGGTACCGAGAATGGCTCCACACACCATCCACGAGCCCGAGCGACCGCCCGTAGTGAAACTCTTGGCGTCTTTCACCTTGCGACCGGAAAAAATGCTGACGGTCAAAAGCAGTCCAACCGTCAGCAAGATGCCTATAATGTGTACCGTTGTCATCATACTTGTTACAGAAAAAGCGGCTGCAAAGGTACGTATTTTTTATGACATACAAGAAAACTACCGCACAATAATCTCGTCGGTGAACAGCCACGGGGCATTGCCTGTGGCGCGATGCCATGCAGGGATGGTGGGCAGCGGGATGGCCTGCACCCTCACGTAGCGGGCGCGGCGGCTGAAACGACGGGTGGCAAAAGTGCGTATTTCGGGCACCGCCAGTCGCTGCGGGTCATCGGGCTGGAGTGTGTCTATCAGCTGCCAATGTTTTGCGTCGTTAGAGATATAATAGTTGATGGTGCGCGGAAAGAAAATCCACGAAAGAGGGTAGTAGAAGAAATCCAACTTGATTTCATGGAGCCGCTGGCGACGGCCCAGGTCGATAACAGCGTCAATGGTGTCGCCCTGGAATCCCAACCAGGAGTGTTTGTAGTTGAGTATTCCCGCACAGCCGTCGGTGAGACTCTGAGGCCCTGAAGCGGAGTACTGACCATCGGGCTGAGTTCGAAGCACCACAGGACAGTGTCGCGTCAAGTTGGGCTGGGTGATTTTTGACAAATAGTTATCGATGTCGGCGCGGTACTCTTGGAGGGTATAGCCCATTTCGTGAAGAATATTGAGGCCCAAGCGTTTGCCATCGGTCACAAAACGGTCGGCCCTTGACATGAATGTGCTATCCATGGGCAGAATGCCCGACATTGTGAGTTCGAGCACAGCATAGTCGATGGAGAGTTCAAGGAAGCGGATGCGGTCGCGCACTACCTGGTCGTTGAAGAGTCCGCAGGTGTAGTGGTAAATGTTGTTGGAAGAGGTGTAGTGGCTCAGGCTGTCGTATGCGGCTGCTATGAGCGACTGATATTTTTCTATTTGGGACGGGGCAAGATAGCCCTGCGCGGCATCTACAGGATATCCATAAATGTCCAGCCATTGCCCTGAGGCGATGAGCGAGCGGTGCATTTCGCGATAAAGTTCCTCCATCGGCTGTGCCGCCATACCATAATAATGCAGGCAGAAGTCGTGCAGCAGCGAGTCGGGGTCGGTGTTGACATCCCACAACAGCTTCGCCAACATATACTCGCGCAGCTCCATCCACGAGGTCACGTTGTTGGCACCCGTACCCTGTTCAAACATAAGGCGCACTCCGTGGTCGTGGAAATACTTAAGATTGGGCTGCAGGACGTGTAAATTCGGGAAGGGATTCCACATGTTGCGGAACTGTACCACATAATCCCACATATAGATATTGTCGGTCAAAGCGGTCCACTCCTCCATGTCTTTGCGGAACGAGGCCTCCGCACGGGCTGTGGCTATAGGCTCCTGACGGCCGCACTCTATCGAGCAGAACATTATGTTCACATTGCTGTCGGGCTGTTCCACATGGCCATCCACCGGCTGCGGAGCACGGCGGGTGAACTGATAGCCAAGGGTGGAGATGGTCTTGTCCGGGAAACGACGCGCCACCTGATTGATGAAATGGATGAGTGTCCCGGATGGACCTCCATAGAGCGAGTCCATGTGGCGGCAGTGTCGGCACTGGCATACGTTGTAGTTGTCGTTGTTTGAGACAGACCATATCTGTGCGTCGGGTTGTTGTTCCATCATCTTGGCAAGGTTGGCGCAAAGGGTGTCGAGCACTTCGGGATTGGAGAGACACAACTGCCCGTCGCGCACCCGTCGGCCTCCTATCTCTGAAAACCACTCGGGGTGGCGTTCAAAGTATTGGGCTGGAGAAATGAGCTTTTGGAATGTATGGACATACATGCCGTCGGCCCAGCGGAGAGGACCGGAAAAACGGCTGTCCCAAATGTATTGTCCCGAGTCGCCGACACGGATGCGGTGGTGCAGGGCGTGCCAGTCGGCATAGTCCTGGCTGTGATGGGGGGTGTAGTACCATATCTCGCGATAGGCGAATGAGGGGTTGTTCACCTCATCGACAATGGGGAGTCCGGGCTTGATATCTGGTGCCACATCGGCAATCTGCTGGTGTGTCATGCGGTAGCCCTTCAACTCCAGCAGGCGTGCCGCCCCATAATAGACTGCCTTGCCCCGCAAACCATAAATAACCGCCACCCTTCCGTCACTCTTTAATATGAAACCGTCATCGCGTATTTCGTCCTTGCGGGTAAGGCACTTGTCGGCCAGTCGGGTCTTGCCTACAAAGATAGTGGGCCACAGATTGCCATAACCGGGATTGAAGAAAGAATAGAGCGAGTCGGAACGGGCAGGCTCAGGGATGATGACATAGCCCCTAAAGTATCGGTGCAGCAGACGTGCTGTTTGGAGCTCGACGGAGTCGGCATTGTGCGGAACGACAATCTGCCCCTGTATGTCGATGCGTTCAGGGTCATCAGTGTATTGGACAAATCCGTGATTCTCCGGCCAGCTTTGTGCCAACAACGGGCTGGCCGCCAAAAGCATCAAGCAGACAATAATACTGCGTAAAGTGGTTCCCATTACTGTGTTATTTCGTTAGATAATGCAATTGCAAAGTTACGCATTTTTTAGCAGTTGACAAAAATAACTACCACATCAAAATTCTTCTATCATCCTGCATAGAAACGTAATACATACGGTTGCAACGATACACATATCTCCAACATCCACAAGAAAAATATACTATTCAAGAAAAAAAACGTATTTTTGCAAAGTATTTCTCTTCTATATTTATGAAATGGACAACAAGAAGCACATATTGCGCCACTTTATGTTAGTAGCAACAATGGTTGTGGCTTCCTGCTGCGTGCGGGTCCACGCCCAGTCTACCATAATACACGGTTATGAGTTCACCACCGGAGTGGACTCCTCACTATGGTATGATATGAACACCCACGCCAACACTCCTTGGATATTAGCTTCCAGAACCGACATCTCTATCCCATTTCCTTTCTTCATGTGGGACCGTAACCACACGAATCTTTCCATCTATATGGACGGTACCGTGTCATTTCCTCCTTTATTTCTTTCCTCCGGGAATCCAAGACCATACAGCTATTTCCCCGATGTAGTCGACTTGTTAGGGCAAAATATCAACGGTATATTCGGCAACAAGTGTCATTACACCCGCCGACCCTATCAACCTATCCCTCCCGTTATACACTTTAGAACCGCCGATTACACCGAGCCTTCAGGCCATCGGGTATTTGTGGTACAGACTACCGGATACAACAGTAACCTGACGGCAGCAAACTTGTGTCAGGTGCAACTGCGCGAGGCGGACAACTCCATCACTCTGATTTATGGCGAGGACACTCACCCAGGCAACCCACCCACCAGCATAGGCCTGATGTTCGACACCGCCCACCTGGCCATCATCAATCCCGACAGCCACACTGTTTCCTCCCTCCCTCCCGCAGTTGTGTCTGGCTCCTGGCCCGGACAGTACCGCTACTATCGTTTCACCCCCTCCGAACACTTCTGCCCTTCCCCCTACGACGTAACCTCCGAACCAGTGTGGAACAACGACAACGACATCCGTGTGCTCTGGGGCGGAAGCCCGTTCTACAACACCTTCCGCGTAGAGTATGGCCCCACCGGCTTTGCCGAAGGCACCGGCACCAGCCTCCTGGTAAACGGCAACTCGGCTGTGATACACGATATACACACCACCGCCGAAACCGAAGCACGCGTTTACACCCAATGCACTCACGGCGAAAGCGAATACGCCAACACCACCTTCACCACCTGTCCCGTCCCTTTCAACCTCTCAATCGGATACTCTAGCATATCCAACAACAACATGATATTGACTTGGGACTACATGCCCCGCCATCATGGCTATAGAGTAGAATACGGGCCAGCAGGCTTCGCCGAAGGCACCGGCACCTCGCTCACAGTGAATGCCCCTCCCGTCGAACTCCAGGATGTGACCGGAAACGAAGATTTCGAAGCACGGGTATATGCCCTCTGCACCTACGGCGAAAGCGACTATGCAAGCATCCCGTTCCACCCCTCATGCAACCCTCCCGGATACCGCATGCTACACTACGACTACCTCTCCTGCATCCAGTCTGTAAAATGCTGCACCGGCACCTTCTATTCACCCGCCAACAGCCATTCCCCGCAACACCTCGTCGACTCCGGCAGCAGTTCGTCCTTATCCCGACACACCATACATTACGACACCTCCGAGCGCGACCCCCGCACCGACGGACAACTGCGCACCGTGCCCCAAGGCTTCTGCTCGTCGGTTCGATTGGGCAACTGGGTAGGTGGAGCCGAGCAGGAAGCCATATTCTACACCCTCGACATCGACACCAACGAATACGACCTGCTCATACTGCGTTACGCCATAGTGGAGCAAAACCCCAACCACTTCGAACGTGACCAACCCCGTTTCATATTCAACATCACCGACACCTCCGGCGAATTCATCAGCAACTGCTATTTTGGCAACTTCGTTTCGGGCGATTTATCAGGTTGGAACACTTTACCCACCTCTTCGATGATACTATGGCACGACTGGGATGTGGTGGGAGTGGACCTCGCACCGCTGCACGGCCGCACCATCCTCGTATCCCTTTCAAACTACGACTGCTCACTCGGCGGCCACTTCGGCTATGGCTATTTCACCCTGCAAACCGGCACCAAGCGCATCCTTGCCCAAAGTTGCGGCAACAGAACAGAAAACACCTTCAGCGCCCCCGAAGGCTTCTCCTACCGTTGGTACAACATGGAAGACACCGCCACCACCCTCTCCACCTCCCGCTCGCTCCATGTCACCCAGGAAGGCCTGTACGGCTGCCAAGTCTCATATCAACTCTCCGACCAAGTGTGCAGTTTCAACCTCTCCACCTATGCCGGCGGACGCTACCCCTTGGCGGCATTCTCCATGCAGCCATTGGACTCCTGTGGCTATACCACCCGCTTTGTCAACCAAAGCTGCATCGCTCGCGACGAGGCCCTCACCCAGCTCACATCCTTCCCCTGCGACGAATACCTCTGGGTGGTGGACGACAGCATCACCTACACCTCGACCGACATCACCCACCAATTCGAAGAGGGCACCCACACTGTAACCCTCTATGCCCTCCTGGCCGGAGGCACCTGCACCGACTCTGTAAGCGAAACTTTCACCGTGTCGATGCAACACGACACCGTGCATGCCTCCATCTGCCAAGGCAGCAGCTACAACTTTTTTGGACGCGAACTGACCGACTCAGGCGAATACCACCATATAGCCAATTGTCTTCAAACCGTGCTATACCTGCAAACCAAACCCGTATACAACATCTCAATCCAAGACACACTGCTGCTGGGCGAACATTATATGTTCAACGGCACCATCCTGCGCCAACCGGGAGTATACACATCCCACCTCACCACCCTTAACGGCTGCGACAGCACCGTTACACTCCACCTCAACTGCATCAACATTTTGGACACAACCATTTGCTCCTCCGACCTGCCTTTGGTCTGGCATCGCCATATCTTCACCACTTCTTCAGCCGATACCTTGCATCTCTTCAGCACCTCAGTGAACAACGGGATAAGTTATTCTTTGGACAGCATGGTGGTGCTGCGTGTCCGGGTGCTGCAACCACCGGAGCTAAGCCTACAGCCAATAATGATTTGCAGCGAACCGGGCGGATACTTGATGCATTTGCCAGACACTCTGTGCTACCGCTGGACAGCCACCCCTGCCGACAGCAGTCTGCCAACCGGATGGGTGACGGGCAACCAGCTTGCGGACCCACTGTTGTTGTCGCCTGGCGACACTACAACCTACTACCTCACCACCAACATCTGCAACTCCATTCCCTGCCCTCGATACGACACCCTCATGCTGACACCCGTGGCAATTGTTGATGCCCGTCTGGATGTCACACCCCAATTGTTGAACGCGGAAAACATGACCCTTACCGCCATCGACCTCTCTCCCCAACCGCACCAAAGGCAGTGGTATTTCAATTCTGCATTATCCGCCGAAACCGATAGTATTGTCCATTACTATGCCACCACAACCGACGACAGCGTGCGGGTGATGCTGTTGGTGAACACCGACGACTGCGCCGACAGTGCCACAGCCTCGGTAGCGATTAAGGTTCAGACAATCTGGTTCCCCAACGTATTCACTCCCGACCAGCCCACAAACAACATCTTCAAAGGCTATGGAATCAAGGTGAAGGATTATGAATTGGCCATCTATACCCGATGGGGACAACGTATCTTCTACACCACCGACATCAACGAGGGATGGAACGGTACCTATCACGGAATCGAAAGCCCCGTCTCGGCATACACATATATCTGCAACTATACCACCCTGGACGGCGAACACCTCACGCTGTGCGGCACTGTGACGCTGTTACGGTAACAGGTCTGCCCCAATGCAGTGATGCACATTAGTTTGCTTCTTTTGCCTGCAGGAGACGGGCATTGAACAAGAAAGGCTTCCGGGTCGTGCCGCGATGCAGCATGCCCCGGAAGCCTTTTTTCTCGCGATTGACATGGATTACTACCGTGTGGGGAAAACTGCCCGGATTGACAGTCCTTCGTAACGCAGCACGGTTCTTACGCTTGAATAATCAGCCGAGTCGAATTCGAAGCACTGGGCACTGTACGTAGAATTAATGACTGCATAGACTTCATCGCTCGAATTGGATAAACTCATGTCGATTTTTCCTAGAGCATTGGTCCAGTAGCAACCCAGCTCCTCAAAAGACTCCAACCAGCCGTCACGACAATAACCCGCTGCGGGCAGGAATAGGCTGTTGCCATTCGGGCCGGTGAGAAGCAAACCTTTCACACCAACAAATCCTTCGCCGTCTTGGACAACCCACTGTTTGGTGGTGTTGCTGAACAATTCTTTCCACTCCTCGGGTGTAGGGATGCGTGCACCTTTATCCAAGCCAACAGTGGCCGCATCGTCTTCGGGCTGAAGAGTTGTGAGATTGTCGGCCAAGCCGTCTTTGCCATATTCTGAATTGGTACAGTATTTTAGCAGCTTGCCAAAATCGGTAGGTCCACAGGCATACACAGAAGGCACTTCGGGTTTGCGGTCGCCTTCGGTGAAACCATAGGTCATCCAGGTGAATCTACCTCCCCTATATGCTGTATCACCCCAGGCATACAGATAGTTGGCCTCTCCGGCAGAGGTGCCGCCCATATTGTTTTTGGCCCACAGCAGGCCGCTGGGCAGCCCCAAATCCACCCATGCGTCGGGGTTTTCGGGTGTCTTGGAAGCCTCGGCTTTGTCTTTTAACATTTTTAATGCCCCTAAACCGAGCAGAGCCAACACGAGAATAACCAGTAGAACTCTGCCAATGAATGTTAACACTTTTTTCATAACGTCTGAGTATTAAATTAATAATAAAACAATTAAATAACTGACAGCATGCAAATATACGTGTATTTTGTCAATCAACAGAAAAAAGATTGTTTTATATCAAAAATAATTTGTACTTTTGCAAATGGTTTCGGGCTAGTTACCGAGCCAATAGTTTAGAAGCGTTATACTTCTTCTTGTGACTGAAAACCTGAGAACTTTTCATCAAGAAGCAAGAGTGTGTAACGGTTCACGTGTATAGCGTGGACTGATGCCGCATCTTCTTCACAGGTATTATTCTCAGGACCTTCAGTCAAAGACGTGGTATACAGCACCACGCTTTTTTTTACATTGCTCCCTCTCGGTGCTGGAGCGAGCAAACAGAAGTTGTGCCCGACACGAATAAGGGTAAATAACATGCATCCAGAAATTGACAGAATGATTAAAATGGCACAAAACAGAGGTTCTGTGACCACCGCACAGCGCGACATGATTCTTAACAAGGCCAAAGAGCTAGGCGATGACCCTGCGGAGATTGAGTTTGTACTTTCCGGGTTATCGATAGCTGACACCCGTACAAATCAATTTGCAAATCAAGATGGACATGCATCGTCCCATCAGCAACATAGCTCTGAATCCACCGTACCTGACACGTCAAACAAGACATCATTAATACTTGGAATTGTATCTACGGTAATGGGAGTAATTGGATATGCATCAATAATCCTTTCGATACTTGGTATTGCTGCTGGTATAATAGGCTTGATTCTTTCAAATAAGGAGAAGAAACAGTTTAAAGAAACATACGGTCAAACAAAAAAGAACCCTTATCAAGCTGCTTTTGTCCTGTCTATTATTGGTATCTCTATTTCGGGAATCTGTTTCTTGTTATCTCTTTGATAAATATATTATTAGTGTCCAATAAAAAACTCACATAATTGATACCAATCACATAATCTAATAAATTTGCTGACACTTATTATTGAATCAAGTGATTACTGACAGTATTTATGTTTTTTTATTAGACAAAAATTAATTATTTATCAATTATGCATAAAGATGTTGAACGATTAATTGCTTTGGCTAAAGAAAGAGGATTTCTCACCTTGAGCCAACGAGAACAGATTCTTAATAAGGCTCAAGAATTAGGTGATGACATCATCGAAGTGGAGTTCTTTCTTGAAGACTTAAAAATAGAAGAAGTAACTCCCTCGGACTATTCACATCTAACCATTAACCCCAATGACCAAGCAACGACGTATTCTGTTCAGACAAACAACCTCAGACAAAATGTGGCAGAATCAAGGGAAGTGCCTGAGGCAAAAAAGAAAGGCAAATGGATTTGGATAGTAATAATCGCAGTAATAGCTGCTGTTGTTGCAATTTTGGTCCTGTCAGTTTTTTCCAAAAATTCAAATTCAGAAAACTTAATTTACAACTATTTCGATAATACTAATTACACTAATTGGGACGACGAACTGACTAAGTATGACAATGGCTTTTCTATGTACATGAGCGAATTATCGTCAGGAAAGCCTATTGATGACGTTGATAATGAATATCGGTGGTTATTGGTTTTGCAAAACAACATTGAAAACGCTGCGATGACTGGCCAACTCTCACCCGAACAGGAGTATCGGTTCAACCAGATACAAGAAAAATATACCAATCAACTAATTATGCTTGGTATAGGAAGTGGTGTAATGAGCCTTTTCAATCAATTGTTAAACTAGAAAAACTAATCGACTGACAATATCAACAAAAAAGCTTGTAGAGTCATATCGATTGAGATGCAAAATTGTATTGAAGCGAAATATATCTACAACCTTCAAAATCCTATGTGAATCGGTTAGTTTTATGCAAAAAGGAGGATGCAATACAGGTGCATCCTCTTTCATTTTTACATTATGATTACTTATTTCTCGTAATCTATCTGTCCTTCTGCTGCAACGGGTATATCATTTTCATCGTCTACTGGTTCTCCTTGTTCAAGGATATACTCAGGAGCAATGTCTATTGTGCCGTTGCACCATTCAAGTGTGTCTGAGATGTGGAATTGTTTCAATGTATTCTTGTCTTCCAGTGGTGCGGGTACGGGATAGAGATGATTAATTGTGTTTATAGCACAATAAAAATATAAATACGTCGTTTTAAACTTGTGATTTTTGCAGAAAATCCAAACCAACACTTTGGATTTTCAATAAAAATCCAAAGTACAAAAAAACGTTATTAAATTAAATATCAGCATATAATGTATAATAGGTACTTAGACATAGATTTTGGTGATAATTGCAGTGTTTTTTTGTTTGGAGCACGCCAGACAGGAAAGTCAACATACCTCAGAACACGATTCCCTGAGGCAATGTATATCGACTTGCTGGATACCAACTTAAGCACACGATACCGCCGCAAGCCCAGCTTGCTCTATAGCCAATTGGCAGGGAATACCGAAAAGCCGCTGGTAATCATCGATGAGATTGCCGAGGTGCCCGAACTGCTCAATGAGGTGCACCGACTGATTTCGGAATATGGATCCCAGTTCATTCTGTGCGGAAGCAGTGCCCGAAAGCTGAAACGCAAATCATACAACACTCTTGGTGGAAGAGCCTACCCCTGTTACTTCTATCCTCTTGTGAGTTGCGAGATACCCGATTTCGACATAGACAGGGCTGTGAGGGGCGGGATGCTGCCCACTCATTACCTTTCGGACAACCCGTCCATTCGGCTGGCGGCATACGTGGACGTGTATCTGAAAGAAGAGATAAAGGCCGAGGCCCTGGTACGGAATCTGAGCACCTTCCAACGGTTCTTAGAGGTCGCAGCCCTCTCTGACGGCGAAATGCTCAACTACAACAACGTGGCTTCGGACTGCGGGGTTAGCGCAACCACAGTGAAAGAGTATTTCTCTATACTGGAGGATAGCCTGATAGGGTATTTTATACCCGCCTATCGGCACGAAAAGAAACGCCGACTGGTCCAAGCCCCGCGATTCTACTATTTTGACGTGGGCATTGCCAACCATTTGCTGCACCGAAAAGACCTGCAAAGGGGTACGGTTGAGTATGGGCATGCCTTTGAGCATTTCGTCATGCAAGAACTGAAGGCCTACATTGGGTACACCCACAACGAGCAGGAACTCTCGTATTGGCGCACCTATTCAGGGATAGAGGTTGACGCTGTTATTGGCGATGCAAAAATTGCCATTGAGATAAAATCGTCCGAGGAGGTTATGCCCAAGCACCTGAAGGGGTTGAAAGCTTTTGGGGAGGAGCACCCCGACTGCCGACTAATAATAGTCTCGCTCGACCCAATAAATCGGAAGATTGGGAATATTGAAATGATATATATCTACGATTTTTTGAGACTACTATGGGACGGAAAGCTGTTCTAAAATAAAAGAGGATGCCTTGCGAGGCATCCTCTTTTTGTATATTGGTGTTGTAAAACTTACTTCGCGTCGCGGCCGGCACGGATAGCCTTGATGTTGGTCTCGACTACGGCGTCGCCCTTGCGGCCGAAGATGGCCTTGATGGCTTTCTCCAGTTCGTCGAACTCAATCTCAAGGTAAGGAGCGGCGGCACCCAGAAGCACCATGTTGCCGCGGGCGTTCAGCTCCTTGGCAATAGCGTTGGCGTTGAAGCTGACGCATTTCTTCAGCTTGGCCAGCTCAGCGTTCACCTTCTCAATGTCGGGATAGTTATTGATATTGATGAAGGGGTCGCTGTTGGTGATAACCACACCGTCGGGAGCCAGGAAAGGCAGATAGCGCAGAGCCTCCATAGGCTCGGAGCTGAGGATAATATCGGCCTTGCCCTCGGGGATAACATCGGCAAAGATGGGGTCGCTGCTGATGCGGAGGTGGCTGAACACCGAGCCGCCGCGCTGCGACATACCGTGGATTTCGCTCTGCTTGACATTCATGCCCAGATTGAGGGCTGCGTCGCTGATGATTTTGGCTACGGAGACGATACCATCGCCACCTACGCCACAAAGTATGATGTCTTTCTTCATTGTTGTGTTCTTTTTTTTGTGTCCGGCTTGTCGGACTGGTCAGACTGGTCAGAGTAGTCGGACAAGTCGGACTTATTCTGACAATTTATTTTTTGGCTGCAATTCTCTTTTTGTTCTCAACGATGCAGACACGCTGCGGGATGATGACGCTGACACCGTCGTAGGCAATCTCCTCTTCCAGAATCTTCACAAACTCGTCGTGGTTCTTGGGCAGGGGAACGATATGGCGGATGTGGTCGGGATCAACACCGAGACCCTTGCAAATGTTGAACAGCTTCATGTTGGCGCTCGAGGGCTGGCCACCGGTCATAGCGGTGATGTCGTTGTCGAGAATCATCACAATGACGTTGGCCTTCTCGTTGACGCAATCCAGCAGGCCGGTCATGCCGCTGTGGCCGAAAGTACCGTCGCCGATAACAGCCACCGAGGGGAAGATGCCCATTTCGGCAGCACCCTTGGCCATAGTGATAGAAGCGCCCATGCAGACGGTGGTGTTGAGGGCACCCATGTTGAAACCGAGGGTGTAGCAACCAATGTCGCCAAACACGCGGCCGTGCTCGTATTTCTTCATCACGTCGATCAGAGCCTGATAGCTGTCGATGTGGGGGCAACCCTGACAGAGGGCGGGAGGACGGTTGGTAACCACCTCGGGCACTGCGGGACCATTGGGCACATTCATGCCAAGGGCCTTGGCAACCTTCTCGGCATTGAGCTCGCCGTCACGGCGAATCACCTCGTCGAGGCGTCCATGGATGGGTTTGCCTTTGCCCAGGCAGCCCTTAATCTGCTCTTCCACGAAAGGCTGGCCGTCCTCAAGCACCAGAATCTCGTCGCACTCGTCATACAGCTTGCCGAGCATGGCGGTGGGCAGGGGGTACTGGGTAATCTTCACCACGGGATAGGGGCACTTGCCGCCGGGGAAGTTCTCCTGCAGATAGTTGTAGGCAATGCCAGTGGTAACGATACCGCGGCTCTTGTCGGTGCCGGGGATATATTGGTTGTAGCCGCTCTTCTCGGAGGACTCTTCGAACTTGGGCTGCTTGTCAATCAGGTCGCGGTACAGCACTTTGGCATTGGCAGGCAGCAATACGAATGTCTTGGGGTCGGTGGGATAGCTGATGGGGTTCTGGGGCAGCGGCTCGCGGCGCTCAACGCCGGCGCGGCTGTGGGCCAGACGGGTGGGGATGCGCATGAGGATGGGGGTGCCCATCTTCTCGCTCAGCTCATAGCCAAAGAAAACCATGTCGTAGGCTTCCTGCTGGTTGCTGGGCTCCAACATGGGAATCATGGCCCAGTGACCATAGAAACGGCTGTCCTGCTCGTCCTGCGAGGAGAACATGCTGGGGTCGTCGGCCACCACGATGATGACACCCTTGGTGCCGATAATGGAAGCATTCATAAAGGGGTCGCCACAAACATTGAGACCCACGTGTTTCATGCAGGTCATGGCACGTTTTCCGGCGTAGGCCACACCGATGGAAGCCTCGAGAGCGGTCTTCTCGTTGGCGCACCAGTTGGCACGGATGCCTTTCTGGGCTGCCTCTTTGGATTTAATCACATATTCGGTAATCTGAGTGGAGGGGGTGCCGGGATAGCTGTTGATGGCACTGCCGCCAGCATCGATAAAGGCTTGGGCAATTGCCTCATCGCCTAAAAGGAGTAACTTCGACATATCCAATATTTTAAATATTAATACTTTACTTTTAATTTTTGCAAAGATAAAGAAAATAAATGATATAGACAAATTTATTTTCTGCAATACCAAGCAAACAACTGAAAATGAAGAATCAACAAAACACCATCCGCAACGGCTGGCAAATCGGTATTACCAACAAAAAACCGTAAGGAAATTCCAGCCCAACACACCTCGCTGTAGGTTCGCTGAAGGTTCGGTGAAGGTTCGCTATTTCAACGTTACTTCAACGGTATTTCAACGCTTTTATAGCGTCGAAATAGCGTTGCTGTAGCGATAAAGCACTGAAACAGAAGCGAACCTACACCGAAGCTACAGACAATTAACAGCATCGATGCGGGGTGGGGAAAGGAAAAGCAAAGGGTTATTGCCGCGGGCGGTTAGGTTGGTTGCAGACGGAGTCGAGCCAGTTGACAAGGGTCTCCAACACCGGGTGGTCGGGAGCTTGTCCGAGGGTGGCGTATTCGTCCACCGAGCCGGTTATGCACACTTGCCCCAGGTGGTTGATGTCCTTCAACTGCACGATGCTGCATTTCACCTTGTTTTTCTCACACACACGCTTTATTGCAGACAGGTTAGCCTCCGCCGGCACTTGGCAGTCCTTCTCGCCCCCGAGGGCCAAAAGGGGGCAGCGCATCCGGGCGATGTATTCGGCAGGGTTCAGCACCAGGAAAGTACGCATCCACGCAGTAGCCACCGTGAGCGCCCATCCGTAGCACTCGGTGTTGGTCAGCCCTATTTGCTGCTTTTGCTCACGGGTAAGCCCCACGCTGTGTTTCTTGAACAGGGGCCGAAATGCAAGGTTCAGCGTCTTCACGGTGTCGGTGCCTTGGGCCAAAGTGATAGTGTCGCATACGTTGAACAATTCGCGCATGCAAGCCAGACGTCGCCCAACAAGGCTGTCGGCCAATCCCTGCAAACGGAACAACGCCTCGTTCTGCTGCAGCAGCAATGTGCGGCCATCCACTGCGGCGCCGCCCAGCATTGCCACACCGGCCAAGGGGTTGGGACCACCGGCATTCCGGGCAGCCACTATGGCCGCTACCGTTGCCCCCTCGCTGTGGCCGAAGAGGAAGATGCGTTGTGGGTCGATGCCAAGATTTGATTGGGGCGACTGCAAATACTTTAGTTGATGCTCCACATCGGAGGCAAAGTCGAGCGTAGTGGCGTGCACAATATCGCCTGTCGAGCCTCCCACTCCCCTATCATCACACCGCAGCACGGCGTAGCCCCGCGACGACAGATATTCGGCTATCACCTTGAAAGGGCGGTGCCCCATCAATTCCTCGTCGCGGTTTTGGGCACCCGAGCCGGTGATGAGAATCACGGCTGGGACTTTCCCTTCGGTGCCGGCAGGCAGAGTAAGTGTGCCAGCCAGATGCATTGTATCGCCATTGGACGGAGACACAGCAATCACCACTTCCCGTTCGGTGAATCCCTGGGGCCAAACGGCGAAGGGGAAAAGCATCAGGAACAACAGCCAAAGGACACGCTTTATCTCCATCGTATCGATTCTATCATGTGATTGATGTCGTCCTGGATATAATTGAGCACGGGAGCCAGCGAGTCGTTGTTTGGCGTGCAGTCTATATAGAGCGCGCCACGGAGGAAGTGCCGCACGCTGTCGGTGACCCAGAACTGGTAGGTACTGGCCACGTTCTGTCCTTTGAGATGATAGGTTGTGCCCGAAAGGTGGTTGGGGCGGTCCACAAACTTATTCTCGTCAATGCCCGACGAGTAGGAGAAGTGCCCCTCGACAAACTTATATGATGTGTCGATCTGCGCCCGGAGGTCCTGCACGCCACGCATTTGCTTGTAGGTCATAAACACATAGCCCTTGTACTTGGGGTAGGTGATGGTGAACCACTTGTCGGTAGGCTGGTTTTTCTTCCACTCGATTTGCGACAGATTGCTGCGCTCGAATGTGAAGGGCAAGGCCGCTGTGTCGCAGAGGGTGTAGGCATGGGGCGGGAGGTCGATGCGCAGATAGGCTTGGGGCTTGGGAGTTTCGTTGCCTTGGTGACAGGCCGCGAGGGCCAGGCAACATAACATCAGATACAATAACTTTCTATTCATAACTATACTATTCTTTCAAAATTACCTTAGCAGGAAATGCTGGTTGTGCAGTTTGTCCTGGCGCATGAGCAGACCGACATCGAAGAGGTCGATGGAGACGTTGTACTTGCTGTTGCCCTGCTGTGCCTGCCAACGCAACTCGCGGGCACGGCAACGATGCGGACGGCACACCACTTTCAACGTACCAAACTCGGGCTCACCCCCGCGCAACACCGCCTCGTCGGCATCATAGCATACTGTTTGCATACCATAGTGGTCCTTCAACTTGTAGACCATCTCGTGATACTTCCGTTCCCTCCAGTCAGCCTGCTGGTAGTGAAGCTTCATCTCATCGGGCATGAGGCTCAGCATACGGGTGCGCAACTCCTTGTCCAATCTGGCGAAGAGCACCTTGCGATACATCTCAAACACGAAAGGCGAGTGTATGCGATACTGCGTTTGCGAGTTAATCCAGTATTCCAACCTAGTCATAATCGGGTGCAAAGATACGACTTTTTTTCATTTTACTGAAATCTGACAAGTTTTTTCGCACTGATTTGATATGGCGCACGGTCTCTACAAGACTGACTCTTAATGATATTAATAGCCTGAAAGGGCAAAAGAATCATGCTTTTGCCCTTTCAGGGCGATACTTACATCCAACATTTACCCAAGGCGATGCCTTGGGCTAAAGGGCTGCTGGCCTTTCAGGCTGTTGGGAGTGAAAAAACGATCTCAAGTCATGTCGGGCAAATAATTTATGGACAAACATTGTTGCACCATGAAAAACAGATGCTGAAAGGTAGAAAAAATGTAAGTTTTGTTTCATTATATGGCAGAAAAAATGTAATTTTGCAGTCGAAATACGGTATAAAAAATGTATTGATTTAGTATGAAAAGGCTGTTATATAGCAAATTGTGCGATTGGAAGACAAGTGAGCATCGCAAGCCACTTATTCTGAATGGGGCTCGACAAGTGGGAAAAACTTGGTTGTTGAAGTCCTTTGGAGAGAATGAATACGCTAAAGTGGCGTACATCAGTTGCGAACGTGTAAAGAATCTCGATGCCCTGTTTTCCGACTTCGACACTAAGCGCATTGTGCGGGCAATGTCGGCAATGTGCAAGGTTGACATCACTCCCGGTGATACCTTGATTGTTATTGATGAGGCGCAAGAATACCCTCGTGCGCTTACGGCATTAAAATATTTCTGCGAAGACGCTCCCGAATATCACGTGGCTGTAGCTGGGTCGCTACTTGGTCTGACGCTTCACCAAGGAGTTTCGTTCCCTGTGGGCAAGGTGGATATTCTTCAACTCTATCCTATGACTTTCTTAGAGTTTGTGGCTGCCGTTCATGGGGAGCAGATGGCAGAAGTACTTCAAAGCAAAGACTGGAGCATGATTAATACTCTGCACAGCCAGTTTGTCGAATTGCTCAGGCAGTATTACTATGTGGGCGGTATGCCGGGTGCCGTGTCTGCCTATGTTGGCGGTGCGGGTCCTGTGGCAGTGAGGGAGATACACCAACAGATACTTCAGGGATATACCGACGACTTCTCCAAACACGCAGAGAACCGTGAAGTGCCGCGCATCAAACTCATCTGGGATGGCATTCCTCGCTGTTTGGCGAAAGAAAACAAGAAGTTCCAATATAGCGACATTAAACCTGGTGGACGTGCATCACAGTTTGAGGTGGCTTTGCAATGGCTGATAGACACAGGGCTGGTCTATAGAGTCAACCGAGTCACCTCTCCCGTAATGCCGTTGCGTTTCTATGAGGAAACCAACATATACAAACTTTTCATCCTCGATGTCGGACTTCTCGGTGCCACGATGCAGGTGCCTGCCGAGAATGTTTTGATTGGCGACAATATCTTCTCTGAATACAAAGGTGCCTTTACCGAGCTGTTTGTCTATACCCAGATGGTTCCTCAAGGGATGCCTATTTGTTATTTTAGCAGTAACGACTCAAAGATAGAGGTGGATTTTGTCGTTCAAAATGGTGGCAGAATTATTCCTGTTGAAGTCAAGGCAGAAGAAAATGTCCGTTCCAAGTCGTTGCGCACCTTTGTTGAGAAGTACCCCGAACTCAAAGGTTTTCGCTTCTCTATGAAGCCATACGTAGACCAAGGGTGGATGGAGAACGTGCCGCTATATGCCTGCGGGGAGGTGTTTCGCCCTTGAAAAACGAGGAAGTCCCCGCCGTGGTGACGGGGACTTCTTTTTTTCTAGCATCACAGGCGATAGGGCTGCCTGTAATAGGGTATGACAATCTAACTTTGCCTAACAGTTACTGTACGTCTCTGACCAAGCGGACAGCTGGATATGAAGGTCCACCATTATGAAACCAGAATCCATCTCTACTACATTCGGAAAGGCCCACATTACCACCATCAATCCAGAGTACATACGAATTATTAGCATCAGCAGCAGTCGTTGTCCATACAAGACCTCCTAATATAAGAACAGCACCTGCGGCTTTCATCTGAGCCCATTGTTCATTGCTATAGCTGTTTACACTCCACTCACCCTCAAGCCCTAGTCCTTCATTAAAACTAAGACCTTCGGGAAGGTTAAATCTATCAGGCAGGATTACCAGTCCACAATGTTCCCAATCTCCAACTTCAGCAACACCCCATTTAATCGAATGCCCTGTCCGTTGGTTGAGCAGGTAGTCCCATTCTTCTGCTGACAATGTGCGCCACAGCCCAGGTTGGTTACCACCGTTGAAAATGGCGTTGTACACACCCCAGTCGGCATACGCGTATGACCCTGTCAGATTATTACTGGCATCCCCTCCTGGCATGAAATCTTGTGGTTCTTCATCTGCCCATACAGCCTGATAGGGCAAATAGCGGTTCGCGCCACTGTTCCAGCCACTCGTCCCCCAAGGAAACCTACCTATCCACTTCGAGGAATAGGCATCGCCATAATTACCGTTCACGTCACCAAACATCCATGTGCCTTCGGCTGTACCGCCCGTGGCGACTGCGTGAGTGCCAAAACCAGTGTACATGAGATTTCCCTGCGAGAAGCGAACCTTCCGAGTCGGGCTTACCGAGAACTCTCCACTCAGCAATCCCGCATTTGGTTCGAATTGTAGGTTGTCGTTGTTCAGTGTAATGGTGAAGATACCGTTACGAACGATTGTGAAGCTATGTCCAGCAGTGATTGTCTTGGTACACACGCTGCCGTCGCTAGCATAGATTCTGATAGTGAAGCCCTCGCCGTAGGTTGCGGGAGGCAGAGCAATGTAGAAATCCTTTGCTTGAGTAGAGATGCTTTGTGGTGTAGTGATGGAGAGAAAAAGTTGGTTGCTACCATTGGTGTAATGGCTCAATGTGGGATTGCCGCTGTTGTAGTCAATGCGGTACGAGCCCCAAATGTTTTGATTGGCTACTAACTCAATACCCGTGATACTCTTGCCGCTAGCTTGAAGACGCAGCCGCAACGCGCCACACAGATTCTTGAACACCAGTTCGCTGGCACTGGACTTTGCCATCATCGGGAATGTTTCCAACCGCCCGTCCTGGCTGGTCTGTACAGGGGGGAGGAACATTATCGACTGCCGTTGCGCCCAATTGGCGGGATAAACGGCGGTGTAGTTGGGGTCGCCAGGGTCTTCACCTTCGGTGAAGGTGAACGTGGTGACATACGTCCCCGTGTTGGTGGTAGTGTAGATACCCTTACCATCGGTACCCCATACGGCAATCTGGTCGCCGTCAGTCCAGCGCAGCACGTTGCCGTCCAGCATAACCTTGCCGTTTTCGTCGTTGCAGTTCTCCATCGTGGCGGTGAACTCCGTGATGGTTATTTTGTCCTTCTGGCACGACACCGTCGCGACAGAGACAATCGTGGCCAAAGCCACTCCCAAAAGTGTAATCTTCTTCATAGGACTTGCTGATTAATTAAGTGAATAATGCGTTGTCGCCAGTGCCAGTCTCAGTAAGAGCCTCGCCTGTTTCTTCTCCAATGATGGGGCTGGTTCCGCTTTGTTGAAAGCCCTTTTCGACGCGGGCCTCAATCAGTTCTACCATAGGAGCGTCGTACTCCCGTTTGCGGTTCAAATTCTTTTTCATTGTTTTGTTAGAGTTTTTGTCGCTGGCGGATACCTGCACCAGAATAAGTTTGATGGTCAAGGGGGCATAAAAAAAGAAGCGCGGGTATCAAACTCATCGTCTATCCCGCGTACGAGGCTCTCGCATGCCTTCCAACCGAGGATAAACAATGCCGAGCCCACGCTGTGACCATATACAAGAAATATATATCACACCAATAGGCGCCGACTTTGTCTTACCGTGCGGTTGGATTTGAATTTGCGAGATTCGTACGCCGCAGATAAAACGCCGTTTCAGCGTCTTTTTTGTTATGTCCTGTCACCCACCCGCTTACCCGCCAAAGGGTTCGGGTGATTGACGGTGCAAAGATACGAAAAAAAATGAAAATTGTGCATTATTCACCTCAAAATAGAAAAAAAGTTTGTATCTTTGCAGTTTGAAAAAAAAGCATTACTATGGACAACAATCTGAAAATGAAAATTGACGAGATTGTGGCGGAAATTGCCAAAATCAACGACCTCACACACCGCATCTCCATATTGGAATACATGGAGCAACAGTCGTCCTACATGTTGTGGTTGCTGCAAGACGAGCAGCACATCGACTATGACTCGCAGAATGTCTGATATTACTTTTGCGGAACAATAACCGGAAGAAGTGTAAAGCTTTTTCCATTATCAATTGAAAACACACCCTTTTGCGCCCCAACCGCCCGCCAGTTTAAAAGGTAGCAAGCATGAAAAGGAAAGCAGCATATAAAACAATTGTTCCCGTGGCGATATTTCTGTTGCCGCTTGTGCTGATGCTGTCGGGATGTTCGGGCGGCTATTCTTTCACGGGTGCATCCATACCTGCTCAAGCCAAAACTATTTCAATCGAGCCATTCCCCAACTTCGCCTCGACGGTCAACCCGCAGCTCAGCCAGAAGCTCTATGACGAGTTGCAGCAGATGTTCTCGTCACAGACAAGTCTCAACGTGATAGACGAGGACGGCGACCTGCAAATTTCGGGCGAGATAACAGACTACAGCACACGCCCATCGTCCATCAGCAGCGATGACAACGTGGCAACCAACAGGCTCACCGTCACTATCAAGGTTAGTTTCACCAACCGATATGACTCCAAGACCGATTTCGAGCAGAGTTTTTCCCGATTCAAGGACTACAGCGCTGCCCGCGATTTCTCATCTGTTGAGCAAAGTCTGGTTGGCGAAATAGTGACCGAGTTATGCGAAGACATCTTCAACAAATCCGTAGTGAACTGGTAATAGGGTGGCTGCTTGCCATTGGAGGCACACTGGTTTACCTGCTGACCCTGGAACCCACCGTGAGTTTTTGGGATAGCGGTGAATTTATTGCCGTATCCCACAGGTTGCAGGTGGGGCATCCGCCCGGAGCGCCACTCTACCAGCTGCTGGCCCATGCATTCAGCTGGATGGCTGGCAACGATGTCACGGCTGTGGCACGATGCTGCAACGCCCTCTCGGCTGTGGCGGGAGGACTGACGGTCATGTTCCTCTATTGGTCCATACTGCTGCTTTTCCGCACACGCAAGAAACGCACTCCCGACACCCCAGGCACCTCTTATTCGCTACATTTGCCCGCCGCGGTTGGGGCGCTGTGCTACCTGTTTTGCGACACAGCTTGGTTTTCGGCAGTTGAGAGCGAAGTGTACAGCCTCGCAATGCTCATTGCCTCGGTCACCCTTTGGGCCATGTTGCGCTGGTACCACTCCACCGACTACCTCCACTCGTTCCGGTGGCTTCTGTTGATAGCCCTGCTTCTGGGCATGGGTATCTGCGTGCATCTGCTCACCCTTCTCACTACCCCCACATTGCTTATTCTGATGCTGTTCAAATTGAGGGATGTAAAGAAGACTTCGGACGTTCCTTTCTTCCAGACTGCGTTTCCGCTGCTGAAACCCCAATTCCCACTGCTGCTTGTAGTCTTCTTCATCATAGGCCTCTCACCCTACAGCATTATCCCCATACGGGCCGCCGCCAACACACCTATCAACGAGATGGGGCCGGCCACCGCCGAGCAATTCAAACAATATTTCACCCGTGAGCAATACGAGAAAGCTCCACTCTATCCGCGCATGTGGCGTCACCACAAGAACGACGCGCAATATGCCGCCTCGTGGAGCGGCGGAGACACCACTTGGGTGGGCAACATGAGCTACTACTTCTCCTACCAGTTCACATACATGTATCTGCGATACCTGATGTGGAATTTCTCGGGCCGCTACAACGACCGTCAAGGCTATGGGTCGCCCCAGAACGGACAATTTCTCACCGGGCTCCCTCCCCTCGACCGACTGCTGGTTGGCACCTCCAAGCGTCCTCCCGACAGCCTTCCCAATAAAGGGCACAACATCTACTACCTCTTACCCCTGCTGCTGGGGCTGGCCGGTGCGGTGGTATTGACCGACAACCGGAAGCCGTTCTGGACCATCATGTCCCTTTTCCTGATGGGAGGCATAATCCTTTCTGTATATCTGAATCACCCCACCTACGAACCCCGTGAACGCGACTATGCCTATATCCTCAGTTTCTATGCTTTCTGTATGGCCATAGGCTTCGGGGCAGAATGGATTACCCGCAGTGTAAACCGTCTTTTCTCCCGAAGCCACCGCGTGCCCCGCCTGGGCTTGGTGCTCGCCACTCTCCTTCTGGGCATTCCGCTGCTAATGGCTTGCCAAAACTGGGACGACCACGACCGCAGCCACCGATACATAGCCTACGACTCGGGCAAGAATATTCTCAACTCATGCGACACCCATCCCGACGGTACGGTCCTGTTCTGCTACGGCGACAACGACACCTTCCCCCTGTGGTACCTCCAGTCGGTTGAAAACACCCGGCCCGACATACGTGTCGAAAACATTGGCATCATGGGATGGAAAAAATTCATCTCCCTGCTCACCGAATGTATCAAGAACCATCGGCCCGTCTATTTCACCCACTATGCCTACGACCAATACCACACCTCGTTCGAAGGGCGCCTGCAACTGGAAGGCAACGCCTACCGACTCACCGACCACCCTTGCGACAGTGTGGCCGTAGAGCCATTCCTCCGCCACATCATGAACCACATGACATGGCACTCGCTTGAAGGCGTTTATATCGATGAGGTGGGTTGCCGATTCCTTGAACAATATTGGAACGACGCCGTACTTTTGGCCGAGAATCTCATCAACTACAGCCAGCCTGAATCCGCCCTCAAAGTACTGGACAAGACCCTGCTCGAGATACCCCTCTATCATATCCACGACGTTCGACTAATCTACCGTGTTGGACAAGCCTATAATCTTGCCGGCGACACCATCCACGGGCAGCAGATACACATTCACTTGCGCCATATTCTGAAAGAGCAGCTCGACTACTACCACACCTTACCCCCCAGCCTGCAGGATGTGATGCCCTATACACTCAACCCACGCACCGAGCTCTACGCCCTCCTCTCCGCACAATAATCCTTTACAACACTATCTACCACTTTCCGGTTCCCCGTTCATACATATGACGCGAGGGATAGGGTTGCCCCATGGGTGAAATAGTTTTTTATTATATAAATTATTTTTTGTACTTTTGCAGTTTGATTATACGGACACATCATGTCGAACAAATACAGTCATCGCAGTGGAATAGTGAAGATTATCTTCCTTGCCATCGGAGTCATTTTTGTGCTCCGACTCTCCATGTTGCAGCTGTTCGACAAAGAATACAAAGAGAAAGCCAAGAACCAGTCCCTACGCAATATCACCCAATACCCTGCCCGCGGCCTGATGTATGACCGCAACGGCAAACTGCTGGTTTACAATGAAGCCGTCTACGACCTCATGGTCATACCACGTATGGTCAAGCAACTTGACACCGCTTTCTTCTGCCGCTCGGTGGGCATCACCAGAGAGGAATTCGACGAGCGCATGAAAAAAGCATACACCTATTCCCCCTACTCGGCATCCATCTTCATGAAACAGATATCCAAAGAGGACTTCGGCCGGTGGGAGAATGTGCTTTATAAATTCAAGGGCTTCTATATATCCAAACGTACCCTGCGCATATACGACCGTCCCATAGCAGCCCACGTGCTGGGATATGTGGGCGAGGTGAACGAACACGACCTGGAAGAGAACCCCTACTACAAGCGGGGCGACTATATAGGCAAGAGCGGCCTTGAAGACTCATACGAACAGGTGCTTCGTGGAGTTAAAGGCAAGAAGATAATGCAGGTAGATGTCCACAACCGCGAGATTGGCTCCTATATGCATGGACAGCTCGACACCATGCCGATTGAGGGAATGAACCTCTACACCACTATTGATGCCGACCTTCAAGAGTATGCCGAGAAAGTAATGGCAAACAAACGTGGATGTATCGTCGCAATTGAGCCCTCAACCGGAGAGGTGCTCACACTTCTTTCCGCCCCCTGCTACGACCCCAATCTGCTGGTGGGCCGCATTCGCGGACAGAATTTCGTTAAACTGAACAACGACATTGCCAAGCCACTCTTCAACCGCGCCCTGCAGGCACAATACCCTCCCGGATCCATCTTTAAAGTGGCACAGGCCATGATAGCCCTCCAGTTGGGGGTCATCACTCCCGGCACCGGCTTCGTATGCGACAAGGTTATTGGATGCCACGGCCATCCGAGTGCCCGCAGTGTGCAGGAAGCCATCAAGATGTCGTGCAACCCCTACTTCTACTACACCTATCGCCGCATCATCCAGCAAGGCAAATACAAAAACATTTACAAGGACAGCCAATACGGTCTTACTATCTGGCAAGACTACATGAAACGTTTCGGCTTCGGGATACGACTTCCCATCGACCTCCCCAATGTAAAGAAAGGCAACATACCCGACACTGCGTTCTACAACAAATGGTATGGCAAAGAGCGCTGGGCTTTCACCACCATCTACTCCAACAGCATAGGCCAAGGCGAAGTTGAGGTGGTGCCTGTCCAGATGGCCAACCTTGCCTGCATCGTCGCCAACCGCGGCTACTACTACACGCCCCATCTCGTGCGCTACTATGGCCCCGACTCCACCCGCAACGAAGAGTTTTACACCAAGCATGAAACAGGCATCAAGCGGGAGTATTTCGACATTGCCGCCCGAGGCATGTACGATGTGGTGCACGGCGCCGGTGGTACCGCCCACAAGGCCGACATTCCCGACATCGCTGTTTGTGGCAAAACCGGCACCGCCGAAAACTACGGCAACGACCACTCTGTCTTCATCGCCTTCGCCCCTATGGAAAATCCCAAGATTGCTGTGGCAGTATATGTGGAGAATGCGCAAGGCGGTGGCGGCACATGGGCTGCCCCTATTGCAAGTCTCATCATTGAGAAATACATACGTGGCGAAGTGAAACGCACCGATTTTGAGAACTACTACATCAACATCAACCCCTGCCAGAAACTACCTCTCACCCACCGGGTGAAGAAACCCAGAAAACGATAAACCCAGAGAACACACGAGCATGCCATACACTAACTTACAATCACCCGAGAAGAAACGGTACGACTGGATAGCGATAGGCCTCTATCTCTTCCTTGTCCTGTTTGGCTGGATTAACATCTATGCCGCCTGCTACGACGAGGACCATGCCGCCATTTTCGACTTCACCCGCCAACACGGCAAACAGCTGCTCTGGATGGGCATTGCCTTTATTCTGGCCATCAGTGTACTCCTCATCCATCCGCGTGTCTTCTCCAACGCCTCTTACATCATCTACGGGCTAGTACTCATTCTACTGGTAATCACTCTTTTCATCGGCACTGTAACCAAAGGAGGCCAATCGTGGATTGACTTTGGAGCCTTCAAGCTGCAACCATCCGAATTTGCCAAATTTGCCACAGCCCTCATTCTGGCCAAATATGTGGGCACCATCGACACCGACCTCACCCAGCCCCGAACCAAACTCAACCTGGCCCTGATGGTGCTTATCCCGGCCGGCCTCATCCTGCTGCAGCACGATACAGGCTCCGCCCTCGTCTTCACCTCATTCCTTCTGGCTTTCTATCGTGAAGGTCTATCCCACTATTTCCTCTTGGTGGCCGTCCTGGCCATTGCCCTGTTTGTGTCCGCCCTACTTATCAACAAGTTCATCCTTATGGGCATTCTTCTATCCATCTGCCTACTCTACCTCTTTGTGTGGCTCTCTAAACGCAACTCCAAAAGCTACCGCAACACAGCCATTTTCTTTGTGGTATGCTGCCTCTTCACCCTCTCGGTCGACTTCACTTTCGAGCATATCCTCGAGGAGCACCAGCGCAACCGCATCTACGTCCTTCTCGGTAAAGTCGAAGACCCTCAAGGGGTGGGCTATAACGTCGACCAAGCCAAAATAGCCATCGGCTCGGGCGGCATCATCGGCAAAGGTTTCCTCAACGGAACCATCACCAAAGCCGATTTCGTTCCCGAACAGGAAACCGACTTCATCTTCTGCACCGTGGGCGAGGAATGGGGATTCCTGGGGTGCATCGTTGTCATAGCCGCCTATCTCGGACTGCTGGTACACCTCATCACCATGGCCGAGCGACAGCGCTCCGTCATGGCCCGATTCTACGGCTACTGTGTCGCCTCCATCCTCTTCTTCCATTTCGCCATCAACATCGGCATGGTGCTGGGATTGGTACCCGTAATCGGCATCCCGCTCCCCTACTTCAGCTATGGAGGCTCTTCACTCATTGCTTTTACGCTTCTACTCTTTGTCTTCATCCGCCAAGATGCAGACAAGAATGCTCTTATATAGTCCATATTCAATAACAATCAATACAACAGAACAATCCATCTACCCCAATGGCCAAAAACAACTCTTCCGAAAGAACATGTGCCTTCTGCGGTCGCCGCGAGTCCCAGACCAACCTACTGCTCACCGGCCTCAGCGGCAATATATGTGACGCCTGTGCCACCGAAGCCTACAATGTGGTTCAACGTTACGTCCATAACAATACCCCCTCTTCCAGCTATTCCACCGACAAACCAATCCCCACTCCTCAAGAAATCAAGGACCACCTGGACCAATATGTTATTGGCCAGGAAGATGCCAAACGAGTGCTCTCTGTGGCTGTCTACAACCACTACAAGCGCCTCAACTACTATGCCACCCAGCATGCTTCCAACGACGTGGAGATTGAAAAGTCGAACATCATCATCGTGGGCGAGACTGGCACCGGCAAAACCCTTATGGCCCGCACCATAGCACGTATTCTCGATGTTCCCTTCTGCATAGCCGACGCCACCACCCTCACCGAGGCCGGTTACGTGGGCGACGACGTGGAGAATGTGCTGGTACGCCTCCTTCAGGCCGCCAACTACGATGTGGCTGCCGCCGAACGAGGAATAGTCTTCATCGATGAAATCGACAAAATAGCCCGCAAAGGCGACAACCCCTCCATCACCCGCGACGTTTCGGGCGAGGGTGTCCAGCAGGCCATGCTCAAACTGCTCGAAGGGGCTGTGGTCAACGTTCCACCCAATGGCGGACGCAAGCACCCCGAGCAGCAGATGATACAGGTCAACACCCGCAACATACTCTTCATCGCCGGCGGTGCCTTCGACGGTGTGGAACGCGCCATTGCCTCCCGCCTCAAATCCAATGTCATTGGCTATAACGGTGCCAAGACCCGTGACGAAATCGACCGCCACAATTTGCTGCAATACATCCTCCCCATGGACCTCAAACACTTCGGCCTCATCCCCGAACTCGTGGGCCGCTTCCCCATGCTCACATATCTCAACCCACTCGACGCCGACGCTCTACGCCGCATACTCACCGAGCCCAAAAACGCCCTTGTGAAGCAATACCAAGAGCTGTTCAAGATGGACAACGTATCGCTCAATTTCGACAAAGATGCCCTCGACACTATTGTCAGCACCGCTATCGACTACAAATTGGGTGCCCGCGGCCTGCGCTCCATCATGGAAACTGTCATGACCGACCTCATGTTCAACCTCCCAAGCCAACCCAAAGGCTCCAAAATAACGGTCACAAAAACCATGGTCCTCGATCGTATCAATAAATCCAATATCAATAACTCATTAAAATAATCGATCTATGAAGAAAATCCTTGTTTTCGCTCTCGCACTTGTGCTTCTCGTAGGCGCAGCCGAGGCTCAAAAGAAAAACACCAACAAGAAAACCTCGCGTGTTACTTCCTCTTTGGCCACTCAGGACAAGAACAACGATGGCACCGTCACCGCTCCCAACACCATTATGCTCCCCGTATCCTATCACGGTCTCGACGCCTCCCTCCATCAGGCCCTGAAACATCGCGAGTCCATCCGTCAGCTCAGCAGCGAGGACATCCCCGAGGATATCCTCTCCAGCCTTCTCTGGGCCACCTACGGCTACAACCGCCCCGACCAGAAAAAACGTGTCGCCCCCTCTGCCGTCAATGCCCAAGAGTTCGACATTTATGTATTCACCCGCGACGGAATCTACATCTATGATGCCGAAAAAAACAGTCTGAACCCCGTGGCCGAAGGCGACCACCGTTCCGAAATCAGCGAGCAGAAACATTTTGTTGAAGCCCCCATCTCCATAGTACTTGTGGCCAACTTCGACCGTATGAAACGGTTCGGTAGCGACGAAGACCGCAACTTCTATGCTGCCGTCGACTGTGGCTATATCAGCCAAAACATCTATCTTTATTGTTCCGCCGCTGAACTCGGCACTGTGGCTTGCGGAGCCATCAACCGCGACCTCCTGCACAAACTGCTGGGCATCAAAAACGGCCGTGCCATGATTGCCCATCCCATAGGTCACAAAATGTAGTCCTTCCCGTTTGCGGCAAGATTGAACCCAAATCGGTCATTAGGCCGATTTGGGTTCTTTTCATCTCAGCATTCCCTTCAGCGTCCCTTACCTTTCACCTTGTATTAAGATTTTATTGTGGTGAGATGATTATTTTTTTAATCCACACAGAACAATAATATACAACACGTTGTAATTATGTACACTACAAAATAAAGTTTAACATTTATTAGACATTCGACAGGTGGCACTAATAGTTGCTTATATATAGTGTGCGACCGTCGTAATAGGTGTTGTATTCATACAACATACAGGAAGTTCTGCTTCCTTCCAGTGGTGTGCCGTCGGTAAAGGTGCTGAAACGGGAGCCGCAACGAGGGCACTCCAGCACCATATTTCCGTATCCATCAGGGACATCCAACATCGCGCTGTCGAGTGGGCAGGAACGCTCGTATGCCACAAAATCGTTCCACGAGGTTCTTATCACTACAATTCCATTATATCCACCCACCAAATACTCATACCCGTCACAGTTGTTCAATCCGGGATACAAAGCCGAATTAGGGTCTATCTGACAAGTGGCGTTGCCCGTCGGAACACGGCACATACGCTCCTTGTCACAGCCTATAGTCAAGACCAGTATTGCCACCATTGCGGCAATACCGGCCAAAACCTTTCTACTGTTATCAATAGCCCTGTGTGATTTCATCATCTATCAGTTACGTTTTTCTCCATAATCACCATAGAGCGTTTTCTGCAACACTTTCCCTATCACCTCCAGACTCTTTTTATCCACATGCTGCATATTGTCGCCCATGGTGTGCCAATGCTTAAAGAAACTACAACCCACATTGTTCTGGACAATATCAATCATAGGTATGCCGCCCAATCGGTTCACATACAGATGGTCGTCCAATATGGGGTCAGTCTCGGTATTCACAAATATGTCGCCATAACCAATCGAAGCGGCCACCGTCCACACTTTATTCATTATGCCTGCAGCATACTGGCGACTAAATTGCTCCTTGGTGTAGCGAGGCTGCTCCGTACCCACCATATCCAGCAATATACCGAACGTGGCAGTATAGTACGGCGTATGGGGATGCAGGCTCCAATACTGTGAACCCTTACACCAACTGTCGTCAACATAGGTATCGGCCCATTCGGGAACTCCTTGGTCTTCCACATCGAAGAAGATAAAATCCACAGGCACCGTGAGTCGTTGTGTTGCAAGGGTACGAGCCAATTCCATCAATACTCCCACCCCACTCGCGCCGTCGTTGGCTCCGTCAAAAGGTTTGCGGTGGTTGGCCTTGTCGGCATCGTGGTCGGCCCACAGTCGGCTGTCCCAATGTGCGGCCAGCAGCACCCGCTGTCCTTCAGGACTTCCCGGCTGCGCACCCACTGTGGCTATAATATTCTTGCCTCTCACTTCTCGCCCGTCCCACAAGGTAGTGGGGAATTCTTGCACTATTACAGTGTCGCACCAGCGGCGCATCTGCGAGACAAGATAGTCGGCACATCTGCGCTGCCCCTCACTGCCCGGGGTGCGGTAGCCAAACGACACCTGATCAGCCACAAAGCGATAGGCACTGTCGGCACTGAACTCGGGTGTCTTCACTGCTGAATAATCAATAGTAGCGACCGGTGTCGCACTCTTCTTATTTCCGCCATGGCATCCTGCCAACAGCACCACTGCCATTACAACGGCCATCCAATTTCTTTTCATCTTCTATATGTTGGTTCAACGGCAACCAGCGAACCCTGTGGCTCTTTGTCCGCCACCGTTCACTGGTTGCCGTCATTTGATTGTATGCTTATATTCTTTTATTTGATGCGCTCGGCATATTCGTTGGTGCGGGTATCCACCTTGATGCGCTCGCCCTCTTTGATAAACAGAGGAACACGAATCTGCACACCGGGTTCCACCGTTGCGTCCTTCATGGCGTTGGTAGCGGTGTTGCCGGCAAAACCAGGTTCGGTATATGTAACCACGGTCTCAATAAAGGGAGGCAGTTCGCAAATCAGCGGGGTCTCGGTATCAGCCTCAACGGTGATTTCCACATACTGACCATCTTTCAAAAACTGAGGAGCATTGATAATAGTCTCGGGGATATAAATCTGCTCATAGGTCTCGGTATGCATAAACACATGCATATCACCCTCCTTATAAAGATAGGTGTAGGGACGACGTTCCACACGCACCACATCAATCTTGGCACCGCTGGGGAAAGTGTTCTCCAACACTCGGCCGGTCTTCACACTGCGCATCTTCGTACGCACAAAAGCGGCTCCCTTGCCGGGCTTCACATGCAGAAACTCTACAATAGTGTAAATGTCATTGTTGAAATTGATACATAAACCATTCTTAATATCAGTGGTAGTTGCCATAAAAAATAAGTATTTAATAAATTAATATTTTCCGTTATAACCATTCAATTCTCATCTCCCTCCCCGTCCACTTTTGCGCCATAGGAGGGCAACCTCACGGGCCTATGCCTTCTGCTCGTTCTTTTTCTTCTCTTCGGCGTATAGCTGAGTCAGCCGGCGCATATCCTCTCTCAACTCATCTATCTCAGCATCGGCTGCCAAACGGCGTGTGCGTTCCATCATCAGGCGGCTGAACACTGCCAGCACCAGTATGCACAATGTCACATTGAGCGACCACGCTCCCTGATTACGGAATATAAAGTACACCGCTGTGGCTCCTATTATAAGTATATACGAAATCCATTCGTAAATTCTTAACGTTCTTTGGTAATTCATAGGCGTTTAAATATATCTTTTATTTATTTTTCGCTCTGCAAAGGTACAAAAAATCTCAAAAAGTTTGCCTATCTGAAGAAAATTTTGTTATTTTGTAGTCGCGAAAAGGTGCCCGCACCCACCCGCAAAACGCTTTTTACAATCAGATTATCAATACAATAAAGAACAATATCAACAACATGAAAAAGTATTCAAAGCATCTTCTCTCCCTTGTCATGGTTATGGCCATAATCATGCTCTGTGGCGTTACTGCAGGATGCAAATCTTCCAAATCGGCCACCATGTATCCCAACAAGAAATATAAATCCAGCAAGGTGGTTAAATCCAACATCTCTGTCCGTGGCACTAACAAAGAGAATGGTTCTACATATCGTTCCTACTAAAATGCGATTCCTCCTGCTGGGGTGGCTTCTGCTTCTCCCTGCAGTCGTGATGGCCCAAAACTTCGAAATCAGTGGTGAAAGCAGTCTCACAGGCTCTTTCACCCTCACTGTCTTCGACGGTGACTCTACCTCCCATACCTATACCGCCAAAGCAAACAAAGGACTCTTCCTCTTCTCTGGCCGTGTCGCCAACCCCGTGCTGGCATCCATCCAGCATCCTGCAATGCAGGCCCCCCTCTATTTCTACCTCGAAAACTCCCCAATGAGCATAAAGCTCAACGCCACTCGCCCCGACGCCTCTCTCATCAAAGGCTCACGCACCAACAGCGAATACCGCTACCTCATGGAGCGTTTTCTCTCCGCTCCCGAGCCCGCCACATTCCTCAAGCAATACGCACGCGAAAACAGCGCCTCTATCTTCACCCCCTTCATTCTTCACCGGCAAATGTCGCGACTCGACGACGGAGCCGTCCGGCAAATCATCGGCCTCATCTCAGGCGAAGCCACACACACCTACCACTACACCCTCTTGCGCCGCTGGATTCACGACACTCCCGCCGTGTCCGAAGGCAGCGAGATGCCCGATTTCGCCTACCTCGACTCACAGAAAAAACGTCACCTCTTCTCCGAAACCCGGAATCTCGACGGCGCCACACTCATCTTCTTTGGCGCCAACTGGTGCGACCGCTGCAAAACACAATACACCCAGGCCTCCCGTCTCGCCGAATCAAAACAAGTATCACTCATCCCCATCAACATCGACGATAACCCCAACGGTTGGGATGCCAACTACCTCAAACAACTTGCCATCGACCACATCCCGTTCATGATTCTCGTCAACGCCGACGGCATTGTCACCGCTCGCGACATCCGCATCTGGGAACTCAAACAAGCGCTCTAATCCCTTTCATCAATTCCGCATATCCAAACCCTCACCCATGGAAACCCCTCTCTATCCATTCAAATTCCTCCCCCTCTTCAAAAACAAAGTATGGGGCGGCAACAAAATCAAATCCCTCGGCTTCAACTACGACCCCCTGCCCAACTGCGGCGAACTCTGGGCTCTCTCCAGTCTCCCGGGCAACGAATCGGTCATCGCCAACGGCTTCCTCGCCGACAATACCATCAACGAAGCTTTGGAAATATACATGAGCGAAATCCTCGGTGAGAAAAACTTCGACCACTTCGGCACCGACTTCCCCCTTCTCTTCAAAATCATCGATGCCAACGATGACCTCTCCATCCAAGTCCACCCCGACGACCATCTGGCCCAGCAACGCGGCATGCCCTTCGGCAAAACCGAAATGTGGTACGTCATCGAATCCGACCCGGGAGCCACCATCGTCGACGGCTTCTCCCGCCAAACCACTCCCGATCAATACCAGCAACACCTCCAACAAGGCAACCTCGAGCAGCTACTCCACCTCGAAAACACCCAGGCAGGCGACACCTTTTTCATCCCCGCCGGCCGCGTTCACGCCATTGGCAAAGGCAATCTTTTTGCCGAAATACAACAGAGCAGTGACTGCACCTACCGCATCTACGACTACAACCGCCCAGACACCAACGGGCAACTGCGTCAACTCCACATCGCCGAAGCCCTCGACGCCATAGACTTCTCCCCCACCGCCGACGGCAAAACCCACTACCAATACTCCCCCAACAGCACCACCCAGCTGGCTCAATGCCCCTACTTCACCACCAACCTCATCGCCCTCGACAAACCCCTGCGCAAAAACTTCTCCTCTCTCGACTCCTTTGTCGTCTACCTCTGCGTCGACGGCATTGCAGCCGTCAAGAGCCTCGAAACCATCGTCCCCCTCCACATGGGCGAATGCGCTCTCGTCCCCGCTGTGGCCGACACCGTCGAACTTTTCTCCGAGGGTCCCGCCAAACTGCTCGAAGTCTACATCGACCCCGCCCTCTGGGTCGACAACGGCCAAAGCCACTCTCACGACTACGACTGGCTAGCACAATTTGTGGGCAGCCCAGCCAACTTCGTGGACTGATTTCTTGACAAATCACCTCATCAATAAATCATAATTAATTCTTTCACCAGCATGAATGCACTCCATCAAGGCGACATTTGGGCCTTCTCCGAAGGTCTTGCTGCTGTCAAACAAAATGACATGTGGGGCTTTATCAACCGCGAAGGCTGTTTCGCCATTCAGCCCCGATTCCACGATGTATTTGGCTTCTCCGAAGGTCTGGCCGTTGTCGAGATAGACAAAAAGTACGGCTACATCGACAAGAACGGCAACACTGTCATTGCACCCAAATACGATTGGGCTATGCCTTTCAGCGAAGGAGTGGCCTCCGTCACGCTGGGCAGCTCCACCATCATCATCGACAAGCAAGGCAACAAGCTGTTCACCATGACCGACGAAAATGCCGAAGTTAATTTATTCTCAGATGGTCTGGCCGTTGTCGATACAGACTTGAAAGAAGGCTATATCAATCACGAAGGCAAAATGGTCATCACACCCCAGTTCGATTATGCGGCACCTTTCGTCGACGGCATTGCAGTAGTGAACATTGGCGAGAAATGGGGCTTCATCAATACTGAGGGAGAATACATACTGCCACTACAGTTCGACGATGCCGAAAGCTTTTCCGAAGGGGTCGCACCCGTCTGCCAGGACGGCCAATGGCGTTTCATCGACTGCCACGGCGAGACCGTAGCCACACTCGGCAACCAATACACCACTGTCTTCAGTCTATCCGAGGGCCGCGCCATAGTAGAAAAAGCAGGCAAATATGGTGCTATCGACAAAGCAGGCAATCTGATTATCGACACCCGTTTCGACCATCTGAAGAACTTTTCCGAGGGCCTAGCATACGCCCGAATGGGCAACACCCAAGGCTTCATCACCCCCACAGGAACCTTCGATATACAACGTCCCATACCCAAACGCACCCTACTCGACCGCCTTCTGGGGCGCAAGAAATTTCTGGAGTGGTAGGAATTACTCACTCTCAATAAACATCAGTCTCAGGGTGTCGCGTTCCCTCGTTTCAGGGTAATAGAGTTCTATAAACCCATCCATTCCCTCATCAGTTGGGACTATCCAATAGAGCGGGGACTTGGGCAGAAAGGGGTCGGTGGCACAGTTCACCGTACTGCTATCGCCTGACGGAAAGAGGAATGTAAACCACCGAAGTCCACTATTCTCGTCTATACTGGTGAGACAATGGACACCCTCGATGCCATAGTCGAGAAGCGCTATCTCGAAGAACCAGCTTCCTGCCGAGCTGGATGAAAGTGTGTCGCCTGTTTCGAGATTGACCACACGGCTGAAGGTAGAATCAGAATAGGCGAAGGGAAGACCATATTCATTCTGTATGTGATTGTTTTATTTCGGGCGAAAGGCTGGTCCATGTTTCATGGGACGAAAGCACCTTGACCCGATCTATTTCGACCGTCTGCCACAGGATGTCGGTAAAATAGCCGTTGCGCTCCGACTCACGGCTACAGGCACAGCACGCTTTTACCGGACGGTCGGGATACATGCTGTGGTACAATTCTAACCGCTCTTCCAACCGCAAACCGCCAAGGGGGTCTTTCCCGCCGTTCAACCTCATGCCCAGCACCAAGGCGGGGTCGTGCAGTGGCGGGCGCCAACCATCGTAAATGCAGAAACTGGTGTGATACAGGAAATGCATTCCCGCAATACGTTCCGTCATCGGATTGCCATCGGGCACCTTGCCCTGCCCGTATGCCTTGCAGGAGGCGGCGTATGCCTGCCCACTGCCTGCTGCAAAAAGAGCACAAAGCAGTATCCCTGTGACATACCACCACCGGACACTCCCATGCACCGGGTGCACCACATTGCACCACAACAGCAACAACAGGAACCACACGGGAACCGGCATCACTATCACCCATGCCCCCAGAAAGAGGCACCAATAAACATACACTCCTGTGCTGACACCACAAATCAGCGCATTGAGGCCATACAGCCTGGAGCGTTCCATCCATGTAAATGTAATAACGTTAAGGAAACTGACTCCCTGCACTACAGCAGCCCACAACACCGGACGACAGAAACCCGCATTGCTCACGCTGTTGCCCCAAATGCATATCACCACCAGCACCAAATTGACAACTGGCAGCACCCTATACCAAAACGTATCATGCCTGTGCATTACAAAATCCCTAAAACGACCCATAAAACTATTTTGCACAAATAACGGAACCCTCTTCCTGTTTATTGCATTCCAAATGGAATATTAACATACTCATACACTTGCATCAAGTATACAAATCCACGTAATTCAACATCCATAACTATCGTTACAACCCACCTGTCCCCTTTCTGTGTTTGCCTCATCCTTCCAGCTTCGCCATCATTTCAGTCGTATCTCATCCCTTACATAGTCTCAATCCTCCCGCATGGTTAAGAAAAACTTAATTTGTGCTTACTAAAAGGTGAAGAGTTAGCGAAGCGGAAAGGAAATCAAGTTGTGCGGACTGAAAAGTTGGTAAAGGATAACAAGCGATGAATCAATCGGAAAAAGATGAGGACAATTGGTATTACATCGAGTGTGGGTTGAACGCTGACAGACGTGGGAACGGACGGAAGGGTTGGGAGTTATGGCGGGGGAGGTTGAAGGGGATGATATACGAATTAGATAAATGGATAGAGTGGGTAAGAGTGGACGGACTGAAAGGTTGGGGGTGGTGAAGGGTGAGGGCGGTGGGGACGGCTATGCGGAATGGAAGAGTTGGAGGACTTGGGCGACTTTGGTGTCGAGGGGTTGGAGACCGTCTATCCAGTGGATGGCGATGCCTTGGCGCTCCATGCGGCGGAACCATGTCATTTGGCGTTTGGAGAAGCGGCGGATGTCGGTGTAAAGGTGTTCGTACATCTCGTCGTAGGTGCATTCACCACGCAGGTAGCGGGTGACATGGCGGTATTCCAGACCATAGCGCAGCAGGCGTTCCTCGGGTACGCCTTGGTCGAGCAGGGACTGTACCTCGTCGATCATGCCGTTTTGGAGGCGTTCGCGGAGGCGGATGCCGATGCGCTCGATGACCTGCTCACGGGGGTATCGCACACCAATGATGATATGTTCCATATCGGGCATGTGGGGGTAGGCATCGGGGTGCTGGAGGTGGTATTCCTGTATTTCAAGTGCACGGAGCAGGCGGTCGCGCGACTCGGTGTCGGTGTGGTTGTGAAGCTTGATGTAGGAGGCGAGCCGGGCGGTGAGTTCCTCGTCGGTGTAGGCTTCCATGCGTTGGCGGAAGTCGGGGTCGATGGGTGCATCGGCCAGTTGGTAGCCTTTGACCACAGCTTCGATGTACATGCCTGTGCCGCCACAGAGGATGGGCTGCCGGCCACGCGAGACGATGTCGCCAAAGGCGCGGATAAAGTCGTTCTGGAACTGGTAGACGTTGTATTCGTAGCCGGCATCGTGGATGTCGATGAGGTGATAGGGGATGTCGGTGTTGTGGATGTGGTAGTCGGCCAGGTCTTTGCCTGAGCCAATATCCATACCGCGGAACACCTGACGGGAGTCGGCACTGATAATCTCACCGCCGAGCTGGAAGGCCAGTTCGGCGGCGAGGCTTGTTTTGCCACAGGCGGTAGGGCCTGTTATGGTGAGCAATTTGTGTGCCATGGTGAGTGCGCGCAGGCGCGGGGGATATGGGTGGATATTGTGGCCGCCCGACGGATGCCGGGCGGCCACAGTGATGGGTTAATCTTCGAAGAAGTAGAGCTTGCCGCGCTGTTTGTCGAACTCGTATTCGCCAAAGTCGCCCAAGGCGGAACGGTTGATGATAAACTTGTAGTCGATGCCTTTGACCACGATGGCTTCTACATTATACTTATGTATCTGACCAATCTGTATCTCTTTGAACACCACTTTAGCGCGGTCGAGGATGTTGCCCTCGGGGTCGAAAGCGTTGTCGCGGTCGGGGAAGTCTTCCTTGTTGATGCGGCGCTGATAGAGCATATTCATGGCCTGTTCCCAAGAGATGGCCACAGGTTCCTTGTAGCGTTCGTCGATGAGCATGGGCAGCTGTACGCCATTGATGATGGCCTGCACCTCGCCTTTCTGTGTGTTGATCATGGTGACGGGGATGGTGCCTTCGTCATGGATGATGACAGCCACATCGCGGGAGTTGCTGTCGACGGGTGCGTTGACAAGGTCGATATAGGTGCCGTCCTCGTTCTGCTTGATGAGGGCAGAGTCGGAGGCCAAGTTGTTGACCACACGTTTGGACACATAGTCGGAACGGAGGATAAGGAATTCGATGCGGCGGTTGAGCTGGTGGGCGGCTTCCTGGTGCTCCTTGGTGGGGAGGTTGGCAATGTAGTCGCAGTCGAGTGTGGTGCCGGCCGAGAAGATGAAAGGTTTGCCACCTACTTCGATATAGACATCGCGGTCGAGGGTGCGGGGCACACGCTCGGCATAGCCTTTGGCCACCATGCGGTCGCGCTCGATGCCGCGGCTGGCGAGGTAGTCAACCACGCTTTGGGCACGGCGCTGAGAGAGGGTGTCGTTGGTGAGGCCTATGAAGGGACGGCAGTCGGTATGGGCACGGATTTCGACAACGATGCCGGGATTGTTGACCATGACGAGATAGAGGTCCATAAGGGAGTCCATGAACTCCTCTTTGAGGTCCCATTTGGAGAGGTCGTAGCGAATTTCGGGCAGAACAACAGGCTGCTGGGGCACGGGTTCCATGCGGAAGTCGTGGACAATGCCTTTGTCGACGTTGTAGCCCATGGTGCTTTCGGAGCCTTCGAGGCTGAAATAGTCAACTTTGGAGAGGTACATTTTGTAGACCACCTGTCCGTGGACTTGGCTGGTATTGAATTTATAGAAACCTTTCTTGTCGGTGTAGGTCTCGGCCTCGGAACCGTCGGAGCCCACAATCTTGACCTTACAGCCTTTGATGAGCTGCATGGATTTCTCGTCACGCACAGTTCCCTCGATGGTGTAGAGCAGCGGGGGAAGCTCGAATTTGAAGAGGTTGAGAGTGGGGAGGGGTATTTTCTTTCCCTTCTTGTCAGTATTCTTGTTGAAGGGGTCGTCGAAAGGACGGTTGGACGAAAAATAGCCGCGCTCGAGCATGGGGTTGTCCTCACTGCCGGGATAGTAGATGATGGTCATCTCGTCGTAGGAGGAGTTGATGGGCACGCCGAGGTTCTGCGGACGTGAGCAGATGCGCTTGCCGATGATGGTTTTGAAGATGTCGTAGCCGCCGATGCCGGGCAGTCCGTTGGAGGAGAAGTAGAGGGTGGAGTCGCCACGAAGGACGGGGAATGCCTCACGGCCAGGGGTATTGACCACGGGGCCCATGTTGACAGGTTTGCCAAAGTCGTCGGCCAGGGAGGCACGGGTGGATTTCCAAAGGTCGTAGTCGCCTTCGCCACCGGGCATATCGGATGAGAAGTAGAGGGTAAGACCATCGCTGGAGATGGCAGGATAGAGGTAGTTATAGCTGGTGTCTCCCAGGTTGATGGCCACAGGTGTAGCCCACTCGCCGGGGGCAAGTTCCTCGGCGGGAGCAGCCTGCTCGGGTTCTTCTTCGGTCTTGGAACCCTTGCCTTTCTTCTTGGTGGTTTTCTTGGAGGGAGTGTTCTTGCTCTTCTTGGCGGCCTTGGCTTTCTTCTTGTCGACCTGGGCAGCCTTGGTGGAGGTATAGATGGCGCAGCCGTGGGTTTCGTGTTCTACCACTTTGCATCGAGAGAAGTAGATGGTATTGCCGTCGGGCGAGAAGCAGGCTTCACCTTCGTTGGACGAGGTGTTGATTTTGCCGGACTGGTCGAAGGGGACGGGGACGTTGGTCCACTGCTCGTTGCGGTCTTTGAAAACGGTGTAGAGGGATGAGAAGTTCTGACCGGTCCAGACGTCGGTGACACCCTCATCGTCAGAGCCGAAACGGGAGCTGGAGAAGACCAATGTGTTGGTATCGTCGCCCATGAAACGGGGTGACCAGTCGTTGTATTCGGTGCTCCAGTCTTCGAGTTTGGTGATGACATGGCGACTGCGGTCGGCAGCCCAGCGGGTGACATCGATGAGCGATTTTTGGCGGGAGAGGCCCAGTTTGTCGTTGGGCACCAGCTCGAGGAACTTGGCGTAGTAGTCGGCAGCCTCGTTGAACTTGCCATTGAAACGGCACATTTCGGCCATGTAGAAATAGAGTTTGGGCTCCACAGTATAGTAGCCGGACTGGATAAGGCGGAGGTAGGTGTGCTCGGCCTTGGGGTAGTTATACATGAGGCGGTAGCATTCACCCATCTGGAAATAGATGCGGTTTTTCTCGGCCCTATTGCTGGACACACGGTCGTAGGCTTTCTGATAACTCTCAAGAGCGAGGGTATATTGCCGGTTCTTGAATTGTTGGTCGGCCTGGGCAGCGACGCTGTTCTGTGCAGAGGCGGAACCGATGAAAAGAATGGCAACAACCAGTAGTGCGAAACCTTTTTTTATCATTTTCATATATATAAAACAATTATTATCCGAATAACGTAAATATGTTAGTTTAAGTATGTTGCAATGCAAAAAAGTGCAGATGCAACACACTATATTAATGTGCTAAATTACACATTTTTTTTGACATGAATAAAAAAATATTCGGGAAACATCAATATGGGGTCCGAGAGGATGGGACATCGGGGTAGATGAGGTACTGGCTGCGGACGGTTTTAAAGTGTTGCAAGGCGGGTTGCCATGTGGCCCGTATCTCCTCTTCACTGATGCCCTCCATTATCTGCTTGCGGAGTTCACCTGTCCCTGCAAGCTTCTCGAAGAAGTTGTTCCCCAGGAAGAAGAGATTCCTGTTGGCAACCACGTTGTACATCATTATCAGGTAGGAGAGGTCGAACTTCGATGGCACCTGTATCTCGCGCAAGTCGAATCCATAACAGAGTTTCCCTCCCTTGGGGGTGAACGAGAAAAGGAGTACCTTCTGCCCATCGGCAAGGGTATAGGTGGCATTCCATTCCACACGACTGGGGTGCGGAGTGCCGACTACCTCGAAAGGCCAGTCGGTGCCACGTCCCACACTGACAGTGGTGCCCTCAAAGAGACAGAGACTGGGATAGAGCGCAATGGCATGGGCGTTGCGCAGGTTGGGCGACGGCGGCACAGGCAGTTCGTAGCCGACGCTGTCGCGACGGTAACCTTGCATGGGGACAACAGTGAGGTTGCATTCCTTGCCACCCGACAGCCAATGCTCGCCATTGATCATGCAGGCGTATTCGCCGATGGTCATGCCGTAGACGATAGGCACGGGGTGCATGCCCACAAAGGAGCGGAAACGGGCCGTGTCGAGCACAGGGCCGTCGATATAATGACCATTAGGGTTGGGTCTGTCGAGCACCACGAGGGGGATATCCCTCTCGGCACAAGCCTCCATCACATAGTGCAACGTCGAAAGGTAGGTGTAGAAACGGCAGCCCACATCCTGCAGGTCGAAGACGACTGCATCAAGGTCTTTCATCTGTTCGGGCGTAGGCTTCTTGTTCTTGCCGTAGAGAGAGATGATGGGAAGACCTGTCTGCGGGTCTTTGCTGTCGGACACTTTAGCCCCCGCCGCCACTGTGCCGCGGAAGCCGTGTTCGGGGCAGAATATCTTGGTGACACGAACGCCTTGGGAAAGAAGGGTGTCCACTAAATGGGTGTTGCCCACGAGAGAGGTTTGGTTGGCCACC
>Ga0247611_10000082_pt1 | contig 181135 bp, 137 predicted proteins | sample 177DNAGHGhighgp2_FD_192422 | JGI IMG/M metagenome (GOLD analysis project Ga0247611, IMG submission 192422) | Sheep rumen microbial communities from Palmerston North, Manawatu-Wanganui, New Zealand - 1770 DNA GHGhigh gp2 | ecosystem: Host-associated > Mammals > Digestive system > Stomach >...
TCCGTCTCTTGACTATCAAAGTTTATCTTTTTGATTGACGGTTCGTATTACCCTTGGACATACTTTATTCAAGTAAGCCCGTCGTACTACTTGTCTGTATGAAATCGTATCAAAGATCGCTCTAATGTGCTGTTCCTTTCGGAAAGCGGATGCAAAGATAGGACGAGTTTGTAAACCGACCAAACAATTTCAGGTTTTTTTTTGATAAAAATCATATTTTGGATCATACATCGGATAATTATTCATATTTATCCGCCAAGTTCCTTTTTTCTCCCCCCAGCTTACGCTATATTTGTAGCGATTTTTGAAATACTTATTTAAAATATTATAAGGTGTGACTTCAATACTGAGAAAAACTTGTTCATTACTGCTCCTGCTAATGGCTGGGACGTTTTTTCTATATGCCCAAAATACCACCGTCAGGATCAGTGGCAATGTTAGGGATACCAAAGGAGAGAAACTACCGTACACCAACATACGTTTAAAAGGCACATCAACCGGATGCATTACTGACAACAACGGCAATTTTTCATTTGACGGCATAGTCGACGGCCAGACATTGATTATCTCATCGATAGGATATCTGGATGAAGAAATACCATTATCAGTCCACACCACATTTCCATTAAGCGTAACACTGAAAGAAAAGGCGTATGAGATTGATGAGGTAATAATTAAGCCTCAAAAAGAAAAATATTCAAACAGAGGGAATCCAGCTTCAGAACTTGTCAGAGAAATAATAGGCCGAAAGGAAAAAGAAAATCCATTCAATAATTCATATGTTTCAAGAGAAAGATATGAAACATTTGTGGTAGCCTTGGATAATTTTACGGAAGAGAAGCAACATCAGGCCATGTTCAGGAAATTTCCATTCCTGAAAGAATATGTAGATACGTCAAAAATATCCGGGAAACCCATTCTGAATGTATCCACACGAGAACTTGCCGCAACTGATTACTATCAGAAAAAACCATCCCGGGAAAAACAGAAGGTACATGGCAGAGAATGGATTGGAATAGAGGACTTCCTTCCAGATGAAGAGGTGCGCGCTGCTGTGGAGGCGACGTTGAGGGATGTGGATCTTTTTAATGAGAAAGTCCTGATATTGAGAAATGAATTTGTAAGTCCTTTTGCCGATTATGCGACCAGTTACTACAAATATTACCTTCAGGATACAATCGAAGTTGAAGGCGAAAAATGCGTAGACCTGGCTTTTACTCCAAGGAATGTCCAATCTTTTGGTTTCACAGGACACTTGTACGTGACTATTGACTCTACACACTTTGTGAAATGGATACAGATGAATGTCCCATACGACATCAATCTGAATTTTGTGGAGTACATGAATGTAGAACAGAAATTTGACAGGAACAGCGAGCACCCCAGACTTTTGACATACGAATGTATTACGGCCGAATTGAAGTTATATGATTTTATTGACGGCGTATATGGACGACGTGAAGTATTCTATTCGGACTACAAATTCAATGACAGCGTTGACCGCGAGCCTTTTTTACATCAAGAGCAAATAATCGAGAATGTAGAGTCTTTGAACAGGGACCAGGAGTTTTGGGCTCAGTATCGCAATAAAGGGCACGGAACAGACGGAGGAAAAACCAAAGATGTCAAAGAAATGATTGCCAGGCTAAGGCAAGTACCAGTATACTATTGGACAGAACAATTTGTGAATCTATTATTTTCCGGATTTATACCTATTAGGGAAGAGAATACGCCATTCTATATCGGTCCCGTGAACACGATGCTCAGTTACAATGGAATGGAAAAGCTAAGAATCAAACTGGGAGGGATGACCACTGCTGCCCTGAATCCGCACCTGTTCGGAACGGGATACCTGATATATGGGGTTGATGACAATAGATTCAAGTATTTTGGAAGGCTGGAATATTCATTCAAACCCAAGAAAGAACAATGGAATGAATTTCCTATTCACTCGTTGAGACTTCAATATGAAAATGACATCTATCAGTATGGCCAACAGTATATATATACTAACAAGGACAATGCCCTACTTTCTTTAAAACGTCTGCCTGACAATATGATAGGCTATATCAGGAATACAGAACTGACTTACACACTTGAACGTCACAACGGTCTTACCTTTACCGGTATAATACGTAATCGGGCCAATGAGGCAACAAAGTTCATACCAATGGAAAAAAGTGATGGAAGTGGTTCTGTAAAGGAAATTATGCAGACAGAACTGGAAATCGGACTTAGATACGCTCCAGGTGAGAAGTTTGTACAGCACAAATGGAACAGGAAAAGCAAGACTCCGGAAAAACCTGTCTTTTCACTGAATCACACTGTTGCCGTAGCCGGGTTGCTGGGAAGCGATTATTCTTTACAACACACTGAATTTGCATATAGACAAAGACTTATGGCGGCACCAGTTGGTTATTTTAACGTTATGCTAAGAGCCGGTAAAATATGGGGACAAGCCCCATATCCATTATTGATAATACCAAACGCCAACTTATCATACACATATCGTATGGAGACCTTTGAGACAATGACTCCAATGGAATTCATTCTGGACCAGCACCTGACATGGGATGTTGTTTATTATATGAACGGCTTGGTTTTCAACAGAACGCCCTTGCTAAAGAACCTGAAGCTTAGGGAAGTTTTGTATTGCCGAGGCGTTTGGGGGTCATTAAGCAACAAAAACAATCCGGAAATTGATAAAAGCGGAAAGATATTTGTATATCCGTCCGATCGTAGCGAAGCAACCGGAACTATAATGAAGGAACCGTTTGTTGAGTTCGGAGTCGGTATTGAGAATATTTTCAAGATTATGTCAATCAACTGGTTCAAAAGATTGACATATAAAAACAGCCCCAATGTTGACCAATGGGGCTTGAGAATTGCAGTACACCTCCAATATTAAGAAGCCATTAATTGTTCTCTGAAGGTCTAGAAAATGTAAAATCCGAAACCTTAATTAAAAGGAACTTATTCTTCTTTGCATTCCTTTTAACCAGTCTTGAACGACGTTTGGCGACTTTCTTTTCTTTTTCAGAAAAATATACAGATGTCAACATAGAATCGTCATTGTCAGTCTTGACACGATCTGTAAACTGAGATTCAAATGAGGAACGGTCTTTTATAAACCACTTGTTATTTACTGTAACATCATCAACTTCAGATATTTCGGAAATATAGAGGACTGAATCCAACAAAGAAAATGATGCGCCAAACATGTACAAGTTAAGTTGACGGGCATTCTTATCCTGGTTCTGATTCCTCATTTTATCAAGGTCGTTACGGGTTCTCTCAAGCCCCTCCCCCTTATTCAGTGTAGGATCACCTGTCCTTCCGGACCTTTGCGCTGACACTGTCAGGGATAGGATCAGGAACGCTGCCAGAATAGTCGGTTTCAATACCGTACTCATATCAGCCAAGGTATGATTTAAGAAGTTTGCTGCGCGAATTCTGGCGTAAACGACGTATTGCCTTTTCCTTTATCTGACGCACCCGTTCACGTGTGAGACCGAACTGATCGCCAATCTCCTCCAGTGTCATTTCCCGACAACCAATACCAAAGAATCTCCTTATAATCTCCCCTTCACGTTCGGTTAGAGTTGAAAGTGCGCGTTCTATCTCCTTTGACAACGATTCATTGACAAGAGTCTTATCAGCCATGGGAGAATCATCATTGACAAGTACATCCAAAAGGCTATTGTCCTCACCATCAACAAAAGGAGCATCAACAGAAATACTGCGTCCGGAGACTTTTAACGTGTCAGCAATTTTGTCTACAGGTATATCAAGGACTTCCGCCAATTCTTCTGGTGAAGGACGGCGTTCATTATCCTGTTCAAACTTGGATAAAGCTTTGCTTATCTTGTTAAGAGAACCTACCTGATTTAAAGGTAAACGAACTATACGGGCCTGTTCTGCCAAAGCCTGAAGGATAGACTGGCGTATCCACCATACGGCATAACTGATAAACTTGAATCCACGTGTTTCGTCAAACTTCTCTGCAGCCTTTATAAGTCCGAGATTACCCTCATTGATAAGGTCGGGCAAGCTAAGGCCCTGATTCTGATACTGCTTAGAGACAGATACCACAAAACGCAGATTGGCGCGTGTAAGTTTTTCAAGAGCGGCACGGTCACCCTTGCGAATGCGTTGCGCAAGTTCAACCTCCTCTTCAACCGTAATCAGTTCCTCACGACCTATTTCCTGCAGATACTTGTCTAGTGATGCGCTTTCACGGTTTGTTATACTCTTTGTAATCTTAAGTTGCCTCATTTTCAGTAAATAAGTTTATTCTAAATTAAGCGAATTGGCTGCAAATTTACAAAATTCCGCAGAGATAATCACCTTTTTTACAAACAAATAATTTGAAGCGGTTCAAAAGCCGCTCCAAATTATTGATATTGATATTTCTGCAAATCAATCCTCGGAGAGTCTTATTGCATAGACTGCCCTACGTCCATTCGGGTAGACACCCGACAGGAAGAGTTCCTGATTTACGGATTCAGCTGCCTCCTTGTAGATTCGCTCTACATCATCAATCGTCTTAACTTGTTGATTGTTTATTCTCAAGATGATGTAGCCACGCTGAACTCCCTGATCCTTCAGCAGTCCGTTCTTTACCGAACTAACCTGTACGCCATAACCGATGTTAAGCTGACGTCTGGTTTCATCCGGCACATCCTGGAATGTCGCTCCCAGCACCTCAATATCAGCATCTTTTACGATATCTGTATTGCCACGGGTGTTTTTGAGTTCAACCTCTATCTCTTTTTTCTTCTTATCACGAAGAACGGTAACTTTAACTTTATCACCCGGACGATACTGAACTATCGTCTCCTGCAGTTCGTTCATGGTCTTGATCTTCTTACCGTTGATTTCGATGAGGATATCACCCTCTTTGACACCGGCAGCAAGGGCGCCACCACCATCCACCAAGTCTGATATATAAACGCCATCGATAGCATCGCCAAAATCAATGTTCTTGTTTCTTTCATCCTGGCGCATCTGCAGTACATCTGCACCCATAATTCCCAGCATAGCCCTCTGGACTGTCCCATATTCCTTGAGGTCCGCCACAACCTTTTTTACAATTGTTGTCGGGATAGCGAATCCGTAGCCTGCATATGTACCTGTTGGAGATTCCAATGCAGCGTTAATACCTACCAGCTCACCACGAACGTTAACTAGTGCACCGCCACTGTTACCCATGTTAATTGCAGCATCCGTCTGTATGAAAGACTCAATACTCTCTCCACCTTCATAAATACCGATCTTTCTGGATTTTGCACTGACAACACCAGCTGTTACACTCGATGTCAGGTTGAAGGGATTACCCACAGCAAGCACCCACTCTCCCAGTTTAAGATCATCGGAATTGCCCATGGGAATTACCGGGAACTCATCACCTTCAATCTTGATAAGAGCAAGATCCGTATTGGAATCTGCACCTATAAGCGTTGCTGTAAACACCCTGTTGTCATTTAAAGTAACCTGAATCTCGTCAGCCTTATCAATAACATGGTTGTTTGTTACAATATAACCGTCTTTGGTCAGAATCACACCGGAACCGTAACCAACCTGGGGCTCTGTACGATATTGTCTCTGCCTGGGACGGGCACCAAACATGAATTGTTCAATTATGTCCGGGATTTCCTGATAAGTTTGTGTACGGCTCTTTACAGTAGATTTGATATGGACCACACCATGAACGGTCTTTTCGGCCGCTTCGGTCAGGTCAACTGGCTGGTTCCTTCCGGCTACGGGCATAGAGGCAGGGGACAACGTGGTATATGGCGCATTATCAGCAGGAACATATACAATATTGTTTTTCTTCTTGTTGACCAGATTTGTCGTGACAACTGATGCAAACACGCAGCAACATATGAGCGCGACCGAAAACTCTATGATTCTAATTGCTTTTTTCATAGTTAATTCCTTTTTATTGGTTAATTAATTGGTTTGCCTTAACACTTAATACATTCAAATATATGCAATAATCAGACCATTGTTATATTTATCAGTTCATTTTTGCCAATAATTAACCATAAAGACGCCAAATTAACAAATAAGAATAGTAATGGACGGACAGGATGTTTTGTAATCCTGTCCGTCCATTACTATCTGATTATCTGACTATTTGTATCCGAACAGTTCGTCCAGAGTTACCTGTTGCACTGTTCCCAGTGTTTTAAGATACTCCATATCCAAATCATTTACATCACCCAATATTCCATAGATGTATGTACGGCCCTTTACCCATTTTTGCTGGCAGGCTACAACATCAGCCATCGTCATATCTGACAATTTGTCATATACTACTTTGGCGAGAGGTTCCTTAAGTCCAAGTTCCTTGGCATTCAGATAATTACTCAGTACTGACATTCCTGTAGTGCGGTTTGTACGGAGTACCGACTCCAAACCCGCCTTTGCTATCTGGAACGACTTGTCCGATTCAGGCATATCATTGATAATAAGGTCAAAAGCCTCGACTGCAGCCTTTAGTTTATCATTCTGGGAACCTATACGAGCATAAAAACTGTATGTGTCATCCAAATATGAAGGCGAAGAAAGGAGCGCACCTGCACTGTAGGCAAGAGCTCTGGCTTCACGCATCTCCTGGAAAACAATAGTATTCATGCCACCACCGAAATATTCGTTGAACAATTCAATTGAAGGCACATCTTCAATTGAGAATTTTTCGCCTCTGTCAGAATACTGGATATAATTGAACTGACGTGAATCGTACGGAGCGACATACACAACTGAATTGTCTGTAATCTGTTTCTTGGTGTATTTCTTGACAAGCTTCTCAGGGTTGTCCGAGCATTTGTGATGAGACGCAACAACCTCTTTTGCCTTTGCCTCGTCTTGAGGACCATAATAAAGGATTGTATGCTGTTTGCCAAGAACAGACCTGACCAGACCCAACAACTCATCGGATGTCAATGACATTACCTTTTCATCCGAAAGAGTTACGGACTTTATATAATCAGGTCCATAATATATATACCTGTTCAAAGCACTGGAGCAACTGTTCTGATTTGTCTTGGACATCTGACGCGCCAAAAGTTCATCAGCCTTAAGATTGTTGAGGATATCCTCATCAGGAACGGCATTAAGCATAAGATCCTCTACGATATCGAGCATCTGACCAAGGTTTTCAGCCAGACCGTTCACAGAGAATGTCATAACATTGTCTCCCACATTGAAACTATGGTTTCCGGCAATTTTATATTCCTCAAAGGCAATTTCATCAGCACTACGTGTTGGTGTGCCAAGATAAGACAGATAATCAAAAGCCAGTGCTAAAGCAGGGTCAGTACTTTTGCCTATATCAAAACGGAAGGTTGCCGTCACGATATCATTATTCTCATTCTGCTTGTAAAGCATATCTATCCCCTTCTTGAATTCCGATATGGAGAGATCCTTCCCGTAGTCTACAAATACCGGTTCTATAGGCGCCACCTGAGTCTCCGATATCTCAGTAAGGAATGCGCTCTGCTTATCACGGTTTGTTGCTATCGGAGTGATTGCAGGGGCTATAATCTTGTTGTTTTTGGGATTGACACCCTGATGTTTGTAAACAACCACATAAGAGTTGTCAGAAAGGTACTTGTTGGCCCAATCAACGACATCTGCCTTGGAAATCCTTGCCAGACGATCCAGTACTGTAACCTCATCTGCCCAATCTGAACGTTTGATGAACGAATTCACCATCATCATTGCACGACTGCTATTGGATTCAAGCTGTCTCATCTGACGTAGTTTGATGTTGGCTACAGCCGCACTGATAAGAGATTCATCAAAATCGCCGTTACGAAGTTTGGCAACTTCGGCTAAGACAAGAGACCTGACCTCATCAAGAGTCTGTCCTTCTTTGGGATATCCCTGAATAAGAAAATCTGAATAATCTATGCGATCATACAACTGAGACCCAGCGTAGAGCAACTTTTGCTGCTGATTAAGGTCCAAATCTATAAGTCCGGCCTTTCCATTGGTCAGAATCGAATTTACAATACCTCCTATCTCACTTTCCTCATCTTTCTCTCCCGGTGTACGCCATCCGAAAAGCAGAAAGTCCGACTCATTACCATAAACATGTTTCTCTACAACAGAAGTAAGTGCATCTTCTGGTTCATACGTAAATTCGGGAAGGGTCGGATTTGGCTCCCAGTCTCCAAAATATTTCTCGATGGTTGCCACAAACATATCAGGATCAAAATCACCTGACGCACAGATGGCAATATTGTTTGGAACATACATTGTTGCCTTCTGCTTCTTGATGGCACTGATGGAAGGATTCTTCAAGTGTTCCTGAGTGCCTATAACCTGCTGCGAGCCATAAGGATGATGTTTGTAAAGAACAGAGTCCATTGCATAGATGGCATTCTGGGCATCTTCATTCAGATACATGTTGTACTCCTCGTAAACTGCCTCCAATTCGGTATGGAACCCACGGATAACCAGATTGCGGAAACGGTCAGCCTGTATACGAGCCCAGTTGTCAATCTGATTTGAAGGAATATTCTCCTGATAGACAGTCTGGTCATCAGATGTGAATGCGTTGGTTCCCTGAGAACCTATTACAGACATCAATTTGTCATATTCATTAGGTATGGATATTTCTGAAGCTGCATAACTCAGACTATCAATAATATGATATATCTTGAGACGTTCCTGAGGGTCGGTCTTGGTACGATAGATATTGAACTGCTGTTCTATCTGGTCAAGATACGGTTTTTCGGCTGCATAATCGGAAGTGCCGAAACTTTCGGTACCCTTAAACATGATATGTTCAAGATAGTGAGCCAATCCGGTGTTGTCTGAAGGATCGTTCTTGCCTCCGTTCCGGACTGCAATATAGGTCTGGATACGGGGTTGTTCCTTATTAACAGACATGTAAACCTTCAGTCCGTTTTCAAGGGTGTATATTTTTACCTTCATCGGGTCCCCCTTTACGGTTTCATACTTGGAACAAGCCACAATGCCTGTCAGCATTAGTGCTGATAAGGCAATCAAAGATAATTTCTTCATTTATTATTTATTTAAATCCAACTATTCTTCAGGTAGGAACATGGGATCCCAGGCGGGGAGTTTCTGAGGTTTCCTGTCAAGCAGTTGCAAGATATCGGAGGGAACATATTTCTTCTCTACAACCAGACGGAACATATATTCATTAAACCACTCATCTGTCATGATGAGATAGCCCTTATAACCCGATGTTGCACCCCAGCTGTTCTCAACCATCCATTTCTTTGCAGCACCTGAATCATCAAGATCGACAGCCATCAGTGTCATTGCGTGCGAAGAACCACTGGCGTAGGTCTGAATGCGCTGCTTCTTGTCCATCGGAAACTGGGTATCGAACAGCGATGCATAATCCATATTAGCAAGATCCAGAGTTCCATTGTCAGAATCAAGGTATTTCCTGACGTCACAAGAAAAATACAGAGCCGTATTATCCTTGATTGATGAAATTGCCATCTCTTTGATACGTTCTATGGGAAGGTTAACATAAACCCAATTGTCTCCATCATAAACGTGGCGGTCATATTCTATTTCATAGGTCTTATAGTATTCACGGACGGGATCATTCATAATCATGACATAGTTATTCTCCAAATCCTGACCGATGAATTCATCATAGAAAGACTTGGGGGTATATGTCTTGCGACTTACCAGATTCCCCTTGCTGTCATATCTGGCCCATTCAAACTCAGTGGGCGGCACGCCCAGGCACTTGACAAGAATTCCGTAAATCTGCGTAAGCATCTCTACCTTGCGATTCGAAGCTTCGGCCGGTTTCAGCTCACGAAGTTCAAGTCCAAACTGACGCAACTTCTGAGACAGAATGGAACGCATCTCGGATGTATTGTTGCTTTGATATGTTTCAGGCATGACATTATTGGGAACTACTCCGTATTTCATTATAAGATTTGAAACACCTGTAAACTGTCCGCCATCTCCTATCGGGTTCTTGAAAAGCCAATCCACCTCACGGTCGTCAACAGGCTTGGAACGTGTATCTATAATTGCCTGCAGGAAAAGATTGGATTTCTCTAGCAGGTCATAGAAAGAACAGTAGTTCTGGGAAAACTCAAACTCGCTCAAGTCATGAGTTGAAATCATCTTTGCCCGAAGGACATTCAAGCCGGTAAATAACCAGCAACGGCCTGAAGACTTCTGATTGGTAATACCTTTTGTCTTTACCTTATTTGAGAAATGTGTATCTATCATGGCCAGGTTATCGGCATTGATTGCCAATGCGGCTATTGACTGGCCGGAGAGCGCGTTACGAACGGCTTTTTCGGCAGGAGTATCACCATACCCTTTGCGGATCTGACTTAACATCTCTTCGGTGATTCCGCCGTTTTTCTGCCCCCAGAGAGGCAATGCGCCCAATGTGAGCAATAATATCAATGTCTTTTTCATAATCACAATGCTGTCAATTAATGTGCAAATATAGTCATAAGTTCAAAATGTATGAAATAATGAGTATTTTTGCAATCCGAAAGCTGACCGGTCTGCCGCTGTCCTTCAGGGGCTGAGGAAAGTCCGGGCGACACAGAGCATTCCACTTCCTAACGGGAAGCAGTCGGTGACGGCTGATAAGCGCAGAAGAAAACAACCGCCGAAAGGTAAGGGTGAGAAGGCGGGGTAAGAGCCCACCAGGCCTATGGTGACACAGGTGCTGTGCGCCTTGGAAGTTGCAAGTTCATGTATACCGGCGTCAGAAGGCTGCTCGCCTGAGCCGGAGGGTAGAACGCGCGTAGCCTCAAGGCTACGGAGCCTGGCCGGCAACGGCAGGTCAAGATTAATGGCAGACGGGGAAGGTACGTGTACCGACCCTACAGAACCCGGCTTACAGGTCAGCTTTTGCTTGTATTTATTATAAACCACCATATATGAAGCGAGTACGCTGTCCCAAATGCGATCACTATAACACCTTTGACGAGACCCCCTATAAAGAGGGGCAGGCATTGGTGTTTGAGTGTGAAAACTGCCGCAAGCAGTTCAAGATCCGCATTGGAACCAGCAAACTGGCGGCCACGCAAAAGGACGCAGATAGGATCAAAGAAACGAATGATTCAGGATTCGGATCTGTCACTGTTGTTGAAAACGTTTTCGGATTCCGCCAAAGTTTTGCTCTTAAGGAGGGAGAAAACATTATAGGTCGATATAACCCCGGAGACACTGTCACAATCCCCATTGATACCAACGACCGAAGTATGGACCGCCGTCATTGTGTAATTACCGTAAAGAGGGAGCCGTCAGGAACAATGACCTACACACTCCGGGACTATCCCAGCCTTACAGGGACATTCCTGTTCAACAGGATTCTGGGTGACCGGGAGAGAGTGGTGATAGAAGATGGTGCAATCATCACCTTAGGTGCAACAACATTAATATTCCAGGCTGCCGTACAGGAATAAAAAAAGGCCCTTTGGGCCTTGATTGTATCCTACATATTGATATCACTTATCACCGGGTACCAGTATGCAGACCTTGAATTTAAGATTGTTCAAATCGGGCTTATAGGAACAGAAGTCCTGCCACTCTATGACCAGAGTAAGGATACCCTTCTCAACCTCATATCTGATATTCTGCATGATGATGTTCCTTCCGTTATCAAAAGGAGTAACGTATGGAAGCATATTGTCCCTATTGTCTGCATCAACAAGATAAACCAGAACGGAACCATCACGCAAGACACGGTTGGTTATTTCCCCGAATTTAAACTCCTGGTACAGATAAAAGCCCGGATCGCCTTCCCTGCCCGCACTGTTCCAATCTGCCTTATTGGCATCGATATAATCCGTAAACATATCGACACCCGGCTTTACTATCTCTGTCGTGTGAATGTCACATCCGCTGAATAATAACACAATGGCTGTCAGCATCAGAATAATCTTCTTCATATCATTATGTTTTTACGTGTTTCTACACAAAGGACGTAACTATTCAGAATATGTTAATGCCAATATGAAAAAAATTACAATTCATTATATCTGCCCAATTCCTGACTTGATCTTTCCTTCTTTCTTGAGGCCCTTATCGTAATAGGCATTGAAACCTTATATCTTACGGGAACGCCGTTCTTTGTGGCCGGAGTCCAGCGTGGCATGGCTTTGAGAAGCCTGAGGACCTCTTCATCAATAGAATAATCCAACCCCTTCAGAATACCGACATACGTTATGTCGCCAGATTTCTCCACAGTGAATTCCACCTCCATCTTTCCGTTGACCGAACGCTTCTGAGCCTCCTCCGGATAAACGAAATTTATTGATATGTACTCATACATCTTCTCTATCCCGCCTTTGAACTCAGGTTGGGTAATGACGTCTGCCTTTTTTGCTGTGGTATCCACCTTTGCCGTAGAGTCTGATTGAGCGGACGAGAACAAAGAAAATATTGAAAGAACAGTCAGAAATACAGTTTTTCTTATCATAGTCGGAACTGAATAGGTATATTTATGCACTTGTTAATTAGTCTTTTATTAATCAACCTTTATTTTGATAGCGACAGATACAAATGGTTAAATCCGTATTCGGATTCTTAACATTTTTTCTATCCTGATTACTATTGAAAAGAAAAATTAAACAGTCTGCCTTCGTTCAAGCAGCGTTACGACTTCTACATGTTGTGTATGAGGGAACATGTCAACCGGCTGGACAGCGGTCACACGATAATTCTGATCCAGCAACGCTATATCACGGGCCTGCGTTGCCGGATTACAACTGACATATACTATACGTCGCGGAGCGGCAGCAAGAATTACGTTTACCACATCCGGATGCATCCCGGCACGTGGCGGATCTGTGATAATGACATCCGGAACACCGTGTAAGGAAATGAAATCTTCATTCAGCACATCCTTCATATCGCCGGCAAAGAATTCCGTGTTGCCAATATTATTAAGTGAGGCATTCACTTTGGCGTCTTCAATGGCCTCTGGTACATATTCAATACCCACAACCTTCTTGACTCGGGCCGATATGAACTGGGCGATCGTTCCCGTACCGGTATAGAGATCATAAACCACCTCATCCGGACTGAGGTCAGCCAGTCTGCGGACTACGGAATAGAGTCTGTAAGCCTGCCGGCTGTTAGTCTGGAAGAAAGATTTGGGGCCTATCTTGAACTTAAGGTTCTCCATCTTCTCATAGATGAACTCATCACCACGGAACACATGGACATCCAGGTCTCCGAATGTATCGTTACACTTGTTGTTTATCACGTACAGCAGTGAAGTTATCTCCGGGAAACTGTCTGACAGATACTGCATAAGTCCCATGAACTGCTCCTCCTCTGAAGGATTCGTGACCTTGGCCTGAACAAGAACCATTACCTGTCCGGTGGTAACGACCCGAATCATCATGTCTCGCAAAATTCCCTCTAGAGAACGCAGGTTGATGAACGGTATTTCATGCTCCACCGCATATGCGTAAGCAGCATTGCGGATACGGTCCGATATCTCATCCTGCAACCAGCATTCATTGATGTGAAGCACCTTGTCAAATGCTCCCGGAATATGGAATCCTAGTCCGGGCTGCTTGCGCTGTGCTGTATTTTCCGGGTTGTCAAGTTCATCCAGTTCCTTCTGGGTGAGCCAACGCATGTTGCTGAACGAATACTCCAGTTTATTGCGGTAGCGCATAATCTCTTCGGATCCCAGAATGGGGCTGATTTCAGGCAGTTCAACTTTAGCTATTCTGGTAAGGTTGTCAACCACCTGCTGCTGCTTGAAACGAAGCTGTTCCTGATACGGCAGATTCTGCCATTTACATCCTCCGCAGATACCGAAATGACGACAGAACGGGACGGCGCGGACATCGGACAGTTTATGAAACTTGACTGCCACTGCCTCGGCATAACTGTGTTTCTTCTTAAGGATTTTAAGGTCAACGACATCTCCGGGAACTACAAACGGTACAAAAACCACAAGGTCATTGATTCTGACCAGTGACTTACCCTCGGCAGCAACTCCTGTTATGGTTACATTCTCAATTATGGGTTGTTCGCGTCTCTTTCTGGACATAATGCATCGTTTTGGGCTGCAAAGTTAGTCAATTCAACGGCTGCATATGGAAAAAGGTTACAATTATTACTCAAAAAGGGAAAATAGAACGCATAAAAACACATCTTTTAATAATAAATGAGTACCTTTGCACCCGCAAAAAACCTAAATAAGGACTTTCAACTGTCAGACGACATAAAAACAACATAACAACATACAACATTTATGAGCGAAAAAAGAGTTTACAAGTTCGGAAACGGACAGGCTGAGGGAAATGCCCAGATGCGTAACCTGCTTGGTGGCAAGGGAGCTAACCTTGCTGAGATGAATCTGCTTGGTGTACCGGTTCCTCCGGGTTTCACAATCACCACTGATGTTTGCAACGAGTATTATCAGATTGGCCGCGACAAGGTCGTAGCAATCCTGAAGAACGATGTTGAGGACGCTATCCGTCACATCGAGAAACTGATGAATTCAAAGTTCGGTGATGTTGAGAATCCCCTTCTCGTGTCAGTACGTTCAGGTGCCCGCGCCTCAATGCCGGGTATGATGGACACCATCCTGAACCTGGGACTCAATGACGAGGTTGTAGAGGGTCTGTCACGTAAGACCAACAACCCCCACTTCGCTTGGGACAGCTACCGTCGTTTTGTACAGATGTATGGTGACGTGGTTCTTGGCATGAAGCCCGTAAGCAAGACAGATGTTGATCCATTCGAGGCTATCATTGAGAAGGTAAAGGAAGAGAGCGGCGTGGTTCTGGACAAGGACCTGAGCGTTGACGACCTTAAGAAACTGGTTAAGCTGTTCAAGGCTGCCGTTAAGGAGCGCACCGGTCAGGACTTCCCCACCAGCGCTATGGACCAGCTTTGGGGCGCCATCTGCGCAGTATTCGGTTCATGGAACAACGAGCGCGCCATCCTGTATCGTAAGATGGAAGGAATACCCGATGAGTGGGGTACCGCCGTATCTGTTATGGCTATGGTATTCGGTAACATGGGTGACACATCCGCTACAGGTGTTTGCTTCAGCCGTGACGCCGCTACCGGTGAGAACCTCTTCAACGGTGAGTATCTGGTTAACGCACAGGGTGAGGACGTAGTAGCAGGTATCCGCACTCCGCAGCAGATCACAATAGAGGGTTCAAAGCGTTGGGCTGCCCTGGCAGGCGTATCCGAGGAGGAGCGCAAGGCCAAGTATCCTTCGATGGAAGAGGCTATGCCCGCCATCTACAAGGAGCTGGATGCTCTGCAGACCAAACTTGAGAACCACTACCACGATATGCAGGATATGGAGTTCACCGTTCAGGAGGGCAAGCTCTGGTTCCTCCAGACACGTAACGGTAAGCGCACAGGTACCGCTATGGTTAAGATTGCCATGGACCTGATGCACGAGGGTCTGATTGATGAGAAGACCGCCATAGAGCGCTGCGAGCCCCAGAAACTGGACGAGCTGCTCCACCCCGTATTCGATAAGAACGCCCTTAAGAAGGCTAAGGTCCTGACAACCGGTCTTCCCGCATCTCCGGGTGCCGCTTGCGGTCAGATAGTATTCAACGCCGATGACGCTGAGGCTTGGCATAAGAACGGCCACAAGGTTATCATGGTTCGTATCGAGACATCTCCTGAGGATCTGGCCGGTATGGCTGCTGCCGAGGGTATCCTGACATGCCGCGGCGGTATGACCAGCCACGCTGCAGTTGTTGCCCGCGGTATGGGTAAGTGCTGCGTATCAGGAGCCGGTGCCCTGAGCGTTGACTACGTCAAGAAGACAGTAAAGATTGAGGACGTTGTCCTTAAGGAAGGTGACTATATTTCAATAAACGGTTCTACCGGTCAGGTGTTCGAGGGTCAGATTGAGACCAAGGCTGCCGAGATAAGCGGTGACTTTGCCGAGCTGATGAACCTCTGCAACAAATACACACGTCTGGTTGTCCGCACCAACGCCGATACTCCTCACGATGCTGAGGTAGCCCGCACATTCGGAGCAGTCGGTATCGGTCTTTGCCGTACCGAGCACATGTTCTTTGAGGGTGAGAAAATCAAGGCTATGCGTGAGATGATCCTGGCTGAGAACAAGGAGGGTCGTGAGAAGGCTCTTGCCAAGTTGCTCCCCTACCAGACCAAGGACTTCTACGGAATTCTGAAGGCTATGGACGGACTGCCAGTAAACATCCGTCTGCTTGATCCCCCATTGCACGAGTTCGTACCCCACGATAAGAAGGGTCAGCAGGAGATGGCCGATGCAATGGGCGTAACTCTGGAGCAGATCAAGGCTCGCGTTGAGTCTCTGTCAGAGAACAACCCGATGCTGGGTCACCGCGGCTGCCGTCTGGGTAACACCTATCCCGAGATCACCGAGATGCAGACCAAGGCTATCATCGGCGCTGCCATCCAGCTGCGCAAGGAGGGCCTGAACCCGCAGCCCGAGATCATGGTTCCGCTGGTAGGTAAGCACTACGAGTTTGAGCAGCAGGAGGAGATTATCCGCCAGACAGCAGCCAAGCTGTTTGAGGAAGAGGGTGTCAAGCCGTTCGAGTTCAAGGTTGGTACAATGATCGAGATCCCGCGTGCCGCTCTTACCGCTGATGCAGTTGCTGCCCGCGCCGAGTACTTCTCATTCGGTACCAATGACCTGACCCAGATGACATTCGGTTACTCACGTGACGATATCGCTTCATTCCTGCCGGTTTATCTGGAGAAGAAGATACTTAAGGTTGACCCGTTCCAGGTTCTGGACCAGAAGGGTGTAGGACAGCTCATCAAGATGGCTGTAGAGAAGGGCCGTTCAGTTCGTCCCGATCTGAAGTGCGGTATCTGCGGCGAGCAAGGCGGCGAGCCTTCATCAGTCAAGTTCTGCGACAAGGTAGGTCTGAACTACGTGAGCTGCTCACCGTTCCGCGTGCCTATCGCACGTCTGGCAGCCGCGCAGGGTGCAATTGAAAATAGCTAAACGCAAATTACAATTACACCCCAACGACCTCCTTTTAGTTTCCTAACAGAAACGGCCGTCCTCCGGACGGGCAACACTGCAAAAGGAGAGAATATTTTAAGGTGGAGGTTCATTAGGGTCTCCACCTTTTTTATATCTTTGTGCAACAACTATAAAACCTTATGATATGAAAAGACTTGCCCGCTATCTTGCTCCCATTATTCCTGTTATGGGACTGGTAATAACAGCTTTCACCGGATGCAACGACAATAAGGATACTGAGGGTGTTGTCATTACGGTCAAGGATCCGGGTGACAAGGAATTTAAGGTCAGTGATTTCTTTCAGGTGGATAAAACAGTTAATGTGAGTTCTGAAGGCAAATACTTTCTGGCTCATATAAATGATGTCTTTATTACCGACAAATATGCATTCCTATTTGATACCCAGCAGAGAGTCTCCAAGGTAGACTTGAGCACTGGTGAGATTGTAAGCCAATTGGACCGCCGAGGCAGAGGACCAGAAGAATACATGATGGCTATGGGAATAGCTGGCGATGATGAGCATATATACCTTATGGATCACGAAGCCAGCAATACCATTCATGTATATGATCATGACCTTAACCATCAGTACAAGTTCAGTCTTGATTGGCCGACATCCCCATCTTCATTCATCAGTTTAGGAGACGGTTTTGTGTTTCATAATGGTATGGAGAATGACAGTATAGGAAAGTTCGTTTTCACTGACAATCAGGGCCATATTACAAATTCATTCCTGAAGAAGACAGAACTGACTGAGCCTGGTTCGGATGAAGTAACCTTTGTAGTTGTTCATACAGAAGAACTGTTCATACCGGACTCCCAAGGAAATATTCTGTGCTATAATCCGGATACACGTGAGGCTTATCTGTATGACGGCAACGGTATAAATAAACAGTTCCAGATTAACATGGAAGACGCAATGCCTGATCAACCGGCTCCAAGCATAGGCCATATTTTCTCAGTGAACGGAAAGACATTAGTCCACTATTTCTATAACAAACGGGGTGCTTACAACCGATATGGAGACTATGCCATTTTTGATAAAGACTACAACCTTGTAGCAGAAGGTGTAGGCGGCCCGCGTGAAGGTGAAGCATCATTCTTGCCGATATTACAGAAGGGCAACCAGCTGATAACGGCCAACAATACCGACGATGCAGTAGGCGCAGTTGTTCCCGGGCGCTCCATTCAGGCCCAGATTGTTTTCCATAGTATGAGATGATGGTATCTGAATAAGATTACCGTGTGAAAGAATAATACCAGTAGTAGGTTTGGTGGAACTTAATGTAGGTACTGTTGGCCTGGAATTGCACTGGCTTACCCTTCAGATTCTCCAATGACTCCCTGAATTTGTCCAGAATCTCTTTCTGTGCCGCAAATTCATCCGGCAGGCGGGCAGCTGCCTCCTTATTATCTGTCAGGACCAGAAGTTGCATATAGAACTCAGGGACCTTGCCTTGATATATATAAGGTGTTATAAGGGAATCCGCTTTTTGCAGATCACAATTAATCATTGACATGGCAATAACTGCCGAGAGGGAATCATGAACATTGCCTGTTGAGGCCAACTGCAGAAAGTCAAGCATTGAATCCCTATTATCTAAAGGATAATTGAAAAGGTGCTCCCCTATCCCTGTTCCGGGATTGACGGCATCCAGTCTCAGCATGGCGTCCAGGCGGGCATTTGAAACTGCATTATTTGCCTCTTCCTCATTTTCTCCTACCTGCAGGGCCTTCTCAAACTGGCCATTGGCCGTGTATCTGTGTATCATCAGGACCCGGTGAAGATTCTCGTCTGTATTACCCAGGATTCCTACGATACAAAACAGCAATGTCATAATTAACAGATTACCTGAGACTATGCGCGGTCCGTTAAGAAGCGACTGACGCGGCACTTTCTGAATAATCTTACAGACAATGAACAAAACCACACAGAATATGACTATTGCTATCCATACTTTCGTGTCCGGACCCGAGAGAATTCTACAACAATTATAGTCCTCAAATGCTGTCACCGCCCCTAAAAGCAGAGCCGAAGGAAGATAGTTACATGCATACAATCCGTCCCTGAATCTGAACAGACGGGCAACCGGAATCTCCAACAGTGTAATCAGAAGAGCCAATGCAACGGGAATGGCATAATAATGAATGTTTGATTCTCCGTAACCGACAATGCCATCATACCCCCACCTGTGCATCAGGCTTTGGTAAAGTTCGTCAAGCAGATCAGCCTGAAACAGACATAGCCATGAGAGTGCGAAAGCCATAAACAGGATTCCGCACAACCATCTGGCCATTTTATCATCTGACTTACTTTGCATTTGCCCTGACTTTCTTCAAAACAAGTGCCGAACGGGCCGGTAGATATAGCTTGAGCCACTCCTTACGCTGTTTCTTATACAGAGGATCCATTAGAGTGAAGTGTTCCATTTTGTCATCTACACGTCCGTATCCGCCAAACTCTATACTATCACTGTCCAACACAGTCTTGTAAGAGCCTCTCGGTACCAGGAATCCGTAATCAGAGAATGAACGCGTGGGATTGAAGTTGAATACGAACACCAGGTCTCCGCGTCCGAAAGCCAGCACCTGGTCACCGTCATTATGCCAATACTCTACTACATCCTTATTCTGGAAATTCCTGACAGAGCCTATCAGTTTCATCAATGCCCGGTCAAAATCGCCCAGCCATGAATAAGCCAACTGCCTGTTATCTATCAGGCTCCATTGACGGCGGGCATACTTATGGCTCCAGCCGTTTCCCTCACGCGGAAAGTCTATCCACTCCGGATGTCCGAACTCATTGCCCATGAAGTTCAGGTAGCCGCCGTTTATGGTTGATGCAGTTACGAGCCTTATCATCTTATGCAGGGCTATGCCCCGTGCAGTCACATCATTACCGCCGTCCTTGGTGAAATGCCAGTACATATCGGCATCGACAAGACGGAATATTACGGTCTTGTCGCCTACCAGAGCCTGATCATGGCTCTCGACATAGGATATGGTCTTCTCATCCTTTCGGCGATTGGTCACCTCCCAGAATATTCCTGCCATTGACCAGTCCTCATCCTTCTTTTCCTTGATGGTCTTGATCCAATAGTCAGGGATGTTCATGGCCAGACGGTAATCAAATCCGTAACCGCCGTCATCAAACGGGGCTGCCAGTCCCGGCATTCCGCTCACCTCCTCTGCAATGGTGATGGCATTCGGATTGAACTCATGTATAAGCCTGTTGGCAAGCATCAGGTAACAGATGGCATCATCGTCCTGATGGCCATTAAAGTAGTCATCATAATTGCAGAACGCCTCTCCCAGCCCGTGACTGTAATAGAGCATGGATGTGACACCGTCAAAACGGAATCCGTCAAAATGGAACTCGTCAAGCCAGTACTTGCAGTTGGAAAGCAGGTAATGAAGCACCTGGTCCTTGCCGTAGTCAAAGCAGAGCGAACCCCATGCGGAATGCTCATGACGGTCACCCGGGAGGAAATACTGATTGGGATCACCCGCCAGGTTACCCAGACCCTCATTCTCATTCTTGACAGAATGTGAATGTACCAGATCCATGATGACTGATATGCCCATGCCGTGGGCGGTATCTATCAGTTCCTTGAGTTCCTCAGGCGTTCCGAAACGGGATGAGGGAGCAAAGAAACTGGAAACGTGATATCCGAAACTGCCGTAGTACGGGTGTTCCTGAATGGCCATGACCTGAATGCAGTTGTAACCGGCCTCCTTGACACGCGGCAAAACGTTATTCTTGAATTCAATGTATGTACCTACACCCTCACGCTCCTGAGCCATGCCCACATGACACTCATAGATGAGCAGAGGATCATGCTTGGGTTTGAAATCCTTGTGCCTGAAATGATATTTCTGAGCGGGGTCCCAAACCTGGGCGGAGAATATCTTGGAGCTGTTGTCCTGAACCACGCGACGGCACCAGGCGGGAATGCGGTCCCCCTGTCCGCCGTTCCATTTGACACGCATTTTATAGTGCTGACCGTGGCTGATCATACCCTGGGGAATACTAAGCTCCCAGTCGCCTGTATCATTTATACGATTCAGACGGAAACGCTCCTGCTCCTCCCAAGCGGAAAAATCACCTATCAGAAAAATCTCCGTAGCGTTTGGCGCCCACTCCCTGAACACCCAACCGCCATCATTATGCTGCAATCCGTAATAGAGATAGCCAGAAGCAAAGTCCTTCAGGCTCATCTTTCCACCTGTCAATTTGCTCTCACACCATAAAGCATGTTCATGACGACCTTCTATTGCACCCGAATATGGTTTCAGCCAAGGATCATTCTCTATTATCTTCATCATGATTTCCTGATTTTAACTATCAATTTGAGAATACCGGTTTTGGTGATGGCTGGAGCATGCCCTTCGCCAGGAAAGAACACCACAAACATACCTTTCCGGACATTAAGATACGAATCGCAAAGTCCCGGATAAAAAGCGACATCCCTTTCTATACTGTACGGAACCGAAGGTGCCGGCAGGAATGGAGCAGAAATAAAGCCCATCTCCTCATCGCATGATATTGGAACCTGTATGTCTATATACTCACGATGAGCTTCAATAGGGACCTCATCACGCGTCTGAGCATCCTGACGGTTTACATTGACAAAGAGGTCATCACCCTGAAGGACAATCCTGCCTGGTTTAAGACCCGAAAGGTCGGTAGTACGAAAGAAATCCGAAACCTTATCCATCAACGGACTTATATATCCGTAGCATTCCAGTCTGTCTAGCGTATCCAATATCATAACCTCAATATATTATTGTTCTTATCTTTTTCCCTGACTTGTCCTTAACCGTAAATGTGCCTGTACGGAATCCTTCCTTGAACGTTCCTTCCAGGCGGGTACCGTCAGCCTCTTCAATCACTCCCTTGCCATCGACGACACCGTTTACGAAAGTTCCTTTAAACCTGGTTCCGTCGGCCAGGCTCATGGAGCCTTCACCCCATGGAAGGTCATTCTGCCATTCACCATAATATTTGTCTCCGTTACCCCACTCCATACTGCCTTTCCCTTCGCGGCGATTGTCTTTCCAGTCACCGTCATATACAGAACCGTCAGACCAGGAGAAAACTCCCTGGCCATTTGCCATTCCGTTACGTAACGTACCTTTATATGAGTCTCCGTTGGCGAATGTATACTCACCTTTGCCGGTTATGGTTCCGTTGCGGAACTGCCCCTTGTAGGTATCGCCGTTGGGCATGGTGCACACACCGCTGCCGTTCTCCAGATCATTTTGCCAGGAACCGGCATATGTGTATGACTTGCTTCTGTATTCACCCTGTCCGTCCCGCATTCCGTCTTTCCAGGTCCCTCTGTATTCAGAACTGTCACACCAGCACATAAGTCCGGTGCCCTGACGAATGTCATCCTGCCATTCTCCGGAATAATATGAGCCATCTGCCCACATATAAACACCTTTTCCGCTACGGACATCACCTACCCAACTGCCTTTGTATACATCTCCGGATGAATACTGCATCTCACCTTCACCTGATCGGACATTGTTATCCCAAAAGCCAAGATACAGGTCCCCATTTGAATAATGGCAGATGCCTACACCTTTACGCTGGCCTTTCTCATATGCCCCTTCATAGACATCACCGTTGGCATGATCGGTACGGCCTGTACCTGAAGGTTTGCGAAGTTTGGTCTGTCCTGTATACACGGAACCGTCGCCCATCACTATGCGGTTTCTGCCATTATCTTTGACATCCTGCCTTATTCCTGCCGCCCGACTGATAATAGGGATCAGGAGTATAGGTATGAATATGTAATGTCTGAATCTCATATGGAGTGTTCTTTCAGAAAGGTTTCGGCAGCAGCCAGATCATCCGGGGTATCAATCCCAATGGTCTCAACATCCGTTACTCCCACCTTTATGCGGAAACCGGCGGACAGCCATCGGAGTTGTTCAAGGCTTTCCGCCTTCTCCAATGGCGCCTGGGGAAGTTGCGTTACAGATTTCAGGACCTGGGCCTTAAAGGCGTAGAGCCCTATGTGTTTATAGTATGTGTGACGGGAAGGCCACTCTTCCTGGGGAACGCCTCTTAAATACGGAACAACACTCCTGCTGAAATAAAGGGCGTTCCAATTATCATCAACCACCACTTTTGGACTGTTAGGGTTTGAAACCTTATCAAATGAGGTGTCAGGAGCGAATGGTTTGACCAATGTAGCTATATCAGTTTCCGGACTGTCAAAAAGATGTCTTACTGTCAGAAGCTGAGAGGGTTGGATAAAAGGTTCATCACCCTGTATGTTAACCACTACATCGGCATTGACACCGCATTTGCAGAAGGCCTCGTAACATCGGTCGGTACCACTCTTGTGATCCGATCTGGTCATTATCGGAGTAAAACCTCCATCAATAACGGCTTTGTAAATCCGGTCATCATCGGTTGCCACAAAAACATGATCAAACACCTTGCTGGCCTGTTCACATACACGGATTACCACTGGCTTACCTCCAAGGATGGCCAAAGGCTTTGCGGGAAAACGCGTAGATGCATAACGGGCCGGTATGATAGCTGCAAATTCCATCAGAAAGAATCTATAGAGTAATTATCAAGTATTTCACCTTCAGGATTCATATCTCCGGCGCATGGATCGTAGTTTTTGGGGATATCAAACCTTGTACTGGGAAGATAGCCTAAAACCGCCGAATCGGCATAAACCTTATCCATGAACATTCCGAATATCGGTAATGCCGCATGTGCGCCCTGTCCATGATCCATATCATCAAAATGGATGTCACGGTCTTCACCTCCTACCCAGCAACCGGCCACAAGATCCGGAGTATACCCCATAAACCATGCGTCGGAATGGTTGTCTGTGGTGCCTGTTTTGCCGCCGCAGTCTATCTTGCAGAATGTCGGGAACAGGCGTGAACTGCGCAGACGGGTTCCTGTGCCCTCATTCACAACGGCACGCATCATGTCTATCATCTTGTACGAAGTCTCCTCACTGACCACCTCATTGCTTCTGGCAGTGAACTGGGCAAGAATATTACCTTCGGAATCCTCAATACGTGTCACATAAAGAGGAGAAGTACGTATGCCGTGGTTAACAAAAACAGTATATGCGCTCACCATCTCCTGAACCGATACGTCACATGTTCCAAGACAGAGCGAGTAAACAGGCTCGATAGCCTGATTGCGCAGTCCGAATTCATGAAGAAGATTAACAAATGCATAAGGACTGAGATTACTCATCAGGTATGCTGTCACATTGTTGTTTGACCGGGAAAGGCCCCATTTGAGAGAGACAAGTTGACCAAGCATCTGCTTACCGTCATCCTTGGGTTGCCATATCTGACCCGACTCGGTAAGTATGGTCTGAGTCTGGTTTATGGTCTGGTCGCACGGTGAATAACCACTTTCCATAGCCAGTGAATACAGATAGGGTTTCATCGTCGAACCCACCTGACGGCGCCCCGCCGTTACCATGTCATATTGGAATGCCCTGTAATCCGGACCTCCGACATAAGCCCTGACGTATCCTGTCCTGGGTTCCATGCACATGAATCCTGTCCTCAGATAGAATTTCATATATCTGATGGAATCCATAGGGGACAGTATCGTGTCTTTGTCACCGTCATAAGAGAATACCGTCATGGGACACGGTGTCCTGAATACCTTCATTATTGAATCCTCACTGGCACCACGGGACTTGAGACCACGATACCGGTCTGTCTGCTGAATGGCACGGTCCATTATACGGTTGATTTCATCGGCCGACAGTTTCGATGTAAAAGGAGCGCTCCTGACATTCCTTTTGGCCTTGAAGAAATCAGGCTGGAGATAATCCTGCAATTGAGCTGCGACAGCCTCTTCGGCATACTGCTGCATACGGGAATCTATGGTGACGAACACTTTCAGACCGTCAGTATAAAGGTTATAAGGTTCACCGTTATTATTCAGATTCTTGTTGCACCATCCGAAAAGGGGATCCTGTTCCCAATCCAGCGAATCCTCATAGAACTGCTGCATCTGCCACCCCCTGTAATTTTCACGTTCAGGTTTCTGTTTCCTCATTATGGAACGCAGATATTCCCTGAAATATGTAGCCTGCCCCACCTTATGATCCACTTTGTGGTAATTGAGGACCAGGTCGGTAGCCTGAAGTGAATCGGTTTCGGCAGCACTCAGGAAACCGGCCTTCTCCATCTGGCTTAATACCACATTCCTGCGCTCCCTGGTTTTCTCCTTGCGTCTGAGGGGATTATAAAGAGATGCGTTCTTGCACATACCTACCAGCATTGCAGACTCCTCGGCATTCAGTTCTGAAGGGTGTTTACCGAAATAGGTCATAGATGCTGTGTAAATTCCTACGGCATTGTTTACAAAATCATATTTGTTAAGATAAAGAGTGAGGATTTCCTCTTTGGTATAGCAACGTTCCAGTTTCACAGCCACGACCCATTCGATAGGCTTCTGGAGTGCGCGCTGCACGGAACTGCGTGCAACATGCTCGGTATAAAGCTGTTTGGCAAGCTGCTGGGTAATAGTACTGCCGCCGCCGGCGCTTCGCTGCTGAAGTATGACACGCTTTACAACCGCCCTGACCAGAGCCTTGAGATCTATTCCGGAGTGTTCCTGAAAGCGGACATCCTCTGTCGCTATCAGAGCCTTGACCAGATAGGGCGACAATTCATCAAAATCAACCCAGACACGATTGTCTTCGCTGCGTGCGAAAGTACCCAACACAACCCCATCGGCCGAGATGATCTGAGTGGCAAACTTGTCTATAGGATTCTCAAGATCCTCAACTGAAGGGGTATTGCCTATCCAACCCTTGCTTATGCCTCTGAAAATGATGAATACAGACAGGATTCCGATAAAGAACAAAATCCACAATCCCAATAATATCCGCTTAACTGTCTTTGTCATATACCACAATACAATATTTTACAAAAATAACACAAAAACACGGTACCTAAAACACTACCGGCACAAAAAACCGCTTTTTACGGAAAGTTATGAACAAGCTTTCCGATAGTTGGTATTTTATTAGTAATTTTGGGCTCCCGAACAAACTACACGCAAATGGACCAAACAGGCAGAAGTCTGATTTCACTCGAAGGGCTTGACAGGGAAGATATACTCTGGCTCCTGAGTCACGCAGCCAGGTTCGAATCCAACCCCAACAGCAAGATCCTTGACGGAAAGATAGTGGCAACGCTTTTTTTTGAGCCGTCCACCAGGACAAGACTGAGTTTTGAAACAGCAGTTAACCGTTTAGGCGGAAGGGTTATCGGTTTTTCCGATGCAGCAACCACAAGTTCATCTAAAGGCGAAACGCTTAAGGACACCATCATGATGGTCAGCAACTATGCTGACCTGATTATCATGCGACACTATCTTGAAGGAGCCGCCAGATATGCAAGCGAAGTTTCTCCGGTGCCTATCATAAACGCCGGAGACGGTGCTAACCAGCATCCTTCGCAGACCATGCTTGACCTCTACTCCATGCTCAAGACACAGGGACGTCTGGACAACCTTCACATCCACCTTGTTGGTGACCTCAAATACGGACGTACCGTCCACTCCATGCTCACCGCAATGAGATTCTTCAACCCCACATTCCATTTCATCTCTCCCGATGAACTGAAGATGCCCGAGGAATACAAGGAGTACTGCCGAAACAACGGCATAAAGTTTGAGGAGCACACCCGTTTTGACGAGGAAACCATTGCCGATGCCGATATCCTGTACATGACACGGGTACAGCGTGAAAGGTTCACCGACCTGATGGAATACGAGCGCGTCAAGGATATGTTCATCCTTAAGAACGATATGCTCCGAAGCGCCAAACCCAACCTGAAGATACTGCATCCGCTGCCCCGCGTAAACGAGATAGCCCAGGATGTTGACTCCAATGAGCACGCATACTATTTCCAGCAAGCCAAGAACGGCCTTTACGTACGCGAGGCCCTGATATGCAATGCACTCAACCTTCTAAAATGACAGATATGGAAAAGACAGGAAAATCAGAATTGCTGGTAGCGGCACTGGAGAACGGAACCGTTATCGATCATATCCCGTCAGACAAGGTTTTTGACGTGGTAAACCTGCTTAACCTTACCAACATAGACACCCCGATAACCATAGGCGCAAACCTGAGCAGCCGCAAAATGGGAAGCAAAGGTATAATCAAGATAGCTGACAGGTATTTTTCGGAAGAAGAATGCAGCAAACTGTCCGTAATAGCCCCCAACATCGTACTGAACATCATACGCGATTATGAAGTGGCAGAAAAGAAAAGGATAGCCATGCCGGACGAAATAAGGGGTATAGTAAAATGCGGCAACCCCAAATGCATCACAAATCACGAGCCGATGCAAACCGTGTTTGATGTAGTGGACAAGCAAAACGGCACATTAAGATGCCGTTACTGCAACAAAGACATACATAAAGGCGACATCAGACTACTCTGACAATGAAACTGCATATGCTGACATTCCTGGCTTTGCTTCTGCCTGCCATGACAACCCGGGCTCAAGAAACCGGCAAAGCTGAAGATGACGTCCCTGTATTTAATTTGGGCGCCAGGATAGGGTTTGCAGCAACAGGCACTTATATCACGGACGCATTCATAGATGGACACAAACCGACTGAATATACGCAGGACACACAGATAGGCAACTTTATCGCCTTCCTATTCAGATTCAATTCAAAAAAAATGCTTGTACAGTCCGGAATTGGCCTGAGTTACAACAAGTCTTCCTTCACAATGGACAAGACGAGTTGGGACAGCGAATCGGAGTCAAGAGATGAACTGACCTGCTCATACTCAATGATCTCGGCCACCATACCCCTTCAATTAGGGTTTCACATCGTAAACAGACCGCCATATTGCATGTCGGCATTTACAGGACCACGGCTCAGATACACCCCAGACAAATACTACACGGTTGAATACGGTAACATGCCGCCCTATCAGTTCACCGAATCACCCGCCAGACTGGTCATAGGATGGACAGCAGGTTTCAGCGTGCAGATAGGACGCACCTTCATGGACTTTGAATACGAAGCGTCATTAAACAATATAACCGGACCCATGTATGACACGAGCGGTGCAACCCCGGCTCCCGACTACCGTCTTGACCGGCGGGTGGGCATCATATCTTTCTCATACGGTATCATGTTCTGAAGAATAAACCAACACTTATATAATATGAAGAGAGACCAAGAGATTTTTGACATCATTGAGCGCGAACATCAGCGCCAGGCTAAAGGAATTGAGTTAATTGCTTCCGAAAACTTTGTCAGCGAACAGGTTATGCAGGCTATGGGATCATGCCTCACCAACAAATACGCCGAAGGTTACCCCGGCAAACGTTATTATGGAGGCTGCGAGGTCGTTGACGAAGCCGAAAACCTTGCCATTGCACGCATCAAGAAACTGTTTGGAGCAGAATATGCGAACGTACAGCCCCATTCAGGCGCACAAGCCAACGCCGCCGTTCTTCAGGCAGTCCTGATGCCGGGCGAGACATTTATGGGACTTAACCTTGCTCACGGTGGTCATCTGTCACACGGTTCGGCAGTAAACTCATCAGGAATCCTCTATCATGCAGTAGGTTATGACCTGAACCCGGAGACCGGACGTGTAGATTATGACAAGATGGAACAACTTGCCTTAGAGGTGAAACCAAAGCTGATAATCGGAGGCGGTTCGGCTTATTCCCGCGAATGGGATTATGCCCGTATGCGCAAAATTGCCGATATGGTAGGTGCACTGCTGATGATAGACATGGCTCACCCTGCAGGTCTGATAGCAGCCGGTCTGCTTGACAATCCTGTAAAGTATGCTCACATAGTAACCTCCACTACCCACAAAACCTTGCGTGGACCACGCGGCGGAATCATCCTGTTGGGTAAGGACTTTGAAGACCCCCGCGGACGCAAGACTCCAAAGGGAGAGACCAAGATGATGTCACAACTGATTGACTCAGCAGTATTTCCCGGAACACAGGGCGGTCCTCTGGAGCACGTGATAGCAGCCAAGGCCGTCGCTTTCGGTGAGGCTCTCCAGCCAGAGTTCAAAGAGTACCAGATCCAGGTTCAGAAAAACGCCAAGAAACTGGCCGAGGAGTTGACAAAGCGCGGATTCACAATAGTATCCGGCGGTACAGACAACCACAGCATGTTGGTTGACCTTCGTTCAAAGTACCCCGACCTGACCGGCAAGGTAGCAGAGAAGGCTCTTGTTGCAGCTGATATCACAGCCAACAAGAACATGGTTCCTTTTGATTCACGCAGCGCCTTCCAGACTTCAGGCCTGAGATTCGGAACCCCGGCAATAACCACCCGCGGTGCCAAGGAAGACATGATGGTCATCATAGCAGAGTTAATTGAAGAGGTACTGAATGCCCCTGATGATGAAACAGTGATTGCAAAAGTTCGCGCACGCGTCAACAACATGATGAAGGATTATCCCATGTTTGCATATTGATAAAACAGGATAATACAAGTATCAATCGCTCAATAGCCCGGCAGTATTCCGCCGGGCTATTATTTTTCAAAACAATAAAAATTGATAATTTCAAAAATAATTTTTGCAAAATCGTAAATTCTTTATATATTTGCAACGCACATGCAACCAAAACAATATGAAAGGAACTATTTTAAAGACATTTTTGCCGATTGTTGTTTTCACAATCTTTTCTTGCACTGCAAATGATGAGATGGAATCGTTTGACGAATTCGAAAAACGCAAGGACGTGAGTTTCGACATTGCCATAACGAGAGACGGAAGAATCAACTCAAAAGCGGAGGGAGGCTATGACAACGTCCTGGTTGAGGCTGACAATGAAGCTAAGCTGGATCCGAGCAAACCATTCGGCCTTATGGGCATAGACGCCAAGACCAGCGCTGTGCTGATCAACAACCAACGTATATTCGAGACAGCGGGAATCAGGTCCGCCACTTTTGATTCAAGGAACTGGTACAGTACAGAGAACATACTGTTGAGTGCATATTATCCTCATGTCGAGGAGACTGAATTCCTGTCCGGCAACAGGACTTACATCATTCCCTATCGTGCAGACGACGCCAAGGCCGGCCCTCTGGTTTCAAACACGGTAGAACGCCGCACATCATATCTGGACGTCATTCCGCTGGTATTCCGTCATATCACCAATGATATAGGATTCAGGATTTGCGACATCACGTTTGACCCCCAACTGAGAGGACACATCAGACTCAGAAAACTCTCAGCCCACAATTTTGCGACAGAAGGTTTCTACATTGACTCTATCGGCAACAACGGAGGAATCTGGATTCAGAGAACCATTTGTGATGAGATCGGAGTATTTGAAGGCAATGCAAGGGTTGGTGTCGGTGCAGCCAACGAACTGTTTGTAGGATCCGACAACCTTGTTTCCGAAAGAAAACGCAGCAGCCGTTTCTATGCCATTCCCGATGAAATCAAGATGGGCAAGCAATATATAGAAGTGGTATTTGACGTTGACGAATTCGATTATAACGGACAACACTACAAAGAGTTAAAGAATCAGGTACAGAAATTTCCCCTCTACGGTGTCCTGAACGGGAACAGCAGCATATGCGGAAAGCAATATACTTTCCATCTTGGACTTGACCTGGGAACAATATATCAACCGATTGAATTCACAGCATCCGTCACGGATTGGGAACACAATTATGATGTTGATATCAATAATGTCTGGGGAGAAAACAAGATATACGAAGACAACAATTTCTTCTGATATAGACTTGACGGATGCTTAGAACTGTAATTTCATTCCTGCCCGGCATAACATGCCTTTTCTGGATAGCCTTGAACCCTTTGCTTCGTAAGAGAGACAATGGGTTTAGGGCATTTCAACTATTACTGGCATGCATTGGATTAGCTACCCTGTCCGAAGCAGGTATTCCATCCGAAAACAGCACTGTGATGCTGTCATGCTATCTTTCAAGACAGTTCTTTGCACTGAATGTCATTCCTGTCGTACTTATATTAATCAGATTCCTGACATCTGACAACAGCATCAGAGTATCGGCTCCAATATGGTTCGCCATACCCATCTCAATTCTGTTTGCCGAAATCATACTGGTTGCCTTGTGCGGTGCCGACGCATTCATCTCATGTATCAGCAACATCTCTGGCTTGTCAGCATTAGGAGATGACAAAGCAGAACGCCTCATCATCTTCTGCTCTGTCTGGTCATACTATCCGATACTGGCCTTACAGTTCTGTGTATTTATGGTCCGGATAATAAAAGAGATCAGGCGAAACACATCACCCCAGTTGTTCAACTGTCAAGCAATGGTGATAGTATTCCTGTTGCTGGAAACTGCAGGCCTGTTTGACAGCCGGATAACCCGAATCGTGACACCGACAGCCTGCGCAATGCTTTCCGCCATACTGTTTTTCTCATCCTATTACGGGTTGTATCCGACAGTTGAGAGAGTCACAATCCGCGATATCATCGGTAACATACGCTCAGGCATGACAACATATCCTGCAGGACTGTACAACACCCGTAATCCTGAAAGAACGGATAACCATGGGCTGAATGGGGACAGCATACAGAATGACTCCAATATTAACCGACAGTCATCTCAACAAGACTCCGGAAATCCCCAAATCATGAGAGAGCCGTCGTCTATCCTGAATGATGTTCGTCAGACACAGGCGGACGAAGACTATCTGAGAATCCGGTTTGAAGACCTGATAGTAACCGAGCAGCTGTTTCTCAGGCAGGGAATCAGGATTTCCGATATCGCATCGATGCTTGACTCCAACAGGACATATATTTCCAGATTGGTCAACAACACATATAACATGAGTTTCTCTGACTATATAAATACGTTGAGGATAGACTATGCAGAGCAATATCTGCTGCATCACAAAGATGCCAAACAATCTGACATTGCCGCAGCATGCGGTTTCACCACCGCTTCGGCTTTCAACAATGTTTTCAAGAAAATCACAGGAGTGACCCCTAAAATATGGCTGGCCACCAGGTCATAGAATTGGTATCAGTACGTTATGGACAACACAAAAGACTATTCAAAGTTCACAGTACTTATTGTTGACGACATCACTGTCAACATAATTCTGCTCAAGACTATGTTAGCCAGAACCAACGTAGGGATATTGACTGCAACCAATGGCGAAGAGGCATTGGAGATAGTCAGGAAACAAAAGCCCGAGCTGGTACTGCTGGACATTCATATGCCTGTTATGGATGGCATGGAGGTGCTTAAGGAGATAAAGGCAGATCCCGAACTGGAAAAGATTCCGGTCATCATGGTATCTGCATATACATCTGCCGAAGACATAGAACAGTCAATGAGTCTGGGAGCGTCCGGGTTCATAAAGAAGCCGGTCATCATGGACAATCTGATATCTAGCGTAAAATCAGAGCTGGACAAGATTTGATTAATTACAAATAGTTGATTATATTTGCCGGAAACAACAAAGGACTACATTATGACACCTACCGACATCAAGAATATAGACCTGTCCAGACACACCGTACTGGCTGTCGATGATATACCAATGAACCTGTTGCTGATCAGCAAGATACTGTCCAGACTGAATATATCTATCAGTACAGCGGCAAACGGCAGGGAGGCATTGGATTTTATCGCAAAGAAAAAACCAAGTCTTGTACTGCTGGATCTTATGATGCCGGAAATAGACGGTTATGAAGTCCTGAGACGTTTAAGAGAGGATCCGGAAACAAAAAACCTGCGTGTAGTTATATTGTCAGCACTTAATTCAAATGAAGATATAGTGAAAGGATTCAATATGGGGGCCAATGATTTCATAACCAAACCCATTATCCTGGAAAAACTGACCAGTTGCGTGGTTACTCAACTTCAACTAGTTGAGCTGGCTGGGCAATGAATCAGATGTGAATTCCCTTTTCCTTAATCTCATCATCAGCTTTCTTCTTCTCTTCCATAAGAAGCATAAGCAGCCATTCACTTTGTTCCTTGCCTATTCCCAAGTCACGGCAGGCCGATTCATACCTGTTAAGCACCGCCTCCTGATACCTGTGATATGTAGCTGATTTTATTATCTCTTCCTCTATTGTTTCGTGTTCTATCCTGTAACTATCCTCATAATAATCACGATAAGACTTCTCTGTGACCAGTTTCAGACAGAAGAAGAACATGGCTCCTGTCAATATGACCACTCCGGAGACGCCCATCATAAGAGGTAACTTCTGGATCAGCGCCAACATCGCCATTATTCCTCCGGCCAAAAAGCACAATACGGCAACAACCAGGTAATGGTTCTTGATTATGATACCTTTCAATCCCATTTTCTTCATATCAGATCAGTATTTTCCTGTTTTGTAAAACCTTAATTTTCATATCATTCTCCAACTCCTTGGAATTCATCGCCATGCGGTACGCATTCCGGGACTCCAGTTCGCGGCGGTTTCTCTCACGCAAATCATCCAGGTTCTTATTCAGTGTCCATTGTGAGAACAATATGACAACCGTAACAAGCATGAACAAAAACAGGAAACCGAACATGATTGACATCTCCTGCTGAGATTTGAGACGTTGAGCCTCCAGCCTTAAACGCGCATTGTTCAGCTCCGCATCAAGTATGGCCATATCCTCATTCTGTACCGCGATATAAATAGAATCCTTTTCCCTCATCAGCCCGTCCAACTGATTGTAAGCATTAGGGTAATCGTTGTCCATGAGGTATATCAGTCTTTTCTGCCCGTAACGTTCCTTTGCGGTGGCCAGAGAGTCCGATTTCACCAAAGCCTCGCGCAACATACCTTGGGAACGCATCCAGCATATCTCTATCATGAGTCTGGTATCACGGTCGGTCTGTGCGTAATATAACGGATTATCAATAAGCTCCTTATATATACGATTGAAATCGTCTTTCAACCCTTTGGCATCATAAAGATATAGTTTAGTCATCAGGTTCTTTATCTTGAGAGAAGGATAAAATTCCTGAAACTCTTCGGCAAGTGAGCAGTATTGTTCAACTTCATCAAAGCGTCCCAACTTTATCAGTTCACGGGATATCAGATTGTAAATGGTCGGCAATTCCTGCTCCTCCTTGGCACGTTTGCAATACTCCGCAGCCTTAATGAAATTTGATACGGACAGCTCGGAATTGGACCTGTATGACTGGATAAGACCTATCACCCTGTGTGAGTACATCTGCCCCAGGTTACTTCCGGAACGGGCGGCGAATGATGACATCCATCGGGCTTCGAGCATTGCGTCCGATATCCTTCCAGCCATGATGAGCATACTGCAATAATCATGCATTGTCAGAAAATAGAACTCTCGCATAGGAGTACTGTAATCAGACATTGATTTCAGTTCACTTATGATCTCATCCACACGGGCGGTATCGTTCCTGATGAATCTGGGAGGAAGTTCCAAAGAGAGGGCGAGCATCCGGATACGGGAATCACTTTTATAGACTCCGAAACGGTAGATCGAATCAGCCAACGGTATGTTTGATTCATCAAACTGTCTGATTCGGCCACTGGCATACCTCAGATACAACTCATTGCCTACCCCAAGACGGTTTCTTATCTGTCCGGAAGAACAGACAAATGAAACATTCACCAACAAAAGGAGCAACAGCCGTCTGATAGATAAGTCCATACTGTCATTATTTAATATATGCCTTGAATGTAGAATGGAAGCAACTGCCTATACCGGGTTTACTCTCGACACCGACTTCGCCATCCATCTTCTCTGTAATCATCTTGGCGATGGTTAGCCCCAGACCCACTCCGGTCTTGAACATATCATCTTTCCAGAATATATTGAACACTTTCTTTAGTCTCCTGCTCTCTATTCCGCAGCCCGTATCATCCACGAACAGCCTGACCTTCTCTTCATTTATGTTATAGTGCCAGCCCAGCCTGACCGTCCCCTTGTCAGTAAACTTGAAAGCGTTCTTGATATACTGCCCCAGCACCGCCTGAATCCTGTCGGGATCTATGACGGAGAACACATGATCACGTCCGTGTTCCAATACGAAATTCAGATTGTCAGGCTTCTTTCCGGCCCACTCATCATATATCCGTTGCATCAAGGGTGCTATTTCTGTCTCTACCGGATTGACATCCACCCTGCCGCTCTCAAAGCGTGAGAACTGGAGAATATCCTCTATCATCTCTCCCAGCAGATTGGAATTATCGCGTATCAGTTTGATTATTTCATCCCTTTCCTCGCCCTGGATCAGGCCGTCATCCGTACTCAACAGTTGCGCAAATCCCAATATGGCATTGAGCGGAGTCCTGATCTCATGACTTATATTCATAAGGAACGTCTCCTTATTGGTTATCTCTTCGGCCACCAAGGCAGCCTCTGTCATGTATTCGTTATAGACCACCGTATCGTTTATGTCAATGACAATACCCGACAGCAGCTCCAGATTCTCCAGACGGTGTTCATCGGTTGTTGCCATTTTCAGGTTGGGCCGGAACTGCCACCACCTGTAACTCTCACCTCCATCCATGGAGAGACGGAAATCTTTGGTTGAAACCGTCTTGCCGGCAGCAATTGCAGCCAGCAATTCGGCAAACACATCAGAATCATCCGGATGAAGCATCGGTTCCAGCCGAATCAGGTCATCAGGCGAACTGATTACGATACAATCGGCGTTCTGAAGTGCCATATCCAGCATTATACGCTCATTGTCTATCTCATCCAGCGCTTTCTGGAGTTGGGCATCCTTCTTACGGAAAAGAATGTTGAGTCCAAGGATTAACAGCCCTAAAAACAGTAAAACGACTAATGCAATTGACAAAACAGACAACAGCGGATGCTGTACACGCCACGGAGCACCGACAATTACAAAATCATTACTGAAATCATTGTACTTCAGGTCAAGCAGTTCCATTGCCCTCCAGGACATATAATAATTGGCCTCGTGTTCCTTGATAGGCAGACTGCCAGCCGGTTCACCGTGCAGGATTCTTGCCACATATGATGCCTGATCCCTGGCCACGGTCTCATAAGAGGCGAAATAGCCGCACAGGGCACGTCTGGAACCATCGCCGAAACCATCCCTCACTGCCGAGAACTGCGGTTTCAAGGTTTTACTGAGGACCTGTTCATTGTCAATATCCCTCTTCAACGTCAGGAACGGCGTCATGGTAAGACTGTTAAGTATCTTGATCCTGTGCTTATGATAATCACCGTCACTCCGATAGTCGTTCAACTCTGGTGAGGCGTTCGAAAAAACATTGATGAATATGGAGTCCTTATATTTTTCGGCCAACTGTTCCAGAGAGAGGTCCTTCACATGATAATCCATATTGTTCACATAGGGAGGCCTGTTCAGTTCGGTACTCAGTCTCTCACGGATGCGTTTATCATAATCAGTAGTATCCAACTCAATGACAACCACATTGGAAAACATATGCTGGCCCGGAACAGCTGTATGATGCGCCATACGGACCGCCAGTTCAATATTACGCTGGACATTGAGCAGATCGGTACACACAGCGATGTTTGAACTGTTTCTTATGAGACTCCAGTCCGGGCAACGAAGTCCCGCCGCGACCATGGGAATACTGTCGACATGGGGCAGCCATTTAGAGTATTCCCCTTCAAGATAGAGACTCAAAGTCCTGTCATCGATACAGCATACCACATCCGGAACCCATTTCTCATCGTTCAGGCGCTTAAGGGAAGCCTCCAACGCATCTGATTGTGCAAGATCCAGATGTCCCGAAGAATACACATTCCTTATATCGGCATTGATGCCGTTCTCTGCCAGTGACCGGGAAAGCATATCCTCATATATCCTGTAATTCCTGAAAACGGAATCATACACAAACAGACAGAGGACATTGTATCTTTTGTCATCTTTATGATTATGCCTGACATCATTCCTGTTAAGACAACCCGATATCAGGAACGGCAGGAGTATCAATACGGCTATAATCCTTCTCATGGCTGCAAAGTCTCTGTTTTGTTTTCAATAGGAAGGCGGAACCAGAACCTGCTTCCCTGCCCGAGTCTGCTGGTAAAACCGTACTGGCCGTTCTGTTTCTCGATGATTGAACCGCAAATGTCAAGTCCTAGTCCGGTACCTTTGTAATTGCCCTTGACCATACCGAACCTCTGTCTTACTATTGCACTGTCCTCCTCACTTATTCCGATACCGGTATCTGCGACAAACACCTCTATGCAGTCTTGGCCTTCCGGAACAGTCCACCCCAACGTAACTGAGCCCTGCAGGGTATATTTGAATGCATTGCTCAGGAAATTATTGATAACCTGGCTTGTACGGATAGGGTCAGCCATGATCATGACATCATCGCCCGTATGAGGCTCAAACCTGAACTTAAGATGGGACGGACACAGTATCCGGTTGGTATGGTAACTGTCGTTGACAAGTTTGGCGGTACTGATACGACGTATCTTGAAAGACATGGAATCAGTACTGTCGGCCGGTTTTTTCACCGCCTCGTCTATCAGGTCAAGCAGCTGGTAAGTATTATCCTGAATCAAGGAAGCGAAAAGAACCTTGTCTTCCGGACTGCAACCGTCTGCCAGAAGTTGTGCGAATCCCGAGATCGCATTCAGTGGAGTACGTATGTCATGAGTGATATTGGCAATGAAATTCTCTTTTGAAATCACCTCTTCGGCCCTTATAGCCGACTCCTGGAGATTTTTCTCAAATTCGACAATCTTATCCACACTTATCACGAATCCGATTATCATATCCCCCTGGTCACTCTTTCGGAAAGAGACCTCCCACCAATGCCAGATTCCGTTGAGATTCCTGGCACGTACACGTACTTTGGACTTCTCTGATTCGGCCGGGATGACACCGACACAGATATCAAATGACGCGTAGCTTTCGGGGTCGACAAATTCCCTGCGGTATTCGTCAAGTGACCATTCGTATGAGAAAGAGTCTGTCTGTGAACTATGCAGGAAGCCTATCCTGCCGTCTTTAACCTTATAGAACATGGAATTGCTTCCCTCAAGTACAAGCAGTCGCCTTTGCGTCTCCTGTTTCAGTAACTTCAACGCCTCCTCCCTCTGTCTGTTGCGCTTGCGGAATCTGAGTCTTGCCAGATGTGAAAGCAGCAAAGCCAGCAGAATGACACCCAAAGAAACCAAAGAAATGAAAAGGGCCTTATGGGCGACGACAAATGGCACATTCACTATTGTGAACTGTTCACTGAAATCATTGTAGTTCAGGGGAGGATCCATCTGGCTCATGGCATCCCAGTCCATGAAATAGCCTTTCTGATGTGTCTCAACCGGGATATTCCTGGGTGATTCACCATTTAGAATCCTGATTGCCGAACGCACCTGATCTTCAATCTGGGTCTCTATGCCTGCAAAATAGCCACATAGGAATCTGGGACGCTCGTATTCATTCTCACCATCACCTTTTCCGTCAACCCCCAGAAGATTGCTGAAACTGCCGAACTGTTCCCTGATACATGTCACCTGAGGTACACGTGTCAGATCTATCAGACTGTTACTGAAAAGGTCATATTTAACCTGGATATGTCCCTGTCTGCCTTCAAAAGTATACGATTTACCTATCTCGGTATTTCTCAATCCCACCTCATTTCCGTTAATGCCATCGTCTACAGTTAAAGGACGGTTCAGTTCCGGATAGGCCATACACAGGAAACTTACTATAACCTTGTCACTGTATTCGGGTGATGACAGTTCCTGGTAACTGAGATGGAAATCTTTATTGTTTATATAGAAGGCGGTATCCGATATGTTATCAAATAACCTCTCTCTCAACTCATCCTGATATCCTCCGTAATCAAGTTCGACGATAGGATTGCCTGGATAGTTGAGATTCCTGTACAGATTGCAGTTGGCTGCCAGGTCAACAGGGTCACGCCATCCTGTCATAAGCGGATAATCCTGATGTAGGAAAGATGAAGCGGAAACCCCTGCGAATACCGTCGGAACCGTCTTGAAAAGGATGTCTTCTTTCTGAATAATGTAATGGAAAGCCAAATCATCATTCACCAGGAGTACGTCCGGCTCGTAACTCAGTATGGAATCCACGAATGAGTCCTGACCGGACCCGTTTATCAAAGGGGTCTCTTTATGTATCAGGTCAAGGTAAACATGGTGCGTTTGTACAACCGCCCCGTGGTGTCTGAAACATTGGTCCATGTAATTCCGAAAATAACTGCCCTCCTGTCCCATATCGTTATATGAGTGTATAACGACAACAGAATATTTTCCCTCCCTGTAGCTGACGTGACGGTTTTCACATGAAATGAAAAGCGCTGCCAGGACCAAGAGACAGACTGGCAGGGAATCAAGGCAGATGAGAGCACGCAATATCCGTGTATGGCGGGAAATGTCCTTTTTAATAAGGAAAAACATCATCTTATTCTGACTTTATCGCAAACTTAACGTTTTTTTGGGACAACTATCAATAATACGGGCGCAATTATCAGATTAAAATGCGACATTTGTAAAAAAAGATGTACACTTTGTCAAATAATAATGAAAGTTATCTGTGACTCCCATATTCCGTTCATCCGTGGAGTTCTTGAGCCCTACTGTGATGTGACCTATTGTCCAGGACAGGAAATCGGCCCTGAAACGGTACGCGATGCCGATGCCCTGATTGTCAGGACCAGGACCCGTTGCGACCGTTCTCTGCTGGAAGGGTCTAAAGTACGTTTCATTGCAACCGCCACCATCGGATATGACCATATCGACACCTTGTGGTGTGAGTCCAACGGAATATGTTGGACCAATGCTCCCGGATGCAACTCCCGGTCTGTGCAACAGTATATGGGCTCCTTGCTGGTGAACATGTCCAGAGATCTGGGATTCCGTTGCAGGGAGAAAACCATCGGGATTGTAGGTGTAGGAAATGTAGGCGGCAAAGTGGCTCAATTATCCGCATTGCTGGGTTTCAGGGTGTTGCTGTGCGACCCGCCGCGCGCCGAAAAGGAGAACCTGAATTCCTTTGTCTGTCTGGAGGACCTGATCAGGCAGAGTGACATAATATCCCTGCATGTACCTTTGGTTACCGAAGGGAATAACCCGACATTCCATCTGTTTGACACAGAAAGGATTTCGTCATTGGACAGGAACTGTATTCTGATAAACACCTCCCGCGGAGAAGTCATTGACGGAGCGGCACTGAAATCCGCGCTCGCAGAAAAGAGAATCACTGCGGCCGCCCTTGACGTATGGGAGGGCGAACCGGCAATTGACAAGGGACTGCTGCAGCTTCTGTATTCCGGAACTCCGCATATAGCCGGCTATTCGGCAGACGGTAAGGCAGCCGGCACCGCAATGAGTATCCGGGCATTGGGAAGTTTCTTTGACCTGCCATGCCGCAACTGGGAAGTGCCGGACATCCCATCGGCCGGCACACAATCCGTTCTCACATTGGACTCAGAAGGAAAGACCCCCTCAGAGGTCCTGGGTGACGCCATACTACATACTTACGATACAAAAACTGATGATTACGCATTGAGAAAGGATCCATCGTCATTTGAAAGGATAAGGTCTGAATATCCGGTAAGACGCGAGTTTCCGGCATTCAACATCAAGGTGACCAACGACCATTCCGGGCGATCCTCCGTATTTTTGAGGGAAGCCGGTTTCAATGTTTATGACTGAAAAGGTATATTTGCATCAAATAACAACAGATATGATACTAGGTAAATATTCATTCGGTGTGGGCGACCGTTTCTCACATGAGGGAAAAGCCCAACTCAGCGCACTTATCGAAGCCGCCGGGAAGTATCCATTTGAGTTCACTCCCGTGTGGAACAAGTCAAACCGCGAACATCAGATCATAGGTACTGAGCCTACAGACACACGTCGTGAAGCAGATGATGCTGTCCGTTCTCTCGGATACTCCAAGCCGTATTTCGTTGATGCCGACCATATCAACATGAAGAACGTAGACCGTTTCATAGGCGCATCTGACTTCTTCACAATTGACGTAGCCGATTATATCGGACAGAAGGCCGATTCAGGCTCTATAGACAGATTCGTGGAGAGCAACCTGAAGTATTCGGGTACTTTGGCAATACCGGGGATAGAGACTCCTTTCAGTGTTGACAGGGCATTATTGGAAACACTTGCCGGAAAATACCTGTATGCCGCACAGGAGGCAGGCCGCATATATCGTCATATAGCCGACAGAAAAGGAACCGGCAATTTCGTGACAGAGGTTTCAATGGATGAAGTTGATTCGCCCCAGACTCCCATAGAGATATTCTTTATCCTAAGTGCGCTTGCCCAAGAGCAGATTCCGGCCCAGACCATCGCGCCCAAGTTTACCGGACGTTTCAACAAAGGTGTCGATTATGTTGGCGACACAAGACAATTTGAGAAGGAATTCAGGGAAGACCTGCTGGTGATTGACTATGCGGTCAAGGAATTCGGACTGCCCGAAGGACTTAAACTCAGCATCCATTCCGGCAGTGACAAGTTTTCAATCTATCCGATCATGGGTCGTCTCATAAGACAGTATGACAAGGGTATCCACATAAAGACCGCCGGAACCACATGGCTGGAGGAGAACATCGGTCTTGCCATGGCTGACAAGAAGGCTCTGGAACTGGCCAAAAGGATTGCCATCTCCGCTTTGAGCAGAATGGAGGAACTCTGTATCCCCTACTCGACCGTAATAGACATTAATCCCGCCAAGTTGCCTACTGCAGAGCAGATAGCCTCCTGGAGTGGCGAGGAATATGCACGTACATTACGCCACAACCTCAAAGATCCGCTATACAATCCGGACTTCCGTCAACTAGTACACGTCAGTTACAAAATCGCAGCCGAACTGAGTAATGAGTTTTATGCCGCCCTGGAACGTAATCCGGAAGTGGTGGCCAGCCAGGTCAAGGAGAATATACTGGACAGGCATATAGCACGCCTGTTCTCATAAATAATTGATTAACAACCTGATTATAGCAGACCGATATGACTAACAAACCATTCATTCACGAGAATTTCCTTCTTCAGTCAAAAACAGCAGAGCATCTGTTTCACGACCACGCCAAGAAGTTACCTATCATTGACTACCACTGCCACCTCAACCCGCAGGAGGTAGCCGAAGACCACAAATTCCGTTCAATAACTGAACTATGGCTGGGGGGAGACCACTACAAATGGCGCGCTTTGCGCACCAACGGAGTAGACGAGAAATACATAACCGGTGATGCATCGGACTGGGACAAGTTCCAAAAGTGGGCCGAAACCATGCCCTACTGCATGCGTAACCCGCTCTACCATTGGACTCATCTGGAACTCAAGACCTGTTTCGGCATAGACAAGGTCCTGAATCCGGAAACCGCCCGGGAAATTTTTGACGAGTGCAATGAGAAACTGGCAAGTCCCGAGTTCAGCGCCCGTAACCTGATGCTGCACTACAACGTTGAGGCCGTATGCACCACCGATGATCCGGTTGATTCACTGGAGTATCACAAGCAGGTGCGTGAAAGCGGTTTTAAGGTGAAGGTGTTGCCTACATGGCGTCCCGACATGGCAATGACCGTTGAGAATCCGGCTGCATACCGCCAGTACATTGACAAACTGGCCAAGGTCAGCGGAGTGAGCATCAACTGTTTCGATGACATAGTAAAAGCCCTTCTGGTCCGTCACAAATACTTTGAGCAGATGGGATGCCGCCTCAGCGACCATGGCATGGAGGAATTCTATGCCGATGATTTCACTCCCGCCGAACTGGATGCCATATTCAGCAAGGTATACGGAGGTACCGTACTCACAGAGCAGGAGATACGCAAGTTCAAGAGCGCTATGCTCATAGAGTTCGGCAAGATGGATGCCGATACCGGCTGGACCCAGCAGTTCCATTACGGGGTGATAAGGAATCAGAACACCAAGATGTTCAAGCTTATAGGTAAAGACACCGGTTTTGACTCCATGTCACAGGTTCTCACGGCAAAAGCCATGAACCGTTATCTGGACAGGCTAAACAGCATGGACAAACTCACCAAGACAATTATATACAATCTCAACCCGTCCGATTTTGAAATGGTTGGAACCACAATAGGCAACTTCCAGGACGGCAGTGTACCCGGCAAGATACAACTAGGCGCCGGCTGGTGGTTCCTGGATCAGAAAAACGGAATGGAGCAGCAGATGCAGGTCCTGAGTATGTTGGGACTTCTGTCAAGATTTGTAGGCATGCTGACCGACAGCCGTTCTTTCGTTTCGTATGCCAGGCATGAATATTTCCGCCGTATACTGTGCAATCTGATCGGAAATGATGTTGAGAAGGGTGAGATTCCGTCAAGTGAGATGTCACGCATTGAGCAGATGGTTGAAGATATTTCATACTATAATGCAAAAAAATATTTCAGATTCTGACCAGACGTTTTAACTTCGGTAAACATCCTGTATATAATTTTAATATATAGGTGACCTAACAACATTATCCTTTGTTATGAAAAAACGCTTTGTGTCAAAGTTCTTTCAACTGATTGCGCTGACAATCATCATGTTTGTTTTTTCGGGATGCTGGGACGAGCAGCATCCCGGAACTTACTACACATTCAATGGTCAGACCATTGCTTCCGGGCTGGCATCCAATGCGAATTACAGTGAATTTGTAAAGGTTCTTCAGAGAGCCGGAATCCTTCAGGAACTGTCCACTTATGGACATTACACCTGTTTTGCACCCGACAACGAGTCTATCGGCAGATTCCTCAAGGAGCGTGAGACTGCTGCGCGCAAAAAAGGCCTTGACGTAACCTACAACACGGTAGATGACCTCCCGATAGAGGATTGCGACACATTGGCCTGGACACATCTGCTTGATGTGACCTGCTATATCGGTGACCTCTATCCCGGTCTGCTTCCTAAAGTCAATCTGAATGACCGTTTTCTGATACTCACGCTTGACTCAACGCATGTAGAACAGTTTGGAGACTCTGTAGTGGCTCTTGAAAGACGTCTGAACAATTCCGTCATCATAGCAAAAGATGACTCTTGTGAGAACGGAGTCATCCATTATATCAGGAACTGCATCGACTTTGGCGGTGATTATGTCTACGATCTTGTAGATAACGACCCCAAGACAAAGTTGTTCAGCGAAGCCCTAAAACTGGCAGGATTTCATAAGATCCTGTCCGAATGGTATGATTACAGTTATTCCATGGGGTACGATTCCGTCAAGAAAGGCATACCCCTGAATTCGGCCGGCAACGACTACACCGTATTCTATTGGGATAAGAAAAAGACCAATTTCACACTGCTTGTTCCGACAGATTCCATTTTCCATATCAACGGCATCGACAATGTTATACCGGACATGTTTGATCTGGCAAAGGAGATCTATCCTGAGTACAATGATAATGCCGAAGTGATGGCCGATTACGCAAACCCGCTCAATCCGCTGCACAAATTCCTGTCATATCATATCCTGCCGTTTCTGACTGACCTGTCCAGAATAAACGGCCGCAATGACATAATCAAGATTTACAATGCCAAGAAATCAGACCCGGAAGATTATTTTGAAACCCTGCTGCCCAAAAGTCTGATGAGAATATCAACCCAGCTCAAGAACAATGAGTTGGATACAAGAAACATATATATAAACCGTCGGGACAAGGAAGGCAACGGAACTGTAAGTTTCAAAGGCCAGAAGGTGAGAGGAATAAGGATTCTGACATCCGACGAGATGGGTGTTTCAAAATACAGCGCGCTGAACGGTGTTTATCATTATATAGACGGTATTCTTAAATATGACACTGATGTAAGGGAAGATGTTCTTGACCGCCGAATCAGGATAGACTGCACCACCCTCTCTCCAGACTTTCTGACATCCGGAGCCCGTCAGTTCAACGCAGAGAACACCGGAGTCAGCAGATATGGAAGCGGATTCAAGGATCCCAAAAATTTCTACTCATATCAGACCAATTATACATTGTCTGTCAGGGCACCGGCCAACAATAGTTATGCTTACCAGGGTGACGGTATAGATATAGAAGGTCAGTTTGACATCTACGTCAAGCTTCCGCCTGTCCCTCATAACGGCACATGGCAGTTAAGACTGTCACTGCGCGGAAACCGCCGGTGCGGCATCGTCCAGTATTACCTTGCAGGAATACCTGCAGGACAGGAGGTGATGCGTACTGATTGGGAGCCGCTTGGAATTCCATGTGACCTACGCTTTGACAATCTGAATGATGTGCCCAGTATCGGTTGGGTTATCGATGAGGATTTGGAGGATCAGGCTGCAATCGAAGCTCTGGACAAGTCAATGAAAAACCGAGGATGGATGAAAGGCCCGGATACACAACAGAACAACCAGGATCCTCCCGTACTTCATCGCAACATCCAGACCATGGCAAGACAGATTCTCGCAACCCAATACATGACAACCAACACGGATTATTATCTGCGTATCAAACAGATTCTGGACAACAACAAGGCCCAATTCCTGTTTGACTATATGGAACTGGTGCCCAAGTCCGTCTATGACATGGATGAAGACAAACACTGACTGTCAGTAATTTCCATATCCGACTCCGGCATAATTGTGCCGGAGTCATTTTTTTATAAAAAAAGTGCTGCATATGTTTTGGAGTACCGACAAAAAGAAGTACCTTTGCATCGCTTTTACAGAAAAGCACCTGCGCGATTAGCTCAGTTGGTAGAGCAATTGACTCTTAATCAATGGGTCCAGGGTTCGAATCCCTGATCGCGTACAAAAACAGGAGACCGTTAGGCCTCCTATTTTTGTACGCGCCAGGGATTCAGGGTTCCTTATTTTATTTCGCTTCGCGAAAACGCTCATTCCATTCGCTTGGCGGCCTCCGGCCGCTCTCGCTCGCATACTCGCTTCGCCCCTATACGCTTGTACGTGCGTATTTATTCTCAATTCTCAATTCTCAATTCTCAATTCTCCGCTCGGCCCGAAGGGACGCTTTTACCGCTCGACGCTTTGCGGCGCTTATTCGAGCGAAGCGAGTCTTAAGAAAGCGAAGCGACTAAAAGAATTCTCAATTACTCAAAGATGTAGAGCTCGCTGGGTGTGGTACGTTTCAGGGCGCAGAGCTGAACATCCTTGCCGGGGATCACGCCTACCCCACGAAGTTCGTATTCTACGGTCTTGTAGGCTATTTCGGGATGATTGTTCTCGCCGCTCAGGTGGCAGAGCCAGATGTTTTTCAGGTCCGGCCCAATGTTCTCGGCCAGAAACTTGGCTGTTGTCTTGTTGCTCAGGTGACCGCGTGGGCTTGTAATCCTGTCCTTGAGAAACTGCGGATAATTACCCATACGCAGCATATCCTCGTCATAATTGGCCTCCATTATCAGGTAGTTAGCCTGCAGAATATATCTGGAGGCCGTCTCTGTGATATGTCCCAAGTCAGTTACAAAGCAAAACACCTTACCGTCAACCTCAATTCTGTAGCCTACGTTATCTGTTCCGTCATGAGGAACCTCAAACGGGGTTATGGTAAACTCGTGAAAGCTGAATGGAACCTCTTTCTCTACGAAACGTACGCAACTGGACAGTTTCTCTGTCATGCAGTAGTTGTTGTTTATACCCTCATGAGTCTCACGAGTGGCATATACAGGGATAAAACATTTCTCCCCCAGATTACCCAGGGCCTTTATATGGTCAGCGTGATCATGGGTCACAAAAACCGCCATAATCTTCTCAAACGGGATACCGGCATCCTTAAGGTATCCCTTTATCTGTTTTACAGGGATGCCGGCATCAATCAGGATTGCATGTTCGTCTGTGCCAAGATAGTAGCAGTTGCCGCTGCTTCCACTTGACAGACTCATAAAGTAAATCTTCATTTTTATGTTGTCTTTTTTTCTTCTCCATAATAATTAAGTGTCCTGTACTGTCAGAACGGATAGCCTACCGCCAGATGGAAAGCGAAATCCCTGTCCATTGAAGGATGTGTCAGGGGTAGCCTCTGATACAGCGTGCGCCCAGAAGGGTTATATGCCTTCATTCCTCCGTCAAGTCTCAGCACAAGGAATCCTAAATCGAGCCTGAGACCCAATCCATATGACATGGCTATCTGTTTATAAAAGGAATCTAATCCGAACTGTCCTCCCGGTTGTTCGGAATAATCCCGTATTGTCCATATGTTGCCGGCATCAACAAATACCGCACCATTTATTTTCCAAAACAGTTTTGACCTATACTCCAGGCTGGCACCAAGTTTTATGTCTCCGGACTGTTTAATATAGTCAATCCTCTTGTCATCACCCTGATATGTACCAGGTCCCAACTCACGCACAGCCCAACCGCGAACGCTGTTGGCACCACCGGCAAAGTATCGTTTCTCAAACGGAAGACTGGTTGAGTTTCCGTATGGTACGGCTATTCCCCATTCCATGTGAGCGACAAGGTTATTCATACGGTCCAGTTGCCAGTTTGCCGTTATTGAGAAATCATGTTTGACGTATTGTGCAAAAGCAACTCCCAGGAACTTGTATTTACCGGCATCGTTCTTTTCAAACCCCAATGGGCCTGAAATAAGATTTAGAGTGTTGCCTGATGTCTCGATACCTGTGCGAACAGAATACTTGAACGGATCTGAAGAATTTATTCTGGCATTGGAATAATAGAAGGTATAGCCCAGCTTGGTAATCAGCAGGTCCTCATAATTGTATTTCAGAATAGACCTGGCTGATGTTATCTGGTCCAGATACTCTGATCTGAAATGGTCTGAGATCCATGGCACCACCAGATAGTTCAGGTCAAGTACGTCAAGTTGATGGTTTTTCTGCCAAGTCTCGCCCCATTTGTAACTCCAGCCTGCCGAGAATATGGTTTTCCGGTATTCCGGTCGGCTTTGTGAATTCACTTTCAGACTGAAACGTGATGTAGCCTGACTGCGGCGCTGAAGTTCGCGGGTCATGAAAGGAACAAGGAATTCAGGAAAATCCAGATTTGCCTCAAGACCATATTCCAGATATGTATCACCTGAATATCCGGGAAGATTGGTGATTGACTCATATGCCCCGCGCAGTTTTATGGTAAGTTGCTCTGAACCACGGAAAAGGTTTCGGTCTGTAAAGGAGACCGATGCGGCAGCACCCAGATCACCAGCGGTATTAGTCCCCTCTATCTCAATGGTAAAGGAGTGTTTGGGGAGACTCATCAATAACACATTGGCTTTTAACTTGTCTGCAGACCCAGGCACATCTTCCATTCGGATATTAGAATACTTAAGGATACCAAGACGGGCAAGCGAAGAATATGTTTTGGATACCGAATCGGAATTGAAAACCATACCTTCTCTCAGGAATGAGTGAATGTCAATAATCCTGGGGCGCAGCATCGGTTTCTCATCATAATCAGGACGGATCAGCTTGAATCCCAATCCTGTGTCCGCTTTCTGAGGTATCGAGACACCCGGCACATTGCCATTCTTATCCGACAGGATATAGTCTATTGAGGATATTGAATAACGCTGATGCGGATGCGGATTTCCGTCCTCATCCACACTCTCGGGAGCGATTATCATCCTTAAGCCCACCTTGTCGCTTCCCTGTGCCGTATCTGCAACAAAAGATATGTATTCCTTGTTAAAACGGTAATAACCGTATTTATGAGCCAGTTCGACAATACGGTTACGCTCCTTATTAAGTGTTTCAGCATCCAGGTTTATTCCGGGAACCAGCAGAGTCTGGTCGGAATTCTCTTTAATGATACTGTCTATGGCACTGTCCTGCACGGCAACCCTCACTGTGTCAATTACAAACATCTTTCCAGGGTGAACACTGAAGCGCAGTTTAGTCTTGGGCCTGCGTCCGTTCTGGGATTTGTATGTCACGTCTGCATTCAGGTATCCGGAGTTCATCAGCGAACGTTTCATGTCGGAACATGATGCCTCGGCCAGCAGATGGTCATAAATAACCGGCGCCTCGCCGGCCTTGGTTCCTGTAACGGAATACATTCTCAAAGGAAAGCGGAATAGCCCGAACCAACGTGAATTGGGACTCTGATATGAATAATTCCGGTATTTGGAGATATCTGTAACAGCCTTGTCATCGGATGCAATCTCTACCTTACTGAGCAGGTATTGCCCCTCAGGTACGTATTTATACACAGAACAGGATGCAAGCCCCAGGGAAAAGGCAATGATGGCGAAGGTTTTTATCGCATACCTGTTCATATTTTATTCTTTTTACTTTAACTTACAAATTTAAGCAAACTCAATGGCCTTTCAAAGTAAGGTCATAAAAAATAACTAACTTTACGGCAATCAAAGAAGCAATGTATGCTCAGTAAAAACGACATAAAGAACATAAAGAGCCTGGAGCATAAGAAGTTCCGGGATGAAAAGGGGCTCTTTATAGCCGAAGGCCGCAAATTGGTTGACGAACTCTCAGGCAAATTCAGATGTAGTCTTCTGGTCGCTACCGACAGATGGCTGGCCGGCAGAAAGGACATTCAGGCGTCAAGGATAGAGACAGTAACATCCGAGGAACTGAGACATACAAGCCTGCTTAAGAACCCCCAGGATGTACTGGCTGTTTTCTGCATACCACATGATACATTTGATATGACAGCTTCCGCCATGAAGAACCTGGTTCTTGCACTTGATGATGTACAGGATCCCGGCAATCTGGGAACAATAGTCCGGATAGCAGACTGGTTTGGAATAAAGGAGATATTCTGTTCAAAAGGTACTGCTGATATTTTCAACCCCAAAGCCATTCAAGCCACTATGGGAGCCATAGCCAGAGTCAGAGTGCATTACACAGACCTGACTCGGGAACTTCACGGCATTCCAGCTGGGATTCCTGTTTATGGAACCTATCTGGACGGAGAGAACATTTATGATTCAATTCTCTCGGAAAACGGAATTATTATCATGGGCAATGAAGGCAACGGTATAAGTCCTGAACTGGGCAAATCGGTAACACAAAGGCTGCACATCCCCAACTGGCCAGCCGGATCTGCCACATCCGAGTCTTTGAATGTTGCTATTGCTACAGCCGTAACCTGCTCAGAGTTCCGCAGGAGAAAGTATTGACGAAGAGTCTGCCGGGACAGCAGGAACAACCTTCTTGTGATATCTCATAAGTTCCATGTCAGATACGACCAGAATGCTGTTGCGGTTATCGGTAGGGTTCAGGTAATTGACAGAACCGCTCAAACTTGAGAAAGTCCGCTTATCATTAAGTACAAGGGACAAAGCAACAGGGCCGCTTGTTGAAAGAACCGTATCTGCTGTAGACACACTGTCGCCGTAATAAACCGACATTGAAACATATGCATAATCAGGCACAATTGAATCGGCGGATACGAATGTGCCATACATATTCAGACAGACCGTATCCCCGGGATAGAAAGTGGTATCCCTGTTGATCCTGTAGGTCAGTTTGTTCATATAGACAGAACTGTTTAGCAAGGCCGTCTTATCCAGATACCACATATCCACACTGTCACCCGACTGGACTTCAAAAGACTTTTTCTCTATCTGTGACAGTGATCTTGTTGCTGCCCGGTACTCATCGTCCACCCTGTTTGACAGGCGCTTGTATATCTTGGCCAATTCCTTGGGATATCGGGTATACCAGACAAGCGAAGTATTGAACTGTTCCCTGGTAATTCCGTTCTTTTCGTATGCCCACTCCACATATGCCGGAGTTGTGTATTTCTCTTCTCTGGGCAAATCCTGAATGACAGCCTGTGCCAAATGGAAATCATACAGAAACTGCTCCATCTTCCTGGGAGGCAATACATCATCCGGACGTCTTAGACGGCAACCGGATAGCACAACAGAGAGTGTCAGAACAACAAGAACGTCAATTTTTCTCATCATCTTGCGGATCATTGACAGTAGACTTGTCTGAACCACCATAGTGAAGCCCCATGTTCACCACTTTTGTGTAGAAGAGAAGCAGTGTTATCACACCGCAGGTTATGCAGGAATCCGCAAAATTAAAGACAGGTTCAAAAAAAACATCACCTCCGACGAAAGGTACCCATTGGGGCCAAGTCCAGAGAGGGAAATAGAACATATCCACCACCTTACCGTAAAGGAACGGAGCATAACCTTGTCCTATAGGCACGAATGATGCCACTGCACCGGTCCCAACCGGACTGGCACTGAATATCAGACCGTAGAACATACAGTCCAGAAGGTTACCCAATGCACCTGCAATCACGAATGAAACGGTCACTATGTAGCCTGTGGGAAAGCCCTTGTTCAGAATCCGTATCAGATACCAGATAAAGAATCCTATTGCAAATATCCTGAACAGAGAAAGAAACAGTTTTCCGATAATCTCCATTCCGAATGCCATGCCGTTATTCTCAACGAAAAGTATCTTGAACCATGGTGCCACATCTATACTCTCGCCAAGAGACATTCCGGTCTTGACCAGAATCTTGATGATCTGGTCGATGACCAGCACTGATATAATGATTATCAGTGCCAGACGACCTTGACGGGAACTGTTATTGCTGTCCATTTGCAGGAATCAACGCTTGTTCTGCTTGGCTTCTATACACAACGTAGCGTGAGGTACGGCACGCAGACGCTCCTTGGGGATGAGTTTACCGGTCTCACGGCAGATGCCGTATGTCTTGTTCTCTATACGTACAAGTGCTGCCTGAAGAGACTGTATGAATTTCATCTGACGCTGGGCAAGACGTGTGGTCTCCTCCTTTGAAAGGGTGTTGGCGCCCTCTTCAAGAACCTTGTAGGTAGGCGAAGTGTCATCGGTGCTGTTGTTGTCAGCATTCATAAGAGAGGCCTTGAGTGCATCATAGTCACGCTGTGCAATCTCAAGTTTTTCATTGATTATCTGACGGAACTCCTCAAGCTCCTCATCAGAATAACGGTTCTTCTCAGCCATAATGGTAAAGTTATATAAGGTTATTGATTATATTTTCTCTATCTGCAGTTTGAATGAGTAATCGTCAAACGAAATATCTTCACCCTGCTCCATTCCGGGAACAAGTTCAATGCTGTCGGCCAGAACCTGACTCTTTATCCAATCCTCATACTCGCGTACGGCGGCATCGGTCTGGGGATCGGAATTCAGCTTGACGCGGATGCGGTCGGTTATCTCCAGACCGTTCTGCTTACGGGAGTCCTGGATACGTTTCTTGAGCTCGCGGGCTATACCCTCGCGTTTGAGTTCATCGGTCAGCTGGATATCCAGAGCGACCGTGAGCGTGCCCTCATTGGCAACTACCCAACCGGGGATATCCTCGCTGAATATCTCAACCTCGGTGGTATCGACGGTGGCGGGAGTGCCGTTGATATCGAATGTAAAGCTGCCCTCCTGCTCCAGCTTGGCCACATCCTCCTGGCTCATGTTCTGGACTGCAGCGGCAACGCCCTTCATAAGCGGGCCGAACTTCTTGCCCAGGATCTTGAAGTTGCACTTTACCTTCTTGACCAGAACGCTTGTGGCACCCTCCACAAACTCAACCTCCTTTACATTGACCTCATCGCGGATAAGTTCCTTGACGGGCTCCAGATGTGAGCGGAGTTCGGCTGTAACGGGAATAAGTATCTTCTGCAACGGCTTGCGCACGTTTATCTTTACATCGTCACGCTTACGCAGTGCCAGCACCATCGAGGTGAGTTTCTGGGCAAGCTCCATACGGGTCTCAAGTTCCTTGTCAACCAGAGCGTCGTTGCACTTGGGATACTCTGCCAGATGGACTGATACCGGAGCGTCTGTGCATACGGCGGTAAGGTCACGGTACAGACGGTCGGCATAGAACGGAGCTATGGGTGACATCAGACGGGCCACGGTCTCAAGGCATGTATAGAGCGTCTGATATGCAGCCAGCTTGTCGGCGCTCATGCTGCTGCCCCAGTAACGGTCACGGGTAAGGTGAACGTACCAGTTGGACAGGTAGTCATTAACAAAGTTGGTTATCAGACGGCCTGCGCGTGTAGGCTCATAGTCGTCAAGGCTGTCGCGGACATCCTTGGTCAGTGAGTTGAGCTCACTCAGTATCCAGCGGTCCATAACGGGGCGCTCGCTTACCGGAATCCGGGCGGCTGAATTGTCAAATCCATCGACATTGGCATACTGGGCAAAGAACTTGTATGTATTGTGCAGTGTGCCGAAGAACTTGCGGGTTACATCCTTCACGCCCTCCTCATCGAACTTGAGGTTATCCCAAGGCTGGGCGTTGGTTATCATGTACCAGCGCAGGGCATCGCTGCCGAATTTATCAATCTCCTCAAACGGATCAACGGCATTACCCAGACGCTTGGACATCTTGTTGCCGTTCTTGTCCAGAACCAGACCGTTTGATATCACGGTCTTGAACGATACACCGTCTTTGACCATTGTGGCAATGGCATGCAGCGTGTAGAACCAACCGCGTGTCTGGTCAACGCCCTCGGCAATGAAATCGGCCGGGAATACGGTACCGTTGTCAATGAGTTCCTTGTTCTCGAACGGATAGTGCATCTGGGCGAACGGCATGGCGCCGCTGTCAAACCAGACGTCTATCAGGTCAAGCTCACGCTTCATGGGACGGCCTGCCTCTGATACCAGGATGATGTCATCCACGTACGGGCGGTGCAGGTCTATCTTATCGTAGTTATCCTGTGTATATACACCCAGCTGGAATCCTTTTTCCCTGAACGGGTTGGATTTCATAACACCGGCCTTGACTGACTTCTCAATCTCGTTGTAGAGTTCCTCTACGGAGCCGATGCACAGCTCGTCACCATCATCGTTGCGCCAGATGGGCAGCGGAGTACCCCAGTAGCGGCTGCGGCTAAGGTTCCAGTCATTCAGGTTCTCAAGCCACTTGCCGAATCGGCCTGTACCGGTTGATTCCGGTTTCCACTTGATGGTGTTGTTAAGCTCTATCATCCTGTCGCGTGCGGCCGATGCCTTGATGAACCAGCTGTCAAGAGGATAATAGAGTACAGGCTTATCCGTACGCCAGCAATGGGGATAATTGTGGACGTGTTTCTCTATCTTGAATGCCGTGCCCTCCTGCTTCATGCGGATGCACAGATATACGTTCAGATCCTCGGCCTTGGATGCGGCAGCCTCATCGTACTTGCCGCCCTCATTGAACTTGGGATCATACGCGTTCTTGACGTAGGCACCCTGATACTCCTTGTAGAGGTCTGCATCAACGCAGTTCTTTACAAAATCGGGATCCAGCTCATCCATGAGCCAGTACTTGCCGGTAAAGTCAACCATGGGACGGGTCTCCATCTTGCGGTTGATCATAAAGAGTGACGGTATGCCGGCGGCTTTGGCCACGAATGCGTCATCGGCACCGAATGTGGGTGCTATATGTACGATACCGGTACCATCCTCGGTGGTTACGTAGTCACCGGGAATTACGCGGAAACCGGCGTCGGAAGTCTTTATTGAGCCATCCTCTGCCTTGAATACGGGCTTTACCCACGGGAAGAGCTGTTTGTAATGCATACCCACCAGATCCGAGCCCTTGTACTCGGCTACAATCTGATAAGGGATTACCTTGTCACCCTGAGTATAAGAGTCAAGTGCCAACTCGGCGCCCTTGGGATCAAGGTAGGCGCTGAGACGCTCCTTGGCCATGACCGCGGTTACAGGCTGGCCGTTGTAGGGGTTGTAAGTACGGACTGCAACGTAATCAATCTTGTTACCTACGCAGAGAGCGGTGTTTGAAGGCAGAGTCCACGGGGTTGTGGTCCATGCCAGGAATACGGGTGTGCCCCACCCTGTCATCTCAGGCTTGGGATCGGTCATGGTGAACTGAGCGGTCACGGTGGTATCCTTGACGTCACGGTAGCAGCCGGGCTGGTTCAGCTCATGGCTTGAAAGGCCCGTACCTGCAGCGGGTGAGTAAGGCTGGATGGTATATCCTTTATAAAGATAACCCTTGCCGTAAAGCTGTTTGAGCAACCACCACAGGGTCTCTATGTAACGGTTATCGTATGTGATGTAGGGATTGTCCAGGTCCACCCAGTAACCTATCTTCTGTGTCAGGTCACTCCAGTGAGCCTTGTACTTCATAACCTCGGTACGGCAGTTCATGTTATAGTCATCGACCGATATCTTCTTGCCTATATCCTCCTTGGTTATTCCCAGTTTCTTCTCTACGCCAAGCTCAACCGGCAGTCCGTGGGTGTCCCAACCGGCCTTACGGTTAACCTGATAGCCGCACATGGTCTTGTAGCGGCAGAATGTGTCCTTGATGGTGCGGGCCATAACGTGGTGAATACCTGGCATTCCGTTAGCCGAGGGAGGTCCCTCATAAAACACAAATGAAGGACAACCTTCACGCTCCTTTATGCTGCGGCTGAAAAGATCCTCCTTAAGCCAGTCTTCCAACACTTCCCTGTTGACCTTTGACAGGTCCAACTGTCCACGTTCAGCGAACTTTTTCATTATAATTACTTGATAATCAAACTATTGCTACAATATTACAGAACCCCTGCCCCGTAATTTGCCGCAAATTTACTCATTTTATTATTAAGATTGAGGATGATAGACATCATTTTTAGTAACTTCGCGGCTGAAAAACGGATACCGACACTCTATGAACATAGCAATAGTCAAATACAATGCCGGAAACATACATTCGGTCATAAATGCACTGGGAAGACTCGGCGTAAAAGCGTTGCTGACTGACAGTGAGGAGGAGCTCAGGAAGGCCGATAAAGTGATATTTCCCGGTGTCGGTGAAGCCAGTACCACAATGGAGTACCTCAGGGCCCACAATCTGGACCGAATAATCAGGGATCTCAAGCAGCCTGTGTTGGGCATCTGCCTTGGCCAGCAGCTCATGTGCAGCCGCAGTGAGGAGGGTAATGCAGAGTGCCTGGGCATATTTGACGTTCCGGTGCTGAAATTCCAGCCGCAAAGGCATGAGGACAAGGTTCCGCATATGGGATGGAACACCATTGATACTGACGGCAAGGGCATATTCAAGGGATTCGATAAGCCCGAGTACGTATACTTTGTGCACAGTTTCTATGTTCCCGTCTGCGACTGGACCGCAGCCAAGACGGATTACATACTTCCGTTCAGTGCATCACTGCACAAGGACAATTTCTACGCAACCCAGTTCCACCCCGAGAAGAGCGGCGGCACCGGAGAGCGCATTCTTAAGAATTTTCTTGACATTTAAGAAATGGATATCATTCCTGCCATTGACATAATAGACGGCAAATGCGTAAGACTCACCAAGGGTGACTACAACGCCTGCAAGACCTACAGCGACAATCCTCTGGACATGGCGCTGCGCTTTCAGGATGCCGGCATCCGCAGACTCCATCTGGTTGACCTGGACGGAGCCAAAAGCAAGCACATCGTAAACTACCCCACCCTTGAAGCCATCACCGGACATACAGACCTTACAGTTGATTTTGGAGGCGGCATCAAATCCACACCAGATCTGGAAACCGCACTGGGATGCGGGGCCGCAATGGTAACCATAGGCAGTACTGCCGTTACTGACCCGGACCTGATGTCCAGGTGGATTGAGGATTTCGGCCAGGAACATATAATACTTGGGGCCGATGCACGCGACGGAAAGATATCGGTCAACGGATGGAAGGAGGACAGCGCACTGTTGCTGAGTGACTTTATCCGTGATTACATGCAGAAAGGAATAACTCAGGTTCTCTGCACCGACATCAACAAGGACGGCATGCTGCAAGGCCCGTCAGTAGAACTATACAAGGCACTACTCAAGGAGTTTCCCGGCATAAAACTCATAGCCAGCGGAGGCGTCAGTTCCGTACAGGACCTGATTGATCTCAGAGAGGCCGGACTGCCCGCAGCAATAGTGGGCAAAGCCTATTACGAGGGCCGCATAACACTTGAGCAACTTTCACAACTAAGCCAAGAGTAAGCCATGTTAGCAAAGAGAATAATACCCTGTCTGGATATCTGTAACGGACGCACCGTAAAAGGCACCAACTTTGTAAACCTGCGCGATGCCGGTGACCCCGTGGAACTGGGTAGACTTTACAGCGAACAGGGCGCCGACGAGCTGACCTTCCTGGATATCACAGCATCCTTTGAAGGTAGAAAAACTTTTACAGAATTAGTTGAACGCATAGCAGCAAACATCTCTATTCCCTTCACGGTAGGCGGAGGCATTCACGAGCTTAAGGATGTGGAGCGTCTGCTCAGCGCCGGAGCCGATAAGGTATCGGTCAACTCGGCCGCTATCAAGAACCCGGACCTTATTGACCAGATTGCACTTAATTTTGGATCACAGGTATGCGTAGTGGCAATTGATGCCAAGCAGGCACCAGAGGGCTGGCGCTGTTTCCTGGACGGAGGACGCGTACCCACCGAACGCATGCTCTTTGAGTGGGCCCATGAGGCTCAGGAGCGCGGTGCCGGCGAGATACTCTTTACCAGCATGGACCATGACGGAGTAAAGCAGGGATTCGCCAATGAGGCCCTGAGACATCTCTCCGATGAACTCAGCATACCCGTCATTGCATCGGGCGGAGCAGGCGCCAAAGAGCATTTCCGCGACGCTTTCCTGGAGGGTCACGCCGACGCCGCACTGGCAGCCAGCGTTTTTCACTTCGGTGAGATACCAATTCCCGAATTAAAGCAGTACCTTTGCGACTTGAAAATTCCTATAAGAATATAATTATACCATAAGATGGATATTGATTTTGAAAAAATGGGAGGTCTTGTACCCGCAATCATCCAGGACAATGTGACACGCAAGGTCCTGATGTTGGGCTTCATGAACAAGGAGGCCTATGACAAGACCGTAGAGACCGGAAAAGTCACATTCTGGAGCCGCACCAGAAACTGCCTTTGGACCAAAGGTGAGACAAGCGGCAATTTCCTTAACGTCAAGGAGATTCTCCTGGACTGCGACAAGGACACGCTGCTCATCAAGGCACGCCCCGAAGGTCCCGTATGCCACACCGGCGCTGACACTTGCTGGAACGAGCAGAACTCGGTAGACCTGAACTTCCTGTCATACCTGCAGGATTTCATTGACCGCCGTTTCAAGGAGATGCCCGAAGGCTCATACACCACATCACTCTTTAAGAGCGGAGTGAACCGTATGGCTCAAAAGGTGGGCGAAGAGGCTGTTGAGACCGTAATTGAGGCCACCAACGGCACTGACGACCGCCTTATCTATGAGGCATCGGACCTGATTTACCACCTCATTGTCCTGCTTACCTCAAAGGGTCACCGTATTGAGGAACTGGCAGCAGAGCTGGTAAAGCGCCACAAGGAATAAACTTCCACACCAAGATATGGACATAATAGATTACAGAAACGTTGAGGTCCGCCAGGAAGATATGTTCGTTCTGGGCGATGTAACCTTCACTGTACAGGAAGGAGATTTTGTCTATCTGATAGGCAAGGTCGGTTCCGGAAAGAGTTCGCTGTTCAAGACATTTTACTGTGAACTTGACCTGCTCTGCCCAATGCCTGACAGTCACGCTATCGTACTGGGTATGGACCTTATGGCCATCAAGAAGCGCCAGGTACCGCGTCTGCGCCGCCAGATGGGAATCGTATTTCAGGATTTCCAGTTGCTTACAGACCGCAACGTTTTTGATAATCTGAGTTTCGTGCTCAAATCCACAGGCTGGAAGGACAAGAAACTCATCCACCAGAAGATTTTCCAGGTTCTGGGACTTGTAGGGATGGACACCAAAGGCTACAAGATGCCTCACGAACTGTCGGGCGGAGAGCAGCAGCGTATCTGTATAGCCCGCGCCCTGCTTAACGACCCCAAACTGATACTGGCCGACGAGCCCACCGGAAACCTTGACCCGGAAACCGGCCGTCAGATTATGGAGATTCTTCATAAGGTAGGTCAGAGCGGCACCACCATCCTGATGATTACGCACAACCTCCAGTGGATTGAGGAGTTCCCCGGGCGGGTGTTCAAATGCCAGGACAGGAAACTGATGATAATTGATAAATAAAACCACGAATTACACGAATTACACGAATTGTACGAATTGGTTAGTGATATCATGTTGTGCAGACTAAATTCGTTTAATCAGTGAAATTTGTGTTTAAATAATTGAGAGAATCATGAAAGTATTGAAATTCGGCGGAACATCAGTAGGGAGTCCGCAGCGAATGAAAGAGGTGAGCCGCCTTATCACCGAGGACGGACAGCAGAAACTGGTAGTCCTGTCGGCCATGTCAGGCACCACAAACTCACTTGTAGAGATAGCCCAATACCTTTACGGAGGCAACAAGGCAGGTGCGGACGATGTGATAAACCGTCTGCGCGCCAAGTACTATGCACACGTGCCCGAACTGCTCACAAGCAATGAGTACCGGGATGACGTACAGAAGTTTCTGGTGGACAAGTTTGATTACCTGCAGTCTTTCTCCAAGGAGAACTTTACTGAGAAAGAGGAGAAAATCATACTGGCCCAGGGTGAGCTCATATCAACCTACATGGTAACCAGTTACCTTAAGGAGCATGGCATTAAGGCTTCTCTCCTGCCCGCACTTGATTTCATGAAGACCGATGCGGATGCAGAGCCTGACATGAACTATATTGCAGAGCATGCAGCAAAGGCTCTGAGTTCTGTTCCCGGAATGCAGATTTACATTACTCAGGGATTCATCTGCCGTAACGCAAACGGCGACATTGACAACCTGCAACGCGGCGGAAGTGACTACACCGCATCCATACTAGGTGCCGCCATCAAGGCCGATGAAATCCAGATCTGGACCGATATTGACGGCATGCACAACAATGACCCGCGTGTAGTTGACAATACCCAGCCGGTACGTCACCTTCATTTTGAGGAGGCAGCCGAGCTTGCCTACTTTGGAGCCAAGATACTCCACCCCACCTGCATTCAGCCTGCCAAGGCAGCCAACATACCCGTACGTCTGCTCAACACAATGGAGCCCGCAGCACCCGGCACGCTGATTGATAACCGTTCAGAGCCAGGCCGCATAGCCGCCGTTGCCGCCAAGGAGAATATCACAGCCATCAAGATCAAGTCAAGCCGCATGCTTCTGGCACACGGTTTCCTCAAGAAGGTATTTGAGGTATTTGAGACCTACCGTACATCTATCGACATGATATGCACATCCGAGGTGGGCGTATCAATGTCAATAGACAACACCAAGCATCTGGAGGACATCGTAGCCGAACTGAAGAAATACGGCACCGTAACCGTTGACAGCGGCATGTGCATAGTCTGCGTAGTAGGTGATATGGTATGGGAGAACCTGGGATTCGAGTCACGCGCAATGGATGCCCTGGCCGATATCCCCGTACGAATGATATCATACGGCGGAAGCAACTACAACATTTCATTCCTCATCAAAGAGAGTGACAAGAAAGCTGCATTACAGCGCTTGAGTGACGTTCTATTCAACAACAAGTAAAAGATGCGCACCCCATACTACCAGTATGACCTGGGGATACTCCAAAATACCCTCAAGTCAATAGAGGAATGTACAGCAGGCAACCCTGACTGGCACGTTCACTATGCCATCAAGGCGAATGCCAATCCTTTACTGCTCAAACACATCAATGAGTATGGCTTAGGAATAGACTGTGTCAGCGGCGGTGAAATCCAGACAGCCCTTGACAACGGTTTCCCGGCTTCATCCATAGTATTCGCAGGAGTCGGCAAGGCCGATTGGGAGATTGACCTTGCACTGGATGCCGGAATCCTGTGCTTTAACGTGGAGTCCGAGGCCGAACTTGACGTGATAGCCGAGCGTTGCGCCGCACTGGGCAAGACCGCTCACATAGCACTGCGAGTAAACCCCGACGTGGATGCCCACACCCACGCCAACATAACCACCGGTAAGGCCGAGAACAAGTTCGGAATAGAGATACCCATGCTCCTGCCCATCATCCGCAAGGCACAGCAAAATTCCAGTTTCGTGTTTGATGGCCTGCATTTTCACATAGGCTCTCAGATACTTGACATGGAGCCGTTCCGTCTGCTCTGCCAGAAGGTAAACGACCTGCAGGATATGCTTGAGGCCGAGGGAATCAAACTGAACATCATCAACGTGGGAGGCGGTCTGGGTGTTGATTATGTCAATCCCGAGCAGAATCCCGTTCCCAACTTCAGGGAGTACTTTGACATATTCCGAAATAACCTCAAACTGCGTCCCGGCCAGCAGCTCCACTTTGAGTTGGGCCGTGCCATTGTTGCACAATGCGGACGTCTGATAACCAAGGTGTTGTACGTCAAGCAGGGTACCATCAAGAAATTCGCCATAGTCGATGCCGGATTTACGGAACTGATACGTCCGGCACTGTACGGAGCGCATCACAAGATCGTTAACCTGAACTCCGACGGTCCTTTGCAGAAATATGACGTGGTAGGTCCCATCTGCGAGTCATCGGATGTATTCGGAAAAGACGAGATGCTGCCGGAGGTTCACCGCGGTGACCTGCTGGCGCTCATGAGCGCCGGAGCCTACGGAGAGACCATGGCATCACAGTACAACTGCCGTCCGCTCCCAGCCTCCGAGCCGGGTAAGTTCTGATTAGAATTTCCAGAGCAGTCCGACTGAAAGCGGAACCTCCCAGTACAGTTTGGCACAACATCCTTCATAATACTCTACTACGCCGACGCCGGCACTCAAGTCAAGTGCAAGGTCTCTGGTAAGGAATATGTCATAGCCCAATTGGCAGGTAAAGAAATTCTCATCGTGCCAACCGCTTACTGACGGTTTGCCGCGGAAAGAGAGTGAGAATGCGCCTATATCAAGTCCTACGCCAAGACTCCATGTGAAACCGGAATCGAACATTCCTTTCTCAAGCAATGAGCCTGTGGTGTAACCCAAATCACCCAGAACAGAGATTCCTCCATGATTGCCGAACCTGTATTTGAACTGGAGCACGTCACGGACTGTTCCGGTCTGGGTCAGTAACTGGACTTGAGGAGACACGGAGAAGTAAGGAAAGCGGTCATCGGGTACATTCCAGTTCTTGACTACGCCTACAATCATTCCGGCCGATGCCACCGCAACTGCAGCTGCTCCTATAAGCAGCGCTTCATCATCAACCTTGGACAAATCCAGATCAGAACTCTTTGGGCGGCTCGGACTGGAATGTGATTTGTTGTATCGGCTTGAATTTGAAGGTGTCCAGTTGTCATAATGACGGCCGTCATAATAACGTGCCCTGTGAGTTACATCAAACCAGAATAGATCGTGATAAAAATCAAACAGGTCTACCAGCAGCATGGCCAATACGGGATCATCAGGATCACTGGTGCTGTATTTCTTGCCCTCTGCATCTAAAGTGCTGTATATGATATTGTCAACCACGACCTCTTTTACTGGCTTATCAACCGGAACGGGATCATTGACCTGGGCTACGGTATCGGGCATGAAAAGGTCATACATCTCTGACTTGGTCTTGTCTGTATAAACGAAATGGAACTGCGCCGTTACCTCTGCGGGACAATTCTTATACATGGTAAGATAATCCTTACCGTCCTGGGCGGTAACCACCTCTCCCCAAACCATGATATTGCTTTTCTCTTTCTTTCTGGCATACACGGCGGTAAGCGGAATCATTACTGCCATAATCAGCATCATCAGTTTCTTCATTTCTGTTCCGGTTTATTATCCGATGCGAATATACAGAGGATAGTTCACCTGCGAGTGGGGTTTTTCCCTAAAAAAAACGGGAAAAGCCCTATTGTTTACCAAAGAAAAAAAGTATCTTTGGTGGTTAACTAACTAATCACAACAGATTAATGTCATCAAACAGACATCTTGACCCACACTGTGAAGCTATACTTGAAGAATACAGGGACAATCTTCCCCGATTCAAAGAGGTTGAAGTTCAGGTGCGGGACATGCTAAAAAGGACTTTATCAGAGGCTGGACTGCTGGTTGCGGCCCTGGAGTCCCGTATAAAGGAATATGATTCCCTGGCAGGTAAGCTGGAACTAAAGGGAAATAAGTACTCAACTCTGGCAGACCTGACCGATATTCTTGGACTCAGGATCATCACATTCTATATAGATGATGTGGATATTGTCGCATCGGCAGTAGAACGCCTTTTTACCGTGGATTGGGACAATTCGGTAGACAAACGCAAGATACATGAGATAGACAGTTTCGGATACCTGTCACTGCACTACATATGCTCCATACCAGGGTTCCCTTACCGGTTTGAGATACAGATGCGTACCTTGCTTCAGCATGCATGGGCCAATATGAACCATGATACAGGCTACAAGTCGGGAGTAGAGATTCCAAAGGGTTACATGCGCAACATGAGCCGTCTGGCAGGTATGCTTGAACTGGTGGATGATGAGTTCAGCAAAATCCGCATAGAACTGACCGATTACCGGCGCCGCGTACAGGCTCTGGTAAAATCGGGCAATCTGGATGAGGTGTCCATTGACGGAGATACTTTCCGCAGTTATCTGGAATTGGGTCCGTTCGGTCAGTTGAACAAACGTATAGCATCCATAAACCAGGCCGAGATCCAAGAGGTTCCGCTTATGCCCTACCTGGCCGTATTCAAGGGAATGGGGCTCAAGACCCTGGGCGACATAGCATCAATTGTCAGGAATTATTCCGAGGGCGCATATCAGATAGCCTGCTACCAGATTGGTCTCACTGATCTGGATATCATAGCATCCTCCATAGGCCCACAGAATCTTTGCATAGCCTATATACTCAAGAACGGAGGCGGCAAGGCCGGTCTCAAACATATGTTTGACCTGCTGAACGGAGAGTCAGAGAGCAACGCGACAATTGCCGATATGATGTTGGAACAGGCCAAGGACCTTCCTTTTATGAACACCGGCAACTGACTGCCGCAAACCGCCCACAATGAAGAAAGAGAAGCATAAACTTACGGATATAGAGAAAAAATCTGCCAGGATAGGTCTGATCCTGATTTTTATTGCCGCACTTACGCTCGAAGCCACATCCATAACACAATACATTTTCTCTCAGAAAGGAATCAGGGAAGAGGCATCAATGCGTGCAGAAAGCCAGATGGAGACCACCAAGGCACGTATCATGGACATAATCAACCAGGCTGAGGCCGCCGTGCGCAACAGTGTATGGATAGCCCAATGGTGTCTGGAGGTTCCCGACAGCATGGGGCGTGTCACAGAACGCATCGTTAAGGACAATCCGGTGGTTGTAGGATCTACCGTTGCCTTTGTGCCCGGATATGACAAGAAACACAACCTGTTTGCCCCCTACAGTTATCGTGAGGAGGGTACAGGTACAATAAAACTCAAGACGCTTGCCACCCGGGAGTATGACTATCCCTCACAGGAATGGTTCACCAAGCCTCTTGAACTTGATGCCGGCTACTGGTCCGAGCCGTATGTGGACGATGGTGGCGGCGAGATGCTAATGACAACCTACTCGCTTCCGTTGCGTGATGCCAAAGGCAATATTGCCGCAGTCATCACGGCCGATATCTCTCTGGACTGGCTGAACGACCTGGTAGGTAACATATCGGTCTATCCCAACGCATTCAGCGTCCTGCTTAGCCGGAGTGGTCAGGTTATGGTATGCCCCGTAGAGACACTGGTCATGAACACCAACATACAGGACATTCAGGCCAGCAGTGACAACGAGTCATTCAAAGACCTGAGCAATTCCATGCTCTCCGGAGAGTCCGGAAACATTAGGATAACAGACCGCGGAGTATCCAGCCAAGTATATTTCTCACCTGTGGAGCGCACCGGATGGTCCATGTCCATAGTCATCCCCGAGAGTGAGATCTTTGCAGGCATACGTCGTGTCGGCATGATTGTAAAGCTCCTCCAGATACTCGGTATTGTAATGATTATCCTGATATTACGTACCGTTGCCAAGAAACAGATGGAGTATCAGAAGCTAAACGAGCAGAAGGAACGTATTCAGGGTGAGCTTCAGATAGCAAGTGCCATCCAGATGGCCATGATACCCAAGATATACCCGCCCTACCCTGATCGTGACGACATAGACCTGTTCGGCAAACTAACCCCGGCAAAAGAGGTGGGAGGTGACCTGTTTGATTTCTTTATCCGGGATGAGAAGCTGTTCTTCTGCATAGGTGACGTATCCGGCAAGGGAGTCCCCGCCTCTCTCTACATGATGGTTACCAAGGCACTGTTCAGAACCATTTCGGCCCGTGAGGCACAACCCTGCAAAATAGTTTCCAACCTGAATGACGTAATGTCCGAGGACAATGAGTCCAATATGTTTGTCACTCTTTTTGTGGGTGTTCTGGATCTGCCTACCGGACGTCTGCATTACTGCAATGCAGGACACGATGCACCATTCCTGATAGGTAACACCGGTGCGGGAATGCTTCCCGTTGATTCAAACCTGCCTGTAGGAGTCATGCCCAAATGGAAGTTCAGCCAGCAGGAGACCGTCATAGATCCCGACACCAGCATTTTTCTGTACACTGACGGACTCACTGAAGCCGAGAACATGTCTCATGGCCAGTTTGAGATGGATCGCGTAAAGGAACTTGCACAGCAACTGCAGAAAGACCACTCATTCAGCCCGACAGTAATAATAGAACGTATGACCGATGCCGTTCACGCATTTGTGGGCGAAGCAGACCAAAGCGATGACCTTACTATGTTGGCCATACAATACACCAGGCACAACGAAGATATTGTTTACCAGCGCAGTTTAACTCTTTCCAATGACCTGGGCAGGATTCCCAGACTCAACTCTTTCATAGATGAGGTCTGCGAGGCCAACGGATTTGACACCCCCACCACAATGCAGCTCAACCTGGCCATCGAAGAGGCTGTAGTCAATGTAATGAATTACGCCTACCCCCAAGGCTCCAAAGGCGACGTAACGATTGAAGCCAAATCTGACGGCAAGGAGATGACATTCATCATAACAGATACGGGTAAGCCGTTCGACCCCACCGCCAAGCCGGAAGTCGATATCACACTGAGTGCCGAAGACCGTGCCATAGGAGGTCTGGGGATACATCTTATCCGCCAGATAACCGACCGCATCAATTACGAGCGCACCGACGGTCACAACATACTTACATTAATCAAGAAACTGAGTATACCACAGGAATGATAATAATACCTCTATCAATATTCAATATAGACCTCACAACAGGAAACATTATCCTGCTTACATCACTGCTAATGTTCGTGGCCATACTTTTGGCCAAAGTGGGCATCAAATACGGCGTTCCCGCCATGTTGCTTTTCCTTCTGATAGGAATGCTGGCGGGTGAGGACGGTATAGGAATACGCATAGACAACCTTCATGTCACAGAGTTTCTGGGACATCTGGCCATGACCATAATACTGCTGTCAGGCGGTCTTGAGACCTCACTGGATGAGACACGTCCCATTATCCGTAAAGGCATATCCATGTCCACTCTGGGTGTTTTCCTGACCATTGTGATTACAGGTACATTCATCTGGTTCGTTTTGGGAGAAAAGATTGGCGGAGCCGGAAAGACCCTGATGGGATGCATGCTTCTGGCAACAGTCATGTCATCGACCGATTCGGCATCGGTATTCTCTATCCTGCGGAGCCGCCGTCTCACCCTGCGGGAGAATCTGGGACCTCTGCTGGAACTTGAATCCGGAAGCAACGACCCCATGGCATATGTGCTTACCATTCTGCTGGTCCAGATAATGGAATCATTGGAATCTGTCTCCGGCATATCCGGAACATGGAATATAATCCTGCTGGGTATCTGGATCCTGATCAAGCAGATAACCATAGGCTTTGCAGTTGGAATGGCATTAGGGCATGCCGCAAGATGGCTGCTTACAAGGATAAAACTCAGTTCCAGTCCCATGTACGCCATCCTGATTCTGAGCATAACGCTGTTCTCAAACGGTGCGGCTTCTTTCCTGGGCGGAAACGGACTGTTGGCTCTCTATATCACAGCCATCATTATAGGAAACACCAAGGAATTGCCCCACAGAAAAAATATCCTGCTGTTCTCAGAAGGTATCACATGGCTGGCACAACTTATGATGTTCCTTCTTCTGGGACTGTTGGCCAAGCCGTCAGAGATGAGCCACATCATGTGGCCTGCACTGCTTATAGGGCTGTTCATCATGTTCATTGCCCGTCCTGCCGGAATCATACTGAGTCTGCTACCTTTCAGAGGGCTCACTTTCAGAGCCAAGCTGCTTGCATCGTGGGTAGGACTCAAGGGTGCCGGCCCAATATTGTTCGCCCTTTACACAGTATTGGAGGGGGTTGACGGATCTAGCGAGATATTCAACATAGTGTTCGTCATAACCCTGCTGTCACTTCTGGTACAGGGTATGACACTTTCACCAATGGCACGTCTGCTAAACCTCTCAATAGATGATGACCCCGAGGTAATGACATTCGGAATGGAGATTCCGGAGGAGATGGGAATGCTGCGTGACCATGTGGTATCGGAGCAGGACCTGACAGGAGGCGACACCCTGCGTGACCTGAAGTTGCCTCACGGAATACGTGTTGTTATGGTACGTAGGGATAACAGATATCTGGTGCCCCACGGCAGCATGAAACTCTTGCCGGGCGATATGCTTATTCTTATACTCGGAGATTCTGATGATTAAACAACAATAATATTGATATGGAAGTAAAAGTAAACACAAAGGACTCTGTAACTACAGCTCAGCTGATAGGACGTTTGGACACTCCCGCTTCACAGGAGGTAAGTGGCGATTTTGACAATCTTATGCAGTTTGCCGCAGGAACCATTATTCTGGACTGCACCGAACTTGAATATATCTCCAGTTCAGGACTGCGTCTGTTCCTTTCCCTGCGCAAGGCAGCTGCCTCCAAGGGTGGCAAGATCATAGTAAAAGCCATCAACAATGATATCCGTTCGGTGTTCATGATGACCGGCTTCCTGAACCTTTTTGAAATCCAGGATTAAATAGAGTTTATGGCTAACGCGCCTATTGACACTTCCCTTCTGGACCGTGCAATAATCTTTGCGGTACGTGCTCACGCCGGGACAGAGCGTCGTGGCAAGGGATTTCCGTATATAGTACATCCCATGGAAGCCGTGTCGATTGCAGCTACCATAACCTCTGACCAGGAAATCCTGGCAGCTGCCGCATTACATGACACAGTAGAAGATACTGATGTGACCGTTGATCAGATCCGCTCTGAATTCGGAGATAGGATAGCATCTCTGGTGGCAGCCGAGACCGATGCTGTAATGGAAGGAAAATCAGAGAATGAGACCTGGCACGAGCGCAAGCAGGCTGCTATTGACCGTTTGGCCAGGGTATCCAGAGATGCCAAGATTGTGGCTATGGGAGACAAGTTATCCAATATGCGGGCCATTGCACGTGACTACGCCATGCAGGGAGATGCCCTGTGGAACCTGTTTCATGTAAATGACCCCAAGGAGCATGAATGGCATTACCGCGGTCTGGCCGATGCACTCCGTGACCTTAAGGATACATTTGCATTTCAGGAATTTGAAACGCTCATAAATCAGGTATTCGGAAACAAATGACTGAACCAATCAGAATAAGCCTTGACGACTATACATTGTTTGGCGGAGGTGCCAATGGTGAGAGTTATGACCATAAGACCGATCCGGACCTTATGCTGAAGCTCTATATGCCCGGCAAGATTCAACAGCCTCTGGATGAAATGATTCTGGCCCGCAAGGTTTATGACATGGGAATCCCTACCCCGGAGCCCGGTGACTACGTGGTTACTGACGACGGCCGGTACGGAATAAGGTTCCGCCGCATACACGGCAAGAAATCCTATTCACGCGCTACTGGCGACAACCCTGAACTGGTAGGACAATATGCCAGTGAGTTTGCCGATATGTGCCTGAAACTGCACGCCGTCCATGTGGATACTACACAGTTTGAGTGCGTCAAGGACCGATACTACCGCCTGCTCGCTGAGAATCCGTTTTTCAGCACCGCACAAAAAGACCGCATAGGCAGGTTCATATCCGATGCGCCTGATACCGATACCGCCATCCATGGCGACCTTCAGTACAGCAACGCCATTTTTGCGGGATCGGACCGTTACTTCATAGACCTGGGCGATTTCTGTTACGGATACAACATGTTTGATCTGGGTATGGTCTACTTGTGCTGCTGCCTAAGCAAGGAGGAATTTATCAGAGAGACATTCCATATGCCAAAATCACTGGCCATAAAGTTCTGGCAGAATTTTGCATCGGCCTACTTCGGGACAGACCGTCCGTTAAAGGATATCGAGGAAGAGATACGCCCATACGCCGGACTAAAGACCCTGATAGTAGAGCGTGACACCAAATGTCCTATGCCTGAACTTCGTGCCGGAATGGCATCGCTTTTGTAAACAAAAAAAATTGATCTTATGAAGAAGTCTTTTCTCATTTTGACTCTGAGTTGTCTGGTAATTTCCGGTTGCTCAAGAGATAGCCACAAAGACGTTGATTTTCATAACAAATTCGTGGTTCTGACCGAGACGGTGCCGGATGCCATACTTGAGATCCGTTATTACGGTACATACAATTTTGTAGGCACCCGCATAGACGGTTATCAGCAACCTATTGCGCTGCTTACCAATGAGGCCGCCGAGGCGCTAAAAAAAGTAAGTGACGATGTTGTTGCAAAAGGTTACCGTCTAAAGATATTCGATGCATATCGCCCGCAGGATGCAGTTGATCACTTTGTACGTTGGGCCGAGGATACATCGGACACCCTGATGAAATCCTTTTTCTATCCTGACCTGGACAAAAGCGTTCTGTTTGATCAGGAATACATCATGGCCAAAAGCGGACATACCCGCGGATCGACAGTTGACCTTACACTCTTTGATATGAGCACAGAGAAGGAGGTTGATATGGGCGGCACTTTTGACTGGTTCGGTCCTGAAAGCCATCCCGATTTCTGCGGCAATCCCGAAACAGGTCAGTATACCGGAGACAACAGCAAGAGTCCTACAGGCCGTTCAATTACAGAAGAGCAGTTCCAAAACCGCATGATTCTGCGCAATGCAATGCTCAAAAACGGCTTTAAGCCTCTGGACAGTGAGTGGTGGCATTTTACGCTTAAGGACGAGCCCTATACGGATACCTATTTCAACCATCCTGTCAGTCAGTTCTGACTGTTGGATATAAAATGGATAAAAAGGACCATACATCGGTTGGCAGAATCCTAAGCCTGACAGCACTGATTCTTACTGCAGGTCTTATTCTTCTTACGTCATCATGTGAGAAGGATGATGTTCATGTTTCCTCTGTAGACAGCAATCAGATTGTACGGAATATAGCCATCGTTGCTCCTATAGGAGATATAGCCACCAAAACGCGTTTGGAACGGACGGCAAAATGGTTTACACAAAACTTCAACGAGGCTCTAAGCTATGACACATTGAATATCAGTCTGAAGTTGGAATGGTATGACGAATTGAGCGCCAATCTGGAGGTTCTTAGCAAGGATTTGGCCGGCAGGGACGATTTGATAGCCATAATAGGACCATTCGGTAATGAGAGCATGGCTCAATTTGCCCCTGCATGTCAAAAGACGCACAAACCACTCATTGCCCCCACCGTTACAAGCGAGGAAATAATGCGCCGATATGCTGTCTCTACAGCCGGCAGCAAGGAACAGATAAACAAAGAGTCATTCTTCTGGCCATTATGCCAGAGTGATGTGGTTCTCACGGAAACAATGCTGAGACACTACAAGACTCAGGCAGGACAAAACAATCTGAAATGTGCCGTATTCTCACCTGCCGACAAATATGGACAAACATTCTATGACTGGGCGCCATTCCACACCCGTAACCTTAGTGTGAACCTGGAGTCAAATCAACAGTTTACAACTACCAAAGAATTGACTGATTGCGTAACCGGATACCGCAACCTGATCGACTGTGCTGACAGTCTGCCCACCATTTTCTGCATAGCTGAGACCACGCAACATTTAGTTGAAGCCGCACGCATAATTGAGCCTCAAGCAGCGTATTTCGTATTTCCGTCAATCAGCGAAGAAGGGATAACGGCACTGAACGGGGATAACAGCGCTACACTTCAGGGATATCAGGGCTTTTCACATTATGCAGACCCCACCACTGGATTTGAGCAGGAATATGAGCAGCGTTTTGGAGTAAAGCCCACGTTTGCCGAGTGCAAATTCTATGATGCCCTGCTGCTGTCCGGACTTGCAACAATCCTATATGAGTACTTTGCCGCCTTTCTTACACAGTCCCAAAACACCCTCAACATGAACGAATGGATCAACTCCATAGTTATCATGATGGCCGATGAACGCGATTACGGAGAAAGTGAGACACAGTCTATATGGAGAGCCAATGATATCCGTCAGTATATTGAATCACTTCTCAACGCCGAATCCAGACCTTTGTCAGGAGCATCGGGCGCCATTATGTTTGACAGTGAAACTCACATGCAGATAGCTCGCACCACATACGTGAACTGGCAGATAGATAATAACAGAATTATCCACAAGACGTATTACGGTCCCAACGGCAAACTGTTGACTGACACCGAAAACGTATTTGATGAGGAATCGGCACTGAGAGATTTTGCCGATATGGCAACCTATCAGGACCAAGCTATAAACTACCCTGCCCTTACAGGCCAATACGCCGTACTTGTACAAGGCAGCAACGGCATGAACAACTACCGTCATCAGGCCGATGTACTGTCCGTTTATCAGATGTTGCGCCAGAACGGTTTTGACGATGACCACATAATACTGATAATTGACGGAGCACTGGCCTTTGACCCTAACAACAATGAGCCGGGTGTAATACGTAACAACATGCTGGGACATGACCTGTTGGGAGGCAATGATTCCATAACCAACCGGCAGTGGGCCCAACAGTTTGAAGGATACACCTTCTTTGATGTTGAATATCCGTCAGCCATCGTAGATTATGATACAGACAGTCTTGATGCTGCAGACATAGCAGACATACTGACCGGGAAGAGATCAGATCATCTGCCTGTTGTATTGCCGCAGGATGAAGGAATTAACGTTCTGCTTTACTGGAGCGGCCATGGACGCAACGTGAGACACGGCGGGACTGATGAACTGGTTTGGAGAGAAACCGGCGCAGGCAATGGTATGACTGCCTCACTGCTACGCCAGACTGTAGAACAGATGAACTATCGTAAAATCCTGACAATTGTGGAACCATGTTACAGTGAAGGCGTGATTCTACCGTTGCATGGTTTGACCGGTGTTCTGGCTATGTCCGGTGCCAGCGGCGACGAACAGTCATGGGCCGAGAACTGGAGCGCTGTCCTGGGACGATACGGAACCTGGATGTATGACAGATTTACACGTAATGTTGTAAATTACCTCACATCCAATCCCACAGCATCATATCGTGATTTCTATCTGTATTGCATGCAAAATACTATAGGATCACATGTAAAACTTGTCAATGCGGAATTTTTTGGCAATCTTTACAGCACCACTCCGGAAGAATTCGTTGTATACGGAATAAAAAACTAAATAACAGATTATGAAAAAAGGACTTTTGAGTTGGTATGCATTGAGCATACTGGTGGCAGGAGCTGGAACCGCCTTTTTCTCCTCATGCTCAGATAATGATGATTCGGCTGACAACGCAATCAGCCCTGAGGAGGCCGAACTCAACGAGTATTTCAAGTATGACAAGTCTCAGATAGAGGTGGTTGAAGATACCACATTCAACCTTCTGGATGAGATGGGCAAACGCATAGCGAACAACTCGGATGCAAACAGCGAAGAGGATATAGCAATGCTTGAGTACTATAAAGCCCAATATGACCGAATTCAGGAGTTTGCGGAACGTACTGCCGACTCCATTTTTGCTGTAGAACCCGGCAATAGTCTGGAAGCCATAGCCGGACAGATTCTGGAGATGGGACGCGCCATAATCAATTATCATGACAAAGGTGCTGACGGCAAGCCTAAGATAATGTCCATGCTGGTGATATATCCCACCCGCTTTTTTACAAACATTGATGCCAAGAACATCATTCTGGGTTGTCATTATACTATAACCGATGACAGTGAAAGGCCTACCGCCACAGGTTTTCAGGGACTCAGCGACGCCTGCCTTTTAGGTGCGGAGTGGGCCACTACCGAAAACTACCTGGTAGTAATGCCCGACTATGAAGGATTCGGAGCCTCAGTAGACTCCAAACAGCCCTACCTGATACGCGAAGTACAGGCCCGCCAATGCATAAAGGCACTGAATGTGGCATTAAACTGGTTCACGCAGGATCATGGTGAGGAATTCAGTGAAGGAAAAGTTGTTGTGGAGGGTTTCTCTCAGGGAGGAGCCGTTGCTGCCGCCACTTACAGATATTGGTTGGAACATTCCGACGACCATTGGGTCAATTCCATGAAAAACCCCATTGTAGGAGCCGTTTGCGCTGATGGTCCGTATGATCCGCTTGCCACATTGAAATACTATTGCGAAAAAGACTGGCTATCCATGCCTGTGGCACCGGCACTGATGTTGATGGGCATGTGTGAAACAGATGAGGATGCCATAAATGCCGGACTTAAGTTAGACGACTTCTTCTCGGATGATTTCTGCAATTCAGGAATATTCGGGCGCATAAATGAAAAGACACATCCTACCACTCACTGTGAATATGCCCTTGGTGACTTGCCCGGATCGATGACAGTAACAGACCATACCAAAGTCAGAGCTTCGGACGCTTTCAAAAAAGAGGTATTCGAGTATTTCCGTGACGGCAAGCAACCTACAGACAATCCGGAATTGCTCAATAAATTGAATGTGCTCAAAAAATGTCTGATGAAAAACAGGCTGTTTGACAACTTTGAGTTGAAACCAAGCTATGATTATAAAATCAACTTTGGGTTTACAACCGGCACCTATAAACTGACCCCGCAATTCACATTCTTCCACGGACTATGGGACACGGTGGTTCCGTATGATAATGTAATATCGGTCAGAAAGAATTGGGGAAATGACAGAATTAAAGTAGTGCAATGCCAAAACTACTTTGATCATGGGGAAATGGGCAGGTGTTTCTTCCTTGAGATACATGACAAATTGGTTCATGAAATCCTGGATAACAAATGGACCCCGGGAGATTTTGATTACCAATCCAGTCTTTTCTAGTCTGACTATTTGATTAATTAATTGTATTAAAAATGATTATCAGAAATTTCAGTTCTGGCGTTCTTGCCTCCGTATTTTTATTTTCCGGGATTGCAATATCTATTTCATCGTGCTCTGAAGAAATACTTGACGGAGTAAAAGATGAAGAAGAAAGAACAGATGTCAACCCCGGAACCCCGCAGCGCACATATTCCCTTGACTGGGAGATAAAGAATCCGGACCGACAGAAAACCGTACTGGCAGACCTTGCCGGAGGGCAATTCAGATCAGAATGTGACCAGATCATCTTTGAGTACAACAGCGTAGGTCCGGACCTAAAGACTCCTGTCCGTCTTACGGGAAGCATCAGCATGCCGCGTGCCGTGTTCAACAAGGAGGCCGATCCCAGACACCTGCTTATTGTCACCCAGTGGACTCACGCCTCCAGAAACGAGCGCCTGACGCTCAACACACAGTCTGAACTTGAGTTTTTCATGAACAATCAACAGAACACCATAGCAATATCATCAGACCTGTATGGATGGACTCTCACTGTAGACAAGCCTCAGGCTTACTGCTGCCCGGAAATAACCGCAGTAGAGACGTTGGATTGCTGGGATGCCGCAATGGAGATTCTGGATTCGCTTAAGTTTAAGACAGACAGTATACCTGTTTCAAATGTAGGCTATTCAAGTGCAGGAATGCAGGCCATAGGCATACAGAGATTTATTGACGAGAACCGCCCCGACATCGACATAGCATTGACGGCCGTAGGAGCCTCACCGTTTGACATAAACATAGTATGGCAGGATTATGTCAATAAGAACACGACCAGTTTTGTTTGTGCGCTGCCGCTCATCATGGTAGCTTACAATGAGACGTACAATCTTGGATTCGGGTACGATGATATATTCATGCCGCCATTGTGTGACAGCATTCAGGAATGGATTCTTGACAAAAGCTACAACACTGACGGCATAAACGAGCGGATAGGTATGGAAAAGACCGTTGACCAAATCCTAACCCCGGCTGCCCGTGACTGGACCCAGGGCGTAGGCCTTACCATGTACCACAAGTTCCGTGAGAACTCACTTTGCGACTCAACAGTCCAGTGGAAGCCCAATCAAAATACACAGTTCTTTGTAATGCACAGCCCTGGTGACTCCTATATGACATGGCAGGCAAGCGTACGGATGGCTGCATTCCTCAATGAAAGAGGGGCCAAGGTGGTTACAGATTTCAATGACAGCGGTGATCATGTATTCAATGCAGCATACGTATTCCTGCTGGAGAGTTGCCTGATGTTGGAAAAAAGCAGCAATATGGAGGACAGTCAGGCTGTTATTGACAACATACAGTACATGTATAACTCCATCAAGGAGAATCCCGAACAATACTCAAACCTGTTTAACAAGTAAATGATAATTTGATTTACAAGATAGCGCCCTACTCAAAACGGATTGACTTGGAGGGTACTATCCGTGAGATGACTGCACTCGGAATGAGCATCATCAGCATGGAGAGTACAAACATCACCACGTTCAGGATTACGAGCCAACCCAGTCCCACCTGCATTGGAACACTGTCCAGATAGTAGTTGGCGGGATCAAGCGGTACGATATGAAACCACTGCTGTACAAGGCATATTAAAAGTCCGGCCAGATTGCCTATTATCATTCCTTTCAGGATAATATAGGATGCCAGACGCATGAAAATGCCTCTGACGACATTGTTCGATGCTCCCATGGACTTGAGGGTTCCTATTGTTGCCGTACGTTCAAAGATGATGATGAGCAGACCTGATATCATGGTAAAACCTGCTATTCCTAGCATAAGCGCCAGGATAATCCAGACATTCATATCCAACACATCAAGCCAGGCAAACAGTCCTGAATGCGTATCATACATTGTCTGAACCAGATAATCTTCGTCCGTTTGCTCCTCAAGTGAGTCCATGACATCACGCACCTGCAAGTACCCTTCATCTGTCTTATGAAAGTCCGTCAGCCCAATCTCCAAACCGCTGTACTCATAAGGTTCCCAGTCATTCAGGCGTTGCAGCAGCAACAGTTCCGTAACACCGAACATTCGGTCATATTCCAGGAATCCGGTCTCGTAGATGCCTGTAACGGTGAGCCTGCGTAAGCGCACCTGTCCCTGCATGAAATAGACATCGGCTTTGGAACCGACCTCCAGTCCGAGCATATCGGATATTGTACGGGACAATATTATCCAGTTGTTGCCCAATGAATCCTGAGGCTGTGGAAATCCGCCCTGAATCATATAATGATTAAGGAAGGAACGGTCATAGGCTTCATTTACACCCTTGAGGATAAAGCCATGGAATGCCTCACTGGTCCTGACAATGCATGGATCACTCACATACGGCTGTACCCGTTCAACAAGGCTTAATGACAGCAGGGCTTGAAATGTGGAATCTGTACAAGGAACCGGTTCCTCTACCGTACCCATCCCTACTCGCAGGTTTGTAACAGTTATATGTTGCGAAAAGCCCATCACCTTGTCACGTATCTGGCTCTTGAAACCGCGGGTAACCGCCAGAGTCAGTATCATGACAGCCAAACCCACTGCTATGCCTGCAGTAGCGATGATGATAGCCGGACGCGAACCTCCTTTTACGCCCTCATCCCTTCCGTACAGTCGTCTGGCCAGAAACTTCTCCATAACTGAACGCGAAGATATGCATTTTCGGTTTATCTTTGCCTTTATGAAACGGCTAAAACAATTCCTGATCATCCTATTTTCTCTCAGCGTCACATGTTTAAACGCTAGAGAGGTCATAAACTTTAACAACGTCTGGAGATTCAGCCTTGACATGGGGGCCGATGAGAGCGCCGCTGCACCCGGGTTTGACGACAGCGGCTGGAGAGTACTTAACCTGCCGCATGACTGGGCCATCGAGGGAGATTTTGACGAGCACAACCCCTCCGGCACAGGCGGCGGCGCACTGCCCGGCGGCATAGGCTGGTACCGCAAGACATTTAGGGTTTCCAAAAAGGATAAAGGCCAGGTTTTCAGCATAGAGTTTGACGGCGTCTATATGAACAGTTCAGTCTATATCAACGGACATCTGCTGGGCACACGCCCATACGGATATATATCGTTCAGTTATGACCTTACCCCTTACATAAACTGGAACGGAGATAATGTGATAGCCGTAAAGGTGGATAACTCCGACCAACCCAACAGCCGCTGGTACTCGGGGTGCGGCATTTACCGTGACGTGAGGATAGTGAAGACCAACCCGGTACATGTAGCCCAATGGGGTACATACATTAACACAGAAATTTCAGATCAAGCCACAATCGTAAACGTTGAAGTCACCATAGAAAACGACAGTCCAGATCCTGCTGAAATAACTGTATGGTCCGGTATAGTGGATGAAGGCAAGGGAGTGTCCATGATTGCAGGCCATCTGGTAGCCTCTAACGGCAAGAACACCATTCAGCAGCAGGTTCACATGACAGAGCCACACCTGTGGAGTGTCGATGACCCTTATATGTACACCATGGTTACCGAAATCAGGTTGAACGGAAAGACCATTGACACATACTCTACTCCGTTCGGAATCCGCACCATAGTGTTCCGCGCCGACAGCGGATTCTACCTGAACGGCGAACATGTGCGTATAAACGGAGTATGCAACCACCATGATCTGGGCTGTCTGGGTGCCGCAACCAATGAGCGTGCCATAGAGCGCCAGTTGCAGATACTCAAAGGGATGGGCTGCAACGGTATACGCTGCTCACATAACCCACCTTCGCCAATCCTGCTGGACCTTTGCGACCGCATGGGATTCCTGGTAATGGATGAGGCATTTGACATGTGGCGCCGCCGCAAGACCGACCGCGACTATGCCCGTTTCTTTGACGATTGGTATGAGCGTGACCTTACCGATCTGGTGATACGCGACCGCAACCACCCCAGCATAGTGCTGTGGAGCATAGGCAATGAAGTACTTGAGCAGTGGTCCGATGCCAAAGCCGACACCCTGAGCATTGAACAGGCCAACCTGATACTGAACATGGGGCACAGCGAGGACCAACTGGCACAGGAAGGTGAGATGAGCGTAAATTCACTAATCACTGCCCGCCTGGCAGAGATAATCAAGAAACTTGACCCCACCCGTCCGGTAACTGCCGGTTGCAATGAGCCCAGCCCCGGCAACCACCTGTTCCGCTCCGGCGCCATTGACGTGATTGGCTACAATTACCATAACCAGAACGTACCGTCAGTGCCGCGCCTGTTCCCCGGCAAGCCGTTCATCATAACCGAGAGCGTATCGGCCCTGATGACACGCGGATTCTATGAAATGCCGTCCGGGCAGATGATGACGCGCCCGGTGCGCTGGGACCGTCCCTACTTCAACGAGACATTCTCATGCTCTGCATATGACAACGTGGCCACCCCGTGGGGCAGCCATCATGAGGAGAACCTGATATTCCTCAACAGCCAGCCCTTTGTGGCCGGACAGTATATCTGGACAGGATTTGACTATATTGGTGAGCCCACTCCCTACGGCTGGCCGGCACGCAGTTCATACTTCGGGATAGTAGACCTGGCCGGATTCCCCAAGGACATATACTACCTCTATCAGTCAGAGTGGACCGATACTCCCGTGCTGCACCTGTTCCCCCACTGGAACTGGGAGCCCGGAGAGCAGATAGACATGTGGTGTTACTACAATAATGCCGATGAGGTTGAGCTCTTTATAAACGGCAAGTCACAGGGCACCCGCACCAAGGATGCCCAGCATCTGCATGTAGTCTGGAACGTAACCTTTGAGCCCGGCACTGTTAAGGTCGTGGCACGCAAAAATGGAGTGGAAACCGCCAGCCGGGAGATTCATACCGCGGGAGAGCCCGCACAGATACGCCTCACACCTGACCGCAGTACAATAAAGAACAACGGTACCGACCTGAGTTTTGTAACCGTGGAGATACTTGACAAGGACGGCAACCTGTGCCCCAATGCTGATAACCTGGTGCAGTTCCAGGTTGAAGGAAAGGGATTCATCGCCGGAGTTGACAACGGAAGCCCTATATCTCTGGAACGTTTCAAGGACAATAAACGCAAGGCGTTTTACGGAAAGTGTCTGGTAGTTGTGCAAAACGACTCCAGAAAGGGAAAGATAAAGGTGAAAGCATCATCAGAAGGATTAAAAGATGCACACATTGTTTTAAAGTGTGCGCGTCAAACCAAATAATGGATATTTTTAAAACCTTAGTAGTGTCATAAAAGTAACTTTGCATCGTTTTCCGTTTGATATGGACATTAAAGAGAACCTGAACAAGATCAAAGCCACGCTCCCAGCAGGAGTAAAGCTTGTAGCTGTATCCAAAACCCACCCCATAGAGATGCTGCAAGAGGCATACGATGCCGGTCAGCGCCTGTTCGGTGAGAACAAGGTCCAGGAGATGACTGCCAAGAGCCAGGTTCTGCCCAAGGACATTGAGTGGCATTTCATCGGCCATGTACAGAGCAACAAGATCAAAATGATGGCTCCGTACGTATCGGTCATACAGGGTGTAGATACCTTTGACAAACTCGCTGAGATAGACCGCCAGGCTGCCCGCTTCAACCGTCACATAACATGCCTGCTTCAGTTGCACATTGCTTCCGAGGAGACCAAGTTCGGATTCTCGGCCGATGAGTGCACCCAGATGCTTGACGAGGGCAAGTGGAAAGACCTGCAGAACATCACCATTGGCGGAGTCATGGGAATGGCCACCAACACCGATGATAAGGCTCAGGTAATGCATGAGTTTAGCCGCCTTAAGGAACTCTTTGATACATACAAGCAGAAGTATTTTGCCCACAGCGCTGATTTCAATACGATATCGGCCGGCATGAGCGGCGATTATGAGCTTGCAATCCAGGCCGGAAGCAATATGGTACGCATAGGCAGTGCCATATTCGGCGCAAGAGATTACAGTTTGAACAAATAACGATACTATTTATATGATTGATCATTACGACAGATCCGACAGCGTCTTTACGGAGAAGAACCTGAATGCTTACATAAGCAACTCAATAATAAGCAATTGGGACCTGGAGGCATTCACCGACTATAAGGGAGCCACACTGCATTACCGCGACGTTGCACGTCGCATAGCCAAACTGCACATAATGTTTGAGGAGGCCGGTCTCAAACCCGGTGACCGCATAGCACTGTGCGGCAAGAACAGCTCCAACTGGGGTACAGCCTGCCTGGCCGCCCTCACCTACGGCGCTGTGGTAGTTCCCATACTGCATGAGTTCAAATCGGACAACATACACCATATCATAAACCACTCCGAGACCAAACTGTTCTTTGCCGGAGACCAGATATGGGAGAACCTCAACGAGGCATCCATGCCCAACGTAGAGGGTATCATCACCCTTGATGAGTTCCAGCTGGTGATTTCACGTAATGAGAAACTCACCTATGCACGTGAGCATCTGAACGAGCTTTTCGGACGCAAATACCCCAAGGAGTTCACCAAGGCCGATGTCAAGTACTTTGAGGCCGGTTTTGACGATATGGCCATGATCAACTACACATCGGGCTCAACAGGATTCTCCAAGGGCGTGATGCTGCCTTACCGCTCACTCATAAGCAACCATATGTTCGCACGCAAGGCTCTGTATGTGATGAAGCCGGGCGACAAGGTGATATCAATGCTCCCCATGGCCCATATGTACGGATTCGCATTCGAGTTCATGCATGAGTTCCTGATGGGTTGCCATGTATACTTCCTTACCCGCCTGCCCAGCCCCAAGATCATATTCCAGGCTCTGGGTGAGATCAAGCCAATGCTTATAGTATCGGTACCTCTGGTTATCGAGAAGATCATAAAGAAGAATATTCTGCCCAAGCTGGAGACTCCGTCCATGAAGTTCCTGCTCAAGGTGCCTATCCTGAACGACCAGATCAAGAAGAAGGTCTGCGAGGAGATGATCAAGGGATTCGGAGGCAATTTCTACGAGGTAATCTTGGGCGGTGCACCTTTCAACCAGGAGGTTGAGAGATTCGTATCATCGATACATTTCCCCTACACCGTAGGTTACGGCGCCACAGAGTGCGGTCCCATCATAGCATATGATGACAAGACCACATTCGCACCCGGATCATGCGGCAAGCCCGTGCCCAACATGGAGGTCAAGATACTGAGTTCCGATCCCGAGCACATTCCCGGCGAGATAATCTGCCGCGGTCCCAACGTGATGCTGGGTTACTACAAGAACGAGAAGCTGACCGAGGAGACCATCGATAAGGACGGCTGGATGTATACCGGTGACCTTGGTATCATGGACAAGGACGGCAACATATTCATAAAGGGACGCAGCAAGAGCATGATTCTGGGTCCTTCGGGCCAGAACATCTACCCCGAGGAGATTGAGGACCACCTTAACAACATGCCACTCGTAAACGAGTCAGTGGTAATCTCTGAGTCCGATAAGCTGGTAGCTCTGGTCTATCCCGATTTTGACGAGGCTATGAAGTCCGGCATGACCGATGAGCAGATAGCCGAGGTGATGGAGCAGAACCGTCAGGAACTGAACAACATCCTGCCCGCCTACGAGAAGATCTCCCAGATCCGCATCTACCACGAGGAGTTTGAAAAGACTCCCAAAAAGAGTATCAAACGATTCCTTTATCAGAAAGAGTAATAGGACACAAATGAAAGGTTCTATCTGTGCTTCTTTCCAAGAGAACTTTTGAGGTATCAGTATCTGAAACTACGCGCTTCGCGCTATCCCTCCCACACCACAATAAGACATCCTGAAAGGCATGAGTAAACTCCTACCTTCCAGGACATCTTCTTGTGCTGCGGGCCCCTCCCGTTCACAAGCCCACGGGCGGCCATGGTTTCCGATACCGATACCTCAAAAGTTCTGTGCACCTTGGATTATTATCAAAAGAAGCACAGATAGAACCTTTCATTGTGTGTTCCTCGCTGGTTAATCCAGTTTCAGTACGGCGAGGAAGGCTTTCTGCGGGACTTCGACGTTGCCTATCTGTTTCATGCGCTTCTTGCCCTTCTTCTGCTTTTCCAGAAGCTTACGCTTACGCGATACGTCACCGCCGTAGCACTTGGCGGTTACATCCTTGCGCACCTGCTTGATGGTCTCGCGGGCAATGATCTTGGAGCCTATGGCAGCCTGGATTGCTATATCAAACTGCTGACGCGGTATGAGTTCCTTTAGTTTTTCGCACATGCGTCGGCCCAGGTCATAGGCGTTATCCACGTGAGTGAGGGTTGACAGGGCATCCACAGGCTCACCGTTAAGCAGAATATCCAGCTTGATGAGTTTGGACGGACGATATCCTGCGGGATGATAGTCAAATGATGCGTAACCCTTTGATATGCTCTTAAGCTTATCGTAGAAGTCAATCACGATCTCGCCAAGTGGCAGCTTGAAGTAAATCTCCACACGGTTACCTGCAATGAACTGCTGCTTTACCAGCTCTCCGCGCTTGTCAAGGCACAGAGTCATGATAGGGCCGATATACTCGGTCGTGGTGATTATGGATGCGTCTATGTAGGGTTCCTCTATATGGTCTATCAGCGTAAGGTCAGGCATGCCGCTGGGGTTGTGGACCTCGGTAGCGTTACCCTGCTTGTCATAGACCATGTATGATACGTTGGGCACGGTGGTTATGACGCTCATGTCAAACTCGCGGTCCAGACGCTCCTGCACGATCTCCATATGCAGCAGTCCCAGGAATCCGCAGCGGAATCCGAATCCTAATGCTGCCGATGACTCGGGGAAGAAACTCAGTGAGGCATCGTTCAGCTGCAGCTTTTCAAGTGATGCACGCAGGTCCTCAAACTCATCGGCCTCAATGGGATATACGCCGGCAAACACCATAGGCTTGGACTCCTCGAATCCAGCAATCGCCTTGTCGCAGGGACGGGCCACATGGGTGATGGTATCGCCCACCTTGACCTCGGTCGATGTCTTGATACCGGAGATGATGTAACCCACATCGCCTGTGGTCATCACATCGCGCGGCACCATATCCATACGGAGCACGCCAACCTCATCGGCATCATACTCCTTACCGGTGTTGAAGAACTTGACCTTGTCACCCTTGCGGATGCTTCCGTTCTCAATCTTGAAATATGCTATTATTCCACGGAATGAGTTAAATACGGAGTCAAATATGAGAGCCTGCAGCGGAGCATCGGGATCACCCACGGGATGCGGCACGCGCTCCACGATTGCGTTCAGAATCTCCTCAACACCCATTCCGGTGCGGGCCGATGCGCGGATAATCTCCTCACGCTTGCAGCCCAAAAGCTCTATAATCTCATCCTCCACCTCATCGGGCATGGCGCTCTGCATATCGCACTTGTTTATGACCGGGATGATCTCCAGGTCATGCTCAATGGCCATGTAGAGGTTGCTTATGGTCTGCGCCTGAACACCCTGCGTGGCATCAACCACCAGGATCGCGCCCTCACAGGCGGCGATTGATCGGCTCACCTCGTATGAGAAATCCACATGTCCCGGAGTGTCAATAAGGTTCAGGATATACTTCTGCCCCTGATACTCATACTCCATCTGGATGGCGTGGCTCTTGATTGTGATGCCGCGCTCCTTCTCCAGGTCCATGTCATCGAGCATCTGACCCTCAGTAATGTTTATGGTATGGGTATATTCAAGCAGACGGTCAGCCAGCGTTGACTTACCGTGATCGATATGTGCAATGATACAGAAATTGCGGATGTTATCCATATGGGGCGTTTTTACCCCGCAAAATTAGCAAAAATTCTGCGTATTCCCGCAACTTCCTGTTTTGCCAAAGTGTCCCACAGCCACCCGCGTGAGAGGGTATTCTCGGGCCGATGAGCGTGGGACACACCCTCTCTGTGAGCCTATGTAACACAACAAAGTGTCCTACACGACCCGAGAGCGGGGTTGGTGTGGGACACTTTGGCAAACAAGACTTATTATAGTTGGATTACTGTGGCAGTTGGAACCTGGCGCAGGATATCGGCCTTCTGTTCATCGGTCATGGGAGCTTTTATGGTCAGGCTCTCCAATTTATTCCAATCGTACCATTTACCAAGGTCCTGCGGAACTGTTATAGGTTTGATAGAAAGGAACACCTGATTCTTATAGAATTGCTCGCCGGGGTGTTTCACAAACATCGGGACATCGGGAAATCCTATATTGTACCATTTATTCATACTACCGAATACGGTATAAATTTCGTTCATAGTAATATCTGTGCGTCCGTCGCCGAACTCATTCAGGAACTCTACTTCAAGGGGATCCAACTTATCCATATCCAGTCCGGAGCCAATCTTTTCACGCATCATCCAACTCATGGCGGGTTTCAGCGAATGGTTTTCCCAATCCATCTCCATTCCGATGAATCCGGCCCAAAGTTCCAGATTGTCAGTCTCTTGATGATCGGGTAAAGTCATGATGTACTTGATATCAACCTTCTTTATCTCCGAGCAGACCTTTGTGTTATGGGTAACAACGCTTGGCGTACGTACCACATGAAGCGGACCTTCAAATCCATCCTCTTCTTCACAGAACGGGAAGAATACCGTAAACCAACCGTTGTATTGTGCAGGTATTTTAGTTATTCCGGTGCCACCGCAACCGCCTCCCTTGGCGGCTCTGGCAGGTGAATATTGCTGTACCATATCGAGCCAAAACTTACGGTTTACATTTCCTTCCGATGCATTCACGAACTCGTCAAGAACAGGCTCCAGTTTCTCACGCCACCAGCCCAGGCCCAGACCATCAAGCCTATTGATGCGTGATCGTATCTCCTTCCAATCATCGGGAGTACCCAACAGAGTTATATCCGGAATACCGCATCCCATGTAATGAAGTACATATTTAAAGTACTTCTTGACGCTCTCCATCATGGTTATCTGTGATGTGATGCGCTCCAGAGTACCGGTTGTACTGAAATTGCAGACCATCAGGTCAGAGAACTGCGCCTTCATGTTCCTGTCTATCGAATCGCTGAATGCCTGGATAATCCAATCCCAGTCCTCCTCATGTGCAAACACATCCCTTTGTGTTATAACAACAAGTTCCCTCTGACCCCCGAAATCCACCAGGCGGTCACGCAGTTGCTCGGCATTCTGATTAATCTGGGTCGATATTCCCTGACTGATAAGCAGCCATATCATATCGGGCGACAGCACCAGGGAATAATGATTGTCAAAGGCAGTGAGGAATCCTTCAAAGCAGGCGTTGCGGTCAAAGCAGACAAGTTTGCTGTCACCTGCGCTGTGAGTCTTGACATTTGCATTGGATGCTGATATACCCGATTCGCTGAGTATCTTTTCCCAGCACTTCTGTCCCGATATTTGAGTCAATGGTTGGGAAGGTGAATCTTTGTCTTCAATATGAAACTTTATGCCTCCCTCATCCAGCTGAGTAATGGAAACATTGGCAGTCTGAGCATCTTCATTCCGTAAATCAACTTTTTCTTTCTTTTCCTTGCGAGCATACGCCACATTCACACACATTAGTGAGAGGATGATAATGACTAGCTTTTTCATATCGTTGTCGGTTTTTTGATTTGTTCTGCCGACAAAGGTAGAGCGGCTGTCAACCCATAACAAGAAAAGAGCGTTGCATTACCGTTGCATTTTTTCTGCAACGGTTTTGCAACGGTATTTATTTGGATTTATACTAGTGGGATGATACCTTTGTGACAGTACAAATAACAGATAAACATGAAAGTTCACAGACTAATAGTTCTTATGGCTAAAGGATGGTGCAAGGTGGTATGCCTTGTATCATTCTCATTGCTTTCTGTTATCAGCAATCACGCATCGGCCCAAAACGCTGGCGGTAACAATAAAGAAGACGTAGAAGGAGAGATTCCCCAACTTGAAATTGTATTTTCATCGGGGCCTGTAGCATATGGTTCTCCGACACCTCTCCTGAAAAGAGTTTTGGAAGAATTAAACCAGAGCAATAAAGGCAATAAACTGGTTGTACTTGACTCTGAGGCAATAAATATTGATAATGCAAAACTGAGATCTTTTGATTTTGAAAACTGCTACAATGACCGTGACAGTCTTGCCAGCCTTCTGGGGGTAAACAAGAACAGGTTGAAAGCCGTAAGGTATCTAAAGGAGAAGGGCGTAGTTGAGATACTAACCAGAAAGCAATACCGCAAATACAGGAAAGAGGGTAAACCCGATGATAATTGGCAGTTGCTAAAAAGGTGACATTGATGACAAAAGTATCGTTTCCCTGTACCGCAACTTGACTTATGGGAGGAGAGACTTTATGCTGTCGGTGACGGCGGTTACCCGGGGGCTGGTGTAGGTGATTTCTTCTACGGGCATGAGCTGGACGCTTACCTTGCCGCCGGTTGTTATTATCAGTTTACCGATGTTGGCAAAATGGATACCAGTCTGGGTGATGGGGATTTGCTTGCCGTCCTTGTTCTCAACATAAACACAGGGTACAGTGGAATGGGTGTGGGCATCGAGCAACGCATCAATACCATTGGTCTTGCTTATAAGTTCATGGGAGTCAACATGGCTGGCGGGTCTTTCGCCAAGATGTGAGAGCATGATCACATAATCAGCTCCTTTGGCACGGGCTTCATCCACCGCTTGCTGAACCAGGTCATAGATTGCATCGCGCTTTAAGTCATAAAGCTGGTTGCGCTCAGCGTCATAGAATGCACTCCTTTCAATCTGCATGGCCTGTGGCGTAAGTGCACCCACAAACACCACGCGCTTGTTTCCGTACTGGTGTATTGTGTAAGACGGGAAAATCTGATTGCCTTCCATATCGAAAAGGTTGGAGCATACAACAGGGGCACCTGCCTGCTGCATAATATCCTTGATATGGGGTACTCCATAGTCCAACTCATGGTTGCCTAACGTGATGGCATCATAACCCACAGAACGGAGGATATCCACAATATACTTACCTTGTGAGTTTTTACCCACATCGGCTCCGGCCGCAAAATCACCGCAGCTCACAATACCGACGTAACACGTATCAGCCTTGGCAATGGCATCGCGCAGTCCGGCCAGCTTGGTATATCCGTCAATACTGCAATGCACATCATTCTCATACAGAATCACAATATCCTTAGCCTTCTGGGCCAGCGCCGATACTGTACTGAAGCCAACAATCACGAGAGTGAGTAACCACTTTGAAATCCTTTTCATAACCAGTCCTGTTTTTGGCAAAAATAGCAAAATAATAATAAAAAGCGCACCAGGAACTATTCCTAATGCGCTTATTATGCTGATACAAGGCTTTTTAGCGGGCCTGGACGTACTTGTGGAGTGTCTTGCGGACGGCGCCGGGACCGGCGTAGAGTTCCTTGACCATGCCTTCTATACGCTCACCAAGGCCGGCCTCGTACAGATCTACTGCAAAAATGTCCTTGCGGCTGTAGAGTTTCTTGAGGCATGAGTAGTCCTGATCAGCCTTGCCGATTTCCAGAGGAGCTACGATTGCCTGCATTTCGGCCAGCAGAGGATCAGGTGACGGCTCGAATGGGGTGCCGTCATCCTTGATGCCTTTAAGGTAGCGTGCCCAGCCGGCAAGTGCCAGAGGTATAAGCACCAGGTTGTCCATGTCAAGGCCGCGGGCTATGTATTTCTTGATGGTCTCGCCAAAGCGGATTGGAATTTTCTGGCTGGTATCGCATGCTATGCGCTGAGGTGCATCGGGCATGAACGGGTTGGGCAGACGGCGTTTGATTACGGCGCCTATAAATTCGTACGGGTTCAGGATTCCGGGATCAACAACTACCGGCATGGCCTCCATATAACCCATCTTCTGGATGAAGGGACGGATATCCTCATCGGCCATCTCGGCACTGATAAGGGTATAGCCCAGCATGCAGCCGTAGATGGCCATTGCGGTGTGCAGGGGGTTGAGGCAGGTGGTAACCTTCATGGTCTCAACCTTATCTACGGTCTCGCGTGTGGTGTACAGGGCGCCGCCCAGATCCAACGGCGGACGGCCGTTGGTGTAGTTATCCTCAATTACCAGATACTGCACCTCCTCGGCGTTCACGAACGGAGCGGTAAAGGTGTGTTTCTCCGTCTCAATGTAATCATTATCCTCAAAGCCGTCCTTGGCCAGGAGTTCCTTAACCTTCTCGTGCGGACGTGGGGTGATCTTATCGATCATTGACCAGGGGAATGTGATTTTCTTTTCATCCTTGAGGTAAGCCAGGAAATCAGCAGGCACCAGCTTATCGGCCACCCAACGCTCGGCGTAAGCCATGACTCCGGCCTTTACCTTGTCACCGTTGTGTGAGCAGTTGTCCATACTCTGGACGGTAAGAGGCAGCTTGCCGGCATTGTAACGCTCCAGCAGCAGGGCGCAAACCTTACCCATGGCCAGCACAGGCTTGAGACCGCGTGCCAGATCCGCATCGTTATAGGTGTAACCCTTCTCGGTGATAGTGAATGATATCATCTGCAGTGACTTGGCCTTGAATATCTCTACCAGGCGGTTCCAGTCGGGGAACTGGGGATCGGCCTTAAGGGCCTCGGTGACAGATGCAATCACCTTTTTCTCTATAGTGCCCGATGACTGCAGGCTTACCAATAGAGAGAGGTTGTCATACGGAGCGTAGGCCTTGTCTATGATCTCATAGTCAAAGGTCTCGGCCATGATTACGCCGCGGTCATACTTGCCGGTGTTGAGCGCATCGTTGATGATGGCGGCCGGGAAGGCGCGGAATATGTTACCTCCGCCAAAATGTACCCATGTGGGCTCATCATGTGTCTTGCGGCGAACTGCTGCTATATCAAACTTGGGGAGCTCATAACCCTTGCTCTCCCACTCTGCGGCTTTGAATCCGCCTTTTGTTATTTCTGTAAGTTTCATATCTATCTCAGTTTAGCGTTGACGCAAAAGGGTCGTTTGACTTTGCGTCATTATGCAAATGGTGTCACAAAAATCATTTTTATCAAAATGACGCAAAGTTAAACGACCCCTTTGCGTCACCTTTGCGTCAATCAAAGAATCCGGGTTGTTTGTATTCAATTCCAAGCTCGCGGTCAACGGTAGCCAGGATGCCCTGCACCTGCCCCATTGCGAACATACGTCCCAGCAGGGTGTAGCCTGCATTGTGTCCGTGGCTGGACTCATCCATTATGCCGCCGGGCTCATCGGTAAATGTCATTCCGTGGTCAACACGCATCGGGAGGTTTGGATTCTCCTTCTCAAAGATGCGGCAAAGTTCAATCAGATCAGCACGGCCACCCAGGTGTGAAGCCTCGGTAAAGTCACCGTTGGGGAAAATGTGGCATGAACGCAGGTGAACAAAGTGTGTGCGTGATGCAAATTTCTTAGCCATCTCGACCACATTGTTATATGCACCAGCCGATAATGAACCTGCGCAGAATGTCAAACCGTTGTGCTTGTTAGGAACGGCATCCAGGAACCACTGAATATCCTCCTCGGTGCGGACTATGCGCGGCAGGCCCAGAACCTCGATTGGGGGATCATCGGGATGTACGCACATGTTCATGTTGTACTCCTCGCAGGTAGGCATGATTGCCTCCAGGAAATATTTCATGTTGGCACGGAGCTGTGCCTTATCTATGCCTTTATAAAGGTTCAGGAAATCACGGAACTTCTGGATGGGAGCCTCATCGTTCTCACTGAAGTTACCACTCACGAATCCCTGGGTCTTGATGATGATGGTCTCAACCAGTTTGTGCTCACCCTCGGGGGTCATGGTCTTGGCCAGCTCATCGGCCTCGGCCAGAACGTTACGGCCCTTACCCCAGCCCTCGGGGAACTGGAACTTGGCCCACTCCTCACGCGCGCCTGCACGCTTTAATATATAGATGTCAAAGTAGGCAAACTCGGCATAATTGAAATAGAGGTTGGTCGATCCGTTGGGGTTGATGTGGAACAGATCCGTACGTGCCCAGTCCAGCACCGGCATGAAGTTATAGCAGATGCAGTGGATACCTTCGGCCGAGAGGTTACGAAGAGACTCCTTGTAAACCTCAATCTGATGGTCGCGGTCCGGACCTCCGTACTTGATGGTCTCAACCACCGGCAGGCTCTCGACCACGCTCCAGCGCATGCCGTAACTCTCAATATATTCACGCAGGTCACGGATTTTCTCACGTGTCCATACCTGGCCCAGAGGTACATCGTGCAAAGCAGTCACTATTCCCTCAACGCCTATCTGCTTAAGCATGGCAAGAGTAATCTTATCCTTCTTGCCGAACCAACGCCATGTTCTCTCCATATAATTTACGGTTATGTAATTGTTGATACAAATATACTGAAAGAAAATGGCAAACCGAAATTAACATTGGCTTAATAAATGACTATTATAAGTGAAAGAAGAAAACAAAAGCACATCCGATACCGATGAGATCAAAAATCAAAAACAAGATTAAGTTCATAAATAAATAAGTTAAAGTTAAATGGGTGGTCAGCGGTAAATTTTATTTATCGCTGATTTTCTTTATGTTAACTATGTTTTCAAAATCTCCGTTTTGTTAAGCATTATGTTAACGAAGGATAAATAATTAACTTCTCGCTTAACTTCCGCCCAGTTTTTGACTCTTATATTCGGAAGCCGCAAGAAAACGGGTTCACACAAAAACAAACGAATAAGTAATAACAAAAAAATAAGAATTATGAAAAAGATTTTCTTCGCTGCCGTTGCAGCACTTTTCTTCGGAATGAATGTAAACGCCCAGAGCGTTAACGAGAATGAGGCAACAGTTGCCAGTGTAGTTGCAGAACTCAACCAGGCTGACGCCCAGCAGTTCATACCAATGTATCAGAAGATGCTTACCGAGATTGAGACCGTATGCCGCACCCAGAACAACGACGACAAGAAGACTGCACAGATTGAGGACATCAAGGATATGTACTACGACATCTTCAGCCAGATCCTGGTTTCAGAGCAGAACGACGTCGCTATGAACAGCGTTTCGATGGAATACTTCGATGCACGTATAGCAAAATAAAAAGCACATAGATTTTCATAAGTTTAGGGTTAATAAAACAATGAGCCGGGCTGCGAAGCTCGGCTCATTGGTTTTAATAAAAAGGGAAAATTACTTAAGAGCGTAGTAGTTTTCCTCCTCACCTTCGGTAACATTGATCTTGTCTTCACGGAGTAACCATCCGAGTCCAAGATAGAACTCTTTGTCCTTCAACTTAGTTGCCTTTTTAATTTCCTTCTGTGAAAGGGCATTCTTACCCTCAAGTGCGCGCCAGATAAGACCGGCGAATTCGCCTACCATTTCGTTCATTTTCAAAGTGTTTTTATGTGTTTTTTAAAATCGCCGCGAAATTACATATTTTTGCAATACATTATTCTAAAACAGCCCACTTTTTTACACACAACCACCTGATTTCTGTATATTTAACGTATAATTGCAATATTGACCCGCATTATTCGGCGTTATAATCAAAATGAGGTATAGGCTGCAATTTGAAAAGATTCTTTGCATGTTTATCATCGATTGCAGCTTTTGTCTTGGGATCCTCGCAAACGCCTGTACGGATATATCGGTCCAGGACGGCATATGTAAAGCCCAGGTTATCCTCATCGCTCTTGCCGCTCAGTCCGTCTGACGGGGTCTTATCCACCAAGTCTGCAGGCAATCCCATTTCACGGCCGATAGCCTTGACCTCGGCCACGGTAAGACCTCCCAGAGGAGAGAAGTCGCCGGCAGCATCGCCGTAACGGGTCGAATATCCCACCCAGTCCTCAGACAGGTTACAGGTGTTGGCCACGCGGCCGTTCAGAGACTGTGAAACTGCGTACAGTGTAGTCATACGCAGGCGCGGCGGCATATTGATTATGGTCTGACGGCTTATCTCTATGCCATCGGGAGCAAACTGCTCTCCGATTGTGTTCATGAGCGCATTGTACGTATCGGCAATATTCACATTGTAGTGGCGGATTCCCAGATGGTTTATCAGTTTCATGCTGTCCGATATATCCTTCTGTACACCGTTGGGCATGGTCACGCCTATCACGCGGTCAACACCCAGCGCCTCAACGCACAAGGCTGCAACCACACTGCTGTCCTTGCCGCCCGATATACCGATTACGGCATTACAGCCCTTACCGTTAATTTCAAACCAGTCTCTGATCCACTTGACAACCTGGTCTTTTACCTCTTTGGCATCGAATGTTTTCATACTTATATTATATCCAAAGGGACAGACCCCACTGATGGAATCTGTCCCTTTATTATTACTACGATATATTACTCCTCGTCCAGAGGTTTCATGTTGGTATAGACGTTCTGAACGTCATCATCCTCATCAAGGCGCTCCACGATCTTATCGATGGTCTCACGCTGCTCGGGGGTTACATCCTTCAGGTCATTGGGGATGCGGGTAAACTCGGCTGCCTTAACCTCATAGCCGTTCTCCTCAAACCACTTCTGGATGGCGGCGTATGACTTGGGATCACCATAGAGGGTTACCTCGTTCTCCTCCTCATCAATATCGTACTCCTCCTCAATACCCAGGTCTATGAGCTCCAGGATCAGGTCATCCATATCAACACCGTCCTTAAGGGCGATGGTAAACTGGCACTTGTGGCTGAAAATAAAGTCCAGACTGCCGCTGGTGCCCAGTGTGCCGCCGAACTTGGTGAATACTGAACGAACGTTGGCAACGGTACGGGTGGTGTTATCGGTCAGGGTCTCAACGTAGATGGCGATTCCGTGGGGGCCGTAACCCTCATAGTTCATCTCCTTGTAATCCTTCTGGTCCTTACCCATCGCGTTCTTGATAGCGCGCTCAATATTGTCCTTAGGCATGTTCTCATGCTTTGCGGTAGCTATGATAGCACGCAGTGTAGAGTTGTTGTCCGGATCCGGACCGCCAGCCTTGACAGCAATGGCAATCTGTTTGCCTAAGCGGGTAAATGTCTTAGCCATGTTGCCCCAGCGTTTCAGCTTGCGGGCCTTTCTGAATTCAAATGCTCTTCCCATAGTGTATGTTATTTATTTGTTATTATCTGAGTTTGGCATCAAGTTTGCTCTGCATGACATTGATCATATTGTTCATGACCTTGTCTATGCGAGCGTCATTAAGAGTCTGATTCTCATCCTGCAACAGGAAACTTACGGCGTAGCTCTTCTTGCCTGCCTCAAGGTTCTTGCCCTCATATACGTCAAACAGGGCAACCTCCTTAAGAATCTTGTTTTCAATCTGATAAGCCAGATGCTCTATATCCGCAAACTTGACGCTCTTGTCAACCAGCAGAGCCAGGTCACGGCGTACGGCCGGATACTTGGGCAGCTCGGCAAAACTTACCTTATTCTTACGGGTAGCCTTTAGAAGCTCGTCCCAATTGATATCGGCATAATAAACCGGCTGCTCCACATCAGTAAGCTTGAGCATTGCACGGCTTACCACGCCAAGTTCTGCGACCGTCTTGCCGGAACGCAGTTTGTAGCGCAGGGCGGTACAGAATATGGAATTCTCAAACTCCTCAATCTGAATGGCGCTCTGGGCCAGACCAACGCGCTTGAATATATTCTGTACGTGAGCCTTTATCTCATATATTGAGCTCTCCTCATCGGCATGAGCCCATGAGCCCGATACACGCTTACCGGTAATCCACAGCCCCAGACGATAACCCTCACTGTAGGCACGCAGAGGATTCTGCCCCTTGCCGTCATCGGCAGGCTGACGCAGCTGCTCACGCTTGGCGGCATCAAACCAGTAGCACTTGCCAAACTCAAAGAACCTAAGGTCCGAACTCTGACGGCGGATATTGTGAGAGAGGCTCTCCAGACCGCCAAACAGCAGACTTTCACGCAGCACGTTAAGATCGGCGCTGAGCGGATTCATAAGGCGAACAAGCCTGTCGGACGGGCAACAGTCCATACCGTCATAGTAAGCGGCACGGGTAAGCGAGTTATTCAGTATCTCGTTGAATCCCTGACCTACAAGCTGTTCCGATACCAGATCCTGCAACTTGTGCGAGCGGTCCACCTCACCCTGAACGGTAAGGCTTGACTTTACAGACTTGTCAAAATCAATATTGTTGTAGCCGTAAATGCGCAGAATCTCCTCCACAACATCGCAGGGACGCTGTACATCCACGCGGAAAGGCGGAACGGAGAGTTTCATGCCGTCGGCGTTAAACTCATCCACCTTTATGCCCAGGTTCTCTACAATGCTCTTCATTACCTGACGGTCCAGTTTCTTGCCTATCAGGTTATCGGCATATTCAAAGTTGAAGTCAACCTTGAAATCCTGAGCGGGAGCGGGATTCACATCCTTAATCTCCATTGATATGGTACCGCCGGCCAGTTCCTTGACCAGCATTGCAGCCTGTTTAAGTGCATACAATGTACCGTTGGGGTCAATGCCGCGCTCAAAGCGGAACGATGCATCGGTGCTTAACTGATGACGGCGTGCGCTCTTGCGGATCCATGTAGGATGGAAGTAAGCGCTCTCCAGGAATACGTTAACGGTAGAGTCCGATATACCCGATTCCAGACCGCCGAACACGCCGCCCATGCACATGGGTTCCTCTGTATTGCATATCATAAGGTCACGCTCTGAAAGCTTACGCTCCACACCGTCCAGAGTTACGAACTGGGTACCCTCGGGCATGGTCTTTACAACCACCTTGCCACCCTTGATCTTATCGGCGTCAAAGCTGTGCAGCGGCTGACCGTATGCAAAAAGTATGTAGTTTGTGATATCTACAATATTGTTGATGGGGTGCAGACCTATGGTGGAGAGCTTGTTCTTGAGCCAGTCAGGACTCTCCTTTACGGTCACGCCCTTGATGCTTACGCCGGCATAACGCGGGCAAGCCTCGGTATTCTGAACGTCGATATCAATCTGCAGGTCATGGTTATCAACCTTGAAACCATCCACATCAGGACGGTGCAGAGAGGTCTTGTAACCGTTCTGGAGCAGCCATGCGTAGAAATCACGGGCCACACCCCAGTGTGAGCATGCGTCACTGTGGTTGGGAGTGATATCCACCTCAATCACAAAGTCTGACTCCAGGTGGAAATACTCGGCGGCGGGAGTGCCGGGAACTGCATCGGAGGGGAGTACCATGATACCGGAGTGGTCATTACCCAGACCCAGTTCCTTCTCGGAACAGAGCATTCCGAAAGACTCAACGCCACGCAGTTTTGAAGGCTTGATGGTAAAGCTCTCATCACCCTCATAAATCTTGGCGCCGATGGTAGCGACTACGACCTTCTGGCCGGCAGCTACGTTGGGTGCGCCGCATACTATCTGCACGGGATCGCCGCTGCCCTGATTGACAGTGGTAACATGCAGATGGTCCGAATTGGGATGCTCCACGCATGTGAGGACCTCACCTACAACTATATCCTTGAGTCCGCCCTTTACAGACTGAACCTCCTCTACTCCGTCAACCTCAAGACCTACCGATGTCAGGGCTGCAGCCACTTCATCAGGTGTCAGGTCAAAGTCAACATACTCCTTGAGCCACTTATATGAAACGTTCATAAAATCACCTGTTTCTTTTTCAAACTGCAAAGGTACTAATTATAATTGAGAATTGAGAATTGAGAATTGAGAATTAGCCATCCGGTGCGTATCATATTACGCAGGTGCTTGTAATTCTCAATTCTCAATTCTCAATTCAAAACGGAGCATCACCCATGTCGGGGGCGGAATCAAGGGGATCGGCCGGTATGGGCTCGTCATTCATTTTGGAGCGAGCCTTGCGGCCGGTTTGTGCGGATTCGCCTGCAACTATATTGTCAAACAGGGCAAGGTCGCTGCGGAATGACAGGCGTACATCGCCCACTCCGCCGTTACGGTGCTTGGCGATAATGATCTCGGCAATGCCATGCAGGTCATTGTGGTTATTATCCTCGTAAATCTTGTAATACTCCGGACGGTGAATGAAGCATACGATATCGGCATCCTGCTCTATTGCACCCGATTCACGCAGATCGGACAGTTGAGGACGTTTTCCGTCATATCCTTCACGCCCCTCTACGCCACGGTTCAGCTGTGAAAGCGCAATTATGGGGATATCCAGTTCCTTTGCTATACCTTTAAGGTTACGTGATATGGTACTTATCTCCTCCTGGCGGTTTCCGAACCGGATTCCGCTGGCATTCATCAACTGTAGATAGTCTATTATGATAAGTTCCACCTGATGCTCCTGCTTAAGGCGTATTGCCTTGGTCCTGAATTCCGTAATGGACAACGAAGGCGTATCATCAAGATAAATAGGTGCACTCTGCAGGGCATTGATCTTACTGTCCAGAACCTGCCATTCGTACGGAGCCAGGCGTCCGTCACGCAGTTTGGTTCCGGGAATCTCACACACACTCGATATCAGACGGTTCACAAGTTGCACGTTACTCATCTCAAGAGAGAACAATGCCACCGGATGCTCGTTGTTTACCGCAATATTCTTGGCCATGGAGAGTGCAAAAGCCGTCTTTCCCATAGCCGGGCGGGCAGCAAGAATTATGAGGTCCGATTTCTGCCACCCCGATGTGATATTATCCAGTTGATAGAAACCACTGGCCAAACCGCTCATGCCTTCAGAGCGTTTTGATGCCAGCCTGATTCGCTCCATTGACTCCTGAAGCACTGTATCTATCGATGCAAAATCCTTCTTGACATTGCGATGTGCAATCTGGAACAGTTTGTTCTCTGCCTCGCCGAGCAGATCGGATATATCAGTTGTGTCATCAAAAGCCTGGGTCTGAATCTCACTGGTAAATGTTATCAGCTCACGTGCCATAGCCTTCTGGGCAATGATACGGGCGTGATACTCAATATGTGCCGATGAAGTAACCTTACCTGCCAACTGGGTCACATAAAGAGCACCGCCGGCCTCCTCAAGAGTGCCGTTGCTCTTAAGTTGTTCTGTCACCGTAAGGATATCTATGGGACGCTGGCCAAGTGACAGATTGGCCACAGCCTCAAAAATCACCTGATGGCGGTGATCGTAGAATGACTCCTTCTTTACTATATCACTTACCTTTGGGAATGCATCCTGCTCAATCATCAATGCGCCAATCACGGCCTCCTCAAGCTCCAGAGCCTGAGGCTGAAGGTGATTTAGTACAATGCCGTCGGTGTTGGTGCGCGTGCTGCGGGTTCTTGTTCTGGAATCTGCCATATCGTTGTTTATTGCAGATACAAAATTAGCGGTTTGCCATCAGCATCGGGCAAACCGCCAACCATACTTATCCCCGCGTTTTCAACAGCACACGCTGATACAATTCCATTTACCGGAAACTGAGGCTCAATGTAGCGCCAAAAGACAATTCACGTTGAGCGGTAAGCATTACTGAAGGATTCAGCCTGACGGAATTCAGAATGCCTGACGAATATGATATTTCATTATCTGCTGCATTCTGACTGTTAAATGTCCTTTCTACCCAATCAAGCCGTTTCTTACCCTTGGCGGTAAACACACTGCCCAGACAAGCCAGTACACAGGTACCTCCCGCATACGCATAGAAGGATGTGGTCTGGTTCCAGGTCCCGGGTTCAAATGCCCATATCGAGAATGCAAGGCATGCCACACTGTACAACCAGCAGGCTCCGCCTATATTAAACATGTTGCTGCCGGTGATATATGCGTGATACAAGTCTGCATCAAAGAACCTGCTATAATCCCGGTCTGACAGTTCCACATCATTATGTACCCAGCGGTACCTGTCTGCATATCTGTAAATGGCACCCGCACCGGTCGGTTTTAACTCATATGACCAGTTGATATTATCCACATCAGCCATAGGAACGGCCATCATTTTTCCCTCTGTCGTACGGATGGAGACATCACCCACGGAATCCAGATTCAGCACATATCCTATTATCCTGCTTCCATCCTTGAGATAGAGAGCATTTGCGGTTTGTGAAAATGATAAAGAAAAATGTAAAAGCAGCAATGCAACCGCCAGACAGCGTCTCATTGCTCTATTTGCCATGTTATCAGTCCTTTCCATATCAGTTCAATTTATACCATCTCCCTCTGGCATGTAAACATGTCAGGAAATAAGCCGGACGGATTATCTATAGGAGTACGGAATATGCCATATACAGTAGAGCCGGAGCCTGACATTGCGGCATAGACGGCACCAATAGAGTAAAGTTTACGCTTTATGTCAGCCAGAAGAGGATACTTGGCGAATACCGTAGTCTCAAAATCATTGAACACATAGTCTTTCCACTCCGCAACCGGGCGCTTTATTGCCTCGGCAAGCGGAATGTCTGGCCTTTTTGGAGTGAGAGATGCGTATGCCTGTGCAGTACTTACCGATACATCGGGCTTGACAAGAAGGATTGTGTACCCCTTGAGTGACAGGCTTATGGGATTGAGAATCTCACCCCTGCCCGTAGCCAGCGACGGGGTATTTGTAATGAAAAAGGCGCAGTCCGAACCCAGCTTTGCAGCGTAGCGTTCCATCATGCCATCACGCATACGCAGGTTGAACCGACGGTTCAGAAGGCTTATCATGAACGCGCAGTCCGATGACCCTCCGCCCAGACCGGCGCCGGACGGTATATGCTTGTGCAGTTTTATGTCTATTGACGGCAGGTCAAAATCCTGCTGCAGCAGCAGATAAGCCTTGACCACAAGGTTGTCGGCAGCCTTGAATGGAAACTCATTGCCCGTCATCTCAAGTGAGCAGCATGGTATATCCTCTTTCTTGGGGAATAGGCGGTAAGGCATGAAAACGTCATCGGGCTGAACCAGCAGTCCGGCCTCCAAACGCTTGCGCAACTGTGCCGGATCAAGCGGGCGCATGGGTTTAATCTCCAGCGCATCCTGCAGCAGCACCGGATAGAACACAGTCTCAATGTCGTGGTATCCATCTGGTCTCTTTGCCACCACATTAAGCCCTATATTGATCTTTGCGTTTGGAAATGCAATCATCTCAATCATTGATTACTATGGCAAAGATAGTGCAAGCCGAGAGAAATATAAAATAAGCTGGCTTATTTTTATTTCCGAGGCGCAGCCTATCTTGGGTCGAAGACCAAAACTCATCCAGGTGATATTGCAAAAATACTGAAACACTATCACTTACGGCAAAATTAAAACACTTTTGAAACGATATTAAAACACTTTTGAAACGCAAAACGTTTGCAATCATATATCATCTCGCTATAGATTTGTCACGTCAAAAAAATAACAATCATTATGTTTAACAAAAGGACTATTTATTCATTTATTCTATCAGCATTATTTTTACTTCCACTATCAGTGCAAGGAAGAGATATTGTTATAGAGAAAGATGATCATCACACTGGTGCACGTAGTGTTGATACTTCAACCATTACGGCATCAATAGATGACCAAGTGATAACCGTATTGTTCAGCGAGCTGACAGCATCACAGATTGTGGTCAAGAATTCAGCTAACCTGGCAGTATTCAACCAAACGTACATACCCGCGTACAGCGCGCAGGCGGACCTGACATCGCTGGCACCTGGCTGCTACACATTGCACATATACGCAATGGGATACTGGTGGTACGGACATTTTGAGATAGAGTAAACGGAGTTTCAACCTATTTAAAAAATTTAAAAAAAATAGAAAATTAGCCATGAAACTCCATTCCCGTTCTATAGCAACAGGAATTATAATCTCATTAGTGGTGGCAACTCTTGTCGCATCATGCTCACATAAGTATGATGCGCTTGAGTATGCATATAAGGTGGCCGGTCCTAACAGGGGTGAACTAGAGAAAGTGATGAACCACTACAAGGATGACCCCGAAAAACTTGCGGCAGCACGTTTCCTTATAGAGAATATGCCTGGCCATTACTCTTACAAGAGGACAAGAGAAATAGATGAATATTATGAGATAGCTCTGCAACTGACTAAATCAGGCCTTACTCCAAAGGAACAGAGGGACTCACTGCTGTATCTGTCCGATAACCGTTTCTTTGGGCTTGATCAGGATATTATCCAGGATGCAAGGATAATAACGTCCGATTACCTGATACAGAATATAGACAAGGCTTTTGATGTGTGGCGTAATGAACGTTGGGCGCAGCATGTAACCTTTGACGAATTCTGTGAGTGGATACTTCCATACAAGTGCGTTGAACTGCAAAGCCTTGACTGCTGGCGTGACACCATGCGACAGACATTCTGGTGGAACGTGGCGCACATGGATTACGATGATGAAAGTTATGATTCTCCATTCCGCGCTGTAAACACCATTCGTAGCGAGATATCATGGAGGGTAAAGCCTGTGGGTATGTACAATCGTTCAGGTTATCCCATGCGTAGTGCGTCAACACTAGCCCACATGACATTCGGCTCATGTGCTGATTATGTAAATCTGGGTGTGCTTACATTCCGTAGTTACGGCATACCTGTAATAATAGAGGAAACCCCATCTTGGGGGCGTTATCGTGCAGGACATACATGGTACACATTGTTAAATGATAATGGCGAAGAGATGCGTTCAGAGTGGGATATATCATCTGTACCTGGAAGCCCGTTCTTTCCTCATCAGCGCATACCAAAGGTTTATAGACAGCAATACGCTATAAACAGGGAGCGCGTGCCATACCACAACAATTCTGAATATCAGTATCCGTTCAGCTTATTCTCCCACGATGTTACCGACCGCTATTTCAACACCACAGATGTTACTGTAGAGATACGTAAGAATGTAAAACTGGTGGAGGACTATGCCTATATAGCAACGTTCAACGGACATTCAAGTGAATGGACATTAATAGATTATGGTGATGTTAAGAAAGGCAAGGTCACCTTTAAGAAAATGGGGCGCAACATCCTTTATATAGCTTTAGGTTATGACGGGGAGAATCTTGTTCCACTCTCCTGGCCTTTTATTATTCACAAGGATGGTAATATTGAGTATATACGTTCCGACTACAAAACTACAGGAAGTGTTGATGTTCACCGCAAATATTATTCTTCAGAGAACGTAGTAGCTATGCGTAAACGCATATTAGGCGGCAGCATACAAGCTTCAAATCGTCCGGATTTCAGTGATGCAGTCACTCTATATAAAATTGATTCACTTAATATCCCAGATAAAATAGCCTTATCACAGGACAGCAAGTTTCGCTATTGGCGTTACCTGTCACCAGACGGCTCATACGGCAGCATAGCCGAACTGGCGTTCTTTGATGCTGATACAGTTTTGCTTAAAGGAACACCAATATGTCAGGACGGCGTGGATACGAAAAATGCATGGAAAGCGTTTGATGGCGATTGGCTCAGCAATTATGAGACGGGAAATGCTGACGGCAACTGGGTTGGGTTAGATCTGCGCAAGCCACAAAACGTAAGCTATGTAAGGATAGTACCTAGGGGCGATGATAATGACATACATCCGGGTGATTTATATGAATTATTGTATTGGGATGGTTATTTCTGGCTGACTCATGAAATAAGTTTTGCAAATAACAATGTGCTTCATTATGATGAAGTTCCTGTCGGAGCACTAATGTGGCTCCGAAATCTTACACGTGGCTGGGACGAACGACCATTCCGGGTTATAAATGGTGATGTAGAATGGTGGTAGAATATTTTAAAAAATAATTAATTAAAATATAATGAATTATGAAAATCAAAGTTTATTTTCTTATTTTTGCAGGTATACTTGTTGTATCTTGTTCTAACGACAGTGATTTCTTCCCTTCATTTAATGATAAATGTGACTGGGAGACATCTCTAGGTGAAATTCTTAATGACAATATGATTATGTTTGACAATCAGGATATTGAGGTTACGGATGTCAAATTTTTAAAGGACTTTAAAATAGATAGAAACATATTTTATAATAGTCAATATGGTTATTTCCCTGTTTATTCAAAAAAAGACTCTGTGTTTGAAGTCATTAAATACGATGATATGGATAAAAAGGCTGGTGAGTATGGATTCAACACCAAAGTTGTGAATGACAAAATTGAAGAAATACTTGAGAAAGCAGATGATTATGACGTGATACAATTGACTTGGCGTTATGGGAGCGATAGTTTCAAATCATTGTCTTTATTCAACAAGAAGACAGGGGAATTAGAGTATGATAATATGTTATTTAATATGTCCACTATTTCAAAGTATTCTGGCCATAGTTTTGGTATGTTTATTAGGGGTGCAGAAAATGCGTTTGGTGAAGAAGAATATTCTTATAGTGATTCAACAGTTATTCCTTTTTATGAAGATAACAATCTAATGGCATCAATCAAAATTAACTGGACAGCAACAGGTGTATTCGCAGCTCACACATCAATGACTGGACAAAATGATACAACGATTCGTTATATGGTTGACTATACTTTCAGGTTTAACACTGTTGACTTTAGACGGACTAATTTTGTGTCTGATCCTGAAATCTATACCACTGATTTCCAAAATAGAATACTTACTCCCCAATTAAGTCCTAATTATGATTTCATATATGCGCTATGGGCGGGAAGAAAATCGGCATATACAAATGATCATGATCACCCCTACACCCTTACCACTCAAGGAAATGATTATTTGGCTCAATTTAATCCCAGAGAAGGGAGGGGTGATGTGGTTCATGTTTATAAAGCACCAACAAAACCATCTTATTCATATATAGTTCATAAATAAGATGCCGTTTCCCAAACATCTATATTATACCTTAAGATCATTTTGAATAAAAGCTTAATAAACAGTATAATAATGAAAAAAAATAAATTTTTTACTTTAATTTTTTATGTTGTATTGTTAGTCTTATCTATATCCTGTAATGATAGCTCTAACGACTCTTCAGGATTACAGGATTCAGATGACATAAAGATAACCGGTGTTAAAGTGACTGCATTCACGGCATCGGTTACAGGAACGTTCCAGGGATTGGGCAAATCTGACGTGGCACTGGGCAAGCATGGCGTTCTCTACTGCCCCAAATCAGATAAGGCTGATGCTTTTTTCAAATCCTGGCAAGATGGAAATGATACTCCCGAATGCAGTGTTTACGAGAATAAGAAAGGTTTCAACGGAGAGTCCTTCAGTGGTACTATAGAAGGCCTGTACCCTGAGACCGAGTACAGTTTCTGCCTGTTCTCCCAGGGACAGGACGGTAAGCGTAAGATAAGTTCCGCATCAACTTTCACAACCGCGCGTTTCAATCCGGAGTTCGGCGAATTCAAGTTCACCCAGATAAACTTTATCGACGCCATAGCAACGGTCAGTCTGTCCATTGATGATGCTGATGCCAAATGCTGCAGCATAGGAGTGATGCTGTCGGATGGGCAGAATGCCGATATTCAGAATGCCATCAAGGTGACCTATCATGAGGGGGTCTATGAGCCCAGACTGCAAATAGTAACACAAGGCTTGCAGCTTGACCACAGCTATTACAGTCGTGTTGTGATTAAATATGCGGCAGCTAATGGCAAGGATGGCTATGTGTATGGCCCGGAAACCACCTTGACGGCAAAGGCATCAGATGAACTTGCCGTTGATCTGAACCTTCCCAGCGGTATCAAGTGGGCCAGGTATGACCTGGGACTGAACAAGCTAACCGTAGTCAACGCCATATGCTTCCGTTGGGGATCAATGGTTTCAGTTAAACTTTCTTCCAACGTATATAATGATGAAATTAACAGAAGGGAGTATGAATACTGGGACGCATCGTCCAGATCGTACACTAATATCGGCAGTGAGATAAGCGGAACTGATTATGATGTTGCCCATGTATTGCTAGGCGGAAAGTGGCGTATGCCCACCAAGGCCGATGTCCAGGAACTTATAGACAATTGTGACGTTTCCAGCTTTAACAGCATTACAGAGAGTGCTTACACGGAATATGGCAATATTTATGTGAACGAATGGATCCTGGGTAACGTGATAGGCTCCAATAATGCAAAGATTCAGCTGGTTATGAGTTCGTCGCAGAATATTGACGGCTATTGGACCGCTTCATCCGAGGACGATATCCCGTTAAGCTTCTGCTGGCTGGCCAGGAATAAGGCAAACTCATCCTCATCCGGCGAGATAGAAAATAAGGTGCCAGGCTCCGGCCATATCAGCATTACCACAAAGATTGTACGTGAAAGACCGCTTTATATCCGCCCGGTCTGGGACCCCAATATGTAATATTGTTTGTTTTACAGTGTGAGAACTAATGACATAGGAATCATAGGAAAACTCGCAATCTTTGTCTTGTACAGTGTGATTTGCCTGGCGGCCTCATTCTCGCTGGTGCGCAACGTTCCAGAGTACCTGGTAGCCGGGAAATGGATAGGGACAATTGCTATAGTTGCCATTAGCGGTACTATAATATCAGCAACAAGTCTGTTCAAGTCTGGATATAGGATTACTCCTGTAGTCCAGACTTGCTCATTCTGTATGGTGGTGGCCAATATGGCTGTTGCTGTACATTGCGTATTGCAAATAATCGGTTTAGCTAGTAACAGTACTCCATTCCGTGCTGTAGCGGATTTTGACAATCCGGCTGGTGTAGCCGCGCTGTTTTGCGTCACTTTCCCATTTGTAATCATAGCGGCAGGCAACAGCTACAGGACTAAACTTGTTGCGGCAGTCTTTATAATAGATGCTTCTGTGCTGTTTTCCATACAATCCCGTGCCGGGATGGTTACCCTGCTGGCTACGGCCGCTGTGTGGTGTCTGTCTGTACTCAGGGTTAAAAGGATAAAACCTGCATGGGTGGTTGCTTTGTCCCTGCTTATGGTTACAGTTGCCGGCGGGTTTCTGTATCTGTTCAGTTTAAAGTCTGCATCAACAAACGGTCGTATGCTGATAATCAACACATGTATGCGTATGGTGGCTGAACATCCTTTACTTGGTTGGGGCACCGGAGGTTTTGGCAGAGGATATATGGTTTATCAGGCCGAATATCTGAAGACCATAGACAATGAGAGTATTCTTATACTTTCAGATAACGTGACTCATCCGCTGTCAGAATACATGTTTGTGACAGTGAACTATGGGCTGACTGGATTGTCTGTGGCTATAGGATTGATAGCCCTTGCTGTAGTGCGTGCATCTAGGAAAATGGGGCGTACCAAGATATTCCTGCTTATGGAGATATGTTCTTTATGTGTACTTTCACTGTTTTCATATCCCTTCCGGTATCCAATGACAACGGTAGCGTTGGGTTGCTGTGTTGTACCTGGACTGATTATATGGTTGCAGAATAAGCCTTTAATTTACAGGAAAATAGCATCGGCAATAACACTCTTTGTATCTCTTGCCGTTCTTTTGGCACTTTGGCCTTACTACAGGTCACAGGTAATGTGGAAAGAGATGACGGACAGGCTGAATGCCGATACTGATTATGCGTTGGACATAAAGCGTGATATTGTTCCGCTCACAGACAGAGTTTTGGGTGATAATCCGCGCTATCAATACAGCAGGGCTGTGGTAAACTACTTTGCCGGTGATTATGCTGCCGCTCTGGTCAATGCCGGGAAGAGTTCTGAGCAGCTTTCAGGCTATGACACAGAACTGCTGTTGGGTAGTATATGCCAGAAGTTGAAAAAGTATTCCGATGCAGAGTTGCACTTTATGGAGGCGTCATATATGTGTCCGTCACGAATCACTCCGCTTTACCGTTTGTTCCGGCTTTATGAGGAGCGGAATGATACTGCAAGTATGGTTAAGGTGGGCCATGAACTGCTGGACAAGCCGGTCAAGGTGCATTCACATGATACCAGGGCCATGAGGCTGGATGTAAGGCGTTTCATTTTTAAGGAGTGAACAGCTGCCCCCTTAAGGAGTTTTTTATTCTCCAACTGAAGTTTTTTACGCTCCAACTGGAGCGTATAGCCGTTTCATAACAACAATACTATATTTATTCGAATGCTTACTAACTGTGGCACTCTCTTTGGTTGCAGCGCTATGCGTCAGTCCCTATTCGGGCTATCTGCCGGATGGCCAGATGATAGGTTCACTGAACACATAATAAGCTAAAAAATTGCATTAAAAACGGATTCAGGCAATTTGGTTTTTATCCTGTATTTGAGAGATCTGTTGCCTGCCGGACTGCGAAAAGAGAACAAGCTGAAATCCTTAACCTTGAAACCTAACAACGCAAACAGGCACATATCTATCTCATCTACATTCAGGCCATACGTAACAAACAGGTATGACCTTAATCTTGGCAGGGAGGTACGATATTCACGTTTTAGACCTTTTAAATCTTTCCTAGATAAAGACGTATCCTCATTAATAACAGAAATCATTTTTAAAAACAATTTGCCTTGCTGAAATTTAATTATATCTTGTTTAAAGTCTGAAAGGATTTCAGAATGGTTCTGGGAATGGATTTCTGTGACAGATTGGATATGGGCATTCTTTTTACGCACCATTAATATCACGACAAATGCAATAATTACGATTAATCCGATAATGACGATTTTTGGTACTATGCTTGCCTGCGGTTTTTGTGAATGGCTTATTAGAGTCCTGTATATATCGCCTGAATCTGTTGATGATACCACAGAATCCATCCATTCGTTTGAAAGGCGGACATAGTATACAGCAGAGTCTCTTTGACCACTTAGATTATAAATCTCAGACAGACGTCGATATGAATCACAGATTGTCCTAACATCAGAAGTTTCTTTTACCGAACGTTTATAGTAGTAAAGGGCTGAATCAGTTTGCTGTAACCGGTAGTAGGCATCAGCTTTTAATGAGTATGCCACCCCATTCGGCGCTCTGCCTTGGTTTAATGTTATGAATGAGTCAACATACATAAGCGACTTGTCAATATTACGGTTTGAGTCATCAAACAAGAACACTTTGGACAATTGCAGATATGGGTAGTATCTGGTATCGGCAGATAACCACGGGCTGTCCAGGATACCATTAAGTAAAGGTAAGGCCCTTTTATAGTCATATCTTGCCAGATACAACTTGGCGATATTGTAATCACAGAAAGCTATAGCTGCCGAATCATTAAGACGAATAGCGTTATTCCGGCATGAACTGAATATTGTCATAGCTTCAGAGTTCATGGCGTGTTCCTGATAGATATTACCCAGATTCTGTTCAGTAAGCATATAATATCTTACCAATGTATCACTAAACAGATCCAATGCTTTAAGATAGGCTTTTGCCGCGTTTATTTCATCACCCAGTTGGGAGGATACGCACCCCAGACTGTACCAAGCCATAGCTGCATGGTGACTTTTACGTTTGTCACCATAATAATTGGTTGCAATACGTATTATGCTGTCATCAGGTATTTCTCTATAATATTTATAATCAAGTTGAGTCTTTAGTATTGAATATAGTGCCATAGAATGATCATCCTTAGGCACATCCACGTTTCTGAACAAGCTATCTGCTGCCGAAAGGTCCGTCTCAATAAGACTCTCTATAGTTTTAAGTTCTTTATACTCTTTTTGGTCATTACAGCCCATGAGACCTAATGTCACTATAAAATATAGTGCTGATATTATGGTATGGAGAATACCTAAACCACGGCTCATGGGCTATATTGCAGTTTATCTAAAATCCTTTTCAATGCCCTTTGCGGCGATGCGGCCAGATGCCATGCACTCGGTAAGGGCGTTGCCTCCCAGGCGGTTGCCTCCGAAGAATCCGCCGGTAACCTCACCTGCAGCATACAGACCCGGAATGGCCTTGCCGTTCTCATCCAGGACGCGGCGGTCCAGGTCAATCTTAAGACCACCCATTGTGTGGTGGGTTGACGGAGCCAGCACGCGGATTGACAGGTTGGCATCGTCAATGTTATAGGTTGACGTGTCATACTTGCCGTCGGCACCGCGACGTGCCGAGCCTATGATACCGGTTGCGTGACGCTTGCCTACAGGAGCAGGCTCACGGCCTTCCATAACAGCCATATCATACTCACGGATACTGTTCTTAACCACCTCGGCATCAAGCTTTATGCCCAGTTCATCAAACAGTTCAGGCAATTCTGATGCCTTACCGCTCCAGTCACGACCGTTGAAACGGCGTGCAGGAGCCGCAGCCGATGCATTGGCACCACCGCCACCGCCAAAACCGCCGCCGAAGCCTCCGAAACCGCCTCCGCCAAATCCGCCGAATCCGCCACCGAACCCGCCAAAGCCGGGAGTGATGTAGAAATATACTCCATGACGGCCCTCCAGGTCTATTCCGTTCTTGAATCCGTTAAGTGACAGCACATCACGCTCAGAACACTCATCCACATAACGCTTACCTGTCTTGGTGCTGATGAACACGGCGTTCTCAACACCGCCGAATGCGATGGCGCCGTCGGCAATGTAAGCCAGAGGCATGAGCTGGGTATAGCCCTCGCCTACCGTTGCGGCACCAATCTTCTGTGCCATATCGATACCGTCACCGCGCAGTGACGAACGGTTGGTTGTACCTATGTTGGGTGACAGATACTGGCGTGACCAGTACTTGTTGGTCTTGAGCACCTTCTGTATGTTTGCGGCATATCCGCCGGTAGCTATGATGACACCCTTCCTGGCATGTGCGGTAACCTGAGTGCCATCGGCCATCTTGGCCTTGACGCCTGTTACGCGGCCGTTCTCGAATATTAGTTCATTGGCGCTGGTCTCACGCATCACACGGTTGTGCTTATCTGCATTGTTTACCACAGCCAGAGGAGCCATCACGTATGATCCCCAGTTGCCCTGATAACGCTCGGTAGAGCCGTCACCGTCGGCATCGGTGGTGCAACCGTTCATGGTGTTGCCGCGATACCAGAGGGCTCCCACAAGTGTTGACTGGCTGTCACTGAAGCCTACGCCCATCTGCATGAGCCAGGGTTTGAGCTGCTCGCCCTCCTCGATGAACTGCTTTACCAACGGATACTCTCCGTATATCCACTCGTCCTTGGCTGTATTCTGGCGAAGGCCGCCGTAATAGGTCTGGAATATGTGCAGGTTGGTGGTTGAGAATAGCAGAAGCTGATTCTCGGGAGTACCCTTGGCCAGCTGAGGCTCGGCATAAGCCAGATAAGCCTTTATCTCTTTCTTAAGGTCCTTCAAGGTCTGGAGATATTCGGGATGTACTCCGTGCTTGGAGAGCTCCACTATATCGCCGGCCACAAACTCATGATCCTTGTAGTATGATGCATCAAACGGCTCCTCGCTCCAGTTATAGATAACCTTGAGGTCATTTACGCAACCTACCGTAGCACGGACCTTGTTATGCATCCTGCCGTCAAATCCCTTGGCGCTGGTGGCTGTGGGGTTGTTGATATCCCAAACCAGACTGTGGTCTACAGACTGATAGACTCCGCCTGATACCAGAGTGTTACCGCCCAGTTCTGCGTTCTTCTCTATGATAAGGACAGTGTTTCCGTCCTGGGCAGCCTGAGCTCCGGCACAGAGTCCGGCACCTCCGCCACCTATTATAACTATATCCCAGGTATCATCTACGGGAGCGCCTGGCTCAACCTTTACGCTATTGTCTATGAAAGCCTTGCGGTTGGTAACGCCGGCCTGGTCGGCAGCATCCAGAACGGCCTCCTTAAGGCCGAAACTTGACATGGTTGCGCCCGATACGGCATCAACATTAAGTCCGTTTGCAGCGATTATCCTGGCTGGAAGTGTCTGAAAAGCAACATCACCCACATGAGCGGTCTCGCGCTGCTGACCCACACGGATATCGGTAATACCGGTCTCGCTGAATGTCACGCGGGCCTGAACCTGACCGCCGTAACCCTTACCGCTGCCTGTATATGTTCCCGGAGTGAAACCCAGAGCAGCATTCTTGGCCGGTACCGGTTTTTCACCGCGAGCCTGGGCAAGAGCCAAATCCACTGCCTTCTTTACTGCATCCGATGAATATGTGGCGCCTGTAACGCCGTCTACATCGGTGCTCTGTGCATCGACTATCCTTTTGGGCACAACGGTGTATGGCGATGTGTACTGTGCGTATGTATTGCCGTTATCCTTAACGGACACAGCTGATATCTTGTGACCTTTAACAGTCACCGTAGCGGTAATTGTACTCTCAACGTTAAGGGCATCGGCACTGTATTTGCCGTTAGCCAACTGAGTACCGTCTGTGGGTGCACCACCTCCACAGGCAGCCAGAACCAGACTTAAACTCCAAAAACAAACCTTAGATATTCTCATAATTTCAATTATAATGTCAACTTTTTTAATTGAGAATTGAGAATTGAAAATTGAGAATTAATACTCAGAACCTGCGTTAACGCACCGGATGGTAATTCTCAATTCTCAATTTTCAATTTTCAATTATCATTGGCCGAAGGCCATTGATATGCCGTGGTCCACGCCGCTGAATCCCATGAATGCCAGGGCCAGCAGACCGGCAGTGATAAGGGCTATTGCCATACCCTCCATGCTCTTGGGAACACGTACCCGGGCCAGTTGCTCACGTATGCCTGCAAATATTATCAGGGCAAGGGCGAAACCTATCGATGTGGCAAATGCGTAAATCACACCTGTAAGCAGGTTAGGCTCCAGACCCTGAGCGTTATATGTGGCGTTGGCCACCAGGATGGATACGCCCAGGATGCAGCAGTTGGTAGTGATAAGCGGAAGGAATATACCCAGAGCCTGATACAGTGAAGGTGATACCTTCTTGAGTATAATCTCAAGCATCTGTACAAGGCCTGCTATCACCAGGATGAACAGGATGGTCTGCAGATAACCCAGTCCGTACGGATTGAGCACCCAGTTCTGCAAAGCGTATGTCACTATTACCGCAACCGTAAGCACAAACGTTACTGCCAGTCCCATACCGGCGGCGGTACTGATCTTCTTTGATACACCCAGGAACGGGCATATGCCCAGGAACTGGGACAGAACTATATTATTGACGAATATAGCCGCTATAAAAATCAGAAAGTATTCCATAGTGTTCAGGCTTTACGGTTCTTAATTGAGTTGACTATCGCCATAAGCAGTCCCAGAGTGATGAAAGCTCCGGGTGCCAGCACGAATACCAGCATGTTCATGGACTCAGGCAGGATACGGTAACCGAACACAGCGCCGTTTCCAAGCAGTTCACGTACAAATCCCAGGATGGTAAGCGCCAGGGTGAAACCTATTCCTATGCCTATACCGTCACAGATTGATGCCAGCACATTGTTCTTGGCAGCAAAAGCCTCTGCACGGCCCAGGATGATGCAGTTCACCACAATCAGCGGGATGAAAATGCCCAGAGTCTTGTAAAGGTCCGGCACATACGCCTGCATCACCATCTGCAGGATTGTTACGAACGATGCTATCACCACTATGTAGCAGGGTATTCTCACTCCGTCAGGAATCAGGTTCTTGAGCAGTGAGATAAATGTGTTGGAGCATATAAGCACAAACATGGTGGCCACACCCATACCAAAACCGTTTACGGCCGATGTGGTTGTAGCCAGCGTGGGGCACATACCCAGCAGGAGAACAAACGTTGGGTTCTCCTTGACTATTCCGTTTACTATTGTCTTGAAGTAGTTCATAATATTGCCCTCCTTTTTAGTTCTGTGATGATGCACCGCTCACACCGTCGGCGGCTGTATAGCCGAACACGGCCTTATAGGCGCTATTGACTGCACGCAGGAATGCCCTGGATGTGATGGTCGATGCAGTGATGGCGTCAACATCGCCTCCGTCCTTGCTTACGGTCATCATATCGTCGCCGGGATTCATTCCTATTATATTGTGGTTGCCGGGTTTGCCGGGAGCACCCAGAAGCACATCCACAACGCCGGACTGCTGTGCAGCCTCTGCGCTTGACTGGCGGAACCAGTCATCAGCCTGGGCACCCAGTCCAGGGGTCTCACTGTGCTCCAGCACGGTGTATCCCAGGATAACGCCTTCGGGATTGAATCCCACCATAACCTTGATTGCACCTCCGAATCCGTTCCTGTCGGTAGATTCGACGGCTGTGCCTATAAGGTTTCCGTTCTGGTCATTCACTCCGTGGAACACGAATCCGTCCTTCTCCACAGGGGCCTCGACAGTAAACTGGATGTCGCGGTCACCCAGAATGACACTCTTTATTCCGTTCTCAATGGCCAGGTTGTTTATCTCCTCGATAGGACCGCTGGTCACATTGTTGACCCATGCCAGCAACCCTGCAGCCACTACGGCTATCAGAGTGAGCATCAAGGCCATATTCAGTATGTTTGATTGCAGTTTCTTCATTTTTGAGCCTCCCCGAAACGTTTTGGTTTGCACCAGTTGTTAATGAGCGGAACGACCGCATTCATGATCAGGATTGCGAATGACATACCTTCGGGATAGGATCCGAAATACCTGATTATAACCGTAAGGAATCCGATACCTATACCGTACCACACCATACCCTTGGCTGTCATTGGTGATGTCACATAATCAGTAGCCATGAAGATGGCACCCAGCATCAGACCGCCTGCGCAAAGATGATAGAGCGGATTCACATAGAGTACAGGATTTATGAGCCACATGATACCTGTAAGCACTGCCACCGTAGCCAGGATGGTTACAGGGATATGCCAGGTTATGACCTTGCGCCACAGCAGTATGACAAGTCCGATGAGCAGAGCCACTGCGCTTACCTCACCCAGACAGCCTCCTATGTTACCCAGGAACAGATCCCTGAGTCCCGGAAGCTGGTCGGCTGCGGCGGTATTGCCACCGGCTATCTGACCTATCAGGTTAAGGGGTGTAGCGCCTGTAACGGCATCGGCGTATGCCATCATCTGATGCGGTACCGGCCACGATGTCATTCTGGCGGGGAATGAAATGAGCAGGAACACACGGCCCACAAGAGCCGGGTTGAACGGATTGTTGCCCAGACCGCCGAACGCCATCTTGCCTATGCCTATAGCCACCAGCGCACCCATTACAATCATGTACAACGGGATGTTTGACGGCAGGTTGAAAGCCAGAAGTATACCTGTAATTATGGCGGATCCGTCGGCAAGAGTGGAAGGACGTTTAAGCAGGAAACGTGTGATGAACCACTCAAAGAACAGACATGATGCCACCGATGTTGCAGTCACTATCACGGCACCGGCACCGAACACGATGACCGATGCTATAAAGGCTGGAACCAGCGCCCATATCACGGTACGCATGTTCCTCTCTATGGTGTCACCGCAATGCACGTGCGGTGATGTTGTAATATGTAGTTTCTGTGCCATAATACCTTATTTCTTAGCGTTACGGGCGCGGATTATACCTCCTACCCTGTTCTTGGCCAGACGCACCCAGTCCAGCAGCGGACGGCGTGACGGACATGTGCTCTGACAGCAGCCGCACTCTATGCAGCTCATTATCCAGTTCTCCTCGGCGCATTCCCAATCCGATGATTCCGATGCGGTGGCAAGCAGATAGGGCTCCAGCCCCATGGGGCAAGCCTGTACGCACTTGGCGCAACGGATGCAGTTACGCTCCTCGCGGCGGATGGCATCGGATTCGGGAATCATGAGCAGGCCTGATGTGCCCTTTACTACCGGAGCGGTATCATCCAACAGCGGACGTCCCATCATGGGACCGCCGGAGATAAGCTTGCCGGTATCTTCCGGCATACCGCCTGCATACTCAATGAGCTGGCTTACGGGAGTACCCATACGGACTTTCAGGTTACAAGGGTTCTTGAGTCCCTTTCCGGTCACGGTCACAATTCGCTCAAACAGAGGCTTGTTCTTCATGACAGCCTCATAGATGGCAAATACGGTACCCACGTTCTGGACGACACAACCCACGTTGGCGGGAAGTGCGGGAGGAGGCGGAACCTGACGGCCGGTGACGGCCTCAATCAGCTGTTTCTCACCGCCCTGCGGATATTTCATCTGCAAAGGCATAACCTCTATGCCGCTTACCATCGATGTCTTGGATTGCAGCAGCGAAATGGCATCGGGTTTGTTAGCCTCGACGCCTATTACGGCGCGGTCTATACCCAGTACCTTAAGAATAACCTTTATACCAATGATTATCTCATCGGGATGCTCCAGCATCAGGCGATGATCGGCAGTAAGGTAAGGCTCACACTCTACTGCATTGATAATCAATGTGTCGATGGTACACTCCTTGGGAGGACACAGCTTGACATGAGTGGGGAAACAGGCGCCGCCCATACCCACGATTCCGGCATTCTTTATGCTCTCTATTATCTCCTCGCGGGACTTGTTGCACTGAAGCACCAGTTTTTCGGAGCGGTCTATATCCGGCTCCCATTCGTCACCTTCCACATCGATGAATATTGCGGGTTTGCGCACGCCGCTGGCATCAATCACGCTGTCTATCTTGGCAACCTTACCCGAAACTGATGAATGTATCGATGCCGACATGAAACCGCCCGGCTCTGCAATGCGTGTACCCACGCGCACGATGTCACCCTTCTGTACACAAGGTACTGCAGGAGCACCTATGTGCTGCGACAGCGGGAACACTGCCTGCTTTGGCAGCGCCAGAGTCTCTGTCTTGCGGTCGGCAGTGAGCTTGTTAGGCTCCGGGTGGACACCTCCTATCTTGAAAGTATTCATAACTACTCTGCTTTTTGTTGTTCTACTGAATTGTCGGAAGCCTGCGGCTCAACCGGCGCAGCCTCTCTCTTGGGAGGGAAATTGACCGCATGAATCGTATGTTGCGGGCACTCGTCAACACACTTGCGGCACAGGCGGCATTTCTCAAAGTCAATATAAGCCAGATTGTTCTCAAGGGTGATAGCCTCAAACGGGCATGCCTTGACGCACTTGCCGCAACCTATGCAGGCAACCGCGCAAGCTTTCTTGGCCACGGGCCCCTTATCCTTGTTGACGCAGCTTACATATACACGGCGGTCCAGCTTGTTCTTGTTCCGGAGTTCTATGATATTCCGCGGACAAGCCTTGGCACATGCTCCGCAAGCGGTACACTTATCCTGATCCACCACCGGCAGACCGGTCTCAGTATCCATGTGTATGGCATCGAACTTGCAGGCCTTTACGCAGTCACCGCAACCCAGGCAGCCGAAAAAGCATCCCGTCTCTCCGCCATTCATAAGGGCTGCTGCGGCACAACTCCTGGCCCCGTCATAGATGCGCGTCCTGGGACGGTTTTCACAGGATCCGTTACAACGGACCACAGCGATCTTCTCAACTCCAACCTCAACCGCATGGCCTGTTATGTCTGCGATCTGTTGCATTACCTCACTCTTACATACCGAACACTTGAGTCCATCCATGGAGTCTGCCTGCACGCATGCCGCGGCAAAGGCTGCACATCCGGGGAATCCGCACCCGCCGCAGTTTGCTCCGGGCAGGAGTTCGGTAATCTGCCCCACACGGGGGTCTTCTTCAACCTTGAATTTTCTTGACACGGCATATAGGACAAGTCCCAGGACCAGTCCGGTAATGCCCAGTACAAGAACAGCAGTTAGAATAAACGTCATATCCTGTTTATAGTATTATTCTGAATTGAAAGTCCTTCTTAATCCTGCCATGCATCAGCATAAGCACTATATAATAAGGAGCAAGAATGCCCAGTGCAACCAATGCGGCCAGTTTTTCACTGCCGGTAAAGGAAAAAACGGCCACTAATGCAACCATCAGAAGCAACAGCGGGATTCCGAAGGCAAGCATTACAGCCGTCATACCCATGCTTTCCTCTCCGGCAAGAGTCACTGTCTGACCTACTGAAAGGTTACAGGCACCGTTAGTCTCCACCTCTACAAGTTTCTCCTTTGATTCGGATGCACGGCAAATACCGCTTGCATGACAGCCCGAGCATGCCGATGCCTGCAGTATGCGCACGGTAACCATTTGACCGTCAATGGAGTCCACAACCCCCTGATGCCTTATCTCCGTGCCCATTATGCCCTTATTTCCGTTTTAATCTTACAAAAGTAACTCTTTTATCCGTTTTGAAACGTATCAAAATGACATTTTTATTTGAATTATTTTTAAAGCACAGATTGATTGCCGATTCATGGTTTTTTGTTACCTTTGCGCCGCCTTTACGAGATAAAGGCTATTCAAATCATTTATAAATTCAATAAAAACAACAACTTATGGCAGCAAAAATCAGATTGCAGAGAAGAGGCCACAAAGGTTACGCCTTCTATTCAATCGTTATTGCAGACTCCAGAGCTCCACGTGATGGAAAGTTTATTGAGAAGATTGGTACCTACAATCCCAACACCAATCCCGCTACAGTAGATTTGAATTTCGAAAGAGCCCTGTACTGGGTTAACGTAGGCGCACAGCCCACCGATACCGCACGCAACATCCTTTCACGCGAGGGTGTGTATCTTATGAAGCACCTCCAGGGTGGCGTTAAGAAAGGCGCTTTCGACGAGGCAGCAGCTCAGGCCAAATTCGACGCCTGGAAACAGGCCAAGGAGAGCGCTCTCAAGGCTATCACCGTTAAGGATGAGCAGGCCAAGCGCGACCTGAACAAGGCTAAACTGGAAGCAGAGAAGAAGGTTAACGAGGCTATCGCCGAGAAGGTTGCCACAAAGAAGGCAGAGGCTAAGGCAGCAGCCGAGGCAGCAGCAGCTGAGGCAGCAGCCCAGGAGGCTCCCGCCGCAGAGGAGGCTCCCGCCACTGAAGAGGCACCTGCAGAGGCATAAACTCCAATCTCAAATCAAAAAGACTCCGGCCATACTTACGGTCGGAGTTTTTTTTGTTAAGTTCACGCATAGAAGGGGTGGATTGACCGTAAATAAAGCAACAAAATTTTGATTTATTGAAGTGATGCTATATATTTACGGAATTCATTAACAGATAATATGAAACGAATTATAGCCTTTACAGCTGCGGCTATTTTACTGAGCCCGGCATTTTCACAGAAAGCCCTTAAAAGTGCGTATGCCGATGCGTTCAAGATGGGCTGTGCCGTAAACTCTCAGATTGTAAGCGGACGTGACAGCCGATCGGCACAGATTATTCTGCAACAGTTCAACGCCGTATCACCGGAGAACGATATGAAAGCCGAAGTCCTGCACCCCACCCCGGACACCTGGAATTTCCAGGCTGCCGACCGCTATGTCAAGTTTGCGCAGGACAATGGCCTTTGGGCATTGGGACACACTCTTGTATGGCATAACCAGACTCCCGATTTTTTCTTCAATCATGCCGACGGCACCCCCAAGAGCCACGATGAGATGGTTGAGACCATGCGCAGTTACATTGAGACCGTAATGACTCATTTCAAAGGCAAGATCAATGCATGGGATGTGGTTAACGAGATTATTGACAATGACGGTTCATATCGCAAGACCCTTTGGACCAATGCTTTTGGAGGAGACGGAGATGAGGTGGTACGTCTGGCGTTCCAGTTTGCCCATCAGTATGACCCCAATGCAGAACTCTATTACAACGACTTCAACGCATGGCGTCCCTCCAAGCGCGACGGAATAGCACGCATGATCAGGATGCTACAGAAGAACGGCATCAAGGTAGACGGCGTTGGCATTCAGGCTCACTGGGGGCTCAACTTTCCCAAGAATGAGTATATAACCGCTGCAATCGACACATTCGCCGCTCTGGGCGTCAAAGTCATGATTACGGAGCTTGATGTCGATGTCCTGCCTCTTACCAAAGAAGGACAGGTTATAGGCAAATCCCTGCAGGATCCTCTCTATCAGCTGGAGGAGTTTGAGACCTATCTGGATCCCTACAAGAAGGGTCTGCCAGATGATATCCAGGCGCAACTTACCGCCAGATATGCCGAATTGTTCCGGATATTCTACGACCGTCGGGACAAGATTGACCGTGTAACAATCTGGGGACTGCATGACGGTATGTCATGGAAAAACGGCTATCCCATCCCCAATCGGACCAACTATCCGTTGCTCTATAACAGGGACCGCACACCCAAACCTGCACTCCAGGCTATACTTGAAATACCGTAGATATTATTCCAGTTTAAGGTCTCCCGTCTTTATCCATCCCACCTTACGCATCATCGTTCCGAACACGATTGTAAGGATAACGGGGAGAACCACGCTTACGGATATAAGTCCTATCCAGTCTGCTCCCGTAATCGCTGTACGTGCGCCGGCAGACAGATCGGACATCCATCCTGTATATACGCCTATCGGACCCACAAGACCACAGGTACCCATACCTGATGCGATAGCCGGACCGTTCATTTCAAGATGATACAGACAAGTAGCCATCGGGCCTGTTATGGCCGATACCAGCGTAGGTACAATCCAGATTCTGGGATTCTTAACGATATTGCCCATCTGGAGCATACTGGTACCAAGTCCCTGGGATATGATACCGTTCCATCCGTTCTCGCGGAAACTCAGTACTGCGAATCCCACCATCTGGGCGCAGCATCCTGCCAGAGCGGCTCCTCCAGCCAAACCCGTAAGGCTCAGTGCTGCGCATATTGCTGCCGAACTTATCGGTAAAGTCAATGCCATGCCTACTATCACCGATACCAGGATACCCATCAGGAAAGGCTGCTTTGTCGTTGCCCACATTATGACATGTCCCAGACTGCTGGCTGCGGCTCCGATACCGGGAGCCCACCAATATGAAAGGCCTATACCCACCGCAATTGTTACAAGCGGAGTTACAAGAATATCTATCTTGGTCTCTTTGGATACGGCTTTACCGAATTCGGATGCAAATATGGTCACCACATAAACAGCCAGCGGGCCCCCGGCTCCGCCCAGTTTATTGGCAGCGGCACCTACAGCCAGCATCGAGAACAGCACCAGGTTGGGCGTCCTCAGGGCATAGGCGATAGATGCAGCCATTGCCGGGCCGGCCATACTCTTGGCAAATCCGCCCACATCAACAAGCCACTGCAGTCCTACCTGCTCACCTATTGTTGCAATGATTGTACCTATCAGAAGTGACGCAAACAATCCCTGAGCCATTGCTCCCAAGGCATCAACTCCGTACCTCTTACCGGATATTACGATATCCTTTCTTTCAAGAAAAGCCTTAAATCTTCCCATAACAACTGCAAAGTTACAAAAATGATACAAAAGGGGACAGTCCCCTTTTGTACTATTTTGTGCGCAGTGCACGCATGGCGTTCAGGACTGCCAGGACTGTTACGCCTACATCGGCGAATACCGCCATCCACATTGTGGCCAGGCCGGGTATGGCCAGAATCAGGACTGCTATCTTTATGCCGATGGCAAACCAGATGTTTTCCTTTGCTATTCGGATTGTGCGGCGGGCAATCTTTACTGCCAGTGCTATCTTGGAGGGTTTGTCATCCATCAGTACCACATCGGCGGCCTCGATTGCGGCGTCCGATCCCAACGCTCCCATTGCTATGCCGATGTCGGCGCGGGTAAGCACGGGGGCATCGTTTATGCCGTCGCCCACGAATGCAAGCGTTCCACCTTTCAGAAGTCTTTCTACATGGCTCACCTTATCGGCCGGGAGCAGTTGGGCGTGATACTCGTCAACACCAACCTTTCGGGCTACTGTGGCAGCCACATGCTCCTGATCACCGGTAAGCATAACTGTTCTGTTTACGCCGGCATCCTTAAGGTCGGCCACAGCCTGGGCGGCGTCCTCCTTGATGCGGTCCGATATCACTATGTGACCGGCATACTTTCCGTCAATGGCCACATGGATTATCGTGCCCTCGTGATGGCAGGGACGCCATCCGGCACCTATCTTATCCATCAGCTTGCTGTTGCCCACGGCCACGCTCCTGCCGTTTACGCTGGCTATTATTCCGTGACCGGCGGTCTCCTGTACATCTTCTATAGCACAGTCATCCTGCTCGTTGGGATAGGCATTGCGCAGGGCCATTGCTATGGGATGGGTCGAGTGGCGCTCCACATGGGCTGCCAGATGCAGAAGTTCATTGTCATCAATCTCCTGCGGATGCACGGCTGTTACTTCAAACACACCCTCGGTGAGCGTTCCGGTCTTATCGAACACTACCGTCTTTACGCCGGCCAGCTTATCTATAAGGTTGGAGCCCTTTATCAGAATACCCTTGCGGGATGCGCCGCCCAGTCCGCCAAAGAAAGTGAGCGGGACCGATATCACCAGCGCACACGGGCATGATACCACCAGGAACAGCAGTCCGCGGTAGATCCATGTGGCCCACTCTCCGGTTATAAGACCTGGAATCACTGCAACCAGCACTGCAAGACCTACTACAATAGGTGTATATATGCGTGCAAACCTTGTAATGAAACTCTCGCTGCGGCTCTTGCTCTCGGCTGCGTTCTCCACAAGTTCCAGGATTCTGGATACCGTAGACTCGGCAAACGCCTTTGTGGTGCGCACCTTGAGCAGGCCGTTCAGGTTTACGCAGCCGGAAAGGATTTCATCGCCCTTGTTTACGCTGCGGGGCATGCTCTCGCCGGTAAGCGCCACGGTATCAAGGCTTGATGTACCTTCTATTACCACACCGTCCATAGGCACCTTCTCACCTGGGCGGATTACAATTATCTCGCCGGGATTGACGGTATCGGGAGCAACCGTAATCAACTTTCCGTCACGCTCCACATTGGCGGTATCGGGACGTATATCCATAAGGTGCTCAATCGATTTGCGGCTTCGGCCCTCGGCCACCTCCTCAAACGCCTCGCCTATCTGGAAGAACAGCATTACGAATACGGCCTCGGCAAACTGGGTCTCGGCTCCGGGCATAAATCCTATGGCAAGCGCACCGATTGTTGCTATGCTCATAAGGAAATCCTCGCTCATGGGCTCGCCTTCAAACAGGGCTTCTGCAGCCTCCTTGAGGGTTTCCCAGCCCACAATCAGGTAAGGGACAAGGAACAGCAGCAGATACTGCCAATCAGCCCAATCGGTCTTGTGCTCAATTATTGATGCGGCAATGAGCAGAACCGATGCGGAAATGATTTTGATTATGCGGCCGCGGCCCTCCTCCTCTTCCTCTTCGTGATGATTATGTTCGTGTATCATATAGCGTACTTTTTTTGATTTCCGCTGCAAAGGTAGAGAGTCGCTCATGCAACCGGGTTGCATTTTGCGCTTCGCCAAAGTGTCCCACACTCACCCCCGCCACAGCACTCCTGGGGCCGATAAGTGTGGGACATACCCCTAAAATGAGGGTATGTCCCACACCAACCCGCGAGAAAACGTATTCTCAATAGGGTGAGTGTGGGACACTTTGGCGAAAGAAGCCTTAGGCTCACAGGGATTTCCTCAAACTCCAGTTGCCCATGGTTTGCCCGTTATGGCTTATTTCATACTCATGGAACACCTCATAACCCCGTTTCGTATAGAAACTAAGGTTTTCCCGGTTGTTGGTGAACAGCACCATAGTCTTGCCTCCGCGCTGGCGAACGTAATCCTCCAGATAAGAAAGGAACTGAGTGCCTATGCCTTGACTGTGAAACTGCGGATCAACCTCAATCATACTCAGGTACCATACATCAGGATTGTTCTTCTGATAATCATGGCACGGGGTACCGGCCTCCTCATCCTTTGCCAGGAAAGCATGCAGGTGCTTCCAATTGGTAAGAAAATACATCTTCAGGTAACCGCTCAGAATGAACTTGAGTACCGATGGCTGCTTGTAGCCAGGTGGCTCAAGTGACGCCTCAGCCACCATCCGGCCGTCCAGACGTGCGGTCAGCATATGTGAGCCCTTAAAGTTTCCTTTCCTGTTAATAGCCAGGAATCGGGCCAACCCCCTTTGCCGCTCCTTTACGCCGGGGAAAAAGATGGTTATGTAGATATAATCAAAATAGGCTCTGGCGGCCAGTTCTGAAGCCTCCTTGATATCCTCCTTCTTTAATATCTCATATTGCAGCATAGCATAATCCTTTTCATGACACATAGATAGTCATAAAAAAACGAATTCGCAAAAAAATATGGCAAAAATGGGACTGATCAGAGATGCTGGGCCAGAACATCGGGGTCCGGAAAGTAGACTGTGAAGGCCGATGAGCTGGGAAAGCGGTTGAAGAAGGGATCGGTGGTCTGGAAGAACTCTATAGAACTTACTTTACCGCTGGCCATCATTCCACGGCGGTAACGGCGTATGTGGCGCTCCATGCAGGGAATTACCTTGATGCCGGTGCGGCCGTCTTTGAGTACCACCCTGGCAACTATGTGTCTTTTGGGCCGGTTATCGGTTGCCTGCTCCTGCTGATCTGGGGTGAGCCTGTGCGATACGCTTATGTGCCGGCCGTACCGCGTGTTGATATCGGCCATCATACGGCGGAACAGAGCGCTGTGGCCGGGCATATCGGCAGGACTGAAAAGACCTATATAATAATGTATCATCTCGTGGATGATGGTATCATCAATCTCATCCCGGGACAGGTCAAACCGCCGGCTTATGCGTATCTTAAAGTCCGAATATTCCAGCCTGCCGTTCCACTTGCGGTGCTTGCGGAACGCGCACACGCCCATGTATGTCTTGGCATTGGTAACAGCTATAGGAGGTTCAGGCAGCCTGCCGTCAAACATCTGCCGGTTAAACACCCTGAACTTTTGCTGAACGTATGGTATATCTGCTCTCATCAAATTAATACTACACGGCATAAAGGTAGTCAAAAATGGATATATTTGCAGAACGATGGAAACAGGAATCACATTAAGAAAGGCCACCCGGGCCGATTCAAGGTTCATCGCCGAAAACGTCCTGAGGGCGTTGCATATCGATGAAACCGACAATGAACACATAGAGCATCTGGCGGGAATCTGCCGCCGCGAAGACACGTTATACAGTTGGCACAACGCTACGATTGCACTTTACAACCATATTCCTGCCGGACTGATGGTGGCATATGACGGTGCACGCTACAGACAGATGCGTGATGTTACATTCCCACTGATATCAATGTATGTAGGTGATGACTATCATAATATGGACGATGAGGCAACTGCAGGTGAATACTATCTGGATTCACTTGCAGTACTTCCCCAATACCGGAATAAAGGCATAGCATCGGCACTCATCAAGGAGATGTTTCGCCTGCGTGACGAGGCTTGCATACCATTGGCAACCATTGCAGTCGATCCGGACAACGGAACAGCCTACCATCTGTATAAGAGTCACGGTTTCCGCCACAATGGCCGGATAATGGTATTCGGCACTACATATGACCGTTTGGTGTGCCCCTGAAAAATTAATTCACTCGATGGTCTCCCTCTTCAGACTCTCTATGTAGCGGTCAATACGGCGTAACTCGTCCGGGATGCGGATATTCTGCGGGCAGTCCCTCTCACAGCGGCGGCAGGCTATGCAGTGATCAGCCTGACGTACTGTAGGAATGGCCTCGTTGTAGGCCAGCAGATACTTGCGGCGGGCACGTGCATAACCCTCCTGCTCCTTGCTCTTTACGTATGTGCCGGCGGTGATATTGTCATTGTAGAACTTGAATATGCCGGGTATGTTGATGCCGTAGGGACAAGGCATGCAGTAGTTGCAGGCGGTGCACTTGACCAGCGGATAATCCTCCATCTGGGTTGCCATATCAAGCAGGAACTTCTTTTCTTCATCGTCAAGAGGCTGGAAATCAAGAAATGACTCCAGATTATCCTGCAGATGCTCCATATAGGTCATGCCGCTCAGAGCGCACAGCACACGCGGGAAACTGCCCACGTAGCGGAACGCCCATGATGCTATTGAGCGCTCGGGCTCCCGCTGCTTAAGCTGGTCGGCAATCTGTGCTGGCACATCCGATAAGGCTCCACCGCGCAGAGGCTCCATGATAACGATGGGGATCTCACGCTTATCGAGTTCTGCATACAGATAATCGGCCCGGGTGTTGCGACCGTTGGGATGCTCCCAGTCCACGTAGTTCATCTGTATCTGGACAAAATCCCAGTGGTATTTGTCGTGCAGTGCCATCATCTGGTCAAATCCGTCCTTGTGGCCGTGGAACGAGAATCCCAGCTTTCGGATATGACCGGCCTCACGTTCTGCAACCAGGAACTCCATGATTCCGGTGTTCTCAAAACGGTTACGGAAATCGTTACCGTCCTGGATGGAGTGCAGCAGATAATAGTCTATATAATCTGTCTTGAATATCTCCAGTGACCGGCGGTACATGGTCACACAACCGTCATATGTGGAATTGCCGAATACCGACAACTTGGTTGCCAGTATCCAACTTTCACGCGGATGGCGGTTCAGGGCCTCGGCAGTGGCACGCTCGCTGTCACCACCCAGATATACGGGCGATGTGTCAAAATAGTTCACACCATGCTCCAGTGCAAAGTCTACCAGGCGGTTAACCTCATCCTGGTCTATCACGTTGCGTCCCTGCTCATTACGTTTCTGTGGCCAGCGCATGCAGCCGTAACCCAGCACTCCTATGCCGGGATAGTGCTGAAGCATTTTTCCATGCAGGTCCTTGTTTGATGTACCGGCCTTGCCGGGATTCTTGGCTGCCTTGGGAGTGCAGGAATCAAGAGCTAGTGCGGCTGCACCTGCGCCCATATATTTAAGGAAATCTCTTCTTTTCATAGTGTGTCAGGCATTGTGGTGAATAGATAATCCGTTAACTGTGATGGCACTTATGGGACGTGAGGGACAAAGGTTCTCACATGCACCGCAGCCTATGCACCGGTCCTCGGAAACTGTAGGTATCTGGTTACGGGAGCCTGGCTGGCGAACCATCCTTATAGCGCCCGACGGGCAGTGATATGCGCAGTTACCGCAACTGTCCTTACCGGTCGCAGGCAGGCAGAGGTCCAGATTTACATGAGCCACACCTATACGTACAGCCAGTTTCTGCTCCACGCTGACCGGCTTGATTGCACCGGCCGGGCAGACCTGACTGCAGGCGTTGCACTCCGGACGGCAGTAACCCTTGTCATACTCCATGACCGGCTGCATAAAATGCTCCAGATCCGATGACGGGCGCAGTACTTTATTCTTGCAGGCGCTTACACAGAGCTGGCAACCTGTGCAGTGGTCATAGAAATTCTTTACACTGCCGGCTCCGGGCGGAACGAGACGCTCCGAGCGATTGGGGGATTTCTTATCGATCACCTCGGCAAATCCACCGTGCATATGGTCCTGTGCATGTACGGCAGCACTTGCAGCCAACACGGCACCGGTTACCAGGAAAGCGCGCCGGCCATCATCCACGCTGTCATTTGCGGGAGCGGGAGCTGCCTTTCTTGCGGCATACCTGAAACTTATGGCATTATCCTGACAGGTCTCTATGCAGTCAAAGCAATCCACACAACGGCTGTAGTCAATCTTGTGGTTCTTTGTATCGATGCATCCTGCCTTGCACTGACGTCCGCACTTGCCGCAGTTTATGCATTTGCTCTCATCAATAACGGGACGCATCAGTGAAAACCTGCTTACAAGACTCAGGAGAGTTCCTACAGGACAGATGGTGTTGCAGTATTCACGCCCCCACATCCATGCACAAACGCAGATTATTATGAGAGTAAGCAGTCCGGTAAGCAACAGAGGCAATGTAACAGAACCGGATGCTGTTGCCACTATTGACTGTACCATACGGCCGTAAGCGCTGTAAGGTGCAATCAGGGCAATGAGCATCTGGCCGCTTGCAATGATTGATACTATAGAAAGTACCAACACTGCGTAGCGCACCCATCTGTGCTCACTCACGTATTTGAACTTGTGTGTTTTCTTCTTCTTGAAAAGTTTCTCACCCTTACGGCGTATCCAGATCACGACATTCTGGAATATACCCATAGGACATATTATGGAGCAATAGATACGCCCGAACAGCAGCGTCAGCAAAAGAACGCCTACAATCACGGCAAAGTTCAGGGCAAGCAGCGAAGGCAGGAACTGGAGCTTTGCCATCCAGCCCCAACAGTTCTGCCCGATTCCTGTAAACAGCAGTGTTATTCCCACAAGGAACAGCACTGCAAGCACAATTCTTGTTTTCTTCAACATATTCAGTTAAGGTTGACTTTAATATATATCCTTCACTTTATCTCTACACCCATAATATTGAACTTACGGTTATCGGGCAAAATCAGGAACAGATTGCCTTTCTCATCAATATATTTTACCGCACGATTGGGTTTGGTTTTGTATGCATCAATGTATGGAACAACTGTTTCAGTCTGGTTATACGTGGCTGTATAAATGGTTTTTCCTGTCACGACCGATATTTCCGGAGACCAGCCAGTGAATGAATAGTTATAATCATCGGTTGACTCTCTGACAGGTTCAGCACCCTTGTACTCGGGAACAGTACCATATTCCATCTCAGACTGCTGCAATACTGTACCATCCCAATCAACGAACGAGACCGTGAATTTGGAAGCCTCAACCTGTATCTGTATAGTGGCACTCACTCCCGAGCCATCAACAGCTGTCGCCTTAACCGTAACTGTACCGCCAGAGTGAGAATTCCGGGCCACAAGCAATCCGTGATCAATTGTTGCCAGGTCGTCGCCCGAAATTATCTCCCAGGTTACCGACTGATAAGTGGCGGTGACGGGCAATATCTCAGCATAAAGGTAAATAGCCGGTTTTGCGTCACTGAGAGTATAGCTGTTGTTGGATGACAGGATTGACAACCGCTCAACGTATGTAGCCTTAAATGCCGTACCCGTATTTACGGTGTTGCTTCGGCCCGTAAGGCCGCCTCGTGACGGAGCGTAGGCCACCGTTTGACGCTGCGCAGAACCCGGAGCCGAATTTGACAACACATACTCTATAGCATAATATGGCTGCCCGGCATCAGCCGCGACATCAGTATAAGAAGTGCTGGCTCCCGATACCGACGCGATCTGTGTCAATGCCGACTGCGACGAACCGCGAAGTATGTTATAAGTCTGAACTACAGCGCCTTCATACTTATTCCAAATCAGATTGTAGCTATTGTCCTGCAAACCTCTGTTAATGGTCATGTGTACGCTCATGTGTACATCGCTTCGGGGAGAAAGCAATCCGTCGGCCATAACGCCCACCATAGCATAACGCTCCGTCTTTACTCCCAAATCAGATGCCAAATCGGTATATGTGCCATCCGATGCAGGAACTCTGGCCAGCTCCGTAAACTGGTTATAGACGTTAGTCTCCTTAAGGATGACCACTTGCGGGAAATAATCGGCATCGGCATCAAATCCAATAACGTTATGACCGGACGCATCGGCACCAATCAGCGTTATATACGGGATCTGGTCAGTACCAAGAATCTCCACTTCCTGATTGAATGTCTTTGACGTGCCGTTTGCATTTGTCAAAGTAAGCTGCAATCCCAAAGATCCGCAAGACGCTCCTTCACTGACTGTAATCATATTGCCGGATGCATAGATGGCATCATCCCAATCCTGACCGTCAGTACGTTTCCATTTGGCTGACATTCCATCAGGGATATCGACTGTTGAGGTAAAGCCCTCAAACAGATACCTGGGCAGTGTAACCTGGGCGTCGTTGACATCGACGGCTATCATACGCTCATAGGTCTTTCCATTCAGGGTAAGCTTGATTGTCTTTACGCCACCGGCATTCCAACTCACATGATACGGACCGAAACCATTGCCGCTTACAACTGTCCCGCCATCAAAATCCCATGCAGGATTACCCGACGTGCTCTCGCCCATGTAAGTGATGATTGTTTCCTTCCCGATGCTCACCAAAGTGGGAGTTTCTATCACCTGGCGGTCGATACTTACGGTAACAGGAGCAGAGAACTCACTCATCTCGTTAAGCAGGTCTATTGCCTGTATCTGGATCTCATACTCACCTACTGTCATTGCTGAAATGGGAACCTCATACCTGGTCGCAGCGATATACTCATAGCCGGGCAGGTAAGCAGCATTCGCATTCAAGCCATTCTGCGGAGAAATCACGAACGCACCTGCACCGGTCTTTCCTTTATGTTTCACTGAAAGGTTATACCTCATCTGGACAGCCGGGGTATAATCATCCTTGGCACCATCCCATTCTATAAGCATACCATCGGCAGTCTGCACGGCACGCACGCCTGTAGGTGCTGCCGGTTTGGTATTCTCATTCTCCGGCTGCAGGACCTGATACTCATATCCTTCAAAATCAGCCCAAGTCGCCACCCACTTGGCATTGACCTGATTCAGCATTGAATTATCAAACCAGGTATAGACAAACCCTTGGTCTGTCACACCATTAGCACCCATATAGAAGACATAAAGACCAGTCTTATCCTTTGACCTGTTGGGCTGAAGTGAAACGACATCCGGATATCCGTCATTGTTCATATCAGCAAAGGTGTAGTCAAAAGGATGATAATACTCTTTGGGGACATAGAAACCCTGCAAGTCACCTATAGGAAATACATATGGAGCAGAGAACGATTCGTTCTGATTATTCCACAAGATATATGGAGCAGAATCAATCTTTCTATACGAGAACAGGTCATAATAACCGTCATTGTTGAAATCAACAAGAGATATACCTCTCAAGTTATCAAATAAGCCACCCAGGTCATCAATATGGATTTTCTTCTCCAATGGAACAGAAGCCGTCTCAACACCTTTTTCACCATGATTATAGAAAAAGAGCATATTTGAGAGATAATCTTTTTCAGTATCAAAACCTACCAGATCAGCATAGCCGTCATGATTAAGGTCCTTGGTATGACTTATCCAATTCATCCAACCAATATCTTCGGCAGGAATGGCAACACATGACTCATAATTCCCCTCCTGGTTACGCTTGAATATGAGGAAGTCTTTCACTTGGGAATTATTATGGACATATCTATTTCCAAACATGGAATAATAGCCGTCATGCATGAGGTCAACGGGAAACATGGATGCCGTTTCACTGTATTCATCATCAATCTCTTCTTCCAAGTAGTCAAACATCCATCTCAATCCATCATCTGACTGTCTTGAGGAAAGGTTACTTGTACCATTATGAGCCAGATAATAGTAGATCGCATTATCCCATGAAATGTATTGTTTATACATATAATCGGCAGATCCGTTATGGTCCCAATCAAGCCACAGACCGCCCATAGACAAATCCGTATTCCAAACTCCCGGAGCTTTTGATATCTTCAGATTCTCAGAACCACGCCATATTACATCATAGTACACAAAGTCATGATAACCGTCATAATTGTAGTCAGCAGGTATGGCTTCATCAGCCCACCCCATACTTTTCAACATATTATATGTTGTTTCATCCATGGATTTGACCTCTCCAGGCATGACTCCATTAACCGCGACATTAACGACGTATTGAGCTGTCTTACCATCACCAGCCGTCAGTACATGCGTTATACCCTTGTTGCCGGATTTACCAAAACAGATCTTAAGTGAACTGTTGGCTCTTTCCACAATAGCCCCGTCTTCAATTTTCCACTGGTGTGAATAACCGTTTGGCATAGGTGTGAAATAGACTGTCACAGTATCACTCAGATTAATCCTTTCATTATCAACAGCAAAAGATGCAGGCAGGGCATTGTGCTTTATTACAGTCTCCTCAGACCAGGCTGAACCTTTATGCTGGGCATCAATAGCCTGCACGGCAATGTAAATGTCCGATGGAGGATAACTGCCCAAATCAATAGAATAGCTGTGGTTCTTGTTCATATTGCCGTCCAGGAAATTGCGACGGGCACCATCGGCGTTGGCATTGGCACGCAGTATGTCACATCCACTTGGAGTAGTTCCTATGCGCAATGCGTATGTCAAATCCATGGTCTGTGTCTCAGCATCATGGCCAGCGTCCCAATTTACCATAAGCCATCCGTTTTCATATATTGCAGAAGGTTTGCCCGGAGTTTCGGGTGCTGTATTGGTTATGGCATCGTCAACATTGAAGTATTTTTTTAAATCAAGCTCATTTTCATAACTGTAATAATCATTTTCATCTGTTGAACGTGACAGCCAGATCTCAATCTTCCCGTCATTGTCAATATCCTCGGCATTCAGCTTATAATCGTTCATACCTTCTGTCCTTATGCCACAGAAATAATTGATATCCGCTCTTGAATCCTCATCCTGAGGCTCTTCCCAATGCGGTTCAAAAGCATCAAACAATTTGATGGGATTGCTGAACGTCAGATCAGGCTTACCTTTAAGGAAATAGACACTGCCGTCAACATACCATGATTCTTCTGCTGTCCTTTTCTCCACCACATAATCTTCAATATCCCAATTGTATTTCTTATACTGGTAATATTCAGGTTTATAACAGTTGAATGCCAGCATATCCATATATCCGTCACCGTCAATATCCTGACAGTTTCCGAAATAGAGTTTCAGGTCACCGTAATCCTGCTCATCCTTTTGGGTGAAGTTTCCGTTGCCGTCATTGGTAAAGAACACGGAATATGCATATTCCGAACGGTTGAGCGGAGCAGAGAATGTGACAAGGATATCCACATCGCCGTCATGGTCAAAATCATAGCAGTACATATCCTTGTCAACAGCAGCATTACGATAAAGTATCTGCTTGTTGAATTCACCGGCTCCTGTATAGACCAGCAGTTCCAGATTCGCTCCCGGGAAAATGTAATCCTGTATGCCGTCACCGTTAAGGTCGGCAGTGATTACCTGACCGCCTATTTCATTGATTATCCATCGGTCATCACCGGTATTGAAATAGATTATTCCGTTTTTCTCATCAACCAGATCCACAAGCCCGTCAGCGTTAAGGTCAATGGCCTTGGATGGAGCCGGAATGTAGGTACCCATAGCCTGTGCCCTTAAAGGCGCATTGGCGGTAGCGGACCTTAGAGCCGATGCAACTTTGGTGTCAATCCGCATAGGAGCCCTGGCCAAAGAAACTGCACCCAGACCAGCCGATGCCGCATTGAAGCTTCTGCCTCCAGGAGAAATCAAACCGTTCCATGCTGTGGGAGAATACCAGGATTCCGGATCGAAGCAGGATTCATACTCATCTTGAGTCAGTATCACCATCTGCTCTGTCTTGTAATTTCCGTCAGGCAAACGGTAGTTTATATATTTCTTTGCGCTGATGATTTCGCCGGTGCCATCAGATGCAGGACCATCAAGTATGGCAAAGTTTTCCAGATGCCTCATTCCAAATGAAAGCAAATCTATGCGGCCATCACTGTTCAGGTCACAACCGGGCAACGCCAATCTGTCCCTAAGTACGGTATAGCCGTTACCGTCGGAACAAAGTGTGGTTATTGTCCTTATGGTATAATTGGAATTATAATATCCGTTATTTATACCCGACAGGTCAATTATTCCGTCATTGTTTAAATCCTCAAACAGGAAAAACGGCGCAAATTCTCCGGTTAATATGATTTCCTTTTTATCAAAAGCACCGGGATAAGACTCCGTCAGGAACAGATAATAATCGTCCCATAAAGTATCACTTTTAAAAACTACCAGTTCTGTAGGCCTCAAAAAGAACTCCTTATTGCCATCGGCATCATAATCATAGAACAAGGCAGCATTGGGAAGTATTTCCTTTACCGTTGTAACGGTCTGTGCATTAGCCTGCATTCCAAACAGGAAACAAGCGGAAACAAGTACTGAACGAAATGGTCTCCTTTTCATATCTCAAACCACTTAAAATAGCAAATATAAGCCGTTTATCCCAAAAACGCAATAGATTTTAAGCGTTTCTTTTATTCAACCACAGAACTCTCGGAAAAGTAGAAATCCCTGATAGGCTTGCAAACCTGCATTCCACCAAGGGTAACGTTTTCCTGAAGACGGATATCCATTGATGAACTTCCCACCTTAACCAGATACTTGCCTGGAATAATATTCCACTGACGCTTGCCCTCATTGCTGTAATAGCCGAACTGCTCTGTGTATAGTTTTACCTGTACCGTCTTGCTCTCACCCGGCATTAGTGAAACTCTTGCAAATCCCTGCAACTGTATGGGACGGATATTCTGGTCTTGGGTTGTAGGTGAAATGTAAATCTGAGCCACCTCATCGGCTGTTGCACTGCCGGTATTCTTTACCGTAAAGGAAACGGTAAGGGACTCATCGGTTGTCAGGGCATCGGACACCTTCAGGTCAGCGTACTGGAATGTGGTGTAACTCAAACCGTAACCGAACGGCCACTGTACACGCGGATCCTGAGTGGTGGAGCGATTGTAACAGATCGGCTCATAAATCTCTGCATTGGGATAACTTACTGACAACTTAGCCGACGGTGAAATATTGCCGTACAGTATATCAGCAACAGCATGACCGCCCTCCTCACCCGGATACCAGGCCTGAATGACCGCAGCACAACGCTCGGCCAGCCCGGAAACCACCTGAGCGCGGCCTCCGAACATGATCAGAACTACGGGCTTGCCTGTCTTGATTAGTTCTTCCACGTATTGCTCCTGCTTACCCGGCAGACGCAAACCCATTCGGTCACGGTTCTCTCCGCATAGCATCACGTTCTCTCCCATAGCGGCTATGATTACATCAGCCTGACGGGCCATGCGTAACGCCTCGTTCCTATCGGCCACCTCACCAGACTGTACCATACGGTGCAGGATGTACCAATCCCATGCACGCTCGTCGCCATCCTCACGGTATTTAGTCTCAAGCTCCTCGGTCCAGTCACAGCCGCGAGAGTACATTATGTTCATTCCGTATGGCTTACGGTTATTCATACCTTCCAACAATTTAACTATATGCGGCTGGTCCTGGTCGGCGATATCCTCCACCCTTTTCCAGAAATATGACATTGCGGGATAGGTATAATCACCACACATAGCCCAGATGGAGTTGGCATTGGGTCCTGTTACCAGGACATTCTTGACATCCTTAAGCGGCAGCACGCCGTTATTCTCAAGCAGGACAACTGATTGTGAAGCAATATCGTAGGCAGCACGGCGCTCCACGGGGGTATCCAATATTATCTTTTCACTGCTGTACAGATAAGGATTCTCATCAAACAGTCCGGAACGGAATTTCTGGCGCAGCACATCCTTCACCGCACGCTCAAACGCCTCAGGCTTGGCCAGACCTTTGTCTAATGCCTCCTGCAGGTTACGATAGTCACTGCCTTCCGGAAAATCAACATCGTTTCCGTTATTGATAGCCTCGGCAGCCTTTGCAGCAGAACCACTCACTCCCGGAATCTGGCCTATCGCGGTATAGTCACTCACAACCATACCGTCAAAACCCACATAGCCGCGCAGTATGTCATTCAGAATCTCGCCGTTAGCCACACAGTTAACACCATGAACGGCATGATATCCCGGCATGACCGTCCTGCTGCCGGCAATACGGATTGCAGTCTCATGCGGCAGCAGGATCTCTTCCATCAGCTCCTTTTCAGGGGCATCACCGCCTCCACCATAGCCCAGGTAATGCTTTGTGCATGCACCAACTCCTTTCTTAAGGTCACCCTGCTGCAGGCCACGCACAAAAGCCACGCCCATCACGGCACTAAGATACCCGTCCTCACCGTATGACTCCTCCAGACGGTTAAAGCTGGGAGTACGGCATACGTCAATCATAGGTGACAGGGCCAGAATTCCGCCCATCTTACGCATAAGCCTGCCGGTCTGCCTGGTCTTGAGCTCTGCAAGCTGGGGGTTGAAAGAACCGGCCTGTCCTATCTGCTGCGGATATACTGTAGCACCAAGAGTATTGATTCCAGAGAGTACCTCTTCATGAAACAGCGCCGGGATACCGTTGGGGGTATTATTCATAAGCCAATCCTGAAGCTGAGCTACCATGTCACGCAAATCATTGGGGTCACGCGGCTGCTGGAGGGCAAACTGTGAGAAATGACCTATACCATAGGGAATGAGTTTGCGGCACTGGGTGGTATCCAGCTTACCCTGGTCATCAAAGAGCACATCCATGTACATACTGCGTAACTGTGCTATACGCTCCTGTTGCGGCATTCTGTCATATAGCTTGTCTATCTGACGCTCCAATTCATCGGTTTTGTTACAGTTTACCATAAGCAAAGCGGTTAAACAAGTAAACACATATTTTTTCAATATCAAAAGTCCGGTTCTGCGGTATCTGGTCATAACTCTAGTTTTTACTAATATAAGTATTTTATGATTAAAACAAATCCAAAGACAGTTGTCCGTCACCCAGCAGGTTGAAAGACAAGCGGTGATACGGCGTCGTGCCGTACTGTTTTATGGCCGCCCTATGTTTGGCAGTTGGATAGCCCTTGTTCTCCCGCCAGTCATACTGCGGGTATTCATCGGCAATGCGGTTCATAAAGTCGTCACGGTAGGTCTTGGCCAGTATTGAAGCCGCCGCAATGGACATCATCTTGCCGTCGCCCTTTACGATGGTTGTATGCGGTATGCCCGGATAAGGGATGAAACGGTTACCGTCTATGAGCAGATGCTCCGGCCGCACCCGGAGCTGGTCTATTGCCCTATGCATGGCCGTGAATGATGCCTTTAAGATGTTTATTTTGTCAATCTCCACATTATCCACCACACCCACGGCCCACGCCACTGCCTCCTGCTCAATTATAGGGCGCAGTTCATAGCGCTGCTTCTCGGTAAGCTGCTTGGAGTCATTCAGCAGCGGATTGCTGAAACCCGGCGGCAATATCACCGCAGCGGCATACACGGGCCCGGCCAGACAGCCGCGCCCCGCCTCATCACAGCCGGCCTCCACCCTGCCCTCCACCAGATACGGCATCAACGGATTGTGTTTCATAACTCAATTGCTGATTACTATTCCATGTTCCAAGCAAAACGCGCCAACAATTCCTTGGCAAAAGCAAGGTCTTTCTGCGGAATTGTCAGCTTAACAGTTGCCGTGGAACCATATTTTTCACTTGGTTCCATCACCATTATATGCTCCGGTTCATCATATGAGTATTCAGGCAAAAGTGAATCCGGTTTCACCCAAGGCTTTCTGACAGCATCGCACAACGCCTTCTTTACAAAAGCGTTGATTGATATACCTGCCTCTGCAGCTAGATTTGCAATATCACGATGCGTGGCAGGCGGGATACGCACATTGAACGTGCCGGTATAGCTCTTCTCGGGCTTAACGTTATGCTCCTGGCAGAAAATAAGATAATCATCCACAGCCTCCTTAAAAGCCGAAGTAAGTTCCTGCACAGACTCTCCCTCGTAATTAACAAGCCCGTCAATACCCTCTATCTTTCCGAAAAAAACCTTATCGGGTTCGCTATAAGCTACCGACCCGATGTATCCTTTATATTTAAGCGTATTCATATTTTTATATCCTTGTTTTTGATTAGTTCTGACAATAATTGTTTTACAGCGTATTCTTTCAACTCTTTTTGAGGGTGAGGCTTATGTAAAAAAAGAGGTATTCCCCCAGATTTGTAAAACATAACCCTTGATCCCGATGTTTTACCTTTATTAGATTTAATGTATCCGAACAATGTTAACAACCTTTCAGCCTCATCAAACGTGAAATCGTTTGGAAGGCGTTTTAAACGCTCTATCAGTTTCTCTTTAGTTCCCACATTGCAAATGTAACTATATTTTAGTTACTATGCAAACATTCTGATACAAAAAAACCGCCACCTCAATGAGATGACGGCAATTTTTTGTTTACGCCAGGCTTTTAATTGGCCGATATTGTCACATCTGCGGCCGCCCAGGGTGAAATAACTGTACGATGTCCGTATTTGTTACCTCACCAAATAAAGGGGTATATAGCGCTCTGCCTAGCGCGAAATTGTTTCCAGGCAGGAAATTTTTTCCCCTAGGCAGGAAAAAATGCGCGCAAGCCAGAGGCATATATACGATACCGGTATGGTGTAAGGATTTTTTAACGTTATTCTTTCTTCAAGGCTTCGGCGGGATTGGTGCGGGCGGCACGGAGTGTCTGCCAGATTACGGATATGAGGGCTATCAGAACTGAAAGAATGACCGATACCACGAATATCCACCAGTAGTTCTCCAGTTTCCAGATAAACTGCTCCAGATAGACTCCTGCAGCCCATACGGCTATGGGGATTCCTATAGCACAGGCTATGCCTACCAGAATCATGTATTCACGGATGCTGCGCAGGGATTCAGAGCCAACTGTTCCGCCAAAAACCTTCCTTATGGCTATTTCATTTGAATGTATGTCCGAGTAGTAGGTACTCATGGCCACCAGTCCCAGCAAAGAGATGAGTACGGCAAGCAGCATAAAGAGTTCTACCATCCTCATGTTATTACGCGCAGGCTTCAGGCCGTCAAGGAAATTGTCCTCTAAATAGGTACTGGCCTGGACAATGGAGACCTCATCTTCATCCCATTCATCAAACACCTTCATTATGGCTTTACGTGCCTCATTGTGGTCACCCTGGGTCTTTATGAGCAGGCCCATCTCCATCAGAAATCTCTCATCATTCGTATCTATTATACTTATAATGGCATTACCCTCCTGGCCAGTGTTTGTATTCCGCATAGGGAAATCCTTGAACACGCCCAATAACTCATTGCAGTATTTGGTGCGTTTGGATAAAACCGGTATCTCGTGGTAGTCATCATCAAAACCGCTTGCCTTAAAAGACGTTTCGCTGAACCACACGTTACCGGTAGCAGGAAGGCCATAGTCCTTCAGTATAGGGATTTCAAGAATACCCATAGAAACTGTGTCCATCCTGTATGTACGGTATATTATCTCCTCACCAGTACGGGTTTCTGAGACTTGGCCTCCCACATTGAATCCGGGTGCTCCAAAACTGTAGCCCACCTCTTTCACGCACGGCAATGCCAGAAGGTTCTGCTTAAGCACATTCTTATCCATAGGAGCCATAGGCCGGATATAGAAACAGTCCTTTATATTGCAGTTCATAGGTCTGTCCAATGAATGACGGTACTGGGCCTTCATTGTGATAGCCAACGCTACCAGAACTACCGAGAACACATTCTGAATCACTATGAACACTTTGCTCAGAGTCTTGCGGCTGCTCAGTCTGAACGCACCTTTGGCCGTATCAATAGGTTTGAAGCGTCTGGCCACCAATGCAGGGAACAATCCGGACAGAGTGCCTACAACAATTGTAAAAGCAATGAATACCAACAGATACGGCAATGTCACATAGACCCTGATTGGTACATCCGGATTGTTTATAAGCGAATTCATTGCCGGTGTAATGGCAATGGCCAACAGCACTGCCATCAGGAAACAAACTGCAGTGAAAGCTACAGACTCTACAATATATTTCAGTATGATGCCGCCCCCGGTTGAACCCAGAAGCTGGCGTGTGGCCATCTCCTTGGCACGTTTTCCAGTAAGGGCAAGATTCAGGTTTATGTAATTCAGTATGGCCGAAATCAAAAGGACCAAGCCCACAAGTGAGAGAATCTTCATGGTCCGCACATCGCCCGAATTGAATCCGGTCTCATATACTGACTTGTTCTCTTTCAGGAACATCTCATCCTGTCTTGTGATTTCAAGACCATCAATCAGACCCGATTTCTTGTAGAAGTTTGGGTAAATATCAAGACAGATGGCATCCACCTTGTCATACAGATCCTGTCTGTCGGTTCCCGGCATTACACGCGCAAAGGTTATCACTGAACCATAATGGTCAAACGGATCCTTGGTACAGTAGTCAAACCAGGAATGTTTCAAGCATAGGACAATATCCATATTCTTGAAAAGCGTCCTGTCCAGGTCAGCCAGTATGCCCGATACTGTCAATACATCGTATCTGGTCCCTATAAACCCCAACTCTGACCCCACTGTCAGTGAATGTGTGCGTGCAAAAGACTCACTGACCAGACACATCGAGACTGATTCCAACGCATCGGCATTGCCCTCAACAATACGGAACTCTGGGAATAATTCAAGCATTCCCTTGTCCATGCCGCAGATGCTCACATGAGAGCGGGTATCATCAGGAAAATCAACACTCGCTTCACTTTCAGTTATGTATGCGCCCACCTGCTCCACCTCCGGGACACGCTGCTTAAGTACATCGGTAAAGCCGTATGTGAGCCCGTATGAGCCTGACAACCCGAATGTGTAGATACGTTCCCTGTCTGGATTCTGCCTGCTTACAGCTATCTGCTGGGCGGCATAAATGCCTATTATTATCACGAAAGCCAGACTCACGGTAAGTCCCACCGCCTCGATGGCGGTGTAGAGCTTGTTGCGGGAAAGGAATTTCAGAAAGCTCTTCATTTTTATTCTTTTTTCAATTCAGTGGCGGGATTGGTGCGTGCAGAGCGGATTACCTGCCAGATTACTGAGGCAAAAGCTATTGCCAGCGATATTATGGTGGCGAATGCAAACACCCAGCCGTAGCCTTCTATTCTGTAGGCAAAGCGCTGCAGATATAGGTGGGCGGACCAGATGGCTAACGGCACACCTATGGCGCAGGCTACTCCTGCCAGAACCATATAGAACTTGACATTACGCCAGGTTTCTTGTATGACATCGGCCCCGAAGACCTTGCGCAGTGCAATCTGCCTGGTGTTCTCATCGGCAAAGTATGTGCTCATGGCTAGCAGGCCCAGCAGGGCAATGATAACAGAGAGTACGGTAAACAGTTCCACAAGCCGGATGGTACGCAGCACAGAATCTAACTGTTTCCTATTGAGATCACGCATAAAGCCGTATGACCAGGGTTCTTCTTCGACTCCGGAGGTTTCAAGCCGGTATTCACGATATGCCTTCAGAATCTGGTCACTGTAAGACGGATCCTCACCGGTTGTGCCAATTAATAAACAATTGGCATATTGCATTACCTCTGAACGGGCTACTATTACAGCACCATTGGGGTTGTCCTCACTGTTTGCAACAGACTTTGACGGGAAATCGGCCACTATTCCGCCTATATACTCTGGTCGAGAGCCGTTCATCATTATTCTGCGTGGAAACACGGTTGTGGTGTCCGATACTCCCGCCATATTGAAAGCGGACTGACTCATCCAAAGTGAATTTATAAGGGGATGACCAAAGTCATCCTGCACCTCCAGTCCCATGAGCTGGAAATAAACCGAGTCACACATGATAATGGGCATGTGAAGGTAGTGCTCATCATCAATCTTGATACTCATGGTCATGTTTATCATGCCCGGTAGGCCACGACCCACACCTGAGCTGGTTACAAACGGAAGCTGTTCAACTTTATCCTTGAACAGTTTTGCCATATCATAGTCACGAGCCGCATAACCTATATAGAACAGGTTATCCACTGCCGCATGTGTGGGACGGTTAAGCATGTGGCGCATCTGCACCTCCATGAGCAGCGACATTGCAATCAGGAATACCGAAAGGACATTCTGTACCACTATAAAGATACGGCTTAAAACCATCTTGTTCCGTCGGCGCATGGTTCCTTTTATCACATCTATAGGTTCAAAGCGAGAAGCCGCAAAAGCCGGAAGCAGTCCGCAGGCTGTACCCAGAAACAGGATACCACCTATATAGGCAATAATATATCCAGGCGTCATCATGATTGAAAGCTTCACGCTTGTCTCGCCTATACCTTCTGCAACCTTTTTTGTTGATACAAGTTCATCAACCATTGGTGCCAGCAGATATGCCAGCAGCAACGCCACAGCAAAACAAACTGCAGTGAAAGCCACAGATTCCGCAATGTATTTCCACAGGATAGCACCACGCTCCGCTCCCAAGAGTCTGCGGGTGGCCATCTCCTTGGAGCGTTTACCTGTCAGGGCCAGACTCAGGTTCACATAGTTGAATATGGCTGACAACAGAAGCAGCAGCACAACAACAGTCAGAAGTTTAAGCATCTGCCTATTACCGCTGTGGATTAAACTACCGCCATTGGGATAGAAGAAAAAAGCCTCATCGGTACGGTATGCTTGCCATTTGTCTACATTCTCAGGCTGCCATGTGGAATCATAGTTCTTATGAAGCAGCGCCTTTACTTTGGCATTAGCATCGGTCAAATTGACATCATCACGCAAGAGATACCAGGTTGAGTAATTGCCTATGCTGTTAAAATCCTTGCTCTCATTTGCGCCCCAACTGTCTGATATGTTAAAGATTATATCAAAAGGCATGAACAGTGAGCGGTCTGAACAGGAAAACACACCCTTGATAGTTCTTTCTGATTCATTTACCTTTAATGTATTACCAACCAGACTGCCACCGTCTTTTGCTATGCGACGCGCTAAGGATTCACTAATCAGGATGTCTTTATTTCCCACGAAATCACTTACACTCCCTTCTATAAAGCGGTAGTGCGGAAACACCTTGAAAAAGTCTGCATCGGCCTCTATGCCGCTACTATTGAACGTATCCCCATTCATATCAATGACAGGTTGCCACATTAAAGCTAAATGTGTCACGGCCTCCACCTCAGGGATATTCAACTCTATCTCCTCCTTGTCCCAGTATGTAAGCCCAAGCGTTCTCTCGCTGCCAAGCACAAATGTCCGCTTCCAATTGGGCGACCCATGTGCAACCTGGTACTGTTGCACCACGTAACTACCTATAAGGATTACGAACGCCAGGCTCACAGCCAGACCCACCGCTTCAATAGTTGTGTAGAGTTTGTTGCGGCTCAGGAATTTAAGATAACTCTTCATATTACTCGTTTTTTAGCGATTCAACCGGATTGGCCCGAGCGATGCTCAGACAGTTCACTACCACCACGCCCAGTACAATCAGCAACACCAGGACTGCACCTCCTATAAAATACAGCGGATTCAACGACACCTTTTCTGCAAACTGCTCCAGCCACTTGTGGGCCACAAAGTATGCGGCCACGCAGGCGATTACGGCCATCACGGCGGACAGTTTCATAATGTCTTTGGCGAACACACTCAGGATGTCCTGGGTCGTGGCGCCGTTGATCTTTCGGACGGCCATTTCCTTGCTGCGGCGCAGACTTTCATCCTTAATGAATCCGATGAGGCCCAACAGCGCAATCAGCAGGGAGAACACGGCTCCCAGCGCCATCGTATTCCGCATCTTCTTGCTGTCGGCATAGGCGGCACGCATCTCTTCCACGTAAGAAACGATGTTGATTTCCTTATCAGGCAGCGCCTTGTTCAAAGCTCCGCGCACTTTCTCCAGCGCATCCGGACGCACCTTGAACAGGATATGCGGCATCCACGAAGACATCGAGCCAATCTCGCCGTAGAACAGGGCGCTCGGGCGCTGGTCTACACCCTGCAGATTGCCGATAAGGTAACTCTTGTACACACCTGAAATGGTGAAATAACTCAGCTCCGAATCGCGTGAGCGGTCGTGACCGGTAATGAACACTTGCTTGCCCACGGCGCCATCGCTCCAGTCCGTAAACTCGGCTATCTTCTTCACAAACTTCTCATCTACAACGATTTCTGAAGAGTCTCTAGGTGCACGGCCTTCCAGGAACTCAATGCCCATCAGGTCGTAGAAGCCTTCAGAGCATTCGTACTGGTCGGCAATATTGAAGAGTTCGCGGTCATCGTCGGGCAAATACACGTTGTCGCCATTGGAGCCCGCATACGGCAGGTTGTAGCTGGCGGCAACCCCCGCCACCTCCGGAATACGCCGGAGCGCTTCAGTGGCACGGACCTGCGCCTGACGGTCACCGTCGAACATAACGAAATAATAGAGGTCCTTGTAGTCATAACCCGTTTCGGCATGGGACACCTTTTGGTACTGCCGGCCGATGATAAGCATCATCACCACCAGAAACACGTTGATAAGCACCTGTACGCCCAGGAGACCGAGTTTCCAGTTCCGAGAGTTCTCGGTATAGTTTTTAAGCGCAGCATACACTGGAATCCGCTGATACAACTCTGCGGGAACCACGATGGAAATGACAAGTACGAATACCAGCACGGCGAGGATGGCCATAATGCTCTGAGGCACCAACAGCGTCTGGAAAGGTACCCCCAGAAGATTCTCAACAATCCCCCTGCCGGCGAAGATGATAACGGCCGCAAGGCCCATGGAAAGCAAGATATGGGTAGAGGCTTCCTTCGACAGCATCCCGTAGATGTGCTTACCCTCAGCGCCGTAGCACTTGCGCACGCCCACTTCCTTGGAGCGTTTCACCAGGGAAGAAATCACAATCAGGATGTAGTTCAGCAGGGAAATCAGGATGAGCATGGCTGCCACTATGGATAGTAAAATCACCTGTTGACGTACTTCCGGGGCCGATGTGTGCATGGTACTGAAAGGTTTCAGGAAATAGCGAAAAGTGTTTCCATGGGCCTCTATACGCTCCAGCGGCTGATGGGCCTCCTGCATCTTGCGGATAGCATCCGTAAGCGTTGCAGGATCCACGCCAGGAGCCAGCTTCACATAGCCCTTATACCGGTCGTTGCCGTTCCAGTTGTCGGTGCTCTGCTTTCCGTAGGTCTCCATGGATAGGAGGATGTCATAGTCCAAGCTGCCATTCTTCGGAAAGTCTTCAAAGACGCCCTCGATAGTCATTTTCAGGCCGTCCATATCGGCGTTGGAAATCTGCTTGCCGATGACATCGCCCCCAAGTTTTTCTGCAAACGACCGTGAAACCATCACGCAACCCCATTTTCCCAAAGCGCTCACCGGGTCTCCTGCGAGGATGGGCCGGTCGAAGACCTTGAAGAAACAGGTGTCGGCACAGACGAGCGTTCCTTTGAGTTTGTTTCCCTCCTCGTCCAAATAGGTATCGCCATTGAACAAATAGGTCGTGCGCGTACCCACCTTGACGCCAGGAACTTCTTCCATGAAGCCCACCGATACGGCGCCGCTCACCTGGCCATAATCGTGTTCGTCCCCATGTTGTGAGTACCAGGTGCGAATACAATACACCCGGTCGATGTCCTTGTAGAAGCTGTCGTAACTCAGCTCGAAGAATACCTTTGCAATGAGCACGATGCCCACGGCCAACCCGATGCCCAGGGAGAGTACCTTGATTAGAATATCACTTTTTGTTTTCATTCAGATAATCGTCATTCCCGGCTTATCCGGGAATCTCAACATTATTCTTTCTTCAGTTCTATGGCCGGATTCGTCCTTGCCGTCTTAAGCGTCTGCCAGAAGACGGAGACAAGAGCAATCACGACAGAAAGCAAAGTTGTCGCAGCGAATATCCACCAGTAGCCGCTTATCCTCTCGGGATAATTCTCCAGGAACCTTCCCACCATCAAAACGGCAAGCGGAATGCCGATAGCGACGGAAATCAGGGTATGCAGCAGGAAACTTCCGGAAATCCTTTTCACTTCTTCTGCCTCAGTGCTTCCGAATACCTTGCGTATGGCAACGGTTTTGGCGTTGGAACTGGCATACCATACGCTCATGGCTATCATTCCCAGAATGGAAAGAATGACGGCAACCAGCGTAAACACTTCAACAAGCCTTACATACTGCTTGAAGTCGTCGTAATCACTGGCCAGAATCTCGTCCAGATATCCGCAAATGGAGCCGGGAAGTGATAACACATCGGACAAACCTTTGGTTTCCAGATAGTAAGACCTTACTGTGGATTTGAACCAGCGGCTGAATTCGGCCTGGTCACCGTCCGTTTCCATCCAGATACCGGATAAAGTTTCTGAAGGACGGATGCTCACGGAAAGAAGCTCATGCATTTCACCGAATCCCATGCGCGGCGCTACATTTACAGGGCTTCCGCGGAAATTCTCAATGATGCCTCCGATGGATGTGACGGAAGGGTTCGGATACCGCCCCCAGAGACGGGAGGGATCGGAGTCCTCCTCGCTTACGCCGATATAGTTCGCCGCATTCTCGCTGAGCCAGAATGTGCCCGGAATCGATGGCCCCCATTGCTCTTTTACACGGAAGCCAAGCAGGCGGAAAGCCGTACTGTCACAATCGATGGTGCTGTATAAGGCCCCGTCCGGCCCCGATTGAATGCCCCAAGGTCTTGTAGGGAAGCCTTCCCCATATCCGATGGTCTTTATGTGAGGGTGGGAAGAGAGTTCATTGCCGAGCCCCGTCATCGGCTCATACAGGCCCGGCCAGAAATGATAGAGATTCTTCACCGGTGAGGCACCTGTATCCTGTCTGAGCATAAAACTCAGTTGCGCTTCCAGCGTTATTGACATGGCGATGAGCAGGACCGATAGCACCGACTGAACTACAATGAAAACACGGTTTGCTCCCATCTTGCGTTTCCTCCGCACCTTTCCCGTGACAACATCCAGGGGACGATAGGCCGCCATTGCAAGAGCCGGAAAAAGGCCGGAAAGAATTCCAATGACTGCCACAATGCCGAGCGACAGCAAAATGAAGGTTCCGCTCAGCGGCACATGGAAAGGCACAGACAGGCCCTCCGGTTTCAGATTGTTAAGAAGCGGAGCCACCCATACGGCTATTAGTATGGCAAACAAATAGCAGACAAGGGTGAAAAAAAGGGACTCTGCCATGACCTTGAGGATGATCGAGCTCCGGCTCCCGCCTACAAGTTGCCTTGTCGCCATTTCCTTCGCCCTGCCCGAGGAAATGGCAAGATTGAGATTCATGTAGTTAAGGACGGCAGACAACAAAAGGACGAGCCCCAAAATCACAAGAATAGTCAGATACAGCCTGTTTCCCTGGCGCAACTCTTCATAGTTGTCTTTTGAGAAAAAGAGTTCGCTGAAGGGAACAGCCATCATTTTCTCCTTTTCATCGGGTGTGAGATACCGGTCAAGCAGGTCCTTGTATTTAGAAGAAAAGGCCTCAAGGTCAAATCCTGGGACCATGTCCGCAAGAACATTCACAAATTGCCCCGATCCGTCATTGATAATGTCCGATTCCACCAGTTCCACTATAGCAGGAATCCTGGACCGGAAGCTGAACATGAGGTCGAAATCGTCAAGCGCAGTATACGAGGGATCCCCGATAATGGCAATTATGGGTTCGGATACCGGAGTCTCTTCCTGCCCCTCTATATCCAGATTGGATATGGTTACAAACTCGCCCAGCGGGTCTTTCCCCGGAAACCATTTCTTGGATGCCGATTCGGTAATCAAGACTCCCACTCCATCACGGAACTGGGAAACATCCCCTCTGATTACATACTGTGGCACATAATCCAGAATGAGGGGATCGGCAACCAATGCATTGACGAGGCTTTTTTCTCCGTCCATGCTCACCAGGAACTCACTGCGCTTTACGGCCGCAAGTGATTTGATTTCCGGAATGGAAGAAAGGGTCTCAAGATTCCTGTATTCCGTACCGTAACTGTTCGGGCCAAGAGCATACAAGTTGAGCCCCTCCGGTACATTTCCTCGAATTCTCAATTGGTCGATGACCGATATGCCGATGACGATCACGAACGCCAGGCTCACAGCCAGCCCCACCGCTTCAATAGTTGTGTAGAGCTTGTTGCGGCTCAAGAATTTAAGATAACTCTTCATACAGGTATTAAAGCTCGTTCTTCACGTCCGATACTATGCGGCCATCAAACAGGTCTATGGTGCGCTGAGCCATGGCGGCATCCTTCTGTGAGTGTGTCACCATCACGATTGTCGTGCCGTCGTCATTAAGTTCACGCAGCAGGTTCATAACCTCGCGGCCATTCTTGGAGTCCAGGTTACCTGTTGGCTCATCGGCCAGTATCAGCTTGGGGCCGGCCACAACCGCACGGGCTATTGCCACACGCTGCTGCTGACCGCCGGAAAGCTGCTGCGGGAAATGCTGTGCGCGGTGGCTTATAGCCATACGTTTCATTATCTCCGTCACGCGGCGTTTGCGCTCCGATGCACTTATGTTCAGGTACTTGAGCGGCAGTTCAATGTTGTCATAGACATTGAGCTCATCTATCAGGTTAAAGCTCTGGAAAACAAAGCCTATGTTTCCCTTACGGAAACGGGTACGCTCCTTCTCCTTAAGCGTGGAAACCTCTGTACCAAGCAACTCGTATGATCCCGATGTGGGATTGTCAAGCAGTCCCAGAATATTAAGCAGCGTGGATTTGCCGCAACCCGACGGGCCCATGACAGCCACGAACTCACCATCCTTGATTTCAAACGATACGCCGTTAAGCGCGGTTGTCTCAATCTCTTCCATGCGGAAGACTTTACTCAGATTTGTTACCTTAATCATATCTTCAAAAATATCATAATTATTATCAGAATACCAGTACATCACTATCACCGAATGTGTCATATCCGGAGGTTATCACTTTCTCACCAGGCTGCAGGCCCTCAAGCACCTCGTAGTACTGGGGGTTCTGGCGGCCTATGCGTATTTCTCTCTTGACGGCCTTGGTGCCATCCTTGTTAACCACATATATCCACTTTCCGCCGGTCTTCTGGTAAAAGGTGCCGCGCGGTATGATTATGGCCTCCTCGGGCTGGCCCAGCTGCAGGTTTAGGTAGTAGGTCTGGCCGGCGCGGATGTTATCGGGCTGCTGGCCTGAGAACTTGAAATCAGCCTTAAACTTGCCGTCACGTACCTCAGGGTAGACCTTGCGGATTACTGTTGAATAGGTATCGCCCTGACGCTCAAAAGTAGCCTCAAGACCTGAAACCACACGGTCTATGTAGTGCTCGTCAATCTGGGCCTCTACCTTATATACACCTACGCTGTTTATCTGGCCTATCTTGGTGCCGCTGGCTATGCTTTGGCCAAGCACTACATCAAGCAGGCCAAGTTCTCCGTCTATGGGAGCTTTTACTATCAGGTTGCTCTTGCGCTTGCGTATCATCTGCATATTGAGCTGCATGTTCTCCAGAGACTCTTCCATTCGGTCTATCTGTGTGCCGCGGAAAAGGCTGTCCTGGCGCGAACGCTCATCTATAAGTTCATATTTCTGCTGAGCAAGGCGGTAATCCTCCTGGGCCTTAAGATACTCCTCACGGGCAATGAGCTTATCCTCATAAAGCGATTTCTGCTGCTCGTAAGCACGGCGCAGACGATCCACCTGCGTGCCGTATTCCAGCTGGTTCTGGCGCACGTCAAGTTTCTGCTGCTCCATCTGTATCTGTGTGTTGCGCAGTATGTTCTCCTTCTCGGCAAGCTCGGCCTCAGAGTTCAGGATCTGCAGGTCAAGGTTATCATTTGAGAGAACCAGTATGGCATCGCCGGCCTTGACTGGTGAACCCTCCTCAATGAGTATCTCCTGTACTATACCGCCCTCCTGGGGGCTGAGTTGTATGGTGGTCATGGGCTGTACGCGACCGCTTATGCGGATGTAGTCATTGAACTCACCCTTACGTGCTTGGGATATTGTAACAGTATCCTTTGATATGCGCAGTGTCTTGTCATTGGGGCGTGCAATCAGGTAGATGATAAACGCCACAAACAGGGCGCCCAGCCAGTACGGCAGCGCTCTCTTAGTGAAAGCGGCCCCGAAACCTTTCTTACGTTCTATTATCCTGTCCATATTGTGTTGTTTTTATCTTACTATTTATTCTGGTCAATATAATCAACGCCCTCATAATATCTTACTACACTCTGTTTGATGAGCAGTTTGAAAAGAGAGTTCATGAGGTCGGCCTTAGACTTGAGCAATGCATCATTTATAGCCCTGAACTCAAGCTGCGACACCAGCCCCTGCTCAAGTTTCTTAAGGTTCAGTCGGTAGGCCTCCTCCTGAATGTCAGCCTTACCGGCAGCCTGACGATAGGCCTCAATGGCACCCTCGCAGTCTTGTGTGGCACGGCGGTATTCCTGTTCAATCTCACGGCTCTTCTGCTCCTTCTCGGCCTGGGCTACTGTCAGTGCGTTACGCTTACGTGCCACCGTAGAGTGTTTCTGCAGTCTGTCAAACAGAGGGATGGAAAGCGAAAGCTGCACATACTCACCGCTGTTGTTACGGAACTGCTCTGCAAATGGAGCGGTTGTGCTGCCGTCCATTGTAAAGTAGTTGGTGTTCCAACCGGCATAGAGTGAGAGCTTGGGAAGCAGCTGCCAGCGTGCGGTGCTCAGTTCCCTCTGGCTGTTAAGCAGGTTTGCTGCAGCAATCCTGTAGTCCGGATTGTTTTCAAGTGCTGCGTCAGCGGATTCAAATGTCATATCCTGCAACTTATCCGGAAGAGGAAGGACCGTATCTATAAGGAGCGGTCTGTCATCAGGCCAAAACAACAGATCTGAGAGTATTGTAAGCTGGTCACGACTCATGTTGCGGGCATTGACCAACTCATATTCCGAGTCTGCCAGGTCTGACTCCGCCTGTATTACATCCGCATATCCCTTCTGCCCCAGCTGCTCCTGACGGCGTATCTTGTCAAGCATGGTCCGGACGGTATTTACGCGCTCCTGATATATCGATGCGAGGCGAGAATAATAGACTGCGTTGTAGTATGCCTCCATCACTGCTAGACAGATATCGGCCTGGGCCTGCCTTTCTTGTGACTGGGATATGTCAAGTCCGGTCTTGGAGATACGCATGTTGTTGACGGCACTGAAACCGTCAAAAAGGATGATGCCGGCACTTATGCCGTAGCTGTTATGGAATGATGTCTGATTGAAATAGGTGTTGGTCTGCGGGTCTATGCTGCGGCCGAAGTTATAATAGGCGTAGCTGTCGGCGCTGATGGACGGCATGAACGCCCTGAGCACGGCATCACGCCGTGCAATCCGGGCATCAGCGGACTGGGCGTTCCGTATCCGGACCTTGGTGGAGTTTGATATGGCATATTCCATACAGTCCTTAAGGCCCATGACCTGTCCGTGAAGGCTTACGGAACCGCCAGCCGCCATAACTATCGTCAAACAAAAAAGTCTCAGGTTCATAGTAAAGTCACGTTGTAAACATTTACACCATTTACAATACAACCTCCGTGCCAAAAATGTAAAACGCTGATTTACAGCATTGTTTCCATTTTGGCAATGTGTAAAGAAGTGTAAAGCTTTACACTTTTGTGTAAACCCTTTACACTAAAGAATCAACGGAAAATAAGTGTGAAAACAGTGGCGGTGGAGTCACTGCGGGTGAGCTCTATGCTGCCGTTGTGGTTGCGCATTATCTGACGCGATATGCTGAGGCCTATGCCGCTGCCTTTTTTCTTGGTGGTAAAGAACGGCACGAATATCTGCTCCTGGCTCTCGGGGGATATGGGTTGGCCGTTGTTGGCCACATTGAGTATGACCTCATCCTCCTTTCCCATACTGCCTGTGATTGTTATTTCTGATGCGCCGGCCTGGACGGCGTTCTTGACAAGGTTTATCAGTATCTGGGATATCTGCCCTTCATCAGCATATATCATCAGGTCCGGATCCTGTGCCATGAACCGGCAGGTTACGCCCTCAGGCGTCATCTCCTTGCCCAGCGCGAACACCTTATTTATCAGTTCCTCTACCATTATGGCCTTACGCACCGGACGTGCCACACCGCTAAGCTGTCGGTAGGTCTCCACAAACTTGATAAGGTTCCTGGAGGATGATGATATGGTTTCCAGACCTGCCTTTACATCAAGCTCACTGTGGCCTTTCTCATCCATTGACTTGGAGAGCGTATCACTGAGTGATGCCACAGGCGATATGGTGTTCATTATCTCATGGGTGAGCACCCTGATAAGCTTGGTCCAGGAGTCCTGTTCATGCTGCTGCCGCTGCTGCTCAAATATGGTGCGTATGCGGTTGAGGGTACGGTTGAAGCGGTTCTTGTCACGAAAGCTGAAGTTAAGTTCACCATCCTCAAGGGCATCCATCATATAGGCCACCTTGCGGCGGTCACCGCGACGGGTGAGTATGACCGCTATCACTGCGGTGATAACCACTGCGGCCAGTACAATCAATATGACGGTCCACGTGGTCATCAGAGTCCATACTTTTTGAGTTTGGCATAGAATGTGGGACGGCTCACTCCAAGCATCTTGGCTGCTGCCGAAATATTTCCGCGGCACTGGGCCATAGCGTCACGCACCATACGTTCCTCATCATATCCGACGGGCATAGTCTCATGCAGCTTGCCGGCAAGCGCCTGCGATGTCTCAAAGCCTATGTCATCACGGCCTATCATACTGCCGTCTGACAGTATCACGGCTTTCTCTATGCAGTTCTGCAGTTCACGTATATTGCCGCTCCAGCTATGGGCCATAAGCGCAGCCTGTGCCGATGCATCTATACCCTCAAGAGGACGGTGATATTTCTCTGCAAATGTCTTAAGGAAACGCATGGCCAGAGGGATTATATCCTCCCTACGTTCCCTGAGCGGGGGAAGTTCTATGTGAACTGTGTTTATCCTGTAGTAAAGGTCCTCACGGAAACGGCCTTCACGAACCAAACGGCCCAGGTCTGTGTTTGTGGCGCAGATAAGCCTTATATCAACCGGTATTGGCTCTGTTCCACCCACCCTGACTATGCTGCGGTTCTGTATGGCACGCAGCAGTTTGGCCTGCAGATGCAGGGGGATATTGCCTATCTCATCAAGGAACAGGGTTCCGCCATCGGCCTGCTCAAATTTACCTGCATGATCGGCATGAGCATCGGTGAAAGCTCCCTTTACATGACCGAACAGCTCACTCTCAAACAGGGTCTCTGTTATGGCACCGGCATCGACAGCAACCATGGGCTTACCGTTACGCAGGCTTGCCGCATGTATCTCACGTGCCAGCACGTCCTTACCGGTTCCGTTCTCTCCGGTTATGAGCACCGTGGCATCGGTAGGTGCAATCTTTTCAAGCTGATGCTTTATCTCAAACATCCTTGGGGATTCACCCCAGTACATATCCGTACCGGTGGTAGCCGATGGCCTGACAACCTTGCGGCTCTTATCAAGGGCGGCTTTGAGTACTGCAACAAGCTTGTCATTATCCCAAGGCTTGACAATGAAATCAAACGCACCGCGTTTCATGCCCTCTACGGCCAGCTGCACATCGGCGTACGCTGTGAAAAGAACCACCTCTATATCAGGTGCTATTCGCTTTATCTCATTTATCCAATAGAGGCCTTCATTACCGGTATTAATGTCAGTATTGAAGTTCATGTCAAGCAGTATGACATCCGGGCGGAATGTGCCCATGGCGCTCACTAGCTGTACGGGTGAAGGTATGGTCCTTACCTCACCGAAATGAAGCGGCAGAAGGATCTCCAGCGCCTTGCGTATTCCCGCATTGTCATCAACAACCAGAACCTTTCCTTTCCTTACTCCCATATCCTACAAATCAAAACTCTTGTATTCATTCAGCACATCATAGATTCCGTCTTCCGACAGCACTCCGCGCTTCAACCCTTTCGGCAGCAAACCATTCTCATCGGCCTTGAGGTCATCAAACCACTCCGGACTGCCGTAATATTCATCCAGCTCCATTGCCTGCGGCCCCAGTTCACGCAGGCGGGAAATAGCGGTGTTTACCTGAGCGATAGCCTCCTTCAGGCTGTCAAGGATTTTCTCCATCTGCTCTATGCGTTCAATTTGTGTCATAAATTGGAATCATCCGGCCTTTATGCGGCAAATTTAAAAAAAAGCCGCCACCTTACTGAGATGACGGCAATCTTTTTGGCAAGACCTTTAATTGGCCGATATTGTCACATCAGCGGCCGGCATGGTAAGGGAACGGACTTTTATTCCACTGCCCAGATGCATCGGCCGTCATTAAACCCTACTGCCGCTATGTCAGAGAGGGCCTTATGCTCTAAGCTGTTGCAGTGTGAGCATCCGGGCATATAGAACAGGTAACCGTCTGTGCAGGCCAGCACAAAACGGTCCATTCGGCTGTCGTACGCCATAGACAGGGGTTGCTGCTCCAATGACAGGGTCTCGGCTCTGTCCGTATAGGTAAGGCTGCGCTCGCTCCAGATATTTCCGGCGGTTGATGTGAACACCGCAGGCATACCGTTATCATAAGTTCCGGCTATGAAAATGCTGGCCGCCGATGCACATATAGCGCTGAAACGCGCCGGGTCATAATAACCGCTGTATGTGAGATTGAAATCAAATGGCGTAAACGATTTGAAATCAGTTGTGTTATATATTATACCGTTTTCCGTAAGGATATAGGTCCTGTCTCCCGATCTGGCAATCCCGGTCACTTTATCGGAACCGCCTTTTATCTGACTGCGGCATAGCCGGCCGGTCTTTCCGTTACGCTCCACTTTCATGACCGCACAATCAGGGCTTACCGCCAACACTGAACCACCTGACACTTCAATGCCTGCAATATCGGTCCTGATGTTCACGCTGTCTATATGAACTCCGTCAATATCAGCCCAGTAAATCATCCCGTCACCGCGGGCCATTACAAATCCGTCATTGTAGGGTTTGATATCCACAACCTTTGGCGGGGCGGCAGACAAACTGAAAACTGTCCCCCACCACATCAGTAATATGGCGGAGAACAGTTTCAGATTGTTTATTGGTCTGACCGGCATCAGTTTTATCTGTTCTTGATACGGAACCAGTCAAACCAGGTCTTGAAGGGAGCTGCCGGCTGCTGTGCCTGTGCCGCAGCCGGAGCTGCGCCGCCACGCATGCCGCGCATGTTCTGGACTCCCTGGCATGCTATCAGTCCGGCCTGAATATCCTTAAGGGTAACATCTGCCTGAGCGGCCTGAATCCACTCCTTACCGTTTACAGAATAGAATGCGGTATAGACGCTGCCGTCCTTTTCAAGCTTGAGATAGATTGTGTTGTCCTTGACGCCGGCCTCAGCCAGATTTACGCTGGCTGTGCTCTTGGATGCGCCGTTCTCCTCAACATAGAGCTGGAGGCTGCCGGCTGCCGGTGCTGCCGCCTGCTGCTGTCCGCGGCGGAATCCGGCTGCGGTGTAGACAAACTTGACAAAATGGGCGTCATCCTGATAAGCCACCAGACCTGCGTTCTGGGCACCGGTAGGCAGAGCGCTTGTCTGCACTTTGGTATCTATGGTCCAGTCACTGTTGGCGCTCTGCAGGACCACGTTGGCTCCGTTGTCGGCAGCACCGTTTATATCACCTGCGGCTGCGGTTATCTCCAGTCTGCCGTCGGCCAGCAGTAGGTTGTCATCGTTGCGGCGCAGCACATTCCACTGGCGGTCCAGATTGTTGTTCTTAAACTCATCGCTTACGCCCTTGATACCGAAATTCACATAGTAGGTCTGGGCATCGCCGGTAACAGGCTCGGATACCTTTACGACGGCTGTTCCGGGCACTGTAGGAGCCTGACTTACATCAACCTTGACCTTCTGCGACTTGGCAGTAGCGCTTACCTGCGACGACATCTTGCCCAGCACGCTGAACTGCTTGCGTCCGGCCTTATAGATAGACTTGCTGCCGTTCTTGAGTGTGGCCAGTGACAGGTCGGCATTGACCTTTATTGAATAGGTGTCGCTCACGGTCTTGCCGTTATAGGTAACGCTTACGGTAACTGACGCAATTCCGGGGCCCACAGCGGTAAGTTTACCGGATGCATCCACGGTTGCAACAGACTCGTTGCTGCTCAGATACTTTACGGTAGCCTTGTCCAGACCTATGAACGAGTCATCGGTAAGGCAGGCAGATGTAACGGTCTGGGCGGTCTGCCCGATCTCCATCACCGATACGCGGCAATCGGCCACAACGGTCTTGAGCTGCGGAGTGAACCTGCCGTTCATATTGGCCGATACGGTTCCTCGGATATCCTGCGACGAAGAGCCTATCTCAAACAGGTAACGGCCCGAATCATAGGTGATGCGGTCACCCTCCATATCCCAGAACCAGAGGTCGGCGCAGTCAATATCAATCTCAACCCGGCGGGTCTGGCCACGCGGAATGGTAACACGCTTGAATCCTTTGAGCCTCTTGATGGGACGCTGCAGCGATGCGGGGCTATCGGGGGTCCTCACATAAATCTGAACCACCTCATCGCCGTCATAATCGCCTGTATTCTTTACGTTTACTGATACTGTAATCTTGTCATCAGGGGTGATTGAACTCTTGCTTATGGTAAAGTCCGAATATTCAAACGTGGTGTAACTCAGACCATAACCGAACTCGTAAGATACCGGCTTGGTAAAGTACCAGAGCGTACGTCCGGGCTTGCCGTTTCCGGCACGCAGGGTATAGTCGGTAATGGGCGGCAGGTCCTTGACGGACTTGTACCAGGTGGCGTTCAGCTTACCTCCGGGGGTAACGTCGCCAAAAAGCACCATCGGTATGGCGGCACCCTGAGCCTGACCGTTGTAACCGGTCCACAGTATGCCGGGAATATTCTCCAGGTTCTTGAAGTCCTCAACCTCTACGCATCCCAGAGTCTGCATCACAACTACGGTATTCTTGTTCTCCTTAGCCACTGCCTGAATCAGCTTGACCTGGTTACCCGGCAGGTTCAGGGTCAGACGGTCAGCCTCCTCGGTAGCAGTATTCTCATCGGTACCCACAAATACTATGGCTACGTCACTCTTACGTGCAGCCTCGAGCACCTCCTTATCTATCTCCTCATCCTGAGGGGCTTTGTAGACCAGATAGAGGGTCTGTGGGCCGTTGTAACCCAGTCGGTTTACCTTCTCCTCCATCGGGGTGCTGGCACCGTATACGCCGCCTACTCTCTTGCCCGATGCACGGGTGGCCTCAATGGTGCTTATCAGGTTACCCTCGGGTGAACCTACGTGAACCTCTATGATACCGCCCTCGGTGGGGATGTTTGCGCCGATGGTTATCTTATCCACATTGATCAGGTCAATGTTATCATATGCTGTCCAGGAGCCGTCATCGATGGAGCGTACCTGCTCCTCGGTTCCCATACCGGAACCCACTGTGATGCCCTCGGACGATGAGCTGTACTTGGTGGCGTCATGATGTGTCTTGGTGCCGTCGGCCTTCTCAAGGTCAAAATAGGCCACATAAAGCAGGTTACTCTTGCTCTTGGTACTTCCGCCCTGAGCCAGGGTTACCTCTATATCCAGACCCTTGTCGGCTATATACTTGCTGATACCGGCGTACGGGCTGGTACGGCTGGACTGCTCGGGACGTCCGGAGTACGGTCCAAGTTCCACGCGGTCAGCCTGCGGGCCAATCAGCGCGATGCTCTTTATATCATTAAGACTGATAGGCAGGGCCTTTGTCTCAGTACCAACAATCTTATCATTCTTGAGCAGGATAGGAGTGCGTGTGGCCACCTCCAGTGCAATGGCCTGGCTGCGCTCTGAGTTTACTGTGCTGGCGGGGAAGTTTGCGTACGGCACCTTCATCAAAGGGTCAAATTCACCGGTACGCATACGGATTATGAACATGTTTACAAGGGCACGGTCCATATCGGCCTCTGTTATAAGGCCTTTCTCCAGTGCACTCAGGGCGTAACGCTGATATACGCTTCCGCAGTCTGAATCAACACCGGCCTTAAGACCTGCAGCGGTAGCCTCCTCGGCGGTTTCCACATAGTAGTGACCAGTGTAGATATCCTCAATGGCGGCGCAGTCACCCGTTACGTAGCCCTTCATTCCGTATGTACGGCGGGCTATGGTGTCCAGATACAATCCGCTGGCCGATGTGGGCACATGGTTAACTGCATTGTACGATGACATGATTGACGGCAGGTTGTCCTTCTCAATCAGCTCCTTGTAGGGATAGAGGTAGAACTCGCGCATATCGCGGCTGTCCATGTTTGAACTGCCCACATGACGGTCAAACTCACTGTTGTTGGCAAAATAGTGCTTGGCGCAGGGCACTGCCTTGATGTAGTTGGGGTCACTGCCCATCATGCCGCGTACGAATCCACCGCTCATAACGGCTGCCAGGAACGGATCCTCACCGTAGCTTTCGCCGGTACGTCCCCAGCGCGGGTCACGTATGGGCTCCACCACCGGGCTCCAGAAGGTAAGTCCCTTGGTGCCTGTCTGGAAAATGGCACGTGCCTCGTCGGCTATGACCGATGCCTCCAGCTCCAGCAGGTCCGGGTCCCATGTTGAGCCCAGAGCCACACTGCCGGGGAATGATGTAGGTCCCTGCAAGCCTACCGATGCATTTGCTCCGGCAAGCACTCCGTGAAGAGCCTCACTCCATACGTTATACTGCTTTATGCCCAGACGCGGTACGGCAGCCATGTTGTTGCCCAGCAGGGCCTGTTTCTCCTCCAGGGTAAGGCGTGACACCAGATCCACGGCACGCTCCTGAAATGAATAACTTGTGTTTCTGTAAACCGGAACGGTCTCCTGAGCTGTCATCGGCAGTCCGATGAGTGCCAGAGCGGCAACCGTCAGGAATCTTTTAAATGATTTTTCCATACGGGTAGTTTTCTATGCAACATAAGATTCACAAATATACACTTTTCTTGCTTTTTATGGATGCCTCTTTAAAATTATTGTAAATTTGCACACCGATACGGTGATGCCGCCACCCGCGGTGACGGCATAGAGGGAATCCGGTGAGAATCCGGAACAGTGCCCGCTACTGTAAGGTCCACCATATCCCGGAGATTTCTATTTGCCACTGCTTAATAAAGGACAGGCGGGAAGGCACTCCAGAGAGGGACCAAGTCAGGAAACCTGCCGAATCATTTTTATTACAGGACTAAGGCTCCGGGACAGAACCGGTCCGAACTGTTTTTTTATCTATCTATAATGCTAAAGAAGATCATTCTTTCTGTAGTATCGCTGTGTATGGTTGTTCCTGTATGGAGCCAGGTAACGGTAAGCGGTATTGTACTTGATGCAGAAAGCGGCAAGCCCATACAGGGTGCAAACATCCGTGTGGATCACAGTTTGTCAGGATCATCTACAAACAGCAAGGGCGAGTTCTCACTCCAGAACCTGCCACAGCAGGACAACTACCGCATCAGGGTAACTCATGTATCGTATCTGCCGGCTGACTATACCGCCACATCGGCCGACAACGGCATAATAATCAAGATGCAGGAGAGCTACATCAACCTTGGACAGGTGGTGGTAACAGGAACCGGAACACACCGCCGCATGTCAAACTCTCCCGTCCCTATCCAGGTGATAACCGCCAAGGATATCCAGAATGCAGGAGTGACTTCGGTCGAGGAGGCTTTGACGCGACTCATGCCCAACATAACCACCGTAACCAACGGCATGGGAACGTTCCTTAACCTTAACGGCACAGGTCAGGATTATATGATAGTGATGGAGAACGGCCACCGTCTGGGAGGTGACCAGCGACTTAACCGCATCAGCGCATCAAACATCAAACGCATTGAGATTCAGAGCGGTGCCGCATCGGCCCTGTACGGAAGCGAGGCCATAGGCGGTGTGATAAACATCATTACCGATGACTCCAACAACGGCGTAGGCGTGACCAATTACACCCATTATACAAGTCACGACCGTTTTACCGAGAGCATCGACGCCGACATCAACACCGGCAAGTTCTCATCAAGCACATCGTACCAGCGCAAGGAGGCCGATAACTGGCAAGTCAATGACATAGACGAGGAGGGTTACAAGACAGGCCGCCCAATGTCAGTAGGCTATATCCAGGACAACGTCAGCCAGAGTTTCACCTACAGGTTCAGTGACAAACTGGATGTATCTGTCCGCGGCAACTACAATGTCTATGACACACATCGTCCGCAGACCGCCAAGTATTTCAAGAAGTCATCCGATAAGGATACCGACGGCAACTACATATACAAGGAGACCCAGGCATACACATACGACCTCAACCATGTAACCTGGCTGTACGGAGCAAGCGCAAATTACATGATAAGCCCCAAGGCATATCTGGAGGCTGATTTCTACAATGACAACTTTACGTCGTCATACCGCTATTTCCTTAAGAGCGGCAGCCAGATGCCCGGTGACCTGCAGAAGCGCAAGGAGACCCATTACTATGACGGTAACATCAAGGCCATACTCAAGCCGGATAATATGAACAAGGTGTCAGTGGGTATGCAGTATATCAATGAACAGTTGCGCTCGGAGACTGACAACATAAGCTTTGAGAGCATGTTCACCGCAGCCGCATTCATACAGGACGAGCTTTCCATTACCGAGAACCTGCAGGCTGTGGCAGGAGTCAGATACCTGTACAACGAGAATTTCAGGAGTCATGCCACACCCGATTTCTCACTCATGTACAAGCCGGGCAGTTTCAGGTTCAGGGCATCGTGGGCAACAGGATACCGCTCTCCCACCCTGAGTCAGATATTTGCGACCGACCAGACCAAGACAGCCAGCCGTGCGACCGTTGGCAATCGTGACCTCAAGCCCGAGAAGAGCCGTTATGCATCACTCAATGCCGAATACGCCACCCAAAGGCTTTCTTTGTCCGTAACAGGTGTGCTCAATGACATTACCGACATGATCAACTACCGTGTCCTTTCCGATGCCGAAATCACTGCAATGGGATATGACGAGTTGCATGCCGAATTCAAGACCATACGCCAGCGTGACAATATTGACAAAGCAAATATCAAGAGCATCAGCGTGAATGCCAACGTGTATGTAGGAGGCGGCATCAACCTGGCCGGCAGCTACATCTATACAGACTCCAAGGCTGAGAGTGACGGCAAGTCAACTCCGGTTGACAAGAGCGTAAAACACAGCGGCAACGCTACCCTGCGCTGGGACCATGACTGGGGCGGTTACCACCTCAACGTAAGCCTGAACGGCCACATGCAGGGCGAGCGCTACTCCAGCACATACGGATATGCTCCCGGTTACAGCCAGTGGGACCTCAACACCAAGCACACATTCCTTATCGAGGACTACATAATCGAGCCCGGCATCGGTATAGAGAATCTGTTTAACGAGCGTGACACCAGGCCATGGAACACCAATTTCTCAACCATCAACCCTGGCCGCTCGGTATATGTCAGCCTGGCCATCAGACTTAAGAAATGAGAAAGGGGGCGCTTGCATTACTGGTCTTGACCTGTACGCTGCCGCTTTCGGCACAGAACGAGACCACTCTGTCAGAAAAACTTGAAGAAGTTGTTGTGACAGCAACAGGCACGCCCCATACGCTTAAGGATGTTCCGGTCCAGACCGAGATCATATCACGACGCCAGATTGAGCAGTTGGGAGCCGCATCGTTTGAGGACATCCTGTCCCAGCTGAGCGCCGGTTTTGATTTCAATGCCGGTGATATGGGCAGCCAGATGACCCTGAACGGACTGGGCAACAACTACATCCTGATAATGATTGACGGCAAGCGCCTTAACGGCGACAACGGCGGTGAGAATGACCTGGGCCGCATTGACCCGCACAACATAGACCATATAGAGATAGTGAAAGGTGCAGGCAGCGCACTTTACGGAAGCGATGCAATGGCCGGCGTAATCAATGTCATAACCCGCCGTCACGATGACCAGGCACTCTATCTGGAGAACACCACCCGCGGCGGATCATACATGGATTTGCGCCAGCACAACAGCATAGGGTTCAGTGTGGGCAAGTTCACATCGCTCACCACGTTCCAGATGCAGCACACCGACGGCTGGCAGAACACAGCCGAGGAGGACCCGGCACAGACCGAGTATCACATCTTTGACTCGCGCAACAAGACGGTCAATATGTACACCAACGGTCAGATAGGCCAGCGTATCACCTACACCCCATCGGACCGGCTCTCCTTTGAGGCCGACGGATACCTGTACCGTAAGCGCATATTCCGCCCCACCAACGGACGTCATCCGTCTTGCGATGTCAACACTTTCGATATGAAATACCGTGATGCAGGCGCATCGTTTGGATCGGAATACAAGCTGAAGGGGACAGACCGCATTACGTTGGATGTAAGCTGGGACCGTCACGCCTACTACTATCACTACACCGATACCACTCTTGAGGAAGGTTATGACCCCAACGGCAAATACACCCCCTACTATCCCTATTTCCCGGATCAGGAGCATCTGCAGAGTGACCAGCAGCGCACTATGGCGGAGCTCAAGGGCGTTTTCAGTCTGCCCTACGGGAATCTGCTCAGTGCCGGCGCCGAGTACCGTTTTGATTATCTGCACGCCCCAATGCGCGTAAAGGGAGGACGGGCCGATGACTGGACCACTGCCCTTTATCTGCAGGATGAGTATACCGGAGTAAACTGGCTCAACATCACTGCCGGAATACGCCTTATTGAGAACAAGGCGTTCGGATTCCATGCCACGCCCAAGATAAGCGCCATGTTCAAGGTGGCAGACCTGAGGATCCGTACCGGCTGGAGCCGCGGATTCAAATCGCCCACTCCCAAGGAGCAGGGTTACCACTATCTGCGCACCATGGGCGCCACCACATTCTTTTATATGGGCAACCCTGACCTCAAGCCCCAGACATCCGATTACCTGTCGGCCGGAGTGGAATTCAGCCGCGGAGCGTTCTCGGCTTCTGTTACAGGCTACCGAAATGAGCTGTACAATATGATAACCCTGGTAAATGTACCTCTGAGCCAGATTCCCGCAGGCGAGGCGCCTGAATATATGGGCGACGGCAGCGGTCAGGTTACCCCGCGAATGTACATGAACATGGAGGATGCCCGCACCATGGGTATTGACGCTTCGCTGACCTGGCGCATTACTTCCGATATCACCCTGGGCGGATCATACAGCTGGCTTGATACCAAGGCCCATGTTTATGACACCAAGCACAGCCGCCTGAGTGAGGTGACCATTGACGGTATGGCCCACCACAAAGGCAATCTGTACGGAACCTGGCAGCACCGCTATAATGACGCCTACCGCATGGGCATCGGACTATACGGACGCGCCAGCAGCACACGCTATTATCAGAACAACGGCAACGGCAAGCCGTATCAGATATGGAAACTTACCACCACCCATGACCTGGGCCGCGCCAAGAACGGTATGACGTGGCGTGTTGAAGCCGGCATTGACAATATACTTGATTATAAGGAGACCACCCCACACGGACTGCACTACGGTACCACCAGCCCCGGCAGGACTTTATACTGCACTCTGAGCCTTAAGTTCTCCAAGGGCCGCAAGATGAATACCAGGGATGTGGAAAAGGGAAGTCTGGATGATGATGACTGATATTTGTTTAACCTATTTATAAACTAACAAAAAAATGAAGAAGATCAGATTTATTCTGGCAGCTATGGTAGCCATAGCAGGATTCAGCTTTGTAAGCTGTGACAAAGAGAGTGATGAGACCAAGAACAACTACACCCGCTATCAGGATGCAGTTGATGCTCAGATCAACAAGAAGAATGACAGCGCCATCCTTCTGGTAGCATTCGGATCAACCTGGGAGCAGGCATTCGGTGCTTTTGATCAGACAATCGAGGCCTACAAAAAGGCTTTCCCAAATTCAGACGTTTACCTGAGTTACAGTTCTGCCATCTGCATCAACCGCGCAGCCGCCGGTGAGAATGGCGTTTCACGTAACTACTACGCTCCCAACTTCTGGCTCCACGGACTGGGCGCCAAGCAGTATAAGGAGATTACCGTCCAGTCACTGCAGGTTATCCCCGGTGAGGAGTTTTCACGCGTAGTAAACTACATCAAGGACTTTGCCAACAACAGCCTGGGTGACCTGGATGACAAGTATCTGAGCGAAGTTACCATCAAGCTTGGTCTGCCGCTGCTGGCATCCGAGGAGGATGTAGTAACCACCGCAAGGGTTATTAACAACGTATACAGTGCAAAGGCTGCCCAGGGTGTTGTCGCTTTCATGGGCCACGGAAACCCTGACAGCTATGACACTTACAAGGCAAACATCCGTTACAACCAGTTGGAGGAAGAACTCCAGGAGTACAGCCCCAACTATTTTGTAGGTACTGTCGATGCTCCCCAAAACTATAAGGTTCAGGTTCTGGAGCGCATGAAGGAGGCAGGCATCACAAGCGGTAAGGTATTCCTGCACCCGCTGATGTCTATCGCCGGTGACCACGCTCACAACGATATGGGCGGCGACGACGGTGAGGATATGAATCCTGCTGATTATGAGTACAACGATGAGGGTGAGATTGAGGACCTGAGCTGGAAGTGCTTCTTCAGCCAGAACGGTTACTCCTGCGGTGAGGATGAACTCATCATGAAGGGCCTGCTTGAGGTTGAGTCAATCCGCAACCTTTGGGTAGAGCACACCAGAGGTGCTGAGACTCTCGAAGAGGTTTACCACAGCATGTTCCCCGAGGAATAATTCAAATACCTTTTTTCAATACCGCTATCCGGAGAGTATGATAGGAGCTCGCCGGATAACGGTTTTGGTTTTTTATCAATATCTTTGAGTTATGAAAAAGACTACACTCCTTCTATTGACAGCTGTCCTTGTGATAGCCGGCTGCAAAGGCCGTTCATCGGGCACTCGTACGGGCATCGGTAGTACGACAGACAGCACAACTATCAGATATGCTCAGGGATTTACCCTTACATACTGCGGTGACATACGTCTTATCGACCTGCAGGACCCGCAAAAGGAGGAGACGCAGTCTTTCCATTACGCACTGGTACCCAAAGGTGCCAGTACAGACGGCATACCAAAGGAATACACACCAATTGAGGTTCCAATCAGTAAGGTCATCTGCATGACATCCCTACAGCTTTCCAGTTTCATCAAGCTGGACAGGCTGGACGCAGTAGTGGGCATAACCAGCACCAGGCATCTGTTCAATGAGGAGATGAACCGTCGTCTGGAGGATGGCCGCACGCACAAAATCGGTATCGAGGGAAATTTTGACAATGAGGTCATCATGGCCGTCAACCCCGATATCATACTCATTTCGCCATTCAAGCGCGGCGGATATGAGGCTCTCAAGAACGTAGACATAACACTTGTACCCCATCTGGGCTACAAGGAGACCACTCCGCTGGGGCAGGCCGAGTGGATCAAGTTTGCCGGTATGCTGCTGGGCTGTGAGCAGAAGGCCGACAGCATATTCCGCGGCATCGAGGAGCGTTACCTTGCTCTCACCAGACTGACAGAGAACGTAACCACCCGTCCGGTTGTGTTCAGCGGCGAGCTCCAGGGCGGTAACTGGTATGCAGTGGGCGGACAGAGTTTTCTGGCCCGCATATTCAAGGATGCCGGCGGAGATTATTTCCTAAAGGACGACCCCCACTCCGGCGGATTCACCATGGATTATGAGGTTGTTTACAGCCAGGCCGCCAATGCCGACTACTGGCGCATAGTCAACAGCTATCAGGGAGACTATTCGTATCAGGTCCTGGCCGATGACGACACCCGTTACACCGATTTCAAGGCCTGGCGCAATCACGGCGTGGTTTACTGCAACATGAGCCGCACACCCTTCTATGAGAGCATGCCAATGGAGCCGGAACTTGTACTGAGTGATTTCATCAAGGTTTTCCATCCCGAACTGCTCCCGGACTACACACCCCACTATTACACTCTTCTTAAAGAATGACAGAATCTAATTCGTGATTTTCGTGTAATTCGTGAATTTCGTGTAATTCGTGGTTTCAAATTAGTTATCTTTGTAAATAGAATGAAACGCTCCGTAATATTCAATATGCTAATCATTACGGCACTCATTCTGGTGCTGTTCCTGCTAAATGTTGCATTGGGATCGGTAAGCATACCTACCCGTGCGGCATGGAATATTCTGTGGGGCGTTGCTGACCAGGATCCCATCTGGACCAACATCATACTAAAATCCAGAGTTCCGCAAACTCTTGTGGCAATAGTAGCCGGCGCAGGTCTGGCCATCAGCGGTCTGCACATGCAGACTGTTTTCCGTAATCCGCTGGCCGGTCCATCGGTACTGGGTATATGCTCCGGCGCCAGTCTGGGCGTGGCTTTCGTGGTGCTGCTGTCGGGCAGCATCGGAGGCGTGGCTCTGAGCCGTATGGGATTTGCCGGCGATATGGCCATGACAGTTGGCGCAATAGCAGGCGCATTGGCAGTGATGGCACTTATAGTTTATGTATCACAGCGTGTCAAAGGCAATGTCACCCTGCTTATCATCGGCGTCATGATAGGTTATGTGGCCAACGCCATCATCGGTGTACTCAAGTATTTCAGCGTCGAGGAGGATATACGCGCTTACGTTGTCTGGGGCTTGGGCAGTTTCAGCCGCGTATCGGGTAATCAGATGACGCTTTTTGTCACTATGATGTGTATCCTGCTGCCGCTCTCTTTCCTGCTTGTCAAGACGCTGAACCTGCTCCTGCTGGGCGACCAGTACGCCCGTAACCTGGGGCTCAACATAAAACGCGCACGCCTGCTGGTTATCAGTTACTCGGGTATTCTGGTGGCCGTGGTAACCGCTTATTGCGGACCCATCAACTTTCTGGGACTGGCTGTACCGCATCTGTGTCGCGCCGTTTTCCGTACATCCGATCACCGCATACTAACTCCGGCCTGCATCCTGATGGGCGCGCTGTTTGCTCTGGCCTGCAGCCTGATAGCCCGAATGCCTGGCATTGAGGGCGCTCTGCCGGTCAATTCAGTTACCGCACTTGTTGGCGCCCCCGTAGTGATATCGGTCCTGTTCAGACGTCGTAAAGAAGATTCAGCCGAATAATATGAAACAGCCCACCATTAAGATAGAGTCCCTGAGCACGGGATACCGTGGCAAGAACAACGTTACCATTGTTGCACGTGACATCAACGCAACCATACACGGAGGCGAACTTACCTGCCTGCTGGGCCCCAACGGCGCCGGCAAGTCCACCCTGCTGCGTACCCTGTCGGCTTTCCTGCCGCCTGTAAGCGGCAATATCACCATCATGGGCCGTAACCTTGGGGACTACACCGACAAGGAACTAGCCAAGACTATCGGCGTAGTGCTTACTGAGAAGACTGACCTGCGCAACATGAGCGTTGAGGACCTTATCGGTCTGGGCCGAAGCCCATACACCGGGTTCTGGGGCACACTCCATGAGGATGACCGCCGTGTCGTGGCCCAGGCTATAGAGATGGTGGGAATAGAGCCTTTGAAGGATCGCATGATCCAGACTCTTAGTGACGGCGAGCGGCAGAAGGTGATGATTGCCAAGGCTCTGGCCCAGGAGACTCCGGTCATTTTCCTGGATGAGCCTACGGCGTTCCTGGATTTCCCCAGCAAGGTGGAGATAATGCAACTGCTTCGCAACCTTACCCGCACTACCGGCAAGACTATATTCCTCTCTACACATGACCTGGAACTGGCTCTTCAGATTGCCGATACTATCTGGCTTATGGATAAGCAGAAAGGCGTCATGATAGGTACGCCTCAGGAACTGGCATCCAACGGATCGCTAAACAGTTTCTTCTCTCAGAGGGGAATCTCTTTCGATATCCATGATGTGGAGGGGTCACTCTGCATCATTCCACGGACCAAATAAGCACCGCCGTACTATCCCCTTCGGGGACACAACGCTCCGAGGCCTCCGCCGTACTATCCCCTTTGGGGACACAACGCTCCGAGGCTACTCCGCCTCCCTTCCGGACCCTAAACGCCGAACTCCTCCTTATTCGACCCCTTTGGGGCCGAAACGTTCGTCAAACAAGCGGCGTTCTTAACGGGATCCTCCAGGGGGCTACGCTTACGCCTCTCCACGATGGTCCCCAAAGGGGATAGTACGGCTACTGCAAATGGAAACATTTGTGCTACCAGAGGTTTCCTTCTTCGGATATTAGGATTATCTTTAATGAACCGTTTTTCAGGAGGGGATCGCAGTGAGTGTGGCAGTGGCGGATTATTGTTTTGCAGAAATCCGGTTGATTTTCTTGAGGAATCAGGTTCCAGAGTTCCCTGGCCAGAGTGATGTTGTCTATACTGTCACAGACGTTTTCAGGGCAGCCTGATTCCTGAGCTATCTGTTTGATGAATCCCTTGTCCATTACTCCTTCTCGGCTGTGGGTGTCCAGCATTCCGGCGGCCAGCTTTACGGCTTTTCCTATCATCAGACCCATGGTTACCTCCTTGAAGCCCAGTTCACTGGCAGCGCTTAGGGTCTCTCCTATGTAGTTGCCGTAGTGGACGAATGCCTGGGGCGGCAGGTCGGGATAGAGGGCTTTTACAAAGCGCTCGCTCCTGGCTCCGGAGTTTATCACCAGACGGGGTGCTCCTACGGCTTTTGCCACCTCAACCTCGCGGCGTATTGCCTCTACGAATGCCTCCATTGAGAACGGACGCACTATTCCAAGTGTGCCTATTATTGAGATGCCGTCCACGATTCCAAGTTTGGGATTGAAGGTCTTCTGGGCCAGCTGGGCACCTCTCGGTACCGAGACGGTTACATCCAGACCACCTTCGTAAAGGGCTGTCAGCTGTTCCGTTATCATGCGGCGCGGAACGGGATTGACGGCGGGATCGCCTATGGGCAGGCCTATTCCCGGCAGAGTTACACGCCCCACCCCTTCGCCTTGCAGGAAATGTATTCCCGGCCTGTCACTCAAGGCGACCTTTACCTGGACTGTGCAGCCGTTTGTTACGTCGGGGTCATCGCCGGCATCCTTTATAACCGATGCCTGCGCCCAGTCCCGGCCTATCCGGCACTCCTCAACTGGCAGAGTGAATGTCTCTCCATCGGGTATGCTGAACTTGATGCAGGTCTGCTCATCGCCGGTAAGCAATGCTGTCAGGGCGGCTTTTGCAGCGGCGGTTGCGCAGGCTCCGGTGGTGAATCCGGTGCGCAGGTCATAGAATCCGGGCACAAGACGCTCTATCTCGCGGCGCAGTCCATGCTGGCCGGTTACTGTAATGAACCCCTGTGGTAGCTCCGGCCTCATTACTGCGTACAGCGGAATGCCCAGAGCTTTTGCGGCAGCGGCTTTGTCGGGGAATCCTCCGCTCAGGCCGCTCTCCTTGGTAATCACAGCACCGGGTTTGAGGCGCTGCATCAGTTCCAGGTCTGACTCTCCTACTCCGTAATAGACCAGATGATCGGTGCTAAAACCGGACTTGACAGCCAAATCCACGGATTCCTGGCGGTCCAGCACTCGGAATATGCAGTTGTGACTTTCCCAATAGGGTTTCAGGGCAGGTATTGTCTGGACTCCGGTCAGTGCCAGCAGATTGTCCACACCGTTGTCCTGCAGGCGGTTTATTGCATCGGCATAACCGGTGCACCAGATTATGTCATCGGTGCGGTCAGGGTAAGTGCGTTCATATCGGACTACAGGGATATCCAATGCTCCGCTTACTTGGCTTACTGTTGCGTGCAGGCGGGTGGCAAACGGATGGGCTGCATCAACAATCAGTCGCACCTGATGCTCGCGGCAGAATACCGTCATGGCATCCTTATCCATTGCGCCGGTCACATGCACGCCGTTATGGCTTTCCACCTGCTGCAAATCGCCCCGGGTGGAATACCAGAAACGGCGACCGGCCTCATCGGCCACCTTTACCGCCATCCGGCCCTCGGTTGTTCCTCCTAAAATCAGTATCATATCTCAAAACTGACGCAAAGGGGTCGCATCGTTTTGCGTCAGTTTTTGACGCAAAACGAAACGACCCCTTTGCGTCATTTTCTGAACAAGTGTTTGAACTCGTGGGCATAGAGGCGGGACAGGCCCTGGCGGTTGTCTATAGCATCGCCCACTACCAGCAGGGTGGTCAGCGTAAGGTTGTGGTCGCGTACTATGCGGGCCAGGTCCTTTAGCTGACCGCGGTAAATCTTTTCCTCCTTCCAGGTCAGTTTGTAGCAGGCTGCCACAGGAGTCTCGGGCGGATATGCCTGCAGGAGCTCTTCCTGAACCTGCTCCACAATGGCGGCACTCAGGTAGATGCACATGGTGCTCTGGGACTGGGCCAGCTTGTGCAGCTGCTCCTTCTCGGGCATGGGCGTGCGGCCACCTCCGCGGGTCAGGATTATGCTCTGAACCTTCTCGGGGATGGTGAACTGGGAGCGCAATGCGGCAGCGGCGGCCTGGAACGATGATATTCCCGGGGTGATGTGGTAGCGCATACCGTAACGGTCAAAGAACGCCATCTGCTCCTGGATTGCTCCGTAGATGCAGGGATCGCCCGTGTGCAGACGTACCACAAACAGACCCCGGTCATAGAAATCCTTCATCAGGCTGAACTGCTGCTCCAGGTCCATATCGGCCGATGAACGCACCGTAGCGCCTGGTTTGGCGTAATAGGTGAGTTTCTTGGGTACCAGACTGCCGGCGTAGAGTATCAGGTCGGCACGCTCCAGCATGCGTTTGCCGCGCACCGATACAAGCTCGGGGTCACCGGGTCCGGCGCCTACAATCTCTATGAATCCGCCGCGCATCCTATGGCCGTCCATTGCAACGGCAAATGTAAAGTCATTGCCCTCTGACATCCGGCCTTTCTGCTTCTCTATCAGCAGAATACCATCATTGCTGGAGCGCAGTGCGGCGCCTTCGGCCACACCATAGACGCCTGTCACCTCAAACGCTTTCTCCGACGGGTTGGGCACATCAATCCCCTCCAGGTCCGATGCAGTCCAGATGTCAGTCCCGGCCCACGGCCAGCGGCTCTGCAATGCCGCCAGCAGCGGCTCATCCTTCTTGAGTCCTATTGTACCTATGCCGGCTATAGCCATCGGTGAAAGGCCGTTCTCCCGGAGAGTGCTCTCAATATGCTCTGCTATGCCATCAGGCCTGCACTGACGACGGCATCCAAAGCCGATGCGCAGCACCTGCGGATAGTAGCTGAGCACAGGTATCGGGGCATCAAATGTATGCGGCCCAACGGTTAGGAGCAGTTGGAACTGGCTGAAATCTATATCGTCATACTTACTGAACACCTTGACGTGACCGGGCAGAGTGCTCTCCAGATAATCAGTGCCGGCATCACGGACCTCAAGCAGCAGGGCTGTAGGGTGCTTCTCCACAAACAGGGCTATAGCCTTGTTCATAGCCGCACGGCTCAAATCCGTTTTCCAGTTGTACTTAGCGGCCAGTGTATCGAGCGCCCAAAGGCCTGTGTTGTCACTCTGGGTGGTTACAACAGCCTGCCCGCCAGTAAGTTCAGCAATCCTGCGAGCCAGATCATTCGCTCCGCCTATGTGCCCTGACAGAACGGGTATCACAAACTGTCCGGTGCTGTCAACACACACCACAGCCGGGTCCCTGTACTTATCCTTTACGCAGGGAGCGATGCTGCGCACGCAAATTCCCATTGCGCCTATAAAGACTATCTGCTCCAGATTACTCCAGTTCTCCCTGATGAACTGGGAGTAAGACTTTATCACCTTGCAGCCATCCAGTTCTTTCTGGCTGTATATCTCACAGTCTGTCAGTGCTGTCCGGATTTTCCGGGCCAGGCTGAGCGAGCTCTCCGATACCAATATTATTGCATTCATTCTGCTTTCATTATCAGGATTGGGTTATGTTCATCGACCGCTATTCGGGTACAGCCGGTCACTCTGCGGCCAATACGTTCTATCCCCTGACGGAATGCGGCCGCGCTCTCATCGGACACGGAATTGAATACTATCGTTCCGCCGGGTATAAGTACTTGATTTATAATCTCCAGAATCTCTTTCATGTGACCGCCGTGTCCGCCTATGAATACGGCATCGGGGGCAGGATACAGATTGGGATCAATCTCCATGAAATCAGCTATCACGCCGTTTATGCCGGGAGCGCCGAAGCGGCGGCTGTTGGCAAGCAGCAGGTCGCGGCCCTGCGGGCGTTTCTCAAAGGCGGTTATATCCAGGTGCGGAAACTGCAGGCGGGCCTCGATGGATACTGACCCGGTGCAGAAACCTATGTCCCAGAATGAACGGCGCCGGCCCAACTCAAGCGCTGCCAGCGTGGCCAGGCGGATGGGCATCTTGGTTATCATATTGACGCGGCCGTCCAGCAGATCAAAACGCTCGCAGGGGATTCCGAACAGACGTCCGCGGCTCTCTGCCTGCCGCAATATCAGGCAGTTGGGCTGAGCGGCATCGTAAAACATTGCCTGGGCTACGGTCATGGTGGTTACCTTCTCATGATCCGGATTGCCCATGCATTCGCCTATGGTTATGCTGTAATTGTCATAGCCGTACTCCTGCATCATGGCGGCAATGGCCCGTGGCGTGCGGGTCTTATCGGTCAACACCCCTATCAGTTTCTCTCCGCGTATCAGGGCGTTCTCAAAATCCTTCCAGGCGCGGCCGGTCAGGGATACGGCGCGCATATCCTGATACGGCAGCAGCATACGGTGAGCCAGCATCTGAAGTGAGTTGAACCAGGGATAGACCTCAATCCGTGCATCGGGAAACTCACGCTGCAGGGTTGCGGCAAATCCGTAGAAGAGAGGGTCGCCCGATGCAAGCACCACAATCTCCCGGTGGCCTTTGTACTGCTTGAATACATCAGACAGCGGAACTGTAATATCAATCCACCTGGCGCCCTGCGGCAGACGGCTCTTAATGAGCTCGTAGTGACGCTTGCCGCCTGAGAACACCTTTCCGCGTGCAATAGCCTCCAGCGCCTCCTTACTGAGCTCCTGCTCAGGGTTGTCGCTTATGCCAATGATCAAAAACGACGCAAAGGGGTCGTTTCTTTTAGTCGCTTCGCTTGGTAAAAGCGCCCCTTCGGGCCGAGCGCGTTTTGCGTCATTTTTAAACATCGCGACCGGGTTTTAGCTGGGCGGCGTCATCAAAGGTAAGGATGGCGTTGGTCAGGGTTGCTGCCAGGTTACTGCCTCCTTTCCGGCCCTCGACAATAATTTTTGGTATGCCTGTAAACGGCTTTACCATATACTTGCTCTCACGAACATGTACAAATCCCACGGGTGCGGCAATCACGCCTGCGGGCTGAGCCTTACCCTTGCGGATAAGATCACAGAGCTCCATCAGCGCGGTGGGCGCGTTGCCAAAGACAAACAGCGCATCGGGATGTTCATCGACAGCCAGACGTATGCCGGCCTGCGTACGGGTTATGCCCTTATCACGGGCCACCATGGCGGTGCGCTCATCGGACAGGTAGCACTTAACCTCCACTCCCAGACGCTCCAATGCGCCTTTACGTATGCCCGATGCCGCCATCGTCACATCGGTAACGATAGTCTTCAAAGAGCCGTCACGGAACTTTCCGTACAGCGACTCCACCGCATCAGGGTCTGTGTAGAGGATATCCTCCATCTCAAAATCGGCAGTGGTATGGATGGCGTGCAGAAGCGCCCACTTGTGTCCCAGCGGCCAGTCGCGGCGCTTGAGCAGCCCCTGGATAGTACGGAAACTCCTTATCATTATCTCCTGCCCTACACCAACGTTATCATCCTGTTCCTCCCGGTAATACCCGCGCGGAGTGATCATGGTGCCGTTCCAGTTGTAGGACTGGCTGTTGCCTATTATCACAACCGTGAACATATCCACCTGCTCCGGGTCAAAACCGGCCAGCGTGGTTACCGTCACCTGCTGCTCATCGCGTCCGGCCTGGCGTACGTAACCCACAGGCGTATCACCCGAGCGCTCCTTAAGGAACAGCTCCTTAAGCCGATACAGCTGCCAGTAACGCTCAACGCTCTTGGGATTGTAAACTGCCGTTACAAAATCAGCCTGCGCCGCGGCAGTGATGCGTTTCTCAATCAACTCCCACGGAGTCATCAGGTCCGACAGCGATATGACGCAGAAATCATGTCCGATGGGCGCCCCCAGCAACGATGCCGCCTTCTGGAAAGCGCTGATGCCCGGCAGTACCTCAATCTCCATCTCACTGCCACGTTCCCGACACATCTCCCAGATGAGCGGAGCCATGCCGTAAATACCTGAGTCACCGGAGCTTATCACACATACCTTACGACCCTGCTCCGCCAGATCGAACGCCTGACGGGCGCGGTCACGCTCGCGTTTCATACCGGTATCAACGCACTCGGTACCGGGGCGCAGATACTGCTCCACAAACCTGAAATAGTACTTGTAGCCTACTACCACATCGCACTCACGCAGGGCCTGCGCCACCGCCGGTGTAACATCGGACTCACTTCCGGGTCCTATTCCGGCCACATATATCTTTCCTTCAATCATATTATCAGAAAAACCTATTATGCCCTAATACATATTCTTACAAAAATAGTCATTTCTTTGTTTCGTGACGCATTAGGGTCGTTTCGTTTTATAGTTCTTTAAAGCTGCGCTTTGAAGATAGGCTGCGCCTCGGGATAAAAAACGAGTAAACTCCTTTTTTCTCCTCTCGGCTTGCACTATATTTAAAGCTCCGCTTTGAAGATAGGCTGCGCCTCGGGATAAAAAACGAGTAAACTCCTTTTTTCTCCTCTCGGCTTGCACTATCTTTGCAATAATGAATCGTGATAACGACAACGAGTTGTTCCCTATTGTCGATGAGCAGGGAAATGTGCTGGGCCGGATACTGCGCGGACAGGCGCATGACGGCCGCAAGGTGCTGCATCCCGTGGTGCATCTGCACCTGTTCAACTCAAAAGGAGAACTCTACCTGCAGCGCCGCCCCGACTGGAAACCCATCCAGCCCGGCAAGTGGGATACCGCTGTGGGAGGGCACATATCATACGGTGAGACCGTCCAGCAGGCATTCCGTCGTGAAGTCATGGAGGAGCTGGGCATTAATGTGCCCGATGCCACCCCAATGGGTCACTACGTGTTTGAGAGTAAGGTTGAGAAAGAGCTGGTATATGTGTTCCGGGCCATATATGACGGACCGGTCAATCCCAGTGCCGATGAGCTGGACGGCGGCCGGTTCTGGACCAGGCAGGAGATAATGGACGCCATGGGACGTAACATACTTACGCCCAACTTTGAGTCTGAATACAAGCGATTCTTTGCATTATGAGAAAGATAATACTGATAACCGGAGGCGAGAGGTCAGGCAAGAGCGCTTTTGCCGAAAGGACAGCACTTTCGATGAGTGCGAATCCCGTGTATCTGGCCACGGCCCGGGTGTGGGACGATGAGTTCCGCAATCGGGTGCGCCGGCATCGGGAGCGCCGCGGCCCGGAGTGGACCAACATTGAGGAGGAGCTGCAGCTGAGCCGCCATGACCTGAGCGGCCGCGTGGTGGTAATTGACTGTGTAACACTGTGGTGCACCAATTTCTTTTACCGCGACCTGCAGCGTGCCGACCAGGACCTGAACTGGGTCAGTGAGTGCCTGCAGGACCTTGAGAAAGAGTTTGACCGCTTTACCTCACAGGACGCAACTTTCATATTCGTAACCAATGAGATAGGAATGGGAGGCGTATCGGCCAACACGCAGCAGCGCCGTTTTACCGACCTCCAGGGCTGGGTAAACCAATACATCGCTTCCAGAGCCGATGAGGTAACGCTTATGGTGAGCGGAATCCCCGTAAAAATCAAATGACAGATATGCAATTCAATATACAATCCACAGCCGATGCGGAGTTCCGGGCGCAGGTCCTTGACAAGATAGACAACCTGACCAAACCCAAGGGGGCTTTGGGACGTCTGGAATCACTGGCAGCGCAGGTCTGCATGATACAGCACACCCTGAGTCCGGAGCTAAGGAATCCCTGCAACATACTCTTTGCGGCCGACCACGGCATACTGGCGCAGGGCGTGAGCGTATCGCCCAAGGAGGTCACCTGGCAACAGTCTTACCACTTTCTGCAGGGCGGCGCAGGCATCAGTTTCCTGTGCCGGCAGCACGGTTTCAGGCTGATGGTCGTGGATGCGGGCATCGACCACGATATGGACTACAGCAGCGGCATCATCGATATGAAGGTGCGCAAGGGCACGCGTGATTTCTCGGTGGAGGCCGCAATCACTCCCGATGAATTTGAGCTCTGCCTGGAGCGCGGCGCCAAATGCGTGGATATGGCTCACGCCGACGGCTGTAACGTGATAAGCTTTGGCGAGATGGGCTGCGGCAACACTTCGGCATCATCCGTATGGATGCATCTGCTGGCAGGAATTCCGCTGGCGCAGTGCATCGGCGCCGGCGCCGGACTGGACGGCAAGGGCGTGAGCCACAAGCTGGAGGTGCTGAGTGCGGCTGTAAAGAAATTCAAGACCGATAACAAGACTTACTCCATAAAGGATATACTGTGCTACTTTGGCGGTCTGGAGATGGCCATGGCCGTTGGTGCTATGCTGCGTGCGGCAAGTCTGCGCATGGTCATACTGGTGGACGGATTCATAATGAGCGCCTGCATGCTGGCCGCATCAAAGCTCTGTCCCGAGGTTCTGGATTATGCAATCTTTGGTCATCAGGGCGATGAGAGCGGGCATAAGCTGCTGCTGCAGAGCATGAACGCACGGCCCCTGCTCCACCTGGACCTGCGTCTGGGCGAAGGCTCCGGCGCCGTCTGCGCTTATCCCATCGTACAGTCTGCCGTCAATATGATTAACCAGATGGACTCTTTCAGGAAAGCGTCCGTCACAAAATACTTCTGATGAATAACTTACTGGCAGCCCTTATGTTCTTTACCCGCCTGCCGTTCCACAGGATCAGGCAGGTGCCGGCCGACAGTTTCCGCCACGTTACCGGCTGGTGGAGCGTATGCGGATGGCTTACAGGCGGGCTTTCGGCACTCACCTTCTGGCTTGTATACAAGGTTGCAATAGCCGAGATCGCCATCGTTATGGCACTGCTGGTCAGAGTCCTGCTGATGGGAGCGCTGCATGAGGACGGGCTGGCCGATTTCATGGACGGATTCGGCGGCGGCACTGACCGCGACAGCACCCTGCGCATCATGAAGGATTCCCATATCGGCACTTACGGGGTCATCGGACTTGTTTTTTATTTCCTGCTATCGTTTGTTGTTCTGGCGGGGATACAGCCTCAGTACATTCCGGTGATAATTGTTTCATCCGATGTATTCAGCAAATGTGTAAGCAGCCATGTGGTTTGGTTCCTGCCTTATGCGCGCCCTGAGCAGGAGAGCAAGAACCGCACCGTCTATCAGCACCCGTCTGCGACTGAAGAAATACTTACAATCATCTCCGGAGTCCTGGCAATCGGCCTGCTGTTTTATTCGGGCGCAGGCGGTTCCTGGCTGTCTCACTATCTGAGAATCTGCATCGTGGCCGTAGTTCCGGTTCTGGTTTTCATGCTACTGGTACTGCTGTGCAAGAAAAAAATCGGTGGCTACACCGGCGACTGTTGCGGCGCTATGGCGCTCATCACCGAACTCACATTCCGACTTGTAACTGCAATCATATGAATCTCTACATTGTCCGACACACTGCCCCCGATGTTCCGCAAGGCACATGCTACGGCCAGACCGATGTTCCTCTTAAGGAGACCTTTAAAGTTGAGGCACAGGCTGTTAAGGATACAATTCCGGACATTAAGTTTGATGCCGTCTACAGCAGCCCGTTATCCCGTTGCCGCATTCTGGCAGACTTTTGCGGTTTTAGGACACCGCGTCTGGACAACCGCCTCAAGGAGCTCAATTTCGGCAGGTGGGAGATGCTCCGTTACGATGAGATTGACGATCCTTATATCAAGGAGTGGTTCGATAATTTTGTGGATGCGCCCATACCAGGCGGGGAGTCTTTCCGCGAGATGTATCAGCGCGTATCGGAATTCATGGATGAGCTGAAAAAGAAAGAACTTGACAACGTACTGATATTTGCGCATGGTGGAGTGCTTGCCTGCGCCCGCGTCTATGCCGGACTGTGCGACCTGCGCCACGCCTTTGAGAACCTCATTCCATTCGGTGGAATGGTCACCCTCCAAATCTGACGCAAAGACGATGTCTTGAAATCATGAAGATTGAACTATCGGGAAGTTACGGATACCGCAGGATGATACGCTCATCAGTGCCGTCCATACTCATGATGCTGGCCACATCGGTCTACAGCATCGTGGATGGGCTGTTTGTATCCAACTTTACCGGAACCACCCCCTTTGCGGCGCTCAACCTTATCTGGCCGGCCATTATGATTACCGGTGCCATAGGACTAATGTTCGGGACCGGCGGCAGCGCATATGTGGCCATGATTCTGGGCCAGGGCGACCGGGAGCGCGCCTGCCGTGCATTCAGCATGGTGGTCAAGACGCTGTTTGCGGTGGGTGTGGCGGCAACCGTGCTGTTCTACATTTTTATAAGACCGGTCTGCTCTCTGTTGGGGGCCGATGGGCAAATGCTGGAGTACAGCGTACATTACGGCCGCATAGTGCTGCTGGTAATGCCGTTCTACATGATTCAGATGGCGTTCCACTCGCTTTATATGACGGCCGAGATACCGCAGATGGGCACGCGACTGAGCATAATCAGCGGCGTAACCAACATAGTGCTCGATGCGCTGCTTATTGTGGTTCTGGACTGGGGGCTTACGGGCGCGGCCATTGCCACTGCGGCAGGTATGGCTGTGGGCGGCATCTATCCGCTGTACTATTTTTCATCGCGCCGTAACACCACACATCTGCGGTTTGTGCGCACCCGCACCAACGGGCGGAGCATACTGCAGGTCTGCACCAACGGGCTGTCGGAATACGTGGGTAACATTTCTTTGAGTGTCGTCAGCATGTGTTACAACCTGCAACTGATGCGTCTTATCGGTGAGGAGGGCGTGGCTGTTTACGGCATACTTATGTATATTGGGTTTGTGTATGCATCGGTCTTTATTGGGTTCAACCTGGCAATTGCGCCTGTCATCAGTTACAATTACGGGGCGCAGAACCATGACGAGCTTAAGCGGCTGCTGCGTAAAAGCCTGATACTCTTGTTTGTAGCGGGCTCCATACTGACTTTGCTATCCGAGGTGCTGAGCGGACCCATGGCGGGAATATTTGTGGGATATGATGCTGAACTCAAGGCACTTACAGCACATGCCATACGTCTTTATATGCTCAGTTTCATGATCTGCGGTATCAATATGTTTGTATCGGCTTACTTTACGGCGCTCAACAACGGGCTGGTATCGGCCCTGGCGGCGTTTGCGCGCACGCTGGTATTTGAGCTTGGAGCAGTGTTTGTGCTGCCCCTGTTCATGGGCCTTGACGGCGTCTGGCTGGCGGTTGACCTGGCCGATGTCCTGGCCCTCATCATGTCCGCCATCCTCCTTTCCGCCGCAAACCCCGCACCTTAGGGATACAGAACGCAGGTACGGCCTATTCTCTCCCTAAAGTGAGCTGAAAATACGCTTTCTCGCGGGCTACCCCCCACCTTAGGGAGCCACAACGCACGTAGTGCCATTTTCTTCCCTAAGGTGAGCAGAAAAATCGCCAGAACCTGCGCTACCCCCGCACCTTAGGGACACAGAACGCAGGTACGGCCTATTCTCTCCCTAAGGTGAGCTGAAAATACGCTTTCTCGCGGGCTACCCCCCCACCTTAGGGAGCCACAACGCACGTAGAGCCATTTTCTTCCCTAAGGTGAGCAGAAAAATCGCCAGAACCTGCGCTACCCCCGCACCTTAGGGACACAGAACGCAGGTACGGCCTATTCTCTCCCTAAGGTGAGCTGAAAATGACGCATAGTGAAACGACCCCTTTGCGTCATTTTTTGTACTTTTGCGGTAAAGATAAGGACTATTATGAGACGCAAAGTATTTAAATCGGCCATAATGATGGTGCTGTTGGGTGGTTTTTCTTTTTTGACATCGTGCTCTAACGATGCCGATGACACGGTTGTCACCCCAACGGATGAGATTGAATTGCAGCTGCAACAGATGACGCTGCGCGAGAAGGTGGGACAGATGTTCTATGTTAGACCCGAGTGCCTTGACACCACCATCCATTTCAATAAGTCCGGCGGAATCGATGCCAGCACAGTAAGCCTAACCGATATCAAACTGCAGGCAGTGAATGCTACAATGCAGGCAGTGAACAATGATTACCCGGTGGGCGGAATCATACTTTATGCGCACAACATTGAGGATGAGACCCAGCTGGAGGAGTTCATCCGGCAGATAAGGAGTCTCAATGGCTCTCCCCTGCTCTGCATCGATGAGGAGGGCGGCCGCGTGGCTCGCATCGGACGCAATAGCAACTTTGACGTAAAAACTTATGAGTCAATGGGTTCTATCGGCGCCACCGGTAATCCGGCCAACGCATACGAGTGCGGCAACACCATCGGCACATACCTTAATCGCTACGGTTTTGACATAGACTTTGCGCCGGTGGCCGATGTCAATACCAACCCTGAGAATATCGTAATCGGTGCCCGCGCTTTCAGCGACGACCCCGCTGTGGCCGCTCCTATGGTTACAAATTACCTGCAGGGACTGAAAGATGCCGGAATCACCGGCTGCATCAAACACTTTCCAGGGCACGGCGATACCAAGGCCGACACGCATTACGGCTACGCCAGCACGTCCAAAACATGGTCCCAGATGCTTGATTGTGAGATGATTACATTCAAGGCTGGCATAAGATGGGGTTGTCAGCTCATAATGACGGCTCACATTGCCGCACCTAATGTGATAGGATCGGACATTCCGTCTACCATGTCATCGGTCATACTTAAGGATAAGTTGCGCAACGAGCTTGGTTATCAGAATATTATCATAACCGATGCGATGGAGATGGGCGCCATAACACAGCAGTACAGCAATGCCGATGCAGCCGTGGGTTGCATCCAGGCCGGCGTGGATATTGTGCTCGGCCCCCAGAACTTTGTGGAGGCGTTTGATGCTGTCGTGGCTGCCGTACGGAACGGAACGCTCACCGAGGAGCGCATCAACCAGAGCGTCCGCCGCATCCTAAAACTCAAAATGACGCAAAGGGGTCGATTTTAGCATGCAGATAGAAGAGATACATCACAGCGCCGAGATGGTGGACCTGATAGAGCGCATCGGGTTCCTGCCGCTTCTGGACAGCGGCATAAGAGGGTTCTGTGCCGAAGCTATAGTCGATGAGGACTGCCGATACGTAGTCTACCCCGATGGCGGATGGGACTGGCCCATGTGGAAATGGAAAGGTGAGATTATCACGGAAGGCGGTCACGTTTACGGCAAGTTCTTTAACGGCAAGGCAGGATTCATAAGCCGGCGGTGGTGGCCCGATTTCTGCAACTACCGGCGCAGCGCGCACCCCAAACCGCAGGAAGGAAGCATTGAGGAGGCCATTCTGATGATTCTCTCCGAACACGGAAGCCTTATTACACGTGACCTGCGCGCCCTGTGCGGATTTGACGGCCCAAAAATGAGAAGCCGTTTTGACGGTTATGTAACCCGCCTTCAAATGGCCACACGCATCGTAACAGAAGATTTTGTGTATCCCCGCGACAAGCACGGGCGCGAGTACGGCTGGGGCTGGTCGCTGCTCACCACCCCAGAGCAGCTTTACGGCCACGAATCGGCCCAATCTGGTCGCACTCCCCAGGAATCATTCGACCTAATAATAAAACAACTGCAAACCATCTGCCCCCAAGCCACCCCTCTCCAGCTCCAAAAACTGATAAAGTGACGCAAAGTTAAACGACCCCTTTGCGTCATATTTGCAAATTCCAAAACCATTGAGTAAATTTGCGCAGTACATTGAGTAAAATTCCAAACAACTCGCATAACTCATTATGTATCAGAGAAAACAATACAACGTATTACTTGCAAGAATACAGGAAAAGCGTCATTTTATCCAAGTAATAATGGGGCCCCGCCAGGTTGGGAAGTCTACGCTGATGAAACAGGTTGTAGGTGTCACCAACATCCCCTATGTATTTTATCTGGCCGATGCAGTACCCGCGACACAGCAGAGCTGGATAAGCGACTGCTGGAATGCAGCCCGAGCAAAAAAGCGCGTAGAAGGCCTTAAGGAACTGATTCTGGTAATAGATGAGATCCAAAAAATAAACGGTTGGAGTGAGGTAGTAAAGAAGGAATGGGACTCTGATACATTCTACGACGTAAACCTTAAAGTAATTCTTCTGGGCTCATCGCGGGTAATGCTGGACAAAGGCCTGTCGGATAGCCTGGAAGGCCGATTTGAACGCATCATCCTATCCCACTGGTCATTTGCCGAGATGCGTGACGCCTTTGGATTCAGCCTGGACCAGTATATTTATTTTGGAGCTTTTCCAGGTGCTGCCGGTCTTATTGGCGATGAAGACCGTTGGCGTGATTACATTACAGGCTCCATCGTGGATGCCACCATCAACAAGGACATTCTGGTCAACGAGAAAATAGCCAAGCCGGCACTGCTCAGACAGGCATTCGAACTGTCAGCCGCTTATTCCGGTAAGGAACTCTCACTTACCAAGATGATCGGTCAGATGCAGGATGCAGGCAATACCACCACGGTAACCGGATATCTGAATCTGCTGTCACAAGCCGGTCTGGTGTGCGGACTCAACAAGTATGCCGTTGATATGGCCAGGAAGAAAAACAGCGTCCCCAAGCACCAGGTATATAATAATGCCTTAAAGAACATCTACTGCCAGAAACCTTTTGCCGACGCTGTCATGGACCGATCCCTATGGGGCAGGCTGTACGAATCGGCCATAGGGGCCCATATTATGAGCAATGCATACGCCGGAGATTACCAGGTGTTCTATTGGCGTACCAAGCCCGGCTGCGAGGTAGATTACGTACTGCAGAAAAACGGACGTTTAATAGCAATCGAGGTCAAAAGTAATGATGATCCGGGAAATACCGGGTTAACTGAATTCAAAGCCCTGTTCAAGCCCCATCTTGCGCTCGTGGTAGGCGATGGCGGAATGAAGGCCGAAGATTTCTTAAGCTCTAATCCCGCAGATTTATTCAAGTGACGCAAAGTTAAACGACCCCTTTGCGTCACTTTTGCTATCTTTGCACCTAATATGAAACACATACAGTATCAGACAGAAGGAACCTGCTCACTACTGATAGACGTAGTGGCAACCGATGACGACGTAATCCAGCAGGTAGCGTTCCTGGGCGGCTGCAACGGCAACCTGCAGGGAATAAGCCGCCTTGTAGCCGGTCAGAAAATAGACGATGTAATAGCCCGCTTAAACGGAATAGACTGCGGCGGCAAAGGCACCTCCTGCCCCGACCAACTGTGCCGCGCTCTGGAACAACTCAAAAAATGATACAAAAGGGTACAAAAGGGGACAGTCCCCTTTTGTACTATTTTTGAAAAGTGACGCAAAACGAAACGCCCCCTTTGTGTCAATTTTAAATCTTTGACATCTCGCGCCCTAGCTGGCGGATAGCCTCAAGAATCTGGTCCGCGCGCTGCTGGGATGGCTTTTTGATTCCGTAAATGTAACGGGACAGCAGGCTTTTGTTGATGCCTATGTATCGGGCCACTTCCGATACATTCAGCTGCGGGAACCGGCGGAATACATCGGCAATAACATTGTCCGGATTGGGCTCCTCAGTATTATAGAAACTGCTGATGTGGATATCCTCATCAATCTCCTCCCAACGTATATCCTCTCCGTCAAGGCCGATGACAAACCGCTGGCGTTGCTCCGGCGTAGCCTCAAGCAACAGAGGAAATGCCTCCAGCGGGCGGCTGTAGGTATTGCCCTTGTCGGTCAGGATATAAATCCTGCCTTCGGCGAACCAGAGTTTCGTAATGAGTTCCATTACCAGGCAAATGTAGGTATAATTTTTTATACCCAAACATTTGCCATATTTTTTTTAAAGGTAACGAAAAGTGACGCAAAACGAAACGACCCCTTTGCGTCATAATAATATACGAGTTTGAACTATTTCCTGCATCGGGAAGTAATACTAGCCCTTGAAACAGAAATATCCTCTCCAGCCACGTACGGAATAGTAAGAGTCGGCGCCATTGTGGAATGTAAATACGGTGTCGTAGCGACGCTCGCAAAACAATGCTCCGCCAAGGCTACGAATTGTTGAGGGTGTCGCTATCCAGCTTGATGTTTTTGTATCATATTCGCCTGTTTCCTGCAATTGCCGGTAAAGGCTCTCTGTCAACAGTTCCAAACCCATCTGGCTTGCCTGGGCCATTGCGCTCCCTGCCGGTGGGTTCTTTTTCCTGAGGCTGAGAGCCTCATTATCATAACATAGACTTCTACGGAGAGCAGGAGACTCTTGCGAGCAGTCACAAAATATCAGTTCTCCGCTGTCCAATTGTAACAAATCCGGTTC